>ENA-OQBU01000096-OQBU01000096.1-human-gut-metagenome-genome-assembly--contig:-NODE-96-length-25415-cov-3.860092_pt1 | contig 25415 bp, 33 predicted proteins | sample MGYA00242492_ERZ504566 | MGnify/ENA primary metagenome ERZ504566 (study PRJEB26092, sample SAMD00036261) | human gut metagenome | host: Homo sapiens | study: EMG produced TPA metagenomics assembly of...
CCGACTGGAACAGCGCGTTACCCAGGCCCAGATAGGCCTTGAACGGCGTGGCATAGGAAGCATCCTGCGTAGCAGCAGAGACGCCTGAGCGGCCGTCGTGTAGTCGCCCACGGCGGCGAGTGCCTTGCCGCGGTTGGTGAGCAGCGCGCCGCGCTTGCCGTAGGTGCCGTCATTGAGGGCAGCGGCGTAGGCCTCGGCGGCCTCGGCATACATGCCCAGGTGCATCAAGGCGTTGCCACGAAGGTGATCGGCCTCGCCCATAATCTCATCGGGAGTTTTTTGCCGCCCCAAGCATCTGGGCTGCAGCGGAAAAATCACCCGCGCGGTAAGCGGCGCGGCCCTGTTGGATCAGCTGGCTATTCAAGGAAGTCCCCTTTACTCGTGAACGATCTCGACATGGACGATCTCGTCGCCGGCACGCAGCTGCGAAATCACATCGAGACCCTCGACCGTGGTACCAAAGACGGTGTAACCGGAATCGAGGTTATGCTGGGCACCCAGGCAGAAGTAGAACTGCGAACCCGCGGAATCGGGGTCCATGGAGCGTGCCATGGCAAGGGCACCATCGACATGGCTGTTGCGCGGATTGGTGGCAAACTCGCCCTTGATGCAGTAGCCGGGGCCACCGGTACCGGGCATGCCGTCGGGGCCCTCAAGACCGACAGCGACGTCGCGCGGACATATCGCGGGTATTGGGGTCGCCGCCCTGAATGACAAAGCCGGGCACATAGCGATGGAACTTAAGGCCATCATAGAAACCCATCGTGGAAAGCTCGCAGAAGTTCGCGACATGAATGGGAGCGCCCTCGCCGTCAAACTTGACCTTGATGGTACCCTTCGACGTCTCGATAACGGCGCACTCGTCGCCGGCAAGCTGATACTCGGGCGTGTAGAGCTCTTTCTTAAAACCAAACATGTGGTTCCTTCCTCGTGCGTTTAAAGCATATTTGTACGAATTGTAGCAATAAGCATGCGCTTACATCAATTGCGCACGTAGGTTATGCCGACTATGGCGAACTAATTTTAGGAACGCTGCTGCGGCTTCCAGGAACCCACATTGGCGTCGTACTGGTTCAGCGCGCTGTTGCCGCCCTGCGCGATGGGCGCCAGGATCTCGCTTTGGTGGGAACTCATCGACTCACCATCAGGAATGGCCAGCGAGATATCCCAGCTCTGACAGATCACGTCGACACGCTCGAACATCCACTCGGCAAGCTGCTTTAAGTGGGCGATGTCGTCCGCATAGACCGTATCGTCCTGATACTTAAGGTTGTTAAGCTCATCTTGCGTCTTTTTGATCTGGTCGCGCAGGGCGTAGGCACTCTGCGACAGCTCCTGGCGGGTGGACAGCGGCGTTCGGAGATAGCCGTTGTTAAAGGAATCGATGACCTCGCGATCTGGTCCTCATCACCGTAGGACACGATGGTCTGATACAGACCGTCGAGTCTGGTATAGAGCTGATCATCGGTGAGCACGGTTTCTTCCTGGACCACCTCGGCAGAATCGTCCTGCTTGGTATCGTCCTCAGTCGCCTCGCCCTTTTTGGCGCGTGGGGAAGGTCGTCTGCGCGGCCTGGCCAAACTGGTCATAGAAGCCAGGCATGACACCCATGGGATCGGCCGTCACAAACCAATAGGCACCGCCGCAAACGACGGCAAGGACCGCGATGACGATGAGCGGCTTGGGGATATGACGCTTGTGCTTGTGATAGGCGTCCTCGTCGGGATGCACCTTGCGCTTGGGTTTTTGAGCATCGTCATGCAGGGAAACGGGCGTGGGAATATCGACCTTGGGGATACCGAAATCCTTATCGAAAGCCGGCAGCACGCAGGTCTCGTTAGGATCGGCGGCGTCCGAAAGAACCGCGGCAGCCGAGGCGGGCGCATGCGGCACCTCGGTATCGATCTGCTCTTGCGTTAGGCGCGGAAAGCCCGCCGTGCGGCCCGCTGCCAGGTCGGATGCGGCCGCGTCCTCGGAGAGGATACCCGGAGCGGGGCGTCCGCATTTTGGGCACGTACGATCGTGCGGAGAAAGACGGGCACCGCAGCCTCACAGAACACGAACTCGGTGTGCTCGGGACCATCGCCCGGACCCACATAGGCGTTGCAATAGGGGCAGAACGAGGCGCCGTCCTCGATAGTCTTAAGGCAATGCGGGCAGATCACGGCATCCTCTTTTCGAAGCAATTCAAACAATCGAGGTTAGAGCATAACATCGCCACGGCCCCACAGGAACAAGGCACCAATTCAACATCGCCAGGGCGCGTAGCTACTTCTTCTTTTGCTTGGCATCGAGACTTTGATGCCTTGGGCGGACTTGGTCACGCGAGAGCGCTTGGCTCCGGTACTCTTCTTTTTCTTGGGCTGGGCCTGGGCCACGCCCTCGAGTGCGCGGGCCTCGGCCTCGCGAGCGGTGCGATCTTCGCGGCGCTGCGCCATGTCGGCGGCGACGCGCTTGGCAAAACGTTCGGCCGTCGAGCCCGTCGAGCTCACCTTGCCGCCACCGCGGCCCAGGCGGACGCGCACACCGCGGCCAAAAACCAGTTGCGGCATGACGACGACGCGGCTTGAGCGAATCCATCATCGTGGCGAGCTTAAAGAACACCGAGCAGGTAAAGACCACGATGACAGCCAAGATAACCATCTGGCCCATCGACAGGTTGGCAATAGACAGCAGCTCCGGGAATCCGATAACGCCCACCAAGATGCCGGCGACTACAAACACAAAGAGCACCACACGCAAGGGCGTGAGAGGCTGCGAGATGCGCCAGATCAGACTGACGCTCGCCGCGCACGACGTAAGCAGGCACATCGTAGACAGCGTGAGCTGGCTAAAGCCAAACACGCGCGCCACAATGATATCGAGCGCCGCAGCCAAAATGACCGCAATCGACGCCGGCAGTGCACGCTTGAGTACGTTGGTCAAAAACGCACCCTTCACGCGAGCATTGTTGGGCTCCAGGCCCAACACAAAGCCCGGCGCGCCGATGCAGAAGAAGTTAATGAGCGTCATCTGGATGGGCTCGAAGGGGTACGGCGGCAGCGCGATGCACAGCGCCGCCAGGCCCATCGAAAACAGCGTCTTGGTCAGGAACAGCGAGGCCGAACGCTGCAGGTTGTTGATGGAGCGACGGCCCTCGGCCACCACGGCGGGCATCGAGGCAAAGTCGTTGTCGACAAGTACGATCTCGGCCACGTTACGCGCGGCATCGGAGCCGGCTGCCATGGCCACGGAGCAGTCGGCCTCCTTAAGCGCCAGCACGTCGTTGACGCCGTCGCCCGTCATGGCCACGGTGTGCTCGCGGCGCTTGAGCGCCTGCACGAGCTCGCGCTTCTGCTGCGGGGTCACACGACCAAAGACATGGTAGCGGTCCACTGCGGCATCGAGCTTGGCCGGCGTATCGAGCGTCGTGGCGTCTACATAGGCGTCCGCCCCCGGCACGCCCACCACGCGCGCGATCGACGACACCGTACGCGGGTCGTCGCCACTGATCACGTTGAGGGTCACGCCCTGCTCGTTAAAGTAGCCAATAGTCTCGGCCGCCGAGGTACGAATCTCGTCGCGGATGGTTACAAAGCCCACGGGCTCGGCCTCGCCCACCATATCGCCATCGGGCGTAAAGCCGTCCACGCGCGCCACCACGAGCACGCGGCAGGTATCGGCAAGCTCGGCGACACGGTTCTCGACCTGCGAAAACACACGATCAGAGAGCACAAACTGCGCCGCACCCATCACATAGGAGCCCTGCGCAAACGACGCGCCACTCCACTTTTTGGAGGACGAGAACGGAATGACCGACAGCGGCTCAGACACCTCGACCGGACGGTCGGCGTAATAGTTGAGCAGCGCCTGGCAGGTCTCGTTGGCATCGGCCGAAGTCGCACGCGCCACGTTAGCCAGCGCAAAATCGAGCACCGTGGTATCGACGGGAACAGCCGCCGCGTCCGAGCCGGCGCCTAGGCTCACGCCCTCAACCGGCAGCGGATACGTGCCCTCGACCTCCATGCGGCCCGACGTGATGGTGCCCGTCTTGTCCAGGCACAGCACGTCGACGCGAGCGAGCGTCTCGATGCAGTAGAGCTGCTGTGCCAGCACCTTGCGGCGAGCCAGGCGCACCGTGGCGATGGCGAGCACCGACGAGGTCAGAAGCACCAGGCCTTGCGGGATCATGCCCAGCAGGGCGCCCACCGTGGACAGCAGCGCCGACGAAGGCACATGACCAGCCAACAGCTCGGAGAAGCACCACGAAAGTGCGCTATCGCCCGGGGTTCCCGCGGCATCCCACAGCTCGCTCACACTCGAGGCAAACAACGCCAAACCGAGCGGGATCATGATGATGCTCGCAAAGCGCACGATGGCGTTAAGCGCGTTCATGATCTCGGAATTGACCTTTTTGACGTATTTGGTCTCGTTATTAATTTTGGCCACGTAGTTGTCGGCGCCGACATGGATCACGCGGGCGCGCAGCAGGCCCGAGTCGATAAAGCTGCCGCTCATGAGCTCGGAACCGGGCTGTTTCTTAATAAGGTCGCTCTCGCCCGTCAGCAGGCTCTCGTTCACGAGCGCCTCGCCCGAAACCACCACGGCGTCAGCGGGAATCTGGTCGCCGCGCCCCAGGCGGATGATGTCGTCGAGCACGATCTGGTCCAGGTCGAGCTCCACCTCGGCGCCGTCGCGCACCGCGATAGCCTTCTTGGAGGTCAGCAGCGTGAGCTTATCGACCATCTTCTTGGAACGCATGGACTGAATGACGCCAATGGCGGTATTGAGGAACACCACGAACAGGAACGTCAGATTCTTAAACGAACCGGTCAAAATAACCAGGAACGCCAAGATCACGTTGACCAAATTGAACAGCGTGCAGAGGTTCTCGATGATGAGCTCTTTGACCGACTTGGTCTTGAGCTCCATGCTGCGGTTGATCTTACCGGCGGCGATGCGCTCCTCGACCTCGGCGGTCGAGAGTCCGCGCTCGATATCCGTTGCTGCCATACCACGTCCCATCACGTCGCGTCGGTATAAGAAAAAACCGCCCGGACCATGCGAGGTTCGGACGGTCTTAGTTCGATGGTGCCCCATGTTGGATTCGAACCAAGGCCTTCTGCTCCGGAGGCAGACGCTCTAATCCCCCTGAGCTAATAGGGCCAAACGTTTGGCATTATACCCAAGTGCACCACGGGCTATCAAAAATAAAAAGAAAAAAGCTTTGCAATTACGTGGGAGACGCGGTGCAACGGCCCACTTTAGAAGGCAAAAGCGAGTCAGATAGTATAAACTTTCATGCACCATATATACACGGCTCGCAATGCGGGCCGTTTTTGCAAAAGTTATCCATCGAGGTGAGAGGCACACCATGATTGCAATTCTAAAGCAGAGCGCCAGCGACGAGGCCGTCAGCCATATCGTCAGCTGGATTGAGAAAAAAGGCCTGAAGACCGACGTCTCGCGCGGCGAGAACGAGACGATTATCGGCCTGGTGGGCGATACGACCAAGATCGACCCGTTCCTGCTCGAGTCCATGGATGTCGTCGAGCGCGTGCAGCGCGTCTCCGAGCCGTTCAAGCGCGCAAATCGCAAGTTCCACCCCGAGGACTCCGTCATCGACTGCGGCCACGGCGTCAAGATCGGCGGCGGCCAGTTCCAGGTCATCGCCGGTCCCTGCTCCGTCGAGGGCGAGAACCTCATCCGCATCGCACGCCGCGTGAAGGCCGCCGGTGCCACGATGCTGCGCGGCGGTGCCTACAAGCCCCGCACCTCCCCCTACGCCTACCAGGGCATGGGCCCCGCCGGCCTCGACCTGCTGTGCGAGGCGTCTGCCGAGCTCGACATGCCGATCGTCACCGAGATCATGGACCCACGCGACGTGCAGGTCTTCCTGGACAAGAAGATCGACGTCATGCAGATCGGCGCCCGCAACGCCCAGAACTTCCCCCTGCTCAAGGAGGTCGGCAAGACCCAGACTCCGATCTTGCTTAAGCGCGGCATGTCCGGCACGATCGATGAGTTGCTCATGGCCGCCGAGTACATCATGAGCGAGGGCAACGACAACGTCATCCTGTGCGAGCGCGGCATCCGCACCTTCGAGACCCGCACCCGCAATACCTTCGACCTCACGCCGTGCCGGTGCTGCACCACCTTTCGCACCTGCCCGTCGTCGCCGACCCCAGCCACGCCACCGGCTACACCCGCTATGTTGAGCCCATGGCGCTCGCCGCGACCGCCTGCGGTGCCAACGGCCTGGAAATCGAGGTCCACGACGAGCCGAGCCGCGCCTGGTCCGACGGCGCCCAGGCCCTCACCCCCGATCAGTTCGACGACACCATGCGCCGCATCCGCGCCATCCGCGAGGTTGTCTGCCAAGAGACCATGGAGTAGCCCATGGGTACGGTGAGAACGCGCGCGTTAACCAGGGCGGCCCCAAGTGCGCCGGCATCGTGGGCCTTGGCCTCATCGGCGGCAGTTTTGCCCGCGGCTATGCGCAGGCGGGCGTCCGCGTGCTGGCCTGGGACCCCGATGACGATGTCATGACAGCCGCCAGCATGGGCACTGTCGCCGGAGAGCTCAACGACAAGACACTCGGCGAATGCGACATCATCGTCCTGGCTTGCTACCCCGAGGCCTGCATCGAGTGGCTCGAGGCGCACGCCCAAGCGCTCGCCGACGCCACCGACACCGAGGCCATCATGGTCCCGTGGTGATCGACACCGTGGGCGTCAAGGGCATCGTGTGCGAACGTGCCTTTGAGCTTGCCCGCGAGCACGGCTTTTACTTTGTGGGCGCGCACCCCATGGCGGGCACGCAGTACTCGGGCTACGCACACTCCCGCGCCGACCTGTTCCAGGGCGCCCCGCTCGTGCTCGTGCCGCCCGCGGTGGACGACGCACTTAAGCTGGAGCTTTTGGGCCAGGTGCGCGAGATGGTGCGCCCCTTGGGCTTTGGCAAGTTCAGCGTGACCAGCGCCGCCGAGCACGACCGCGTCATCGCCTTCACGAGCCAGCTTGCGCACGTGGTATCCAACGCCTACGTCAAGAGCCCCACTGCCCAGGTCCACCACGGCTTTTCGGCCGGTAGCTACCGCGATCTCACCCGTGTGGCGCACCTCAATCCTCAGATGTGGTCCGAGCTCATGATCGACGACGCCGATGCGCTTGCCTTCGAGATCGACCATCTGATCGAATCGCTCGGCGCCTACAGCCGCGCCCTTAAGGACCGCGACCAGCGCTATCTGGAGAATCTCCTTGCCGAGGGCGACCGCATTAAGCGTGCACTCGACGACGAGGCCTCCCACTAGACCACCTATCACGCCAGGTCGAAAGGACCATAGCTTATGGCGATTACCATCGATATCGACACTGCACGCCCCTACCAGGTGCATGTTGGCACGTTTTTGCTGGAGCAGGCGGGACCGCTCGTGCGCGCCACTGCCGGCGGCACCAAGGCCGTCATCGTGACGGACACCAACGTGGGCCCGCTCTACCAGATGCCCGTTAAGCAGAGCCTGGAGGCATCAGGCTACGAGGTGAGCATCTGCACCTTCGAGGCCGGCGAAGCCCATAAGCGCGCCGAAACCTATGTTGCCATTTTGGAGTTTGTGGCCGAGCACGAGCTTTCGCGCTCCGACGTGATTGTGGCACTCGGCGGCGGTGTCGTGGGCGACGTGGCGGGCTTTGTGGCCGCCACCTACATGCGCGGCTGCAAGTTTGTGCAAATCCCGACGAGCCTGCTCGCCATGGTGGATTCGTCGGTGGGCGGCAAGACCGCCATCGACCTGGCTGCCGGCAAGAACTTGGCCGGCGCTTTTTGGCAGCCGAGCGTGGTTATCGCTGACGTGGGGTGCTGGCCACCCTCACGCCCGAGCAGTTCGCCGACGGCTGCGGCGAGGTTGTGAAACACGCCGTGATCGCCGACCCGGAGCTTTTCGCCGAGCTGGAGAAGACCCCGCTCACGCTGGAGCTGCTCAACCGCGATGTGGCCCGCGTAGCGCTCATCATCGCCCGCAATATCGACATCAAGCGCGCCGTGGTCGTCGCCGACGAGCGCGAGACCAACCAGCGAAAGCTCCTTAACTTTGGACACAGCGCCGGACACGCCGTCGAGGCCTGCGAGCACTTTGAGCTCGGACACGGCAACTGCGTGTCGATCGGCATGGGCATCATCACGCGCGCCGCGGCCCTGCACGGCGTCTGCGATGCTGCACTGCCCGGTCGTATTGAGGAACTCTGCGCCCGCCACGGCCTCAAGACCCGCTGCGAGCTTTCCGCCGATGCCGTCTTTGCCGGGGCGCTCCACGACAAGAAGCGCGCGGGCGACACCGTCGACCTGGTGATTCCGCACGGCATTGGCCGCTGCAGCATCGACCGCACGCCGCTTTCCACTTTCCACGAACTCATTGCCGAGGGCCTCGGCCAGAAGGGAGACGCATCCGCATGCTAGCCCGCATCACCCCGTCCCCGCTTAAGGGCACCGTCCCCGCCATCGCGTCCAAGTCGATGGCGCACCGTCTCATCATCTGCGCTGCCCTTGCCAACGGCGAGACGCACGTCACCTGCAACACCACCTGCGCCGACATCGAGGCCACGGTGCGTTGCCTTACGGCACTCGCGCCCGCATCGAGACCGTCGAGGACGGCTTCCAGGTCCACCCTACCATGAAGAGTGTTGAGTTTGGCCTGCTCAAGGCCCTTGCCGGCGGCACGCTTGACTGCGGCGAAAGCGGCTCCACGCTGCGCTTTATGCTGCCCGTCGCCTGCGCGCTGGGTGCGGATGCCACCTTCGTGGGCCAGGGCCGCCTGGGCGCCCGCCCGCTCTCGCCGCTCTCGGACGAGATCATCGCCGCCGGCTGCGACCTACAGGGTCTGGGCGGTTTTCCGCTCAAGACGAGCGGACGCATGCGCCCGGGCACCTTTGTGCTGCCGGGCAACGTAAGCTCGCAGTATATCTCCGGCCTGCTGCTGGCAGCCCCGTTGCTCGCCCAGCCCTCCTGCGTGCAGGTAACGGGCCTCATCGAGAGCCGCCCCTACATCAACCTGACGATCCAGGCCATGAAGGCCTTTGGCGTCGAGGTCAACGTCGAACGTATTCCGTCCAAAGACGGCCAGCCCGAGGTCACGAACTTCCGCGTAAGCAGCGGCTCGTACCGCACGCCCGGTAACGTGGCCGTCGAGGGTGACTGGTCCAACGCTGCCTTTTGGCTGTGCGCCGGCGCCATCGGCTCCGATCCCATCACCGTCGAGGGTGTGTCCCTGAGCTCGGCCCAGGGCGACCGCAACGTGCTTGCCGCGCTTTCGCGCTTTGGCGCCCGCATCGTGCGCTCCACCAACGCCGCCACCGTGCAGTCCGACAAGCTCGCCGGCTTTGAGATGAGTGCCCACGACATCCCCGACCTGGTGCCCGTTATCTCGGCCGTGGCATCGCTGGCGCAAGGCCGCACGTTCATCCGCGATTGCGCCCGCCTGCGCATCAAGGAATCTGACCGTCTGGTCACCACCACCCGCGAGCTCACCGCGCTGGGCGCACAGGTGCGCATCGCCGGTGACGACCTCATCATCAAGGGTGTCGATGCCTTCACCGGCGGCGAGGTCGATTCGCACAACGACCACCGCATCGCCATGATGGCCGCCATCGCTGCGAGCCGTGCCACCGGCGAGGTCGTGATCCACGGCGCCGAGGCCGTCAACAAGTCCTATCCCGATTTCTTCGACCACTACCGCCTGTTGGGCGGCAAGGTCACACTCGAGGAGGAATAGCATGTCCTCGACCTTTGGCAACGTATTGCACTTAAGCATCTTCGGCCAATCGCACTCCCCCGCTATCGGCTGCTCGCTCGATGGCATCCCGGCGGGCATCGCTGTGGACCAGGAGAAGCTGCAGGCCTTCCTCGACCGTCGCGCCCCCGGCCGCGACGAGACCGCGACCAACGCCGCGAGGCCGACGCCGCCCACATCATCGCCGGTGTTGTCGATGGACATACCACCGCGCGCCCATTGCCGCGATTATCGAGAACACCAACACGCGCTCCAAGGATTACTCCGAGCTGCGCCGCAAGCCCCGTCCGGGACATGCCGATTACCCGCGCGTGTGAAGTATCACAACATGCACGATGTCGCTGGTGGCGGGCATTTCTCCGGCCGCCTAACGGCACCCCTGTGCATCGCCGGCGGCATTGCGCTGCAGGCACTTGAGGCCCACGGCATTCAGGTCATGGCGCACGTCGCGCAGATCGGCGGCATCTCCGACCTGCCGATGGACGATATGGTCTATCGCGAGGCCGACCGCAAGGCGATCCTTACGAACGATCTGCCGTGCATTGACGCCGCCGCAGCCGGCCGCATGCGCGAGGAGATCCTAGCCGCGCGCGACGAACTCGACAGCATCGGCGGCATCGTGGAGTGCGGCATTTACGGGCTTCCCGCGGGCATCGGCGACCCATGTTCGACGGTATCGAGAACCGCATCGCGCAAATCGCGTTTGGCATTCCCGCCGTAAAGGGCGTGGAGTTTGGCATGGGTTTTGCCGTGGCCGCCATGCGCGGCAGCGAGAACAACGATCCGTATCGCATCGACGCCGAGACCGGAAAGATCGAGGTCGAATCCAACACGCCGGCGGCATCCTGGGCGGTATTTCGACCGGCGCGCCCGTCATGTGGCGTATGGCCGTAAAGCCGACGCCCTCCATTGGCCGCGAGCAGCAGACCGTGGACATGGACGCCATGGAAAATATCGAACTCTCGGTCCACGGTCGTCACGATCCCTGCATCGTCCCCCGAGCTGTCCCCGTAGCCGAAGCAGCCGCAGCGCTGGCCATCTGGGACGCCCTCCTCGAGGACGCAGGCCAGCTCTAACCCGACTCACCTGGGTTGCTGTCAACTCTGCCATTACGTGAAAGGGGCCTCCATGGACCTTGCCGATATTCGCCAGACCATCGATGGCATCGACACCACGCTCCTCAATAGCTTTGTCGAGCGTATGGACATTGCCACCGAGGTCGCCAAATCAAAGATCGAGATGGGCAAGGCCGTCTTTGACCCCGCCCGCGAGCGCTCAAAACTCAACAACCTCGCCAGCCGCGCGCCCGAGCGCTACGAGGCGCAGACCATCACCCTGTTCCGCCTCCTTATGAGCATGAGCAAGGCCGAGCAGCAGCGCTACATCAACGAGCTCAAGGGCATCACCGTCTCGCAAAAGGCCCACGCCACGGCTGCAGCCTTTGACACGCCCTTCCCTCAAACGGCCACAGTTGCTTGCCAGGGCGTAGAAGGTGCCTATAGCCAGATCGCCGCGTGCAAACTCTTCGACGTGCCCGACATCGCGTTTTTCGAGACCTTCGAAGGCGTTATGCGCGCTGTGCGCGACGGCTTCTGCGAGTTTGGCGTGCTGCCCATCGAGAACTCCACCGCCGGCTCGGTCAACGCCGTCTACGACCTGCTCGCCCAGTTCGACTTCCACATCGTGCGCTCGCTTCGCCTCAAGATCGACCACAACATGCTCGTCAAGCCCGGCACCAAGCTCGCCGACGTGCGCGAGGTTTACAGCCACGGCCAAGCCATTGCCCAGTGTGCGGGCTTTATCGAGTCCCACGACCTGCACGCCACCAAGTACCCCAACACCGCCATGTCGGCCGAGATGGTCGCCAATTCCGACCGCACCGATGTTGCCGCCATCGCATCGCGCAGCTGCGCGGCACTCTATGGCCTGGAGGTGCTGGAGTCCAACATCCAGGACTCGGACAACAACTACACGCGCTTTGTCGTCATCAGCCGCGAGCCACGCGTCTATCCCCGGTGCCAACCGTACCTCGCTCATGATCACCACGGCCAACGAGCCGGGCGCCCTCTATCGCGTGCTCGAGCGCTTCTACGCACTCAACATCAACCTCATCAAGCTCGAGAGCCGCCCCATCCCCCGGTCGCGACTTTGAGTTTATGTTCTACTTTGACCTGGACTGTCCCTTTGGCAGCAAGGCCCTCGACGACCTGCTCGATTCGATCGACGACGTATGCGAGAGCTTCACCTACTTTGGCAGCTACACGGAGGTGCTCTAGATGACCGATACCGCCGCAACCCGCCCCTACGGCGTGCTGGGCCGCGTGCTGGGCCACAGCTACACCCCGACCATCTACAAGGAGCTGGCGGGGCTTGAGTACGTGCGTTTTGAGCGCGAGCCCGAGGATCTTGAGGCTTTTATGACGGACGACGAATGGGAGGGCACCAACGTGACCATCCCCTACAAGCGCGCCGTCATGGAATACCTGGACGAGCTGAGCCCGCTCGCCGAGCGCATGGGCAACGTCAACACCATCACGCGCCTGCCCGACGGCCGCCTGCACGGCGATAATACTGACTACTTCGGTTTCCAGTGCCTGGTCGAGGAGTTGGGCGTTGAGGTTGCCGGCAAGAAGGCCCTCGTGCTCGGTGCCACCGGCGGCGCCGGCACCACGGCAAGTATGGTGCTGGGAGACATGGGCGCCATCGTCGTACCCGTGGGTCGCACGAGCGAGGTCAACTACGACAATATCGCGCAGCAGTCCGACGCCTCCCTACTCGTCAACTGCACGCCCGCCGGCATGTTCCCCCATTGCCCCGACGCGCCTTGCACGCTCGAAGGCCTCGATGCGCTCGAGGGCGTCATCGACATTGTCTACAACCCCGCCCGCACGAGCCTGATGCTCGAGGCCGAGCGCCGCGGCATCCCCCGCATCGGCGGCCTGCTTATGCTTGTTGCCCAGGCGGCACAAGCTGTCGAGCGCTATACCGGCAAAGCCACCCCGCGCGAGAGAATCCTGGACGTAACGGAGCGCCTGTCACGCCGCGAACAGAACATCGCGCTGATCGGCATGCCGGGCTCGGGCAAGACCCGCGTGGGCGAGCAGATCGCCCAGCTCACGGGCCGCGAGCACATCGATCTCGATCGCGCCCTCGAGGAGCGCCTGGGCATGCCCTGCGCCGATTTTATCATCAAGTGCGGCGAGGCGGCCTTCCGCGAGCAGGAGACGGCAGCGCTGGCCGACATCTCCAAGCGCAGCGGCTTGGTGCTCTCCACCGGCGGCGGCGTGGTTACGCGCGACGAGAACTACCCTCTGCTGCACCAGAACAGCCAAATCGTGATGCTCAACCGCAAGCTCGACGAGCTCGCCCACAAGGGCCGCCCCATCACCGCGCGCGACGGCATCGACAAGCTGGCCGAGCAGCGTATGCCGCGCTACCGCGCCTGGGCCGACTACATCATCGACTCACGCGACTGCGCCGCCAACACCGCGGCCGCCGTCCTCGACGCCCTTCCACCAGCCCTCTAGCAAAAACCACCCACAAAGGGGACAGGTACCTTTATGGTGGTTTTCCGTTCCGCCTCTCCGCCCGCCCCAACCGCAAAGGAAGCAACCATGAAAGCACTCGTCATCAACGGCCCCAACCTCAACATGCTCGGCATTCGCGAGCCGGGCATCTATGGCAGTGACAACTACGACCGCCTGGTCCAGATCTGCCAGGAGGCAGGTGCCGCGCAGGGCTTCGACGAGGTCGAGGTCTTCCAGTCCAACCACGAGGGCAGCATCGTCGACAAGATCCAGGAGGCCTACGGCAAAGGTCGACGGCATCGTCATCAACCCGGCAGCCTACACACATACGAGCGTGGCGATCCTCGATGCGCTCAAAGCCGTCGCCATCCCGGCCGTGGAGGTCCACATTAGTGCCGTCGAAACACGCGAGGACTTCCGCCAGGTAAGCTATGCACGCCTAGCCTGCTTCGCCACCATCACCGGCGAGGGCCTGCGGGGCTACGCACACGCGCTGGAGCTGCTGAGGGAGCGTATCGAAAAGTAGCGTCGCGGATCCATTTATTAGCAACGATTCACACGAACAGAACTCCAGCGCTGGCAGCAGCGACCTCGCTGCTGCCAGCATTTTATTACTGGCATATAATCGTTGCAGTCACACAACGTCTGGAGACCCACATGCTGAGCATTCACCTGGGGGATTACCCCGGTTCCATCTACGATACCGAAACCTATTTTAGGAACTCGTACCTGGATTCCTGGTTCGAGGACCCTCTGGCAGCGCAGATGATTAAAAGTGTTGACGGTTCAGAGCTCATCGGCCCGCACAACATCATCAGCAAACAGCTCGGTTCGATTACTCCCCTCGAGCTTTCCGGCGGCGTTAAGACGCTGCTGTTGGTGCGCAATCTACCAAACATGGTGTTCAATGCATCCACTTGCGGAGATAACTGCGCCCGCTGGCTGCTCAAAATTGGCAAAGGGCAGGATGTACTGGTAACCCTTTACCACATCATGAAATTCCCCTGGAAGAGCTTTGAAATCCGCATTGAAAACGATGGCCGCATCGTTAGAAACATGCAGGAGTTTGTCGGCGCCACGAATGACTTTTTGGATGTTGATGAGTAATGAAGGGAACACACACCGTTGTCGTGGAGCGCGCAAAAGTCAAATACACGCTCACCTTTAAACGCAATATTTCCTTTATACGCGGCAACAGCGGCACGGGCAAAACGACACTCATCTCGATGATTCGCGACTACAACGACCGAGGACCGGAAAGCGGCGTTGCACTTAGCTCCGACGTGCCTTGCGAAACGCTTTCCGGCAGACGCTGGGAGCGCGAGCTGTCGATCATCGAAGATTCAATCGTCTTTCTAGATGAGGGCAACGAGTTTATCTACTCAAAGGACTTCGCCAAAGCCGTAAACGGCTCATCCAACTATTTTGTCCTGATATCTCGTCGAGACGCCAGCGAACTCCCCTACAGTGTCGACGAAATCCTAAAGCTGGTAAACACCACGAGTAAAACAATCAATGGCCGAAAGAGCGATAAACGCTTCTACTCGGTAACAAAACCGATATACAGCCACACGGCAAGCATGCTATATCAGGACCTAAATGTTGGATTCGAAATACCCGATGCCGTGGTTGTGGAGGACAGCAAGTCTGGTTATCAGTTTTACAACGCTCTTTGCAAACGGCTCGGAATCCCCTGCTATACGGCCACCGGCGTTGCGAATCTAAAACGTACGATTCACGAATGCCCCGAGCAAAAAAAACGTTCTTGCCATAGGAGACGGCGCAGCGTTTGGTCCCTACATCGAAAAAGTGCTCGGACAGCGCGTTTACAAGAACGTTCGCCTATCCTCCCGGAATCGTTTGAGTGGACACTCCTGCGCTCCGAGCTCATACCCAGCAGCGACATTCCCAAAATCCTCGAGGACCCCTCAAGCTATATCGAAAGTCGCGATTATTTAAGCTGGGAGCGGTTCTTCACCGATGTGCTGGTCAAATACTCAGCAGACACTCGCTACGCTTACAAAAAGGCACGACTCAACGAGCAGTACCTAAAGCCGCAGGCAATGAATGCCGTATCGAAAGTCTTACCGAAGTGTTTGAAGACGAATTAGCAGATTCTTTAAATCATCTAGAAACCGGGGCTATGCACATGAGCTGAAGCTGCTGAAAGAAAGCCTACAACACGCCTGGTACACTAATCCTTGGAACAGAATTATCAGGTTTATTTGTCCCAAATCTTAAGTAACTGTTTGATTACATACAAAGGAGCACATCAATGTCCCAGTACGATTACCTCGTCGTCGGTGCCGGCCTCTCGGGCGCCGTCTTCGCCACGCCGCCAGCGCGCCGGCAAGTCGGTCCTGGTCATCGACCGCCGCGACCACATCGCCGGCAACGTCTACACCGAGGACGTCGAGGGCATCCAGGTCCACCGCTACGGCGCGCACATCTTCCACACCTCCATGAGGGACGTCTGGGACTACGTCAACCTCTTCGCCGAGTTCAACAACTACGTCAACTCGCCGGTCGCCAACTTCCACGGCAGCATGTACAACATGCCCTTCAACATGAACACCTTCGCCAAGATGTGGCCGGGCGTCGTCACGCCTGCAGATGCCAAGGCAAAGATCGCCGAGCAGGTGGCCGCCGAGAACATCGGCGAGCCGGCAAACCTCGAGGAGCAGGCGCTGTCGCTCGTCGGCCGCGACATCTTCGAGACGCTCGTGAAGGGCTACACCGAGAAGCAGTGGGGCCGCGACTGCCGCGACCTGCCCGCGAGCATCATCAAGCGCCTCCCCTGCCGCTTCACCTACGACAACAACTACTTCACGACCGCTACCAGGGCATCCCCATGGGCGGCTACACCGAGATGGTCGCCAACATGCTCGAGGCGTCGAGGTGCGCTGCGGCGTGGAGTACAAGGAGCTGGCCGCCGCCGAGCCCGATATCGCCGCCAAGACAATCTACTGCGGCCCCATCGACGCGTTCTACGACTTCAAGCTGGGCACGCTCGAGTACCGCAGCCTGCGCTTCGAGACCGAGACGCTCGACGAGGCCGACCACCAGGGAGTGGCCGTGGTCAACTACACCGAGCGCGAGATCCCCTACACGCGCATCATCGAGCACAAGCACTTCGAGTTCGGCACGCAGGACAAGACCGTCATCACGCGCGAGTACCCGGCCGACTGGAAGCCCGGCGACGAGCCCTACTACCCCATCAACGACGCCAAGAACGAGGCCCTCTACAGTCAGTACGAGGAGCTGGCGGCGCAGGAGGGCAACGTTATCTTCGCCGGTCGCTTGGGCGGCTACAAGTACTACGACATGGACAAGGCCATCGCCGCAGCCTTCGATCTCGTCCGCAACGAGCTGAGGCGTGGAGCCGACGGAGGCGTAGAGACAAAGGTGCATTAGCTAGCCATCATAAGCAAACAGAATGCCCGGTGCAGCGCGAACGCTGCACCGGGCATCTTTCTGTGACGATGAAAGCGCGCCACAGTCCAAATTAACAAATATGGCCGCAAGTCATCGCCATGTCTTGGGGTCTGTGTTTAAACAATAGCATGCCCATGCGCCCAAATAGCAAAGACCCGGCATTAAACCGGGTCTTCAAAAACTCTCTGGTGCTCCATGGCGGATTCGAACCGTCGACCTTGGGATTAGAAGTCCCCTGCTCTATCCAACTGAGCTAATGGAGCATATAACCGCACGCCCAAGCAAGCGCAAGCCTGTCAGGCGCAAGTAATTATAACCTAGTTGAACTGCTCGCGATACGCCTTGCAGACCTCACTGACCGGGCCGTCCATGCGAAGGTCACCCTTCTCAATCCAAACGGCACGCTGGCAGATGCGCTCAACCTGCTCCATGGAGTGCGAAACGAACAGAACCGTCACGTCGCCGCTCTGGATAAAGTGCTGGATGCGGGCCTCGCACTTCTGCTGGAAGAACACATCACCGACGGACAGCGTCTCGTCAACGATCAGAATATCGGGCTCGGTAATCGTCGCGATTGCAAAGGCGATACGCGCCACCATGCCCGAGGAGAAGTTCTTGAGCGGCATATCGACAAAGTTCTGAAGCTCAGCGAACTCAATAATGCCGTCAAAGTTGGCATCGATGAACTCCTTGGTGTAGCCGAGCAGGGCGCCGTTCAGATAGATGTTCTCGCGGGCGGTCAGCTCGGGGTCAAAGCCGGCGCCAAGCTCAATCAGCGGCGCGATGTTACCGTGCACCTTAACGCTGCCCTCGCTAGGCTCAAGAACGCCAGCGATAATCTTGAGCATCGTAGACTTGCCGGAGCCATTGGTGCCGACCAGACCCACAACCTCGCCGCGATGAATATCAAACGAGATGTGCTTAAGCGCCCTAAACTCCTCAAAGAACAGCTCGTGCTTGGCAAGCTTAATGAAGTACTCCTTGAGGTTGGTCAGCGACTCGGACGCCATGTTAAAGATCATGGTGACGTCGTCGACCTCGACAGCCAGAGGCTGCTCGCTGTAATCAACAACAGATTCAGTCATCACAGCACTCCTTAGATGTAGAGGATGAACTTGCGCTCGGACTTATGGAACACGGTATAGCCAATAATAAGCGCAAGAACCGCCCAGGCAACGCACATACCAAAACGTCATAAGCGAGGCGTAGTCTGGAACAGGAAGATATCGCGCATAAACTGCAGGTAGTTGAACATGGGGTTCGCATACATCAAGATACGCACGAGATGCGGCATTTGCGCAATATAGTCAGTCGTCCAGAAGATGGGCGTTATGTAAGTCCACGCCGTAATGACGACGCTCCACAGATGCATAACGTCGCGGAAGAAGACCGTAAGGGCAGAGAGCATCATGCCCAGGCCCATGCAGAAGCACATAAGCAGCAGCAGGCAAACCGGCAGCAGAATAAGGTGCCAAGAAGGCATAACGCGGAACCACAGCATGACGATGGCGACGGCGACCAGCGAGAAGGCAAAGTTGACCAGCGAGAAGAGCACCTTCTGCACCGGGAAAACCCAGCGGTGCACCTTAACCTTCTTGAGCAGAGGGGCAGCGCCCACGATCGACGTCAGGGCCTGGTTAGTAGACTCAGACATGACGGCAAAGGTAATGTTACCCACGATCAAGTACAGCGGGTACATCTCGGGCGTCATTGAGCCATTGCGGCCCTGGCCAAAAATCGTCGAGAACACGATGGCCATGACGATCATCATCAGCAGCGGGTTGAGCACCGACCATGCGACGCCCAGAACGCTACGGCGATACTTGATCTTAAAATCCTTGGTAACCAGCTGACGAAGGATAAACGCGTCCTTCTCAAATTCGTTCTTAGCAAACGTCGCAGGCAGACTGCGAGTTTCTTGTTGCTTTGTCTGATCCGACACGGATGCAACTCCTTTACTCGTAATCGTTGACAAACGAACAGTATAGACCCGACGGCCATGCAAACGATTCGCGCAACAAAACTGGAGAACTAACCCACATCTTAGGATGCCAGGCCCAAACGGCTATACTTTCTAGGATTGAATGTATAAGGAGCATTAAGTGAATTCTGAATCCATCGCCGTCATCATCCCTTGCTACAACGAAGCGCTCACGATCGGCAAAGTCATCGATGACTTTCACCGCGAGCTTCCGCAGGCGACGGTCTATGTCTATGACAACAACTCGTCGGACGATACCTCACGCATTGCCACCGAGCACGGCGCCACAGTCCGCTTTGAGCCCCGTCAGGGAAAGGGCAACGTGTGCCGCCAGATGTTTCGCGATATCGACGCCGATTGCTACCTGATGGTCGACGGAGACGACACCTACCCCGCCGAGGCGGCCAAGGCCCTCTGCGAGCCCATCCTTAACGGCACGGCCGACATGACCGTAGGCGATCGCCTTTCCAACGGTACCTACGCCGAGGAGAACAAGCGTGCCTTCCACGGCTTTGGCAACAATCTGGTCCGTGCCATGATCAAGTGGATCTATGGCTACAGCTTCGATGATGTCATGACCGGCTACCGTGCCATGAGCCGCCCGTTCGTTAAAACCTTCCCTGTGCTTTCCGAGGCTTCCAGATCGAAACCGAGCTCTCGATCCACGCCGTCGACCACCGCTGGCGCATCAAGGATGTGCCCATCGAGTACCGCGACCGTCCGGAAGGTTCCGAGTCCAAGCTCAATACCGTAAGCGACGGCATTAAAGTCGTTGCGATGATTGGCACGCTGTTCAAGGACTACCGCCCTCTGAAGTTCTTCAGCCTCGTCGCGCTTCTGTTTGCGGTGATCGGCCTCGCCTTGGGCACGCCCATCGTTGTCGAGTATTTCCAGACCGGCCTCGTTCCGCGCTTCCCCACCGCCATGCTCGCCGCGTCGTTTATGTTCCTGTGCGGTCTGAGCCTTGCGACCGGCTTCATCCTCGATTCCGTGGCAAAGGTCGAAAAAAAGCAGTGGGAGGTCAACGTGTACAGCAAATACGCCTACGATGACCAGCCCGGCAGGTCCGCCACCACGCCAAGCGAGTGAAAGATCTTCCGCAAAATACTATTGGCACCACTGCGCAGATAGCCATCAACAAGAAAAGCCGCCGTTAAAGAACGGCGGCTTTTACTCTCGAAAAGTTGATAGCGGCTAGAGCGTCTTGAGGTACTCCCCAAGCTCTTCCTCCCAGTCGGGCATGTGGAACCCGACCGACTCGAGCCTGGAAAGGTCGAGCGCGGAGTGGACCGGGCGCGGGGCCACGGGGCCCTCGGCGCCGGCGTAGTAGTCGGCGGTCGATACCGGCACGACCCTGTCGCCGTTGCGTTGGCGGCCTCGAAGACGGCGCGGGCGATGTCGGCCCAGGACTTGACGGCGCCGGAACCGGTGCAGTCGTAGGTGCCGTAGGGGGCGCGGCTCCCCAGCACGTGGAAGATTGCCTGCGTCATGTCGCGCGTGAAGGTCAGGCGTCCCAGCTGGTCGTCCACGACGGTGACCTGCTCCAACTTGTCCTCCGGGTCGGCGACGCGGTCGGAGAGCGCCCTCATGGTCTTGACGAAGTTGTGCCCCTCGCCGATGACCCAGGAGCTGCGCATGATGTAGTGGCGCGGGCACCCGGCCACGGCGATGTCGCCGGCGGCCTTGGTCTGGCCGTAGACTGACAGCGGGCTGAGGGGCTCCTCCTCGTCGTGCACCTCGGCGGTGCCGTCGAAGACGTAGTCGGAGGACACGTGGACGAGCGTGATCCCGTGCTCGGCGCAGGTGCGCGCGAGCAGGGCGGGGCCGGTCGCGTTGGCCTTCCAGGCGGCCGCGCGGCCCTCGGGGGTCTCGGCTTTATCCACGGCGGTGTAGGCGCCGCAGTTGATCACGGTGCCGTAGAGCGACCAGTCGTACTTGGAGTAGGCCGCCGGGTCGGACATGTCGAAGGTGTCGATGTCGCAGAAGTCGAAGTCCTTGGCGACGCCGCGCTCCTCCGCCAGCGCGCGCACCGCGCGGCCCAGCTGGCCGTTGCAGCCGGTGACGAGCGTCCTCTTGGGCGCCATGGGGACGACGTCCCTGAGCATCGGGTGGTTGAGGTCGGCCTCGGAGACGGTGGCCCGGTCCAGCGGGATGGGCCACTGGATGTTAAGCTCCGGGTCGGCGAGGTTCACGAAGGTGTAGGTCCTCTTGAGCTCCAGCGACCAGTGGGCGTCCACCAGGTAGGTGTAGGCGGTGCCGTCCTCCAGGGCCTGGAAGGAGTTGCCCACGCCGCGCGGGACGTAGATGGCCCTGGACGGGTCCAGGGTGCAGGTGAACACCTTCCCGTAGGTGGCGCTGCCCTCGCGCAGGTCCACCCAGCGCCGAATACGCTGCCGCGGGCCACCGAGATGAACTTGTCCCAGGGCTCGGCGTGGATGCCGCGGGTGACGCCGCGGCTGTCGTTGTAGGAGATGTTGTTCTGGACGACGCGGAGGTCCGGGATGCCCAGGGCGGTCATCTTGGCGCGCTGCCAGTTCTCCTTGAACCAGCCGCGCGAGTCGCCGTGGACGGCGAGGTCGACGACCTTCAGGCCCCCGATGCCGGTCTCGGCGACGGAGAGGTCCTTCTCGAATGCGATGTCTGCCATGTGGGAAAAGCTCCTATCGAAGAGGTTCAGGTTGCGGGCGCCGCGCGGGGACGGCAGGATCATTCCCATCGCCCCTGCGGCCCCGCGCGGCGCCCGCGGTGCGGTTCGCCGGGGTTCGGCCTCACTGCCCCTGGGCGCGGTAGCGCGCCTCGGTGGCCTCCTTGGCCGGGCGCACCAGGACTCGTTCTCCACGTACCAGTCGATCGTCTGCTTCAGGCCCCCGGCGAAGTCGGTGTGCGCCGGCCTCCAGCCCAGCTCGCGCTGGAGCTTGGTGCTGTCGATGGCGTAGCGGCGGTCGTGGCCGGGCGGTCGGCGACCCAGTCGAAGTCCTCGGGGTCGCGGCCCATGGCCTCGAGAATCATGCGCAGGACGGTGATGTTGTTCCTCTCGCCGTCGGCGCCGATGAGGTAGGTCTCCCCCATGCGGCCCTTGGTGAGGATGTCCCAGACGGCCGAGGAGTGGTCCTCGGTGTGGATCCAGTCGCGGACGTTCTCGCCGCGGCCGTAGAGCTTGGGGCGGACGCCGTCGATGATGTTCGTGATCTGCCTGGGGATGAACTTCTCCACGTGCTGGTAGGGGCCGTAGTTGTTGGAGCAGTTGGAGATCGTGGTGCGGAGGCCGTAGGTGCGGGTCCACGCGCGCACGAGCATGTCGGAGCTGGCCTTGGTGCTCGAGTACGGCGAGGACGGGTGATACGGCGTCTCCTCGGTGAACTTCGCCGGGTCGTCGAGCGCCAGGTCGCCGTAGACCTCGTCGGTGGAGACGTGGTGGTAGCGGACGCGTGCTTGCGGACGGCCTCCAGCAGGCGGAAGGTGCCCTCCACGTTGGTGCGCAGGAACGGCTCAGGGTCGGCGATGGAGTTGTCGTTGTGGCTCTCGGCGGCGTAGTGGACGATCGCGTCGTGGCCGGGGACCAATTCATCGAGCAGCCCAGCGTCGCAGATGTCGCCGACGACGAGCTCCACGCGGTCCGTCGGCAGCCCCGCGATGTTCTCGGGGTTGCCGGCGTAGGTCAGCTTGTCCAGGACGGTCACGTGCACCCCGGGGTGGTTGTTGACCACGTAGTGCACGAAGTTGCTGCCGATGAAGCCGCAGCCGCCCGTGACGATGATGTTCTTGGGTTCGAAGATCTCAGACATGAAAATCCAATCTGAAGCATGTACAGCTTCTTTAGTATGCCGCAGGAAGTGATGCCGCGACACTATTCAACAAAACTATCGGACATTTCGGCACGCGATAAGAGCCATAACCTTCGCAGAATTACCTCCTGTACAAAAACGCCTCCGAAATGCAGTCTTTGTCGTAGTGAAAAACCGAATCCCCAGTTATTTCACGTAAGTACTTATAGAAGAAATCCTCCCAGCTTTTAAACTTCTCACTGTTTACAAAGGCTTCTGGGGTTTCCAAAACCGTCTTAACATCTAGCCCTGAAATTACGCCGGAGCTCAGTAGAAGCCACTCGAATGATTCGGGAAGACAAACCGTAACAGTATCGCGGTGAATGTCTTGCAGCTTAAGGACGCGGTCCGCATAGCACCCAAATGCCGCTCCGTCCGCGACAACAAACACGCGATCGTCGAAATGCTGATCCAACCAGCCCAAAATCGCGCTGTTCGTCATGGCCGAAGCGCAGGTAAGCTCACTGTCAGCGAAATGCCGTTCAAAGAACTGGAAACCAGACTTACTGTCCTCGCATAGAAGGATAGAAAAGTCCTGTTTTGGCGCCGACCGGGAAATAGCATAACGATGATTCCCGCGATCTTGATAAACAGGGACGAAAGAATGGTATTTTCCGCTCGTCTTAATCTTGTAAATCTCATCCACGCTATACGGAAGATGGGGAAATCAGCCCTTGAGATCAGCACGAAATAATTCGAGGAATACAGCACATGATGGGCAAACTCATCAGAATGGATCTCTTTTAAGCCCTCATCGACAAATACAATCGAGTCATGAACGGACAAAAGCTGGTTTCGCCAATCATAATCGGTCAGGGCGACACAGGGACAATCGCATTGCAAGGAACGCCCGACTGCTCGCCCGTTCGCATGTAGTCTGCGACCATGTCAAACAGCGTCGTCTTACCCGTGCCGCTATCGCCACGCACAATAGTGATGTTCCGCTTGATGGTAAATGTGTACTTGGTTCCCCTACGGCGGGAAATCTTAACAAGATGCGAACCGTTCATAAGCAGCACCTACAGATACGGAATCGACTCGTGAATCAATTCGGCCATGTTATGAACGATTCGGCCGCTGTTCACGACTTTTGATTTTAAAAATCCTCGCGGCCAAAAGTCCATCACATGATAGAGATTCACAACGAGCTTGCGGTCTTTCGCCATGTCGAGAATCCACTTGGCACAGTTGTCACCACAGGTAGAAGCGTTAAAAATATGCTTACGATCAAATCTCATAAGCAGCAGCGTTTTTCACGCCACCAGAAAGCTGGAGTGGGGAGATGGATCCAAGCACAGGGCTTTCGATGACGTTTTCGGAGACAACAACCGATCGATCGACATCTTTAATTATCGAGACTGCATAGGGATCCGCAATCCAAGAAGACCGGTAAGAGTTTTTGAAATATGTCGCTGTGTTGTAAATCGCTTCTGGCATATCGCCAAAGTAGACGCTTAACACATCCACTCCCAATCATATTGTCTTTATGGTCAACGTAATCATAACGAAAGGGGCCACCAGATAAACGGTGACCCCTAAAGAAAACAAGCTTGCGCTAGTACTCGCGCGGGCTGTTGACGATCTCGCCGGCGGCGACCTTCTTCAGGTGCTGCCCGTAGACCGACTTGCCGTAGGCCTTGGCCGCCTCCTCCAGCTCGGCGGTCGTGATCCAGCCGTTCTCCCAGGCGATCTCCTCGGGGACGGACACCGGCAGGTCCTGGGAGTGCTCCACGGCGCGGACGAACTCCGCCGCCTCGTGGAGGCTCTCCATGGTGCCGGTGTCCAGCCACGCGTAGCCGCGGCCGAGGGTCACCACGGACAGCGTCCCCTCCTCCAGGTACATCTGGTTGAGCGTGGTGATCTCCAGCTCGCCGCGGGCCGACGGCTCGACCTCATGCGCCTTGGCGGCCACGTCGCCCGGGTAGAAGTACAGGCCGGTGACGGCGTAGGAGCTCTTGGGGCACTCGGGCTTCTCCTCGATGGAGACGGCCCTCCCCTCGCCGTCGAACTCCACGACGCCGAAGCGCTCGGGGTCGTCCACGTGGTAGCCGAAGACCGTGGCGCGGCCCGACTCGGCGTTCTGGACGGCGCGCGTCAGGTGGCGCGACAGGCCGTTGCCGTAGAAGATGTTGTCGCCGAGCACCAGCGCGCACGGCTCGCCGGCGATGAAATCCTCGCCGATGGTGAAGGCCTGCGCCAGGCCGTCCGGCGAGGGCTGCTCGGCGTAGGAGAGGTTCACGCCGTAGCGCGAGCCGTCCCCGAGCAGGCGCTCGAAGTTGGGCAGGTCGGTCGGCGTGGAGATGACCAGGATGTCCCGGATGCCCGCCAGCATGAGGGTGCTGAGCGGGTAGTAGATCATGGGCTTGTCGTAGACCGGCAGCAGCTGCTTGGAGGTCACGAGCGTGAGCGGGTACAGGCGGGTGCCGGACCCGCCGGCGAGGATGATGCCTTTCATAAAAATCCTCTCGATTGACAATCGTTGAGCAAAAGCCGCTGATTACAGATGCATAGTTAATTAAATTATACGCACCGGCAGCAACCTCCCCGTCTTCTTATTTAAATCGGACAGCAGAAACACGCAACTCTTTCTGCATTTCTAGCGAGGCAACAAATGAAAAAGTACAATGAGCAGTGTCCAACAAACGAAAGGCAAACAATGCGAGTCGAAACAACCGGAGTATGCAGAGGAAACTGGAAAATCTACCAGCAGCTTAAGATTGAAGGCATCCATAAAGGCTCCAGCGTAACAGCCCAGGCGGCTACAGACGATAACCGCCGCTCACCTTTATCCCTCCTAAAATTCCGGGACAATAATTGTGACTCGAACTCATACGTCCTTGTAGTCCCCGATCCCGATGCTCGCACCATCAAAATTGAGTTTAGCG
>ENA-OQBU01000097-OQBU01000097.1-human-gut-metagenome-genome-assembly--contig:-NODE-97-length-25324-cov-2.713458_pt1 | contig 25324 bp, 41 predicted proteins | sample MGYA00242492_ERZ504566 | MGnify/ENA primary metagenome ERZ504566 (study PRJEB26092, sample SAMD00036261) | human gut metagenome | host: Homo sapiens | study: EMG produced TPA metagenomics assembly of...
AACGGCACCAGCGCTACGGCTGGGTGCCGTTTAAGGGAAAGGCGATCAGGCACAGCCCCATATTCAGCGCCTGGGTGGCAAATATGGGACAAAAGCCGCCAGCAAAAGACGGCGAACCAGTTTGGAGCGATAGTAACGGCCAATGCCCATTTGCCAGCAGCGGCGCCAGTAGGTGATTGTTGCGCTCATACAGAGAACTGTCTGAAAAAGAAATGCAGGCCAAAATCGGGAACAGATACATAAAGTACGGTGTGGTAAAACTTAATCCGTGAGTAGAATACGCACTGTACGGCGTGGGCTGGGCAATGGCATCCAGGTGAATGTTGCGTAGGCACATGGCCACAAAGTAGCCCACGGCATACAACACCCCAAAGGCCATAGCGACCCAAAATCCCGGCGACCGCATTAGCAGCCGTATTTGATAGCGCAAGCATTTTTTTCATACGATCCGTCCTTTCTGACGGCAACCGTGCAGCAGTTGCTTTGCCTGTTCTTGTTCTATAGAATTACCTTTTATGCCGGCGTGTATTGGTCGCCTGCCGGTCTGTCATAGGCTAGTTTTTTAACTTTTTTCGGTACGATCAGTGCCGGCAGCAGCGCCAGTGCCAGGTAAAAGATTATACAGAGCGCCATGCCGACATAGGATTGGCCGCCGGGGTAATAGCCCAGCAGATACTCGTTGATATGCAGCGGCCAATCCGGCGTTTAAAATCCTTATGACTTTGGGGAGAATTCCAAGGCTACGGATATTGCAGATGCGATGTTAGAGGCCTTTGACCAGCGGATTACCGATGAGGTGAAACCTATTGCAAGCAGCGGGGCTACACGCTGTACCAGTTTGTGACCCTGTGCTCTATTGTGCAAAAGGAGGCACTGAGCAAATCCAGTCAAGGCAATATTGCCTCTACTTTGGAGAAACCGGCTGGACAAGGGCATGAAGATCGAGTGCGATGTGACCTATTACTACGCCAAGCGCTGCGGGACCATGGCTTTTCCCAGTCGGTGTATGACGCTTATTACACCTACCGTTGCCCCGGCCTGCCTGCCGGTCCCATTGCCAACCCGGGTACGGAAATTATGACTGCCACCGTGGAGCACCCCAGTACCGATTATTTGTATTTCTTCTCGGACCTGAAAGGGAACTTCCACTTTGCCGCTACTTATGGTGAATTTGAAAGCTTGAGGCCAAGTATCCCTGGCAATAATGGACTTTTGGCGATTATCACCAAAGAACGGAGCAAAAGTTTGGAGAAAGTGCCAAAGGCCTTTTCGTTGACGGCAAAATTGAAAATATGGTAAAATAAGTGTGTCCCTTGTGGGGCACACTTATTTTTTTACCTGCATACAAAGAAACAAAGAAAGCGAGGATTTTTATGAAAAAAAAATTACTTTCCACCCTGCTGGCTGTCCTGCTGGCTGTGACCATGCTCACCGGCATGGCGATCCCTGCCCAGGAGCGGAGAACGACATTTTCAACCCCGGTGTGCTGGAGCTGGACGGCAGTGCTGCCGTTACCTTGAGTAAGACGATGAATGCAGCTTACTTTACCTTTACTCCGGCCACCGAGGGTATGTATGAGTTCAAAATACAGGACAAAAAGCTGAGAGATTTGATGCCGAACATTCTGATTTATGACAACTACCTGAATGTTGTGGAAGAGTCAGACGATATGGCAGGCGATGGGTCAGGGACTGCAACGGCTGTAGCCGCAACATTAGATGCTGGTGTGGCTTATATTATTGGCGTTTTATGCAGATACGTATGATACAGAAGATCTGCCTCGTCCGATTACGCTCAATCTCACGCCTTGGTGCATAAGCACGATATTAAGGCGGAAAATTGCAAGGCGACCAAGACAGTAATGGGCTACAGCATCAAGTATTGCACGACCTGCGCGCTGGATGATGAGAACTTTGTGATATACGCCCCTTATAATACGGTGAAGTTGAGCAAGACTTCTTATACCTATGACGGCAAAGAGAAGCGGCCCGGCGTAACTGTGCTGGATGAGGACGGCAAGCCTATCTCCAAGAGCGAGTACACCGTGACTTACCCCCAAAGAGCGCCAAGAATGTGGGCAAATACACCGTGACCATCAAGTTTAAGAATCACTATACCGGCACGGAAAAGCGCACTTTTACCATCAATCCCAAGGGCACTTCTGTGAGCAAGGTGACCAGCCCCAAGAAAGCCCAGCTGAAAGTGACTTGGAAGAAGCAGGCCACCCAGACCACCGGCTACCAGGTGCAGTACAGCACGGACAAGAACTTCAAAAAGGGCAACAAGACCGTGACTGTAAAGGGCGCAAAGACCACCGCCAAGACCATTTCCAAGCTCACCAAGGGCAAGAAATACTATGTGCGGGTGCGTACCTATAAGACGGTGAACAAGACCAATTTCTACTCCGGCTGGAGCAAGAGCAGCTCTGTCACCGTGAAAAATAAGAAAACCGTTGACAAATCCGCGCGGGTGTGGTAGACTATTGCCACAACAAAGCAGAACGACCCTGTTCTCCCCTCCCGCTGCGGCAAAGAGGGCAATCTTCAATTCCTAAGATTTGAGAGAAGTGCGGGCGTTTTGCGTCCGCACTTTTTGGCTTTTCAGCCGGTGCAACTTTATCAAAGAGGTGTTATTTATCAGCAGAGAAAAGGACACAGTCCAACTCAACGAACAAATTCGGGATAAAGAGCTTCGTATCGTCTCCGCCGACGGCGAGCAGTTGGGGATCATGAGCGCCCGTGACGCGCAAAAGATTGCCGATGATCGCGGTCTGGATCTGGTGAAGATCGCTCCCCAGGCCAAGCCCCCGGTCTGCAAGATCATGGATTACAGCAAGTACCGTTACGAGCAGGCCAAGCGGGAGAAAGAGAACCGCAAGAATCAAAAGACGGTGGAAACGAAAGAGATTCGTCTGTCCCTGAAGATCGACATCGGTGACTTCAACACCAAGCTCAACCATGCCAAGAAGTTCTTAGAGGCCGGCAACAAGCTGAAGGTATCTATCCGCCTGCGCGGGCGGGAGATGGCCCACTCTGACCTGGGCGTTGCCACCATGCAGCGCTTTGCCGAGGGGATCGGCGAGCTGGGCTCTGTTGACAAGCAACCCAAACTGGAGGGCAGACAGATCCTGATGTTTATGTCCCCCAAGGCAGCAAAGTAAATTCACAAAACGGAGGAATAGATTATGCCTAAAATTAAAACGCACAGCGGCGCAAAAAAGCGCTTCAAGACCACCAAAAGCGGCAAGGTAAAGCGTGCCCACGCTTACACCTCCCACATTTTGACCAAGAAGTCCACCAAGCGTAAGAGAAACCTGCGCAAGACTGCCGTTGCAGATGTGACCAACCAGAAGCAGTGCAAGCGCTGGTGCCCTACAAATAAGAGACAACGCGTTTTTATCAGAATATCGGAGGTAAGAAAGAATGGCTAGAATTAAAGGCGCTATGGCGACCCGCAAGAGAAGAAAGAAAGTATTAAAAGGCTGCGAAGGGTTATTACGGCGGCAAGGCACCGTCTGTTTAAGACTGCTAAGCAGGCTGTGATGAAGAGCGGCCAGTACGCTTACATCGGCCGTAAGCAGAAGAAGAGAGATTTCCGCAGAATGTGGATCACCCGTATCTCTGCTGCCTGCAAGGCAAACGGTATGAATTACTCCACCTTTATGAACGGTCTGAAGAAGGCCGGCGTGGACCTGAACAGAAAGATGCTGTCTGAGATCGCCATTGCCGATCCGGCGGCTTCACCGCTCTGACCGAGACCGCTAAGCTGCTCTGTAAGATTTGCCATGACGGACTGTACCCTTTTGGGTGCGGTCCGTTTTGTTTTTTCAAAAAGTCAAAATTTTTTTGTCTTTGGGTGTTGCACTTTTTTGCGATATAATGTAATATAAGACTTAATTAATAAATAGAGCCAGTGGTTTGGTTAAACAGATAGGGGTCGGCCCGGTGCCGACTGCATAGTAGCACGCCAAAACGGAGATGTGTATGGATAAAATCACGGGAAAACAGAATCAACTGATCAAGGACACCAAAAATGTTGGTCGCTCCGCCAAGGCACGCCGGGACGCTCGCTCCTTTGTGCTGGAGGGGGCGCGGCTTTGTTTTGATGTCCTTCATTCGTTTTACACCGTTGCGCTGGTGTTGGTCACCGCCGACTGTATGGCGCGCTACCCGGCAGAATGCGCCCGGTTGTGTGATCGGGCCGATCGGGCGGTGGAGATCAGCAGCGAGGTGGCGGACAAACTGGCGGAGACGGAGCACACCCAAGGCATCTTCTGTGTGTGCAAAATGCCGGCGGAGAACCCTACCATTGAGACCGGGCGCTTTATCGCTTTGGACGGGGTGCAGGATCCCAGCAATCTGGCGCCATCGCCCGCAGCGCAGAGGCGTTGGGCATAGCCGGTTTGCTGGCGTATAACTGCTGCGATGTGTATAATCCCAAGGCGCTGCGCGCCTCTATGGGCAGCCTGCTGCGGCTGCCGGTGACCGTCAGTCACGATTTGCGGGAGGATCTGCTGCTGTATAAGGCTGAGGGGTTCCAGGTGCTTGGCACCGTGCCGGTGGATACGGCAGCCAAAATTACGGAGACCCACTTTACCAAGTCCTCCATCTGTGTGATCGGTAATGAGGGCAACGGAATCAGCCAGGGGGTCAAGCAGGTGTGCGACGATCTGGTGACCATTCCCATGAAAGGGCGGGCCGAGAGCCTGAATGCCTCCGTTGCGGCGGCCATTACCATGTGGGAGATGATGCGATGAGCGAGACGGCCTACTGGGTATGGCTCCAATGTGCCCTGGGAGAGGGCGCGGCGGTACAGCCTTTGTTAGAAGAATTCGGCAGCGCCAAGGCGGTGTACGACGCCAACATTATGGAGTGGCGCATGACCCCGGCGCTGACAAAATATCAGGTGCAGCACTTGGAGAGCACGCCTCTGTCCGCTGCGGACAAAGTGCTTTCCACCTGCAAGCAGCAGGGCTGGCAGATACTCCCCTATGACCATCCGGATTATCCCCGCCTGCTGCGGGATCTGCCGGACCCGCCGCTGGTGCTGTATGTGGACGGCACCGTGCCGGACTGGAACCGGCAGCTGACCCTGGGCATTGTGGGTACCCGCCAGGCGTCCGCTTATGCGGTGCAGGTGTGCGACATTATGGCTAAGGGCGTGGCAGGCGCCGGAGCCCTTGTGGTCAGCGGCGGCGCGCTGGGAATCGACAGTACCGCCCATAAGGGCGCTATGTTAGCCGGCGGCACCACCGTTGCGGTGCTGGGCTGTGGTCTGGGTACCCGGTATTTGATGCAAAATGAGCCGCTGCGGGCAGAAATTCGTAGCCACGGTGCGCTGGTAACGGAATTTCGACCCTTTACCCCGGCAGGGAAGCACACCTTCCCTTTGCGTAACCGCTTGATCAGCGGTATGAGCGAGGGCTTGCTGGTGGTAGAAGCCGGCAGCCACAGCGGCTCTTTGATCACCGCCCGTTGCGCGCTGGAACAGGGGCGCGATGTGTATGCGGTGCCCGGCTCCGTGTTGTCTACGGACTTTGCCGGCACAAACGATCTAATCAACGACGGTGCTTATGTGGTGACCCAGCCGGTCCAGCTGCTCTCCGGTTATGCGGAGCGCTACCACCTGGATCTGAACCGGGTGCCCAGCGTGCAGCAGCTGCTGGCGGCGGAGCAGGACCCGGGCGCCAACTTGCCCCAAACCTCTAAGGAGTACGATTTTGAACGGCTGGAGGAGGGGCGGCAGCGGCTGAAAAAGCGACGAGAAAATCAGGCGCTGCTTACAGCTGCGGAAAGTGCGGTGTTTGCTGCACTGCCGGAGGTATTCACCCCGGTAGATCAGGTGGCAGCCAAGGCAGCTATGCCCCAGGGGCAGCTGCTGGCGGCACTGACCAAGCTGGAACTGCTGGATCTGGCGGAGAGCGCCCCCGGCAGCCGCTTTCGGAAGAAATAACAGCTCGAGAGAGAAAGGATATAGAACAAATGTCAAAACTGGTTATTGTGGAGTCGCCGGCCAAGGCGAAAAAACATTAAGGGCTACTTGGGCAAGGGGTACGATGTGGTGGCCTCTATGGGCCATGTGCGGGATCTGCCCGCCGCCCGGCTGTCTGTGGACATTGCCCATGACTTTGCCCCTAAGTATGCGGTAATCGCCGGCAAGGAGAACTTTGAGAACGATGCTAGAAAAAAAGGCCCAGGCCGCCGATTATGTGTACCTGGCAACGGACCCTGATCGGGAGGGTGAGGCCATCAGCTGGCACCTGGCCACGCTGCTGGGGCTGGATATGAAAGAGAGAACCGGGTCACCTTTAACGAGATCACCAAGCACGGCGTGCTTACCGGTATGGAGCACCCCCGCGCCATTGATATTGACTTTGTAAATGCCCAGCAGGCCCGGCGAATTTTGGATCGGCTCATCGGCTACAAGCTGTCGCCCTTTATCAGTCAAAAAATCCGACGGGGTCTGTCTGCCGGTCGTGTGCAGTCCGTGGCGCTGCGGCTGGTGGTGGACCGGGAAGAGGAGATCCGTGCTTTTAAGCCGGAGGAATACTGGTCCATTGACGCTAAGTTTACCAACCCGCCGGAGCGCAAGAGCTTTGCCGCCGCCCTGGCCGGCAAGGTGGATGATAAGGCAAAGATCAAGATCACTTCCAAGGAGGAGAGCGACAAGATTCTCTCCGATTTGGAGGGCGCCGAGTACATGGTGCAGTCGGTGAAGAAGGCACCCGCAAGAAGAGCCCCACCCCGCCGTTTATCACCTCCACCTTGCAGCAGGAGGCTTCCCGCCGTCTGTCCTTCCAGGCCAAGCGGACCATGAAAGCCGCCCAGGAGCTGTATGAGGGCGTGGAAGTAGCCGGTCACGGCACACTGGGTCTGATCACTTATATGCGTACGGACTCCCTGCGGATCTCCGAGGAGGCACGGGCTGCCGGCAACGCCTTTATTACAGAGACTTACGGCGAGAAGTACCTGCCCAAGAAGCCCCGGTATTTTAAGTCCAAGAGCAATATTCAGGACGGCCACGAGGCCATTCGCCCCACCACCCCCTCCATTACCCCGGAGATGGTGAAGGGCAGCGTTACCACCGACCAGTACAAAATCTACAAGCTGGTGTGGGAGCGGTTTATTGCCTCCCTGATGGAGAACTGCCTGCAAGAGACCATGAAAATTGAGATCGTTGCCAACGGCTATGTGTTCAACGCCACCGGCTACACGGTGAAGTTTGACGGCTTTACTGTGCTGTATGAGGAGAAAGGCGACGACGGCAAAACCGAGGGCGCAGCACCCCTGCCGCCGGTAAAGGCCGGCGACAAGCTGCGGCTCAAGAGTATTCTCGGCAATCAGCACTTTACCCAGCCCCCGCCCGGTACACGGAGGCGTCCCTGACCAAGGCACTGGAGGAGAACGGCGTGGGTCGTCCCTCCACCTATGTGACCATCACCTCCACCATTGTGGGTCGGGAGTATGTGAAGCGCGAGGGCAAGCAGTTTCGTGCCCACAGAGTTGGGTGAGGCAGTGACCAAGCTGCTGGAGGAGCGTATGCCCAACATTGTGGATGTAAAGTACACCTCCAAGATGGAAGCGGATCTGGATAAGATCGACTCCGGTGATCGGGATTATATTGATATGATTCGCCACTATTACGAGGACTTTGAGGCCCCGCTGGAAAAGGCAAAGAAGGAAATGCAGGGCGTGAAGATCAAACTGAAAGAGGAAGAGACGGATGTGGTCTGCGAAAAGTGCGGGCGCAACATGGTCATCAAAGTAGGCCGCTACGGCAAGTTCCTGGCCTGCCCCGGCTACCCGGAGTGTAAGAACACCAAGCCCCTGGTGTTTAGGACCAAGGCCAAGTGCCGGTGTGCGGCGCCGATGTGATCGAGAAAAAGACCCGTAAGGGGCACTTCTTTCTGACGGCTGCTCCGCTTATCCCAACTGCAACTTATGACCTGGGATGTGCCCACCCGACGAGGTGTGCCCCCAGTCGCGGCAAGTCCCTGTTTAAGAAGCGGGGCAATGTGCTGGTATGCCTGGACGAGAAGTGTGGCTTTAGCAAACCGGCACCTAAGAAGAAAAAGAACAGGCAGAGGAATAAATGAGATTTACAGTAATCGGTGCAGGCTTAGCCGGTACGGAGGCGGCGTGGCAGATTGCCAATGCCGGCCACCCGGTCACCCTGCTGGAGATGAAGCCGGTGCAGTATTCACCGGCCCATACATCGCCATTGTTTGCAGAGCTGGTGTGCTCCAACTCCTTAAAGGCCGCCCGGCTGGAAAGTGCGGCGGGGCTGCTCAAGGAGGAGATGGCTCGGCTTGGCTCTCTGACAGTGCCCATTGCTCGGCAGTGCGCTGTGCCTGCCGGCGGTGCCTTGGCCGTGGATCGGGAGCAGTTCGCCTCTCGGGTGACGGCGGCGGTGGAGGCGCACCCCAATATCACCGTAGAGCATCGGGTGGTGACGGAAGTACCTCGCGGGGCAGATCAGATCACCGTGGTGGCCAGCGGTCCGCTGACGGCGGACGATCTGGCGTCGGATATTGAGCGGCTTTGCCCCGGTCGGCTGTCCTTTTATGATGCGGCGGCGCCCATTATCACAGCGGAGAGTGTGGACTATACCAAGGTGTTCCGGCGCCTCCCGCTACGACCGTGGCGGCGACAGCGACTATTTGAACTGTCCCTTCAATCGGGCGGAATATGAGGCATTTATAAAACGCGCTGGTGCATGCTGAGGGTGCAGTGACCCACGATTTTGATGTGTACGAGGGCTGTATGCCCATTGAGAAGTTGGCAAAGCGTGGTGCGGACGCACCCCGGTTCGGCCCCATGAAGCCGGTAGGGCTCATTGACCCGGCTACCGGACACCGTCCTTGGGCCTGTGTGCAGCTGCGTCGGGAGAACGCCGGCGGCACCCTGTTTAACCTGGTGGGGTTTCAGACCAACCTGAAGTTTCCGGAGCAGCGGCGGGTGTTCCGTATGATCCCCGGACTGGAGCAGGCGGAGATTGTGCGCTACGGCGTGATGCACCGCAATTCCTTTATTGACTCGCCCCGGCTGCTGGGTGCGGATTACGCGCTGCGCAGCCACCCCAACATTTTCTTTGCCGGTCAGATCACGGCGTGGAGGGGTATATGGAGTCCGCCATGAGCGGCATTTTGGCCGGGCGCAATGCAGTGCGCCGGGCAGAGGGCAAGCCCACCGGCTGCCCGAACGGCGAGACGATGAGCGGTGCTTTGACCCGCTACATCAGCGACGAGAGCGTGAAGCACTTTCAGCCCATGGGCGCCAACTTTGGCATTTTGCCCCCCATGGAACCGAAAATTCGAGATAAAAAAGAGCGCTATGCGGCTTTGTCTAACCGGGCGCTGGCGGCACTGGACCGCTTTTTGGAGAAATGAGCATGAAGATCATTGTAGACGCATTCGGCGGCGACCACGCACCCTTGGAGATTCTAAAGGGCGCCATGCAGGCGGTGGACACCTATGATGTGGACATTATCTTAACAGGCAAAGAGGCGGAAATTCGCCGCTGCGCGGAGGAGAACCGCTTGCAGTTGCGACGCACCCGCATTGTGGATGCTCCCCAGGTGATCACCATGGAGGACGACGCCAAGAGCGTGCTACGCAGCAAGAAAGACTCGTCCCTGGGCGTGGCGTTTCAGCTGTTGAAAGCCGGGGAAGGGGACGCGTTGGTCAGCGCCGGAAATACCGGTGCCGTGACCGTAGGCGCTACGCTGATCACCGGGCGGATTAAAGGGGTTAAGCGACCGGCGATTGCTTCGGTTATGCCCTCTGCAAGCAAGCCTTTTTTGATGATGGACTGCGGTGCCAATGCGGAATGCAAGCCGGAGTTCCTGTGCCAATTTGGGCTGCTTGGTTCCCTGTATATGCAGCATGTGCTCCATGTGAAGAACCCGCGGGTGGCTCTGGCCAATAACGGAACAGAACCCACCAAAGGCACCCCCACCCGTGCGGGCGGCCTATGACCTGATGACTGCCGCACCGTACAATTTTGTGGGCAATATCGAAGGTCGCCAAATTCCCTTTGGGGACGCGGACGTGGTGGTGGCCGACGGCTTTACCGGCAACCTGATCTTAAAGACCTACGAGGGTGTGGCCAAGGTGCTGATGAACGAGATGAAGGGCCTGTTCAAGAAGAACGCCTTTACGCTGCTGTCTGCCCTGGGTGTGTCCGGCGGGCTGAAAAATATGAAGACCAAGTTCGACTATAAAGAATACGGCGGCGCCGTAATGCTGGGGGTACAAAAGCCGGTGGTCAAGGCCCACGGCTCCGCAGACGCCCGCACCTTTAAGAATGCCATCAAACAGGCGGTCTGGTTTTGCAAACGACCTGATCGGCCATATAGAAACCGCCCTGGCAGCTCCTGCTGCCTCGGCAGAATAAGAGGAAGTTCGGTTATGGAATCTTTGGAACATAAGATTGGATATACCTTTCAGGATCGCAGCCTGTTGCAGGAGGCGCTGACCCATTCCAGCTACGCCAACGAGCGCCACGGCCGCGTGCGTTGCAACGAGCGTATGGAGTTCCTGGGGGACGCGGTGCTGTCCATTGTGTCTGCAGAGCTGCTGTACACCCGGTTCCCGGATATGCCGGAGGGTCAACTGTCCAAGCTGCGCTCGGCGCTGGTGTGCACCCAAAGCTTGGCCGGGTTTGCCGCCCAGATTGACCTGGGCAGCTACCTGCGTATGGGCAAGGGTGAGATCCACACCAAGGGCTGGGAGCGCCCCTCCACGCTGGAAAATACCTTTGAGGCGCTGATCGCCGCCATTTATTTGGACGGCGGTATGGAATCGGCCAAGCGGCACATTCTCCGCTTTTTAGTACCGGCGTTGGAGAATCACACCACCGCCTTTAAGGACTACAAGACCACCCTGCAAGAGGTGGTACAGCAGAACCCGGGGGAAAATGTAACCTATGTGCTGGTGGGAGAGAGCGGCCCGGACCACGACAAGCGCTTTCAGGTGCAGGTGCGGCTCAATTCCAATGTGATCGGCTCCGGTGTGGGTCGCAGCAAAAAGGAAGCGGAGCAGGAGGCGGCCAAAGAGGCGCTGCACCTGATGGGTCTATGAGAAAGGGCAATATCAGCATTTTTGTGCCCCATATCGGTTGCCCGTGCCGGTGCTCTTTTTGCGATCAGCGCACCATCAGCGGCCAAACGGCGCCGCCTACGCCGGCAGATGTGCGCGCCGCTTGTGAGAAAGCCTTTGAAAAAGACGGTTTCAGCTATGAAATTGCGTTTTTTGGAGGCTCCTTTACCGCCATTGACCCGGCGTATATGCAGTCCCTGCTGGCTGCCGCCGCACCGTATGTGCAGGCCGGCAAGGCCACAGGCATTCGGGTGTCTACCCGGCCGGATTGCGTAGACGACGCGGTGTTGGCACTGCTAAAATCCTACGGCGTGACTGCTGTGGAACTGGGGTGTCAGAGTATGGATGACCGGGTGCTGACCCGGTGCCGCCGGGGTCACACGGCAGCGGACAGTATTGCCGCCGCCCGGTGCGTGCACCGAGCGGGGCTGGAACTGGGCGTGCAGATGATGACCGGCCTACCCGGCGATACGGAAGATACCGCCTTGGAAACGGCTGGGCAGCTGATCGCCTTGCGCCCGGCCACCGTGCGGATTTACCCAACGGTGGTGCTGGCAGGTACGGAGCTGGAACGCCAATACCGCAGCGGGGACTATGTGCCCCAAACGGTGGCGCAGGCGGTGGACCTGTGCAGCTGGCTGGTGCCGCTGTTTACTAAGGCAGGGGTGCGGATCATTCGTCTGGGACTGCACAGCAGCCCGGAGGTGAAGGAAAAAATGGTGGCCGGTGCCTTTCATGACAGCTTTGGCGAGCTGGTGTATTCCCGTATGTTGCTGCGCCGGGTGTTGGCGTATCCGCCGGGCGCGTACACCGTGACGGTGCACCCCCGGTACTACTCTCGCTTTGTGGGAAATAAAAAACAAAATCTGGATGAACTGGCCGCAAGGCAGTATCAAATCCGGTTACAAACAGATACCGCCCTGGCGGGCGAAATGAGGATCGAATATGGTATTAAGAACACTTGAAATGCAGGGGTTTAAGTCCTTCCCGGACAAAACGGTGTTGAACTTTGGCAAGGGCATCACCGCCGTGGTGGGACCCAACGGCTCCGGCAAGAGCAATATCTCCGACGCGGTGCGCTGGGTACTGGGCGAGACCAGCACCAAGTCCCTGCGCGGCTCTAAGATGGAGGATGTGATCTTTGGCGGCACCTCCGCCCGCAAGGCACTGGGCTTTGCCCAGGTGCAGCTGACCCTGGACAACAGCGACGGCACCTTAAAGGACCGGGGCGAGATTGTCACCGTCACCCGCCGCTATTACCGCAGCGGCGAGAGTGAGTACAAGATCGACGGCGAGCAAGTGCGGCGCAAGGATATTCGCGAGCTGTTTATGGACACGGGTTTGGGCGCCGACGGCTATTCTCTGGTGGGTCAGGGCAAGATCGATTCGATTATTTCTGCCAAGAATGAGGACCGTCGGGAACTGTTTGAAGAGGCGGCGGGAATCTCTCGCTTCCGCCACAAGCGCACAGATGCCCAGCGGCGGCTGGAGCAGGCACAGGAGAATTTGGTGCGCTTGCTGGATATTTTGGGCGAGTTGGAGAGCCGGGTAGGCCCCTTGAAAGTCCAAAGTGAAAAGGCGGCTGCCTTTTTAGACCTGAGTGCGGAAAAGAAAGAACTGGAGATCGGCGTTTGGCTGCAAAAGCTGGACCGCTTTACAGATGAATTGCGGGAGCAGGAGCACCGCATTGACGCCGCCGGTGTCTCTTACCAAATTTGTGAGGCGGATCTGGCAGAGATTGAGAAGAAAATTGAAGCCGCCGCCGCCGGTGCTGCGCAGCTGAATGTGGAGATTGAGGAGCAGCGCCTGGCCTCCCAAAAGCTGGAGGAGGAGGCTCTGCGCAAGGACGCAGAGATTCGGGTACTGGAGACCAATTTGCAGCACCAAACCGAGACCGTAGAGCGCCTGGAACAGGAGATCCGTGATGCGGACCAGACCGGCGCCACCTTAGAGGAACGGCTGGCGCGCTGCGCCAAACCATTGGGGATAACGATGCTGCCGGAGCGGACAAGCGCCGCCAACTGGAGGAGATCACCCGCAGAGCCAGGCACTGCTGGACTCCGGCGACAGCAATACAAAAGAGACTACGGAACTGAACCGCAAGCTCAGCGACCTGACCTTGCAGCTGTCTGACGCTAAGGTGCAGGCCTCCGCCGCCGCTTCTTCTATGGAGGAGATCGGGCAGCGCTCCGGCTCCGTGGACGACTTGCTGGCTGCCTGCGGCAAGGAGACCCAGCGAATCCTTGCCCAGCAGCAGGAGAGCCGGGAGAATCTGGCGTTCTTGCAGCAGCGCATTGATGAGAACAGCAACGCGCTGTCCGGCTATCAAATGAAGCTGCAGGGCAAAACCGCCGCAGTGGAGAAAATCAAGTCCAAACTGGACGAGCTGGCCGCCGCCGTGCAGCAAAAGCAGCAGCGAGCCAATCTGCTGTCGGATTTAGAGAAGAATATGGAGGGCTTTTCCGGTGCGGTAAAGGCGGTGATCCGCCAATCCAGAGCCGGTGCGCTGCGGGGAATCCACGGGGTGCTGTCCCAGCTGATCACCGTAGAGGATGCCCATTCCACGGCCATTGAGGTGGCGCTGGGCGCCGCTATGCAGAATATTGTGACGGATAACGAGGCAGATGCCAAGCGCGCCATGCAGTACCTAAAGCAGAACAACGCCGGGCGAGCCACATTCCTGCCCATCAGCAACATTCAGGGCCGCCGGTTAGAGGAGCGGGGTCTGGAGGACTGCTTTGGCTATGTGGCGCTGGCGCCGGAGCTGGTAGACTGCGACCGCCGGTACAGCCAGATCATCTCTAACCTGCTGGGTCGCACGGTGATTGTGGAGGACTTGGACTCTGCCATCGGTATGGCCAAGCAGTACCACAACCGCTTTCGCATTGTGACCCTGGACGGCCAGGTGATGAACCCGGGCGGCTCCATGAGCGGTGGTTCCCGTGCCAAGGGCGCCGGGGTGCTGTCCCGTGCCAATCAGATCGAAGCGCTGCACAGCGAGGTCAAGGCCCTGGAGGGGCAGATGCATGATGTGCAAGCAGAGTATAAAACCGCCGTGGAGGAGGCCAACTTTGCCGCTGCCAAGCTGCAAGGTGCCCAGGCGGATATGAAACAGGCCCAGGAGGATCTGATCCGCGCCCAGGGCGATGACAAGTTGATTTGCGAGAAATTGTCTGCCGCCGAGAGCCAGCAGCAGGCCTTGCAGCAAGAGAAAGACAATGCCGCCGATCGTGTGCAGGCATTGCAGCAGGACCTGGACGCTGCCAACGCTAAGGCCGCCGCGTTTGAAAGTGCCATTGCAGACACCCGCGCCGCCTTGGAGCAGGCAGGCAGCCAGGCAGCCGCCATTACCGCACAGCGAGAAGAGACCCGCCGTCAAACAGAGCAGCTGAACCTGGATCTGGTCACTTTGGCCAAGGACAGCGCCGCTGCCAAAATGAGCATTGAGGATCTGCTGGCCCGGAAGAACAGCGCAGCGGATCGGGTGGCTGCCACCCGGCGAGAGATTGACCAAATCCGCGCCGCCCAAACCGGCTTTGCCACCCAAACGGAGCAGTTGCAGGCAGAGGCTGGGGAACTGCGGGAGCGTGCAGCCCGAGCGGAAGAGGCGGTACAGCAAAAGATCGCTGCCCGAACGGATGGTGAAAAGACCACCGGCGACCTGCGCGCCGCCGAGCGGGCCAAGAGTCAGGAGCGCCAGCAGCTGTCTGCCGAGTTGGTACGGCTGGAAGAGCGCAAGAACGCTATGCAAAAGGAATATGACGAGCTGGGCGATATGCTCTTTGAGCAGTACGAGCTGACCCGCCGAGAGGCCCAGGCACTGAACATTCAAATTGACAATATGGCCGAGGCCAAGAAGCGCCTGCATGAGATCAAAAGTGGCGATCAAAAAAGTTGGGCTCCATCAATGTGGGCGCCATTGAGGAATACAAAGAGGTGTCCGAGCGCTACACATTCCTGAAAGAACAGATCGACGATGTGGAGCGCTCCAAGTCAGAGCTGAACAAGATCATTGAGGACCTGACCGCCTCCATGAGCGAGAAGTTCCTGACCCAGTTTCAGAAAATCAACACCGAGTTTGCCGCCTGTTTTACAGACTTTTTCGGCGGGGGCAAGGGCGAGTTGATTTTGGAAGAACCGGACAACTGTTTGGAGTCCGCCATTGAATTAAATTCAGCCCCCGGGCAAGTCGGTGCAGAACATTAACCTGTTCTCCGGCGGCGAAAAGTCGCTGGCGGCGCTGGCACTGCTCTTTAGTGTGCTGAAGGTGACTCCCTCTCCGTTTTGTATTTACGACGAGGTGGAGGCGGCGCTGGACGATGTGAATGTGGAGCGCTTTGCTAAGTATATGCGCCGTATGACGGACAAGACCCAGTTTATCAGCATTACCCACCGCCGGGGCACCATGGAAGAGGCGGATGTGCTCTACGGCGTGACCATGCAGGAGAAGGGCGTGTCCAAGCTGCTGGAACTGCAAACGGCGGAACTGGCAGCCAAAAATGGGGATTGGAGGAATAAAGAATGGGTTTTTTTCTAAATTCAGAAAGGGTCTGAAAAAGACCGCACCGAGGGCATAACCGCCCAGCTGGACGATGTGATGGAGAGCCATCAGGAGATCACGGACGATCTGTACGACGAGCTGGAAGAAGTGCTCATTATGGGCGATGTGGGTATTCCCACTGCCCAGCGAGTGATCCGGGATCTGAAAGCGAAAATTGAGAACGACAAGATCACCAGCGTGCCCCAGGTGCGGGAGACGATGAAGGACATTGTGTCCGGTATCGTGTGGGGCGGCAGCTATCTGTCCCTGCGCACCAAGCCCTCTGTGATTTTGGTCATCGGCGTTAACGGTGTGGGCAAGACCACCACCATCGGCAAGCTGGCTCTGCGGCTGAAAAATCAGGGCCGTAAGGTGATCCTGGGCGCGGCAGACACCTTCCGTGCCGCTGCCATTGAGCAGCTGGAAGTGTGGGCCAAGCGGGCAGATGTGGAGCTGATCAAGCACGCCGAGGGGGCGGACCCGGCCTCCGTGGTATTTGACACCATTGCCGCCGGTAAGGCCAGAAGTGCGGATGTGATTATTATTGATACCGCCGGCCGACTGCACAATAAAAAAGAACCTGATGGATGAGCTGAACAAAATCAGCCGAGTCATTGAGCGGGAGCTGCCGGGGGCCTCTAAGGAGGTGCTGCTGGTGCTGGACGCCACCACCGGCCAAAATGCCGTGAACCAGGCCAAGGACTTTAAGGACGCAGCGGGCATTACCGGTATTGTGCTCACCAAGTTGGACGGCACCGCCCGTGGCGGCGTGGTGCTGGCCATCAATAACGAGTTGGATGTGCCGGTGAAGTTTGTAGGCGTAGGCGAGCAGATCGACGATTTACAGCCCTTTGACGCAGACGCTTTGCCGCCGGGCTGTTTGACAAGGCGCCCACAGAGGTGGACGAGGAGGAAATCGCCTCCTTTATCGGCAGCGCCGAAGCGGCAGCGGACGAAAAAGCGGAGAAAGGGTCGCAAAATTAAAATGGAATTTATCTTAGCAAGTAATAATCAAAAGAAGCTGGCAGAGATGCAGCGCATTCTCTCGCCCCTGGGTATCGAGGTGAAAACCGCCGCCATGCTGGGGCTGGAGCTGCCGGAAGTGGTGGAGGACGGCGACACCTTTGAGGCCAATGCCGCCTTAAAGGCACGCAGTGCCTGCCGGGTTACCGGTCTGCCGGCCATTGCAGACGATAGCGGTTTGTGCGTGGATTATCTGGACGGCGCGCCGGGCATTTACAGCGCCCGGTTTTCCGGCGGCCACGGGGACGATGAGGCCAACAACGACCTGCTGCTGCAAAAGCTGGAGGGCGTGCCTATGGAGCAGCGCACCGCCTATTATGTGTGCGCCATTTGCTGCGTGTTCCCGGATGGGAAAGAGCTGACGGTGCGTGGCGAATGCCACGGGCACATTGGTTTTGAGCGGGACGGCAACGCCGGGTTCGGCTATGACCCGCTGTTTTTGGTAGAGGGCCGCAGCTTTTGGCCGCTATACCGCAGAAGAAAAGGATAAAATCAGCCACAGAGGGCGCGCGCTGCGTACCCTGGCGGCAGAATTGGAGAAACGGATATGACAAGTAAAGAACGGGCCGCGTGGCGTGCCAAGGCCAACGGACTGGAGGCCATCTTCCAAATCGGCAAAGAGGGGATCTCTGACAACCTGATCGCCCAGCTGGACGATGCACTGGATGTGCGGGAACTGATCAAGGTGCGGGTGCACCTGGAGTCTGCCCCCCAGCCGCCCAAGGAATTGGCGCAGGCGCTGGGTGAGGCGTTGGGTGCCAATGTAATCCAGGTGATCGGCGGCATGATCGTGCTGCAACGCCCCATTGATGAAGAAAAAGGTGCGCGCAAAGAAAGCTGCCCCGCGCCGGAGACAAGAAAGTGAAAAAAGAAGAAGGTGCACATTAAAGGCATGCGCCAGCGGCAGCGGGAGAAAGAAGAAAAAAATCCCTACGCCAAGTATGACCGACCCAAGTATTATGGCAGATAAAATGCGCATTGGCATTTACGGCGGGGCGTTTAATCCCATCCATAACGGCCACCTGCATTTGCTGGACACGCTCTATCGTGCTCAAACGCCTTTCGGCGGCCTGGACAAGTTGTTGATTGTGCCCACAGCCAATCCGCCCCATAAGAGCGCCGAGGATTTGATCCCGGCGACGCACCGGATCGCTATGATTCGCTTGGCGGTAGAATCGCTGCCCTGCGCGGACAAAATTGAAATCTCCACCATTGAACTGGAAAGCAGGGAAAAAGCTATACTTATACCACGCTGGTAAAATTGAAAGAGATCTATCCAATGGGGAATTCGTTTTGTTCATTGGCTCCGATCAGCTTTTTTGACTTCCAAAAAGTGGTACAGGTATCAGGATATTCTAAAGCTGGCCCAGGTGCGAGCCATTACCCCGGCAGGAATGCCAGCGGCAGGCGGTGGCGGATTTTTTGACCCGGAACAAGGACTTGGCCGGGATCAGCGTACTGGTAGCCAAGCCGGTGGTGGTGTCGTCCACCCAAATTCGGCAGCGGGTGGCGCAGGGCGAGCGCATCGCCGATCTGGTGCCTGCAGCCGTGGCAGATTATATTCAGGAAAAGGGGCTTTACCGTGGATAAGGCAAAATACAAGCAATATGTGGAGCTGATCCGCAGTCGACTGTCCGACTATCGCTTTTACCACTCTGTCTGTGTGGCAGAGGCGGCGGTGCAGCTGGCAGAGCGCTTTGGCGCCGATGTGGAGCAGGCGTATGTGGCCGGTATTCTGCACGATGTGATGAAAGAGGAGGAGCCGTCTGTGCAGCGGGCATATATAGAAAAAGCCGGCGAACGGATGTCAGACCTTGAAATTCGCATTGGAAAGGTGTATCATCAAATGAGCGGCGCCGCTTATGTGCGCCTGGAGCTGGGCATTACGGACCCGGATATTCTGCATGCCATTCGGTATCACACCACCGCGCGCGGGGTATGAGCCTGCTGGAGCAGATTATTTACCTGGCAGATTTTATCTCTGCCGACCGGCATTATAAAGATGTGGAGACCATGCGCGCCAAGGTGGACGAGGGGCTGGAGCCGGGTATGTTCTACGCCCTGACTTATACCATTACGGACCTGGCCCGGCAGGGTCGGCCCATTCACCCGGACACGGTAGACGCCTACAACTGGGGTGCTGGAGCGCCGGGGATAATGCAGGCAGCGGCAAGATCGTCTGCTTTTGCCGGTACCTGTATCAAATAGCGAGAAAGGATCTTTTAATGGAAATTTTAGATATTGTAAAAACTGCCGTGCGCGCCATAGACAGCAAGCAGGGGCTGGACACAGAGGTGATCCGTATTACGGATCTGACGGTGCTGGCGGATTATTTCGTCATTGCCACTGCCACCTCTTCCACCCAGCTGCGGGCCATGGGCGACGAGGTAGAGTATAAGCTGAGCCAGGCGGGCGTAGAGCCCCACCACATAGAGGGCAAGGCCACCGGCTGGTTGTGCCTGGACTACGGCACGGTGGTCATTCACCTGCTGGAGCGCAAGCAGCGGGATTACTACCAGCTGGAGCGTCTGTGGGGCGACGGCGAAAAACAGGATATTACAAGTTTATTGGAGGCAGAATAATGGAGTATAATTTTAAGCAGATCGAAAAGAAGTGGCAAGACTATTGGTATGCCAACAACACCTTTGCAGCCAAGCAGGATTTTTCCCTGCCCAAGTATTACTGCCTGGTGGAGTTCCCGTACCCCTCCGGCCAGGGCCTGCATGTGGGTCATCCCCGCTCTTACACGGCGCTGGATATTGTGGCTCGCAAAAAGCGTTTGCAGGGCTACAATGTGTTGTACCCCATGGGCTGGGACGCTTTGGCCTGCCTACCGAGAACTACGCCATTAAGAACCACATTCACCCGGAGATTGTGACAAAGAACAACATTGCACACTTTAAGCAGCAGCTCCAGTCTCTGGGCTTTAGCTTTGACTGGACCCGGGAGATCAATACCACCGATCCGGAATACTACAAGTGGACCCAGTGGATCTTCCTCCAAATGTTCAAAAAGGGCCTGGCTTACAAGAAGGAAATGGCCGTGAACTGGTGCACCTCCTGTAAGTGCGTGCTGGCCAACGAAGAAGTGGTCAACGGCGTATGCGAGCGTTGCGGCAGCGAGGTAATCCGCAAGAACCAGAGCCAGTGGATGCTGAAGATCACTGCCTATGCCCAGCGGTTGGTGGATGATTTGGACGACCTGGACTTTATTGACCGGGTCAAGGTGCAGCAGAAGAATTGGATCGGCCGTTCCACCGGTGCGGAGGTGGACTTTGGCACCACGACGGGCGACACCCTGACCGTGTACACCACCCGGCCGGACACCTTGTTCGGCGCCACTTATATGGTTATTTCTCCTGAGCACCCGCTGATTGAAAAGTGGGCAGACAAGCTGGAGAACCTGGATGCAGTGCGTGCCTATCAGCGGGAGGCGGCGCACAAGTCCGACTTTGAGCGCACCGAGATGAATAAGGATAAGACCGGCGTGCGCCTGCAAGGCGTGATGGGCATCAACCCGGTCAACGATACGGAAATCCCGATCTTTATTTCCGACTATGTGCTGACCTCTTACGGCACCGGCGCCATTATGGCTGTGCGGCCCACGATACCCGCGACTGGGAATTTGCCAAGAAGTTTGACCTGCCCATTATTGAAGTGGTTGCAGGCGGCGATGTGGAGAAAGAGGCGTTCACCGACTGTGCCACCGGCACCATGGTCAACTCCGACTTCCTCACCGGCCTAAGCGTGGAAGAAGCCAAGAAGAAGATCGTTGAATGGCTGACCGCAGAGGGTAAGGGCCATGAGAAGGTGAACTTCAAGCTGCGTGACTGGGTGTTCAGCCGCCAGCGTTACTGGGGCGAGCCTATCCCCATCGTCAAGTGCGACAAGTGCGGCTATGTGCCGCTGCCGGAGAGCGAGCTGCCTTTGCGACTGCCTATGGTAGACAGCTATGAGCCTACGGACACCGGCGAAAGCCCCTTGGCTAAAATGACCGACTGGGTGAACACCACCTGTCCCTGCTGTGGCGGTCCGGCTAAGCGAGAGACGGACACCATGCCCCAGTGGGCCGGCTCCAGCTGGTACTTCCTGCGCTATATGGATCCCCACAATCCGGATGTTTTGGCCTCGCCGGAAGCCCTGAATTACTGGGCGCCGGTGGACTGGTACAACGGCGGTATGGAGCACACCACCTTGCATTTGCTGTACTCCCGCTTCTGGCACAAGTTCCTGTATGATATTGGCGTGGTGCCTACCAAGGAGCCGTACCAAAAGCGTACCTCCCACGGTATGATCCTGGGTCAAAACGGCGAGAAAATGAGCAAGTCCCGCGGCAATGTGGTCAACCCGGACGAGATCGTGGATCAGTACGGTGCAGACACCATGCGCCTTTATGAAATGTTCATTGGCGATTTTGAAAAGGCTGCTCCCTGGAACAGCGACTCCATTAAGGGCTGCAAGCGCTTTTTGGAGCGGTACTGGAACCTGCAAACCATGGTCACTCCGGAGGAGACTTGCAGCATGATCTGGAGACCCTGATGCACCAGACCATTCAAAAGGTGACGGAGGATATTGACCAGCTGAAGTGCAATACCGCCATTGCGGCGCTGATGACGCTCCTGAACAAAGTGTACGACAAGGGCAGCATCACCCGCGGCGAGCTGCGCACTCTGACTGTTCTGCTGAACCCCTTTGCCCCCCATGTAACGGAAGAAATGTGGGAAGTGGAGCAGTTCGGCGGTATGGTGCACGAGGCACAGTGGCCTGCATTTGACCCGGCCAAGACCAAGGAGGACACGGTGGAGATCGTGCTTCAGGTACTGGGCAAGGTGCGCTCCCGTATGACCATCAGCGCGGATACGCCCAAGGAGGAAGTGCTGGCCGCCGCCAAGGCAGACAGCAAGATCGCCGCACTGCTGGAGGGCAAGACCATTAAGAAAGAGATCTATGTGCCCGGCAAGCTGGTGAACTTTGTTGCCATCTAACGGCAATTACACATTGTAATAAATCACTGACTTTGGACGGCCTCGGCAGTGCAGAACTGCCCCGGTCGTCCTGTATTTTTGCCGAATTTGACCGAAAAGGGGATTTGTGCTATACTATTTTGCAGATTTTACAGGATGTGAGTGTGTGAAGAAAATACTAAGCGTATTTTTGGCCGCTTTATTTGTGATCTGTACTGCGTTTGCCGTGCCTGTGACCGCCTCTGCCGCCGCCCGGCAGCATGTGGAGAACGCGCTGGAGACCTTACAGACCAAGAACGGTTATATTCCCGGCAAGTCTGCCAAGGTGGTGGGTAACTGCTTTGGCTTTGTGTCCGCCGTGTGTAAAGAGTTGTACGGCGTGACCTACTATAATGAGCAAATGCGCGGCTCCTATCGCTATAATCATACGGGAAATTATTATACCGTGGCCAGCAAGACCTTTTCTGCCGCCACTACTGCTGCCAAGCAAAAGACGGTGGCGTGGCAAGTGATGGATTTTATTTTGGACAATGCGGCCGCCGGTGACGTGATCTCTTACGGCTGTGCCAACGACAGCACCCGCCACATGCATACCGCCATGGTACAGCATGTAGACACAGAGAAAATTCTCCTTTACCATTCCAACTACGCCAGTGGCAATTACACCCCTGCCGCCTGCCATGTGGACACCGTGTACTGGGACAGCTTTTTGGACAGTCCCAACACCAATATCAAGGAGAAGACGGCGATGTGACCTCGCTGAATAAATTTTTCGGTGCGCCCATGAGTTGCGGCAACGGTATGGGCCTGTCCTTAAACCGTTACAGCAAGCTGACCGGCAAGTATTATTTGGACGAGAGCACCTTGGCAGCGCCGACCATTTCCACCGAGCGAAAAAGCTGCACCTCTATTCGCTACACCTGGGGCGTAGTGGACGGTGCGGAGAGCTATACATATTCCGTAACGGACACTGAGGGCAAGAAGGTGGTTAAATCCCGCACCACCAGCGAAACGGCTGCCACGGTTACCGGCCTGACCACCGGAGAGAAGTACACCTTTACTCTGGCTGCCAATGCCACAGACCGCAGCGGTCAAAGCGCCAGCAAAACTATCACCTGCCTGCCGCCGGCTCCGTCTAAGCCACGGGTCAGCACCGGAGACGAGGGCGTGGCTGTCAGCTGGACCACCCGTGCCGATGTGGACGGTTATCAGGTGTTTCGCAGCACTGCGAAGAACGGTACCTTTGACCTGATTGCCACGGTGACGGATCCTGCACAGAATACTTATGTAGACGATGAGATCCAGGTGAATACTACCTATTATTATAAGGTGCGTCGTTATGTGTATATCAAGGACGGCAACGCTGCTTATTCCAATCGCTCAACTGTAACGGACGGTGTAGGCTTGCATCTGGGTGTGCCCGGCCATATCACCACCACCCGCACCGGCACCACTGCCATTCGGATGAACTGGAAGCCCACGGAGCACGCGGTGCGCTACACTGTTGCCTATCGCGTAAAGGGCGGCAGAAAGTGGACTTATTTCAGCACCACCGCCTGCAACTATACCTTTAAGAAGTTGAAGGTCAAGAGCACCTATCAGTTCCGGGTACAGGCCGTCAGCCCCTTTGGCGCCGGCGCATACAGTACCACGGTGTCCAAGCAAGCGTTGCCCCCAACCCCCGGCAGTGTGAAAGTGCAGCGGATCAGCGCCAAGTCCGCCAAGGTCAGCTGGAGTAAGTCCCAGGGCTTTACCGGCTATTACATTCTTCGTTCCACGGACAAAAAATTTAAGAAGAATGTAAAGAAAGATCACTGTGAAGAGCCACAAGGCTCTGAGCTACACGGATAAATCCGTGAAAAAGCGTACCGCTATTATTACAAGGTCTGTCGCTATACCGGCAAGACCAGCGGCAGCTATTCCAAGGCAGTCAGCGTAAAAATCTGATTTTGCGGCAAAAAAGGCGGTGAGACATGGCCTTTTTGTAAGTATTTAGACATTTTTTGATATTATGCTTGACAATCCGTCGGTTATTGTTTATAATCTTTGCGGATATGAAAAGAGTATTCAAATACCCCTGCCAAACAGGTCGGAGGGAGGGAATTTAATGAGCCAGGTTAGAGTTAAAGAGAACGAATCTCTTGACAGCGCACTGCGTCGCTTTAAGCGTCAGACTTCTCGTGACGGTATCATCCAGGAAGTCCGCAAAAGAGAGCATTATGAGAAGCCCTCTGTTGCCCGCAAAAAGAAGAGCGAGGCTGCTCGTAAAAGAAGTACAAATAAGCTACATATTATTTGTGGGAGCGTGTCGTTACGCTCCCGTTTCTTTTTACGGAGGTAAGAATATGAAAAAATTCTTGTGATGAACGGCCCCAATTTGAACTTGACCGGTATTCGCAAAAAGAATGTGTACGGCGCCGAGACCCTGGAGGATATTAACCGGGAGCTGGCCGATTATGGCGAGGGCAAGGGCGTGCAGGTGGATTTTTACCAGAGCAACCACGAGGGCGCGCTGATTGACAAGATCCATGCCAGCCGCACCGACTATGACGGCGTGGTGCTCAATGCGGGCGCTTACACCCATTATTCTTATGCCATGCGGGACGCGATTGAGGCAGTGCAGGACTTTACCCCTTATGTGGAGGTGCACATGAGCGATATTCACCAGCGGGAGGATTTTCGCCGGATTTCCCGTGCTGACCCCGGTGTGCGTGAAGCAAATTTGCGGTTTTGCAAAGACAGTTACAAAATGGGTATTGATTTATTATTGGAAATACTGTAAAATATCTTTGTTATGTATTACAGATTACTTTGGAGGTAAACTTATATGGTATCAGCAGGTGATTTCAGAAACGGCGTAACCTTTGAAGAGGACGGCAATGTGCTCCAGGTTGTGGAGTTCCAGCATGTAAAGCCCGGTAAAGGCGCCGCTTTTTGTTCGTACAAAGGTAAAGAATGTGATTACCGGTTCCGTGGTGGAGAAGAGCTACAACCCCACCGCCAAGTTCCCCACCGCTTATATTGAGCGCAAGGAAATGGTGTATTCCTACAACGACGACGGCCTGTATTATTTTATGGATCAGGAGACTTTTGATATGGTGCCGGTGAACGGTTCCGATCTGTCCGATAACTTCAAGTTCGTAAAGGAGAACGACATTTGCCGTATCCTGTCCTACAAGGGCAAGGTGTTCGGTGTGGAGCCGCCCACCTTTGTGGTGCTGGAGGTTACCAAGACCGAGCCGGGTATTAAGGGCAACACCGCCACCAACACTTTGAAGCCCGCTACCGTAGAAACCGGCGCGGAGATCCGCGTGCCGCTGTTTATTAACGAGGGCGACAAAATCCGCGTAGATACCCGCACCTGCGAGTATATGGAAAGAGCATAAACCCCAATAACAATATTTTGTAAAGGAGATCGCACGATGGATACAACGGAGAGCCTGGGCTACCTGAAGGGCCTGCTGGACGGCATGGACTTGGATGAGTCCAAAAAAGAGACCAAGATTTACAGAGCCATGATCGGCGTACTGGAGAACTTGGCAGAAGATGTGACGACCTGACCGACGGCGTAGAGATGATGGCAGATCAGCTGGACGCTGTGGACGAGGATCTGGGCGATGTGGAGGAGTACCTCTACGGTGACGAGGACGACGATGACTGCGACTGCGGTTGCTGCGATGACGCGAGGACGAGTGCCAGG
>ENA-OQBU01000099-OQBU01000099.1-human-gut-metagenome-genome-assembly--contig:-NODE-99-length-25207-cov-5.072169_pt1 | contig 25207 bp, 26 predicted proteins | sample MGYA00242492_ERZ504566 | MGnify/ENA primary metagenome ERZ504566 (study PRJEB26092, sample SAMD00036261) | human gut metagenome | host: Homo sapiens | study: EMG produced TPA metagenomics assembly of...
GTTAAGTTTGTCGCGAGTTCCGCACGCAAAGGAAAGCACTTAATGTGCTTTCCGTCTTGCGCAGGACTGTAGAGCAGCAAACTTAACCCCCGCCCTCAGCCCCGGAGACCCTCCCTGCTGTCACATTGTTCAATCAGTTTTGCGGGCGTGCGCCGCTGCGCAGCTAGCCCGCATGCTCCTCGACGGGGTTGGTCTGATGGATCTTGTTGAACTTCCGCCTTTGGCTCAAATGGAAACGGGGGACGCATCTGCATCCCCCCGTTTTTGTTGCGGTTAATCTAGGTCAATAAACTTGGTGCTTATGATCTTGCCGTCTTTGACGAGCATTCTGGCCATGGTGGGGCCTCGGGTGCCTCTGGGGTAGCTGGCGCTGCCCGGGTTGAGGACTAAGCAGCGGCCCACTTGGGCTTCTTTGGTTACGTGGGTGTGGCCGTTGATGGCTACGTCTACGGATCCCACCGGAAGGTCTTCGCGGTAGTGGGCTACGGCGAATTTGAGGCCTCGTAGGTAAAGAGTGCAAGACGGTCTACATCGGAGCCGTAGTCGCGGTAGTAATCGTTGTTGCCCAGTACGGCCCGCACGGGGGCGATGGTGCATAGGTGCTCGTAGTCCATCTCTGACGTAAGGTCGCCGGCGTGGATAATCAGATCCGCGCCCTCAAGCTCGTCCAGGAGCGCAGGCGATAAATAGCCGTGGGTGTCCGAGATGATGTCGATGCGCTTGGCGCTTGCACTGTTCATGGGATCCCTTCCGCAAAAAACGATTCGGCAGATACATACAAAAAAAAGGCCCCACAACTCCCGCAGACGATGGGTCTACAGGGCTGCGGGGCCAGTGTGCTAGAGACTCAGGGCCTTCTTGAGCGGCACGACGCGGCGGCGCGAAACCGGCACGCGTTCGTCGACGCCCGTAATGCCCAGCTGGATGGCGCCCGAGGGCACCGTCTCGACGTCCGTGACGCACGCAAGTTGACGATATAGCGGCGGTGAACACGGAAGAAGCCAAAGTCGCAGAGCTTGGCCTCAAACTGCGCCAGCGAGGTCGTCGACAAAAAGCGATCATCGACGGTATAGATGCAGGAGTAATCGTCCTTGGCCATGATAAAGCGGATGTCGTCCACGGGAATGAGCACCTTGCGGCCGCCCTTTTCCACCGGGATACGCTCGATGGTCACCTTGCTGTCCGTAACCGGCTTGGCGCGTTGCATGACCTTCTCGATCGCGCGATCCAAGCGAGCTTCCTCGACAGGCTTCATCAGATAATCGACGGCATCGACGTCGAATGCCTCGACCGCATGGTCGCTATACGCAGTCACAAACACGATCGCCGGCGGATTTTTGAGCTTATGCAGCGCCTCGGCAAGTTGCAGGCCCGAGGCACCGGGCATCGAGATATCGAGAAACACGACATCCACGCGACTTTCCATAAGCATCTCGATGGCGGAGCGGACGCTCGACGCCTCCGTGATCGTGCCGATCTTGCCCGTTTGCTCGAGCAGGAAGCGAAGCTCCGAGCGAGCCGGCGCCTCATCATCCACAATCATCGCACGCAGCATAGGGATAAAACCTTTCGTCAACTAACTACGCCGGGCATCCGTCGCATGACGTTGAGCCCGTAGCCCTTTATTTTACTCTTGAATGTCAAAGATGCTCTCTGACAAATCAAGATGAAGAAGCACTTTGGTGCCCTTGCCCGGCGCCGATTCGACACGCGTATAGGAGTGCGGCCCAAAAAAGCGATGGATGCGCTCCGAAATATTGTGCATGGCCACACCGGCGCCGCCACCCTGGGGAGAGCTGGCGTCGGGACGGGCAGAGCGCTCGTCAAACAGTCTGGCGGCGGTACCCTCATCCATGCCCACGCCATTATCGGCCACGGCAATCAAGATTGCATCCTCGCCGTCTTGGTGAACGGTCACGTCGATCCTCAGGCGTCGTCATCGCCCATACCATGACGCACGGCGTTCTCGACAATCGGCTGGATCACGAACGCCGGCACCAGCGTATCTTCCACATCCTCGGACACATCGAACGTCGCAAGCACGCGGTCCTCGCCAAAGCGGGCCTTCTCAAAGGTAAGGTAGCGCTTGGTCTGTGCGACCTCGCGCGAGACCGGAATAAGCGATCCCGAGTTGTCGAGCGTGGCGCGATAGAACGATGAGAACTCACGAAGCAGTTCGCGGGCCCTCAGCGGGTCGGTGCGCGTAAACGATGCAATGGTGTTCAGCGTGTTGAACAGGAAGTGCGGGTTAATCTGCGCCTGCAGCGCACGCACCTCGGCGCGCGCCGTGAGTTCCTTTTGCACCTCGAGCTCGTGGATGGCGAGCTGCGTGGACAAAATCTCGGCAAAGCCCGAGGCAAGCGCGTACTGGGTACGGTCGACGGCGCGCGGGGTCTTGTAGTAGAACTTGAGCGTGCCGACGGTACGATCGCCCACCTTGATGGGGGCGATAATGCCGGCGGGGACTTGGTTGTGCGAGCCGTCCGAGCCCACGACATCCACCATACGGTTGAACGACTGCACGATGCCATGTTCGATAACGTAGCGTGTGGCAAGCGTGTGGATGGGAGAATCTGGCAGTAGTTTTTCCTCAAACTCGCCCGCGCAGGCAAGCACGTTGTCCTCGTCGGTGATGGCCACCGTCATGGCGCGCGTCTCGGGCAAAATGCGCCGGCACACCAAACGCGCCGACTCCTGTGTCAAACCGCCCTTAATGTCCTCGAGCATGGCCGAGGCCACCGAGAGCGTCTCCTCGGTGTACTGGGAGCGCACCGAATCGGGATTGAGCGTCAAAAAGATAAAGATGCACAGAAAGATGCACAGCAGCGCGCAGGCAATCACCGTGGCGATCGGCTCGATACCGGTCACCAGGGCAAAAATAAAGTACACCAGCACGCAAATGGCGCAGGCAACGGCAATGATGCGAAAGATTGATAATGAACTATCGCGCTGGGCGCGGCGGTCGATCATTCGGCCCCCTCCAGGATACTGATCAGTTGTGCGTCACGCCAAAGCCCGTCCATGATCTTGGGCCAAAAGCTCTGGAAACGCAGGTAGCTTGCGGCGTTTTGGCGCGCGTAGGTCTTGGCCTCGTCAATACCGTGGCGCCAGATGCGCAGGTAGCCCTCATGCTCGCGGGTAAACACGCTGCGGACCATAGCGGTCTTGCGCACGCGGTCGTCGAGCTCGCGCGAAATCCACGGGCCCGGGTAGGGCATGAGTGATGCCGCCGTAACGGGAATGAGCTCCTTTTGATGCGCGGCGAATGTCAACTTGGCCCGTTCGTAGTACCAACGGTATACATCCTGCATAAAGCGCGGTGAGCGCTTTTCGGACTCCGGAGGCAGATGGCGCACGGTCCACTCGTTATCGAACCACACGTCGTAGCCAAACATGCGCATGTTAAAGAGGTAATCCAAGTCCTCGCCGCGGGTGATAAACGGGTCAAAGGCCACACGCGTAAAGGCGCGGGCGTGCAGGGCCATCAGGCCGCCGCACACGTAGTTGGAGCGCGAGATGCGGGTGCCCGAGAGCGCCTTTTTCATCCAACGGTTGAACTCGATGCGCTTGGTCCACCAACGATGGCAGATGCCCGCCTTGTCCGTGGGAGCCAGCGGCGAGCCGTCGCGATCGTAGAAATAGCCGCTCTTGACCAAGATAGGCAAGCCCTGACGCGTCTGCTGCCCCAACGCATAGGTCGCGCGCTTCATAAAGTCGGCGTCGATGACAGTCTCATCGTCATCCAAAAAGATAACCGCGTCATGCCCCAGCACAGCGGCACAGGCTAGCCCCATGTTGCGGATGGCACCGTAGCCTCGCAGGCTCACGCACTCGCCCGAACCCTTGGGCGCGATCTGAGCAACCCGGTCTGCAATGCGCGAGGCCTGGGTGTTGGTGACAACGGTGACCTTGAGCGTGGGATGCGCGTCGACAATCTCGCGCACGCGCAGCGACACATCGGCTGTGGCAGAAACGGGACAGACCACCAAAAGGATGATGCGCGGGATGTCACGTACCTGCTCAAGCGAGGCCAGGCAGCGGTCGAGTTCGGGATTGTCGGCGTTGAGTCGCGTCGAATGGTCATAGGTGCCAGGGCGTTTGCGCAAGCGTCATCGCCCGCCCAATACGTTGGAATCACGACTGTGGCGTTCATGCCTTACCCTCCCTGCAACACAAAAACGGGACGCCGCCAAACACAGGCGACGCCCCGCGACCTAGCTGATTCCATCATACCCACTTGGGCAAATCATTGCTCGCAAGTCGCAATGTTTATTGCGGATAACCCCAAAAGAGTACCGTGGACAGGCACAATAGCCGCTCGCTCCTATGCGGCATGCTCTGCCGCCCGAGTCATGCGGGACAGGCGGACCAGCAGCATAAAGCCAACGATCAGCAGCACGCCAATGGAAAGGACGCCCAGCGACGGGTTGCCGGTCAGCGAGGTGACGACCGACACTAGGAAAGTGCCCATGACGCTTGCATAGCGACCGAAGATGTCAAAGAAGCCGTAGTACTCGTTGGACTTTTCCTTGGGGATAATGCGACCAAAGTAGCTACGGCTAAGCGCCTGCACGCCGCCCTGGAACAGGCCGACCATAATGGCAAGCACCCAGAATTCAAAGGCGGTCTTTAGGAAGAACGCGGCGAACAGCACAATGCCCATGTAGGCGGCGACTGCCACCAGGATCATGTTGAGCGTGCCCACGCGTCCGGCGAGCTTGCCGTAGATGATGGCGGACGGAAAGGCCACGAACTGCGTGACGAGCAGCGCCAGGACCAACTGGGTCGAATCGATGCCCAAAGCCGAGCCGTAGCTGGTAGCCATGGAAATGACCGTGTGCACACCGTCGATATAGAAGAAGAACGCAATCATGTAGACCAGCACGGTCTTGTTGTGGGCGATCTCGCGCATGGTGTGTCCGACCTCGGAGAACACACCGCCCACGATGTGGCCGATGGTGTCCTCGGGACCGCGCTCGCGACCGTACTTTTGCTTATAGGTGCGAATGAGCGGCAGGGTAAAGATGAGCCACCAGGCACCAGTGATGATAAACGACAGACGCGTTGCCAGCATGGTAGGGACGCCAAGAGCGGGGCCACCCATGATGAGCGCCAGGCAGATGACGAACGGCACGGTGGAACCGATGTAGCCCCAGGCATAGCCCGAGCTGGACACGGCGTCCATGCGCTCGTCGGTGGTAATGTCGGGCAGCATGGCGTCGTAGAACGTCATAGAAGAGTTAAGGCCGATGGTGCACAGCACGTACACGGTCAAAAATGCCATGGCGGACATTGGGATAGCCTGCGCCAAGCAAAGCACCAGGCCCGTGAGGAAGAAGCCCAAGAAGAACTTGATCTTGTTGCCGGCGTAGTCGGCAAGCGCGCCCAGAATGGGCATGAGCATGGCGATGACCAGCGAGGCAATCGTCTGCGCATTGCCCCAGGCGACCACCAGGTCGGCCGAAGAAGCGCCGGTATTGATGGCGTTAAAGTAAATGGGCACCACCGAGGTATTGAGCAGCACGAGGGCCGAATTGCCCACATCATACATAACCCAGTTACGCTCGAGCTTGGTGTATTTCATGGACAGGGACCCTTCGTATTCGCCCGATATGCAGTTAGTTCATCGTACCCCAATTGTCCAGAACCGCCGGTAAGGATTCGGCAAAGGGGCACGCACGGGCCCTATTCCTCGCGGTCGAACTCCTCATCGGCATTGAGCACGCGACCGCTGTAGTTGACGTGACTGGTCACGGCATCCATGTCACCGGTCTCGATAAAACGTGCGACCGTGCACTCGTAATCGACCAGCGCGCGATCAAAGACCTCGGGGAAACTCTCGTTCGAGACCTCGTCGGTAAAGGGATTCTTCCATGTCAGATGGCCCAGGTTACCGGTGCGCTCGGGCAGCTCCGTCGTCACGCGATGGGCAAGGCCATCGAGCAGCGAGTAGTCGTGCACCAAGCCCTCAACCAGCGAGATCGCGCGCGTCTTTGCGGAGCCGGCCGGCTCAATCGCGCGGTAAAGTCGCTGCATATTGGCAACGGCAGCACCGTACTCCCCCGCCGGAATGTCAATGCCGTACACGCGTCCGGCAACATAGCTCATCAGCACGCCGGCCACGCGATTGATGCGATCGGTGGTGACGATCTCGCCCGCCGGCGGGTAATCGTCGACCGTAGCGCCGGCGCGTTTAAGCTGCAGCATCAGTACATCCAGGTCGCTCTCGATCACGGCATGAACCTGACTGCTCGAATCCTCAAGCTCTGAATCGGACTCCACGATGCCAAACTGCTGCTCATAGACAAAAGGATGGGCGTTGCGGTCGAGCACGTAATGAGACAGCAGGCCCAGCGCAAAGGCGCGACCCAAGCTGGCGTCGCGCGGCAGCAGATGCGACACGCCGTCGCGCAGGCACGCGAACTGGCGAGACATGCGCGACCGATGCATGACCTGCGCCAGCAGCGTGCAGTCGGAAACACGCGGTGTCAGAATGTGAAAGAAAAACGGGTCGGGGCCTTGGTTGCCCAAGATAAAGGCAATGCGCTCTTCATCGGACGTGATGACGCCCTGCGGAAGACGGTCGATGCTTTCCTCGCCAAACAGATGATGGGTGATAAGCGCGGGCATAATGATCCTTTCGATTTCATTCGATGCCACCCATTATGCCCACCGCGCGCCCATGCCAAACCTGCGATGGTAAACGACGGCACGCAGACCGTCTACGCAAGCCCCAAGTGTGCTTTAACCTCGGCAGCGCGACGGCGGGACACGGGCACCGTCGAGGTTACGCGATCGAGCCTGAGTTCCATAAGACCCGTGGAACCGATCTCGACATTGTGCACGTCCTCCAAATTGACCAGATAGCTGCGGTGGACACGGATAAAGCCCTCGGGGGCCAGGCGCCGCTCGAGCGAGGAAATCGACTCATTGATCAGGTATGTTCCCTCGGCGCAGACGGCGTTGCAAAAATCGGCACGCGCCTCAAAGTAGCAGACGTCTGCGGCGGGAATGAACACCTTTTTGCCCCCGCGGTCCACCGTCAGACGCAAAGGCTGGCGCGGAGCGTGGATAACACGACGGACACCCAAGGCTGCCTCGATCTTGTCGAGTGCCTTTGACAGGCGTGCGTCCTCGACCGGCTTGACGACATAATCGACGGCATCGAGGTTATAGGCATCGGCCGCATACTCGGCAAACGCCGTCACAAACACAACCACCGGCGGCGTCTTTAGGTTCTGCAGCGTCTCGGCAAGCTCAATTCCCGAGCGACCGGGCATGGTAATGTCTAAAAATAGCACGTCGGGCTTGTTCGACAGAATCGACTCCACGGCTTCGGTGACATTGCCCGCCTCGGCAATCTGGCCCACACGCGTATCCTTTTCCAACAGATAGCGTAGCTCGGCCCTAATGGGAGGTTCGTCATCAACCACCAAGATGTTCCAGCCTTCGGACATATGTGCTTCCCCTCTTTTTCTCTCAATCCAACCGCGTGCTACGCCGTCAACGGCGCCGGCTCATGCGACTCGCCGTTCAGCTCGACGATGACCTGCGTGCCAACGCCCTCCTGGGACTTCACGCGCATGCCAGAATCTTCTCCGTAAAAGAAATGGATGCGCTGAAGCACGTTAAAGAGCGCCAAGCCGCAGCCTCGTTTGATGGAGCCGTCGGCGGTAATGCTCTCGGGCTCCTCCAGGCGATGCTGCTCAAACAGATGCGCGCAGACCTCTTCGCTCATACCGATGCCATCGTCCTCGACGATGATCTCCAAACCGTCATCGGTCTCGAAAGCCCTAACACGAATAGAAAGCGGCTCGGTCTCGCGCTGCGCGTGTTTGATGCAGTTTTCGAGCAACGGCTGCAAGATAAACGGCGGCACCATGCAATCGCGCACCTCAAAGTCGATATCGACCGAGACGCGCAAACGGCCGTCGCCATACCGGGCCTGCATAAGATTGATATAACGAGTACCCTGTTCCACCTCGTGCTCGAGCGTGGTGAGCGTATCGGAATCAGAAAGCGTCTGACGATAGTAATTGGAGAAGTCGATCAGCAGCGACCTGGCCTTGTCCGGCTCGGTACGTACGAGCGACACGATGGTGCTGATGGTGTTAAACAGAAAATGAGGATCGACCTGCGATTGCAAGGCGCGCAGCTCCACGCGGGCCGTAAGCTCGTCCTGGCGCTCGAGCTCAAAGCTCGCAAGCTGCGTGGAAATGAGGTCGGCAAAGCCCGAGGCAAGCGCCGTCTGGCGCATATCGATGCTGCTCAGACGGGGATAATACAGCTCGAGCGTGCCCACGCAATGCCCGCGCACGGTAAGCGGTGCGACAATACCGGCGCGCAGGCGCGGAAAGTAGCCACCTGTCTCGGTCGAGGCATCGCGCGAGAACACGCTTTGCTCACCGCTGTTGATCACGTTGAGCGTAGTCCGCAGCACCACCGGGGTGCCCGCGGGGCATTTTGCCGAGTCCTCGCCCCAGCTTGCCAACACCTGCTTGCCGTCGGTAAAGCAGATGGCAGAGGCGATAGTTTCGGACAGGATGATCTTAGAGCGCCCAGGGCAGCTTCGGGCGTAAGGCCGCGCGACGTGTAGGCGAATATTTTTGAAGCGATGGCGAGCGTGCGGTCGGTTGCGCTCGATGTGAGGTCGTCGGGAACGACAAAGACGTACGAGAAGAAGAAGCACAGCATGACCAAGCCGGCAATGACGACAACGGCCGGAACGGGATTGGGATTATCGGTTAGATCCCAGATGAGCAGCAGGATAAGCAGCGGAACGACAATACCGAGCAAAATGGCTTGAACCACATGCTGAGCGGTACGAAAGACCTTGGTAGAGTTGTAGCTCTTGCCCAGAATCAGCCTATTGAGATCCACCGTCATCTCCTTCTTACCGACGCACCCCATAGCAATAAAGAGGGCCGCAAGCGACCCTCTCCATTGCATTATGCAATCAAATACTGTGTTTTACATCAAGCCATCGATGAACGGTAGCTTAGGCGCTGTACTTGTTTGCCTCGCCGAAGGTGCCGCCCTCGACAATCCAGCCGTCCTTCATGATGACGTCCATGTTGTCGGTGTTGAGCACGTGGATGTCGGCGGCGACGTCACCGTTGACGACCAGCAGGTCGGCGCACTTGCCGGCCTCGATGGAACCGGTCTCGTCCTCGATGTGGCACATCTTGGCACCGTTGAGGGTGGCACAGGTGATGGTCTCGACCGGGGTGAAGCCGATCTTGTCGACGAACTCGTACATCTCCTCGATGGAGCAGGTGCCGTACGGGGTGACGAAGGAGAAGGAGTCGGAGCCGATCGTCATGACGACGCCGCGCTTCTTGGCCTCGCGCAGGCAGTCGTAGTTGCGCTGCAGCTCCTTCTCGACCAGGGTGCCCTCGTACTTGTCGTGCAGCTCGGGGACGTAGACGGGCGGATAGGTGGCGTACCAGGTGGGCAGGAAGGCGATCGTCGGGGTGAAGAAGGTGCCCTGCTCGGCCATGAGGTCCATGGTACGCTCATCGATATCGAAGCCGTGAATCAGCTGCTCGCAGCCAAAGCGAACGGAATCGTAGGCAGCGGCGTGGTTGTTGTAGCAGTGGCTCCACACGGGGATGCCGACCATCTTGGCCTCTTCGACCACGGCCTGAATCTCCTCGGAGCAGTAGTGCTGGTCGCGGCCGGAGTCCCAGCGCCAGATGCCGCCACCGGTAGCCCAGATCTTGATGGCATCGGGGTTCTCGCGCAGGCGACGACGGACGGCCTTGCGCAGATCCCAAGGACCGTCGACCTGATCGCCCCAGGGGTGCGATTCCTTGTTGAGCTCCTGGCTGCAGTGGTGGGAGTCGCCGTGGCCGGCAACGCGGCAGAAGCCAAGGCCGGTGGCCAGACGCGCGGGCCCTTGAAGACGCCCTTGTCGATGCAGTCACGGATCTGGATACCAAAGCGGCCGATCTCGCAGACGGTGGTGAGGCCGTGGGTGAGGCAGTCGTAGGCCTGCTTCACGGCGACGGCCTGCTTCTCGAGGAGCGGCTGCATGACCCAATCGGTATCATCGTCGGTCAGGTTGCCCGAGAAGTGCAGGTGGGTGTCGATCAGGCCGGGAAGGACGGTCTTGCCGGCGGCGTCGATAACCTCAACGCCCTCGGGAAGGTCCTGCATAGCACCGGCGTACTCGATCTTGCCGTTGTCGTCGACGAGAACGAGGGAGTTCTCGACCGGCTCGGCACCGGTACCGTCGATGAGCTTGCCGCCAACGATTGCATACTTAGTGGACATGGTTCCTCCTTATGGATCCATATAGTGGGCGAGGCCGTGTTGGGTTAAGGCCTCACAAAGCTACCCAAGTGGCGCCGGGTTCGGTGCGCGGAAGAGAGGGGCCCGCGCACCTGATCCGCCCCGGCTCGGCGTTACTTTTGCGGGAATTGGTGAAGGCCATGAGGGCCAGGCCAACGGCCAGCCAGCCGATCACGATGCTCCACTCCACCATGTTGAGGGAGGCGGGAGAGAACGGGACCACGAGCAGGCCGATGATGACGGCGCAGGCAGCGACAGCGAGGCTGATGCCAAACTTGCCGCCGGGCACCTCGTAGGGACGAGGCAGGTCGGGCTCGGTGAAGCGCATGCGCAGGCAAGCGAGGGCGACCATGCCGCAGGAGAAGATGAAGGCGAGAGCCGACACGTTGGTCAGAGGGATGAGCATGTTCTTGCCCAGGAACGGACCGATGACGGTGATGACGCCCAGAACGACGCAGGCGAGCTTGGGAGCGCCTGACTTGGGATCGACCTCGGCGAATTTCTCGGGCAGCTGGCCCTTGCGGCCCATGGCGAGCATGATGCGGCTCGTGGCACCGTAGAAGGAGTTCATCGGGCCCATGGGCCCAAGCGTGGCGATGACGAGCATGGCCAGGTACAGGAGCATGTTGATGCCCTTGAGGCAGGCAAGCGCGGGAACCGGACTCTTAACAAACTCATGCCAGTCGAGGATGGTGCCGAACGAGTAGATGCAGACCATGTAGAAACCGCCAGCGGCCAGCAGGGCCAGGGAGATGATCTTGCCGAACTTGTTCCAGTTGAGGCCCTCGGCTGCTTCCTCAGCCTGCTGAGGAATGGTGTCGAAACCGGCGTAGAAGAACGGGGTCAGAACCAGGACCGACACGATGCCGGCGAACAGCTGGTGCTCTCGGTAGCGGCCTTGCCGCCGCCAGCACCGGCGACCTGGGAGAACACGGGCATGGCGTTGTCCGGCGAGCCGGTGAACAGCGAGACGCCCATGGCGAGCAGCATGCCGCAGAGCAGGGCCTTGGTCAGGAAGGCCTGGAGCTTGGCGGCCGAGCTGGCGCCGCGGAAGTTGAGGAAGATGACGCAGGCTGCGAAGCCGAGCGCGATCAGCGTCGGGAACAGGTAAACGTCGGCGCCCAGGATGGTGTAGAGCTTAACGGCGCGCAGCCACTCAAGACCGGGCAGGCTGCCGAACATCTCGGACACGAGGGTCGAAATGGCGATGGCCTCCCACGGGCACAGGATGCCGTTGCCCAGGGCCAAAAGCCAACCGGTGATGTAGCTCAGCGTACGGCCAAAGCTACGATCGACATACTCGACGATGCCGCCCGAGATGGGGATAGCAGCCGTGAGCTCACCGAAAACAGCTCCGACGGGCACGAGGAAGATTGCACCCAAGAGGAATGCGATCATAGCGGGAACGGGACCGCCGCCCACGACCATCCAGTCGCCGACCTGCAGAACCCAACCGGTACCGATAATGGCACCGAAACCGATGGTGAAGAAGTTCCAGAGCGAAAGCGTTTTCTTCATGCCGCCGTTATCCTCGACTGCAACTTCTGCGTTCTTGTCCGCCATTGTTCCCCTCCTTTCCTTTTTGACGCCCCTTGACGTCACCCCTTGCGCGGTCCGTTTCGCCGCGCTCTTTTATTTCGTGGCTTTAAGATACGGCCTTGGCGCAGCAGCTCCGCTTGTAGCTCGACCGAAGGCAGAACTGCAAAACGAGCGGCGCCGTTTTTGGGACGAACGGCACGGTTTGCCGCTCATTGTTGCCGCCCGTCCGACGGGCGTACGCTCATCGGACGCATATTGAGATGTTTTTGAGGCCGTGTGTTTTGCGCCTTTCGTACCGTTTACCGAGCTTTTGACGCGCAGACCCATTTGTTGCACATCTTTTTTGTAGGATGGACAGGTTATACATGAGACAAGGCGGTACGAATGGCATACGGATACAACGACGGTGATCAACGGCGACAAAGCGTTCGCCTTGCTGGCCGTACCACGCCGACGCCCAGAAGTGCCACGAGCAGCAATCCGCAACGTCCTCAAGAGCAACCCAGGCCTTCGTCTCGGCAGCAGGCAAGCAGAACACGGCAGAGTGGCCGTCCGAGCACGGGCACAAGTGCGCAGCAAGATAACCGCTTGGGTGCGCGCACTCGACAGCGCCAGGCCGAGGTTCCGCAACTGCGCCGCAACGGCGCACGTCAGCCCGGCATCCATATCAACCGCTTCTTTTCGCATCCCCAAGGCGGACGCGACGGCAAGCCTTACCGCTCGACATCGCACGTGAATGCCCCCGCCCTGCCGGCTCGTCGACTTTGCCTCGCACTGTGCTCTATCCTCACCTGTTTGGTCTTTGTGCTTATGAGCTCCTGTATGTCCCACGGCTCGGCCGGTCTCGAGCCCACCGCCGAGGACAAGCTGCTCAAGGCCCCCGTCGCACCCGGTTATTCTTTCGCCTTTTCGACCCCGCGCTCGCAATGGCAAGCCGGCACGATGCCCCATATCTATCAGATCGACCCTGCGTGGTCGGAGCTGTCTTACGCCGGCGGCACCATCCGCCAAAATGCCTGCGGGCCTACGTGTCTCACCATGGTCTATATCTTTAAGACGGGACGCACCGATATGACCCCCGTCGATATGTGCGCGCTTTCCGAGGCGGGCAATTACGCCCCCACCGGTGCAACCGAATGGTCGTTTATGACGAGCGGCGCGTGGCAGTTGGGACTTAACGGAACGGAGCTCCATAACGATCGCGACTCGATGACTCAGGCGCTGCGTTCGGGAGCGCCCGTCATCGCCGCCGTTCGGCCGGGCACCTTTACCAGCGTTGGACACTACATTGTGCTTTACGGTATTGACGACGCCGATCAGATTGGAGTCTTCGATCCCAACTCGGCCAGCCGCAGCGCCCGCCGCTGGGGCGTCGTAGAAGTCCTTAACGAAGTCGAAGCCATGTGGGCCTACTACTAGTCATTGGGGACAGACTTAAATGAGTGGCCGTTAGGGACAGCCTTTAAGGACTGTCCCAAGCTGCCGGCAGGAAAGGAACGTCCCTAAGTGCCGGGTTCCAATGACTAGGTGAATAGCAAAAAAGCCCCGCAGTCGGAGCGGACCGCGGGGCTCATGAAGAGAGGCTAGTTTGCGGGCGCCTTGCCCGGCGCCCACGAGAGAGGCAATGGAGTAGAGGCTACTCGTGGATGCGGGTACCGGAGAGGCCGGCCATGGTCTCGGCGGCCTTGTCCAGGCGCCGATGATGCAGGTGCGGCCCTTGCGGGAGCGGGCGAACTTGATGGCGGCGCGGACCTTGGGCTCCATGGAGCCCTTGCCGAACTGGCCCTCGTCGGCCAGGCGCTCGGCCTCGTCGGCGGTGAGGTCCTCGAGCTCCTCCTGGTTGGGCTTGCCGAAGTTGATGGCGACGTGCTCGACGGCGGTCAGCAGGAACAGGACGTCGGCGTCGCAGTCCTCGGCCAGCAGCTCGCCGCCCAGGTCCTTGTCGATGACGGCGGGGACGCCCTTGTAGCAGCCCTTGTTCTCGTAGTCGCGGACGACGGGGATGCCGCCGCCACCGCAGGCGATGACGATGAACTCGTTGTCGAGCAGGTTGAGGATGGAGTCGGCCTCGACGATCTTCTTGGGATCGGGGGAAGCGACGACGCGACGCCAGCCGCGGCCGGAATCCTCGACGAAGACCTTGGAGGGATCCTCGGCCATGAACTCCTTGGCCTGCTCCTCGGTGTAGAAGGGGCCGATCGGCTTGGTCGGGTTCTTGAACGCGGGGTCGTCGGGGTCGCACTCGATCTGGGTGACGACGGTGGCGGCGTGCCAGCGCTTGTAGCGCTTGTGCATCTCGCGGCCGATGCCCTGCTGCAGGTGATAGCCGATGTAGCCCTGGGACATGGCGCCGCACTCGGGCAGCGGCATCTCGGGGGTGCCGATTGCGTCGTGGGCGGCGGCGAAGGCGTTCTGGATCATGCCGACCTGCGGGCCGTTGCCGTGGGTGATGATGATCTCGTTGCCCTGCTCGATCAGGCCGAGGAGGGCGTGGGCGGTGTTGCTCACGGCCTCGATCTGCTCAACGGGGTTGTTGCCGAGGGCGTTGCCGCCAAGGGCGACGACGATACGATCGGGCTTGCCGTAGGGTTTGGACATGCGTGCCTCCTTATCGAAGAGTAGCGTACATCACGGCTTTAATGGTATGCATGCGGTTCTCTGCCTCTTGGAAAACGCGAGACTTATCGGACTCGAAGACCTCGTCGGTGACCTCCATCTCGGTTACGCCGAACTTCTCCGCGATTTCCGCTCCGATGGTCGTCTTGGTATCGTGGAAGCTCGGGAGACAATGCATGAAGATAGCGTTGGGGTTTGCCTTCGCCATGACCTCCGAGGTTACGCGGTACGGGGAGAGCAGCTTGATACGGCTCTTCCAGAGCTCCTCAGCCTGGCCCATGCCAACCCAGACATCGGTGTAAATAACATCGGCATCCTTTACGCCTTCATCGATGTTGTCAGTAAGCTGAATGGTGCAGCCATTTTCCTCGGCGATCTTCTGGCAAGTCTCAAGCAGCTCGGGATCAAAGTGGGTAGCGCCCTCAACGTCGCCTTTCGGCCCACAAGAGCAGAAGTTGATGCCGAGCTTGGCGCAGATCACCATGAGGGAATCGCTTACATTGCCCTGCTCCTTGCCGAGATAGGTCAGCTTGAGGCCACGCGTGTCGCCGAATTCCTCGCGCATCGTAAGGATGTCCGCCAAAGCCTGGGTCGGGTGATACTCATTGGTGAGACCATTCCACACGGGAACGCCGGCTTTATCGGCAAGCTCCTCAACAATGGACTGGTCAGAGCCGCGATACTCGATACCGTCGTACATGCGACCAAGCACGCGGGCGGTATCCTCAATGGACTCCTTTTTGCCCATCTGCGACGAACCGGGATCAAGGTAGGTTACACCTAAGCCGAGATCCATACCGCCCACCTCGAAAGCGCAGCGCGTACGCGTCGAAGTCTTTTCAAACAGCAGAACGATGTTCTTGCCCTCAAGATAACGATGGGGAGCGCCCATGCGCTTGAGATTCTTAAAGTCCTTCGAAAGCTCGAGCATATACTCGATCTCCTCGGTAGTGAAATCGAGCAGGGTCAGAAAACTACGACCAGAAAGATTCAGTGCCATGATAGGTTCCTTTCATTATTAACCTAATTGATGAGCGCGCGGCGCGCGAAGAACGCGCATCCGCGCATCTCGGACCAGAACAAAATTAAATCTCTTCGCGCCAGAACGGCATGGTCATGCAGCGCGGGCCACCACGACCACGAGACAGCTCTTCGGAAGGAGCAACCAGCAGCTCAACGCCCGCCTTATAAAGCGCATCATTGGTAACAACGTTGCGCTCATAGACGCACACCTTACCCGGCGCAACAGCAAGCGTGTTGGAACCATCGTTCCACTGCTCACGGGATGCCTCGATCGGATCGCCGGCACCGCATTCGATCATCGTGATATGGTCGATACCGGTTGCCATTTCAAGAATCTGCTGAATCGTTCCCTCGATCTCCTCGATACAGACCTCGCCATCCGAATCACCCTTGGTGAGTCGATAGGCACGAAGCGTCTCGTAGATACCGGGGTAGACGGTAAACTTATCGTAATCGACCTGAGTACAAACCGTATCAAGATGCATATAGGCATAGCGTGGGGAATCTTGATGGCAATACCTGCTCGATCTCGGACTCTCCCGTGCCCCAGAACAGATTCTTGGCAAGCTGGTCGATGGCTGCAGTCTGGGTACGCTCGGAAATACCGATTGCAAGCGTGGTGGCGTTAATGTTCAGAACGTCGCCGCCTTCGATATGCCAATCGCTATTGTGGTCGTACCAAAGCGGAGCCCCAGCATAATCAGGATGGTGGCGCATGATCGTCTCATAGAATACGACCTCACGGTTGCGCTGATGCCAGTACATGCGGTTCATCATCGCACCCTTGCCGACCACAGCAATCGGATCACGCGAGAAGTAGGAGGCGGGCATCGGGAACAAGACCATTTCGTCGGGCTTCAGCTCGTCGCTATCCATGCTCGCAAGGGAACCGCTCACATGCGGAATCTCGAGATCGCGTACGTAGAGGCCACCCATAGCGGTAAGAACAAACTCTTTGTTGTCCTTGATGGAGTCGAGCTTCTCCACGACTGCCTGACGAAGCGCCAGGTTCTCGATCTTGGCCTCGGGAACGAACTTGCTCATAAACTCGGCACGAGAACCCTCAACCTGATCGAAAGTCTCGGCAAGCAAGTCCTCCATATAAACGACCTCGGCGCCAGCACCGCGAAGAAGATTAGTAAACTCGTCATGCTCTCGCTGAGCATACTCGAGATAAAAACGCGTCATGAATCCAGGCGCGCTCAAAATCCTCCGCCTTCATGTTTACGAGGTCCAAGCCCGGTCGGTGCACGCATACCTTCTTGAGGGCACCAATTTCGCTATGAACGTTCAGACCTTTGCTCATCATCGTTCCTTTCTGGATTAGAGCTCAAATTGTTATTGCAATGGCTTACAAAAGTTGTCGTTTTCGTTTGCTAGACAATCGGAAGCAGACCGGATACCGCGGTAAATACGAGACAGACCGCACTGACCACAAGGAAGAACTTCCAGGAAACTCGCCACCACTGGCCAAGAGAGATCTTGCAAACACCAAGACCGGCGACAAGCATTGCGCTGGTGGGGGAAATCAGCGACATCGCTGCAGATCCCATCGAAAGGCCAGTAACCGCAGCTTCTGGATTTAGCCCCATGAGCTCAACCAGAGGCCCAAAGATGGGGATGGTGAGCGCCGCGATGCCCGAAGAGCTGGGAACCAGAATCGAAAGCAAGTTGTCAACGACATACAAAATGCTGGTAAAGAGAACAGGGGGGATTCCGGCAAGGCCAGTCGCAAGAGCGTTTAGGACCGTATCGATAATCAAGCCATCGTTGGCGATAACCAAAATGCCTCGAGCAAGACCGACCACGACCGCAGAGAAAACAAAGTCGCCCAAACCCTTAACAAACTCTGTAGCAATCTCCTTCTCGCTCATGCCCGATACGATGCCAGACAGGAGCGCCATAGCCATAAAGACTGCAGAGATCTCGTTCATATACCAGCCCTGGGTGACAAGACCCCAGACAATGGCGACGATTCCAAGCACGAATACGATGATTACGGCCTTCTGGCGCCCGGTGAAATCGGCTTCGAGCAGCTCGTCATTTGATGCATGCTCTTTGCGCTTCTCGATATCATCAGCGTAAGCAATCGAGGACTCGGGGTTCTTCTTCACCCTTCGAGCGTACAACACGACCCAGGCAATAGCGATGGCGGTCAGCACAACAAGGGCAACAACGCGAAGCCAGAGCTGGGGATTACCCTGGATATTCAGAATTCCCTGAGCAATCAAAACATTGAAGGGGTTGACCGTCGATGCGATATAGCCAATACGGGCGCCAACGAACACGATCATAAAGGCCGTAATGGAGTCATATCCCATAGCCATAACAATCGGCAGCAAGATGGCAAAAAATGGAAGGGTCTCCTCCGCCATGCCGAACGTGCTACCGCCCAGCGCAAAAACCGCCATCAAAATCGGAATAATCAGGATGTCTTTACTCTTGAACTTCTTAACGATGCGCGCCACGCCGCTGGTGATAGCTCCAGTGGCAGTAATGACCTGAAAGGATCCGCCGACAATCAGAATAAAGGCAACGACCTCAACTGCCTGCTGAATTCCCACCGCAGGAGCCTCGAGCACATCGAACAGGCCTTGCTTCAGGTCAACCTCAGCGCCGTCTTCGTCCGCATAAACCTTTTCAACGGACTCATATGTTCCAGCAACAGTGACCTCGCGTCCGTTGAGCTCCTGCCTCTCAAACGAGCCGGAGGGAACGATCCACGTAAGAGCTGCGGTCAACACCATGAGAATGAAGATAATGGTGTAGACGTGCGGAATTCGTAGCCCACGTTTCTTTTGCACTTCGGCCATTATGCCTCCTTTAGTTTGCAGGTTTTCGATACGAGCTTTTCGCCGGCAACCTTATTATTCGGTTTTCACGACAGTTGACATTAGATATTTATGCGAATGGATAGTATTAAAAAGGCAGACGGGTTTAGTTGATATATAAGCTCAATTATCGAACTAAATTGATATTTTTTATCAATTTGTGACTTCAATCAAGAGCTTAAGCCGTCCACCGATACCCACAACATACTCACTTAAACTTCTCCCAGTAGAACGATAATTGACATCAGTCATCATCCGAATTAAAGCGAGCGTTCTAATGCCAATTCATGTCACCAGCGAAATCGGTAAGCTTAAACAGGCCCTTTTATATCGACCCGGTATCGAAACCCAAAACTATCCCGAAGGCCATTTTGGCCAAGTTTTTAGCCTAAGACCATCGAGCAGCCTATTTGACTTGGATAGAGCCCTAGCTGAGTGTGATGCCTATACCTCAGTGCTCGAGCATGAAGGCGTAGAGGTTCTGTATCTCGACCAACTTCTTATAGAAGCGCTTGACTCGTGCCCCGAAGCTCGAGCATCTTTTGTCGATTCCTTTGTCGATGAATGCGGCGCGATTGGCGCCGAGTTGCAGCAAGCAGTCCGCGAGCATCTTGAACACACCCGATCGCGCAGGAGCTCGTCTCGGCATCGATTGGCGGCATCCGCCACGGGCAAGTTACATACTGCTTCGACGGCGGGGACAGACTCGCCGAATTAACCGGCGAGGCCTATGCCCCTGACGAGCTGCTCGTTAGCCATTAAACACCATGTGGTTCGTGCGCGACCCGGTAAGCACCATCGGCTCCGGCATCTCCTTCAACCACATGTATTGGCCCGAGCGCAATCGCGAAGTAGCGCTCTACCAAACGATTTTTAAATACCATCCCAATTTCAAGGACACGCCCTCGTTTTATCGTCACGATTCGACCTTCCATATTGAAGGGGGCGATATCATCAATCTTGATGCTCATAATGTCGCAGTCGGCATCTCTCAGAGAACCGAATCTGCAGCCATCGATATGCTCGCTCGTACCCTCCTGTGGAATCCCGACTCGAACATCGACGCCGTATGGGCAATTGAGGTACCCGAGTGGAGCCTGTGTATCCATCTTGATACGTACCTAAGCCGGGTCGACTACGATACTTTTGTTGTCGACCCCAGCTACTCGCGGAATCTCGCTCTTATCAGATTACGCGAAATCGAGCAGAGAATCTCTGCCAGATTCACGCCGTCGAAAAAAGGAGTCAAGGAGGCACTGGCCGCCGCGCTCGGCATACCCGAGCTTCGTTTTTATTCCCTGCGGTGGATCTAATCCCAATTTGGCAGAAAAAGAGTGCACGAATAACGCAGCCAGTGTGCTGTGCCTCCGACGGGCAAAGTCTGTGTCTATGAAGAGAATCAAGCGACGAACGCTGCTCTTGAACAGGCCGGAATCGATCTTGTCCCCATTTCCATACACGAGCTGACAAACGGCTTTGGCGGGCCCAACTGTTTGTGCTTGCCACTTAGGCGTGATGAATAACATGGCCCAAGGGGATAACATTAAATGCCTTAGAACCCGCGAAGGCTTGACGCAGCAGCAATTTGCCGACATGCTCGGCGTTACCAAAGAAACGGTATGCCGTTGGGAACGTGGACACACCGCCGTCAAGGTGTCGACTCTCGATAAGCTGACCGAGCTTTTCGATGTAACGTTTGATGAGCTCGCCGCAAGTAATAGCGGCCTTGCTTCTGCCGGCTTAAGCTCGCGGCCTGAGAAAAGCCAGAACGTGGCCCAAAACGAAGAATGCGAAATCTATAAATCGTACGCCGCAACGGTGGCTTTAGTCTTAAGAACAGTGGGCGCACCTTCGTTCCAGGACCCGTACTTGAAAGGCACCCGGGAGGCTTTCTAGTTCAGATGAACGGCAGCGGCATGTCACGCTGCTATCCGCAAAGCAGTGTTCTGCTGGTCGATCCTGTTGCTAAACCGTGGAACGGATGCACCGTCGTTGCCATGGTAGACGCATCAGCCATAGTTATTCGGCGATATGAAATTCGAGGGAACACGATTGCGCTGTCAACGTATTCCTATTTGACAGAAGAACCCGACTTCACTCTGGACAGGCGTCGCCTTCGTATTTTTAGGTGTCGTCGTTTGGTTTCAGGCAACTCACGATCTAACGTACTAGCCTCTTAGTCGTAAATCCCCAAGTGCCGTACCTGCCCGCGGCAAGAGCGCCCCTTTTGACTAGTCGTTTAAGAACGTCCCCGATGACTAGGTGAACAGCAAAAGCCCCGCAGTCGGAGCGGACCGCGGGGCTCATGAAGAGAGGCTAGTTTGCGGGCGCTTGCCCGGCGCCCACGAGAGAGGCAATGGAGTAGAGGCTACTCGTGGATGCGGGTACCGGAGAGGCCGGCCATGGTCTCGGCGGCCTTGTCCAGGCGCCGATGATGCAGGTGCGGCCCTTGCGGGAGCGGGCGAACTTGATGGCGGCGCGGACCTTGGGCTCCATGGAGCCCTTGCCGAACTGGCCCTCGTCGGCCAGGCGCTCGGCCTCGTCGGCGGTGAGGTCCTCGAGCTCCTCCTGGTTGGGCTTGCCGAAGTTGATGGCGACGTGCTCGACGGCGGTCAGCAGGAACAGGACGTCGGCGTCGCAGTCCTCGGCCAGCAGCTCGCCGCCCAGGTCCTTGTCGATGACGGCGGGGACGCCCTTGTAGCAGCCCTTGTTCTCGTAGTCGCGGACGACGGGGATGCCGCCGCCACCGCAGGCGATGACGATGAACTCGTTGTCGAGCAGGTTGAGGATGGAGTCGGCCTCGACGATCTTCTTGGGATCGGGGGAAGCGACGACGCGACGCCAGCCGCGGCCGGAATCCTCGACGAAGACCTTGGAGGGATCCTCGGCCATGAACTCCTTGGCCTGCTCCTCGGTGTAGAAGGGGCCGATCGGCTTGGTCGGGTTCTTGAACGCGGGGTCGTCGGGGTCGCACTCGATCTGGGTGACGACGGTGGCGGCGTGCCAGCGCTTGTAGCGCTTGTGCATCTCGCGGCCGATGCCCTGCTGCAGGTGATAGCCGATGTAGCCCTGGGACATGGCGCCGCACTCGGGCAGCGGCATCTCGGGGGTGCCGATTGCGTCGTGGGCGGCGGCGAAGGCGTTCTGGATCATGCCGACCTGCGGGCCGTTGCCGTGGGTGATGATGATCTCGTTGCCCTGCTCGATCAGGCCGAGGAGGCGTGGGCGGTGTTGCTCACGGCCTCGATCTGCTCAACGGGGTTGTTGCCGAGGGCGTTGCCGCCAAGGGCGACGACGATACGATCGGGCTTGCCAAGAGGCTTAGACATTGCTGGAATCCTTTCTGTAAAAGGCCTACAACCCATTAATAACCCGCGCCCGTGCAATACGCGAGTTTATTAAGGTTTATATTCTCTTTATCGCTCATTTTATTCATTTTGAAAATAGTTGAACGGTGAACGGTCGTTTTTTTTATCCGCTCAGCGTACAGAACCCCAGCTCAGATATGTTTACGCCATTTACGTTGCGACTTTATTTTAATTAGAGCAGGGATTAGACCAGATTATGCAAACTGTATCTTTGCTAAACACAAAACAGGCAGCGTAATATCTTACTCGCACTATACGAGATTCTATGCACTTATTGGACGAGTATGCAGCCCTGCAATAACACGGCGTTTTTTCATCCAACTTAAGGAATATAGATGAGTGCCTATGCCGCGCGCGGCCGGCAGCCGGCGAGCCGTCTCGTCGATTGCCGCTTCCAGAAAATCAAAAACTGATATTGCACGCGCAATTGCGGCATGGTACTTTAGCGAAGAACAGCGCGGGCTGGGGCGACAGAGACCTGTCGTGAAGTTTGGGTTCGGCGACCCCGCCGCTGTCTTCTCCTTATCCGCCAGCGAACCCCTTGAGCGACGGATTGAGGAGGTCCTTACTATGACAAAAATGCTCAAGATTACGCTGAATGGCGAGACGTTTCTCGCCGACATGCTCTGGGACAAGGCCCCCGAGGCATGCAAGCTGTTCGAATCATCCTGTCCAGTCGAGTCACGTATCTTTTCGGCCAAGATCTGCGATGCGAGTGACGTATCCTGTCTCGGGCCCCATCGCCAATTACGAGCACATCGAGAACCCCGTCTTTCACGAGCCGGCGGGCGCCGTGAGCTGGTATGGCGGCTGGTCGTCAATTTGCATCTTCTTTGACGTGTGCGAGCCCTTTGGCACCTGCAACATGTTCGCCCGCATCTGCGAAGCCGACCGCGAGCGCTTTGCCGCCGCCTGCCGCAATGTCTGGGACAACCAGGGCATGTACATCAAAAACGAAATCGTCGAGATCGAAGCGGAGGCTAAAGATGATGGATTTCAACACCCTGCTCACACTCGACCTTGCCGAGTACACCACTGCACTTGAGGCCCTCGCCGATCAAATGATGCTCGAGGAACCGCGCGATATCGACTACATGCGCCGCCGCAAGCTCGACACCGGCCGCGAATTCGCCGTCTGGAACTTCACCGTCGGCTACTGTATGACGCCGCCGACGCCCTCTCCCTCCTGCGAGCCCAGGCAACGAAAACGCCAACGACGGCACCGCCGACCTCGAAACGATCATCAACAGCGCCGCGCGCCTGTGCGACTGGTTCTCGGGCGCCTTCGACGTCACCGGCAAAATGGATGACACCACGGCAATCCTCGCCCACAGCCGCGACCTCTACGCCCAGGTAGAGACTCACGAACAGTTCGCAGCCCTCACCCGCGCCACCGAGCGCTATCTGGTCCAGCTCCAATTTTGGGTCGACCGCCAGATTCCCTGGCCGGCTATTAGCGACCTCGTCCACGCTACCGCCTACGCACAGAGAGCGACGAGACAAGATAAACCGACCAGGCAGGCCAACAAAGTCCCATCGCGGAACCAAAAGTAAGTATCAGAGGGCTGGAGACGCACCCAACAGCGTCCCCAGCCCCTTCGCAAAGTAGAGCACTGTTTCAGTGGCCTTGAGGCCTATTCGAACCTTTGCTATCTCCTAATTTTTTGTATATTTACGACGTTATTATCTGCCAATTTTTTTGTATGATTTTAGGCGATTCTATCTGTCAATTTTTGTCATTTGGGGGTTTAATGCTACGCCGTAAGGTCACTGATAGGCTTTTGAGCTGGAAGAATAACTCCAATAAGGCACTACTCGTTACTGGTGCGCGTCAGATTGGCAAGAGCTATGCGATTCGCGCGTTTGGAAAAGCAACTACGCTTCGTATTTTGAGGTCAATTTACTACTCGATGTCGAAGCAAGGAATGCACTTGTTGGCGCAAAGAACTCCGTTGACTTTATCAACCGCGTAGCCCTTCTTGCGGATGCGCCGCTTGTTGAGGGCGATACGCTTGTCTTTGTCGATGAGATTCAGGAGTATCCGCAGATCGTTACACTCATGAGGCGTTGGTCGAGGATGGGCGCTTTAGCTATGTCTTCTCGGGGTCTATGCTTGGGACTGAGTTTAAGGGGATCTCTTCTTTTCCGGTGGGGTATGTAGAGCACATTGTTATGCGCCCGATGGATTTTGAAGAGTTTTGTTGGGCAAACAGCGTCAGCGAGAATGTGCTTGCAGGCATTCGCAGCTGCCTTGTCGAGAAACATCCTGTCGAAAACTATATTCATGAGGCAATGCTCAAGAACTATAGAGCTTATATCGTTTGCGGCGGCATGCCGGAGGTCGTTCAGAATTATATTGATTCGGGTTATTCGCTCGTGAGCACACGTGAGCTTCAAACTCAGCTGGTCGATCAGTACAAAAGCGATATCTCAAAATACGCATCGACTCGAGCGTTAACGTTCGGTCGATTTTTGAGCAAATTCCCGTTCAGCTTGAGGCGGAGTCTCATCGCTTTGTTGTTTCGTCTCTGGGTGAGGGAGCTCGCCTTAAAAAATATGAGCAGGATTTCCTGTGGCTTGTTAACGCAGGTGTTGGATTGATGGTCGCCAGGGTGACGGAGCCACGGAGTCCTCTCAAGAGGACGGAGAAAACGACAGCCTTCAAACTATACGAGTCTGATACAGGCATGCTCGCATCGCGATACCCCGGCAGCACTGCACGCGCTGTCTATCTTGATATGAAAACTCCCAACCTTGGTGGTCTCTATGAGAACGTGGTCGCGCAGGAACTCGTTGCCCTTGGGGCGGATGCATGGTACTACCAAACGCGTGAGGTCGGTGAAGTTGACTTTGTGATCGAAGGCGCCCACGGGCATGTTGTCCCAATCGAGGTCAAATCGGGCAAGAAAGTTCGAGCGCACGCGGCCCTCGATCGTCTGATGAGTGTGGGCGAGTACAAAATTCCCGAGGCCGTTGTACTAAGCCACGAGAATCTCAGCAAAGAGGGCAAGGTTCTGTACGTTCCAATCTACATGACGTTTTGTCTCGATGAGTTTATGGAAAAGGATGACCCCAATAACGATTTCTCGTTCGCACCTATATCTCTCTAGCCATTTGAATCCGCAATCCAGCCCCGTCCACACATCAATGCATTTCCCAAGGCGCTGCGCGTTTCGCGCCAAAGGCGCGAAAAAGCAAAGGGATAAGAAGCCGCAACAACCACGCCCCCATCCATCCCCAAAGTGGCGCGAGGTTTCGCGGCAAAGCCGCGAAACAGCGAAGGGGACAAAAGGCCCCACCAGCCACGTCATCCATTCAGCCACACAATCCGAGGACGTAGTCGTAGCAGGATCTGAGGGCTGACCTTCGCGGACACTCCGCAGGACGAAAGAACCCCCGCCGCACGTAGTGTGAACTGCGCCCCAATTCTTGGACGGGCTAATAAGCGGCCTACGCCGCACATAGGGACTGATTCCGGAATTCCTCCGGGGTCAGTCCCTTCAGTTTAACCTGCCTCCTTCTCGTGTTCCAATGGAT
>ENA-OQBU01000100-OQBU01000100.1-human-gut-metagenome-genome-assembly--contig:-NODE-100-length-25115-cov-3.339643_pt1 | contig 25115 bp, 28 predicted proteins | sample MGYA00242492_ERZ504566 | MGnify/ENA primary metagenome ERZ504566 (study PRJEB26092, sample SAMD00036261) | human gut metagenome | host: Homo sapiens | study: EMG produced TPA metagenomics assembly of...
ATCGTGCGCTCATAATAGTCCATGTAGGCAGGTTTTTTGTTCGATAAAGAACAGATAGCGAGCCACCTTGAGCATGTTGTATGCCGCGCAGGACTCCGCGTTGCGCTTGCCGATATCGCCGGCCACAGTATGTGCCGGCCCCCACATCTCGCCTTCGCCAGTACCACCGTGAGCATACATACGGCCGGGCACAATCATGCCCCAGTACCCCTCAACGGCCTTTGAGATAACGCGCACGAGCATCAGCATCGATATCCGCGTCGCCCATGGCCGCGTCTTTGGCGTAACCGACGAACTGTGGAATGTGCTGGTTGGCGTGCAAGTTGTTGAGGATATCGACACCAGCACCACAGTTGTCAAATGAGCTTGTCAGTGTCGAAAATGCGGAGGCCTTAAGAAATTCGCTACGGTCCTTGTCCTTGGAGACGTTGTACAATCCACCAGCGAATCATTCATGCCGCCGTATTCACCACCGATGTAGATGTCCCACATCTTCTGCAGCTGGGTTTTGGTGCATTTGCTCAGACGCGCATAGGTCCAATGTCCGATGCCTTCAGCCAGGTCGAGCGCGTCGGCATTACCGGCAAACTCGTAAGCGGCAATCAGACCGCAAGAATCTTGTGCTCCGTGTACACGGTGCCCAAATCTCGCCATAGGGAGCATATTCCTCCAATGCCTTGAACTGCCACTCGCCATAGGCGGCAAGGAAGCCGGGGTGGCTGTAGCGGGCTTTGCCGTTATACTTCATCTCGCGCAGGGAATCTCGGCATTCCTTCAGGCCGGAGACGAACTCGTTGATCTTGTTGAGAATCGCTTCCTCCCCCGTTTCGGCATACGCTTGGGAGAGCATGTGCAATGCATGTCCGGCAAAGTGGCCGCGCAACAGACCATCAGCACCGTTCTTGTTCTGGCCACGCGTGTATTCGGCATCGCCCCATTGCTGTTCAACAGCCTTGTCTAGCGAGCCGCTGGGGAAGTTCTCCCAGCCACCGGAAGGCTGCGTCGTGTTGTCCTTAGGCAGCAGGTTCGCCTGCGCACGGAAGCAAACCAGCCAGCGGTCTACCGGATAGTTGCGTGCATAGTCGAGCATCCCTTCCTTGGCACGATCGAACACGCTGTTCGAGGTGATGGCGACGTTCCGCAGAGGGAACGGAGCTACCTTCCAGCCCGGCAGAGCGGGCGCGTCGGTAATGGTCTTCGCGCTTTTCGTGGTGCGCTGCGCTGCGGGAACGGCCACGCCGCCCGCGCCGTTCGCGCCCGTTGCACCTGCCGTGCCAGCGACGGATGGCGCTGCCTGCACCGTTGCCACTCCTGTACCCAATGCACTCGCCACGGCGATGGTGCCGCCGATGGCGGCCGCGCCTGCGAGCACAGCACGGCGAGAGATGCCGTTTGTTGCTTCCGTTGAACTCATCTTGCTCCTTCGTTGGACTGCCGCGCGTTCATTGCGAGGCATGACGGACGAAGACACTCTGCCGCATTCGCAACCATTCAATGCACTTAATCCATTCAATGGCCCGACGACGCAGGTAAGATGCGTCAGTGGATGGCACACACATACTCGGAATCGTCTGGTACTGCCCGTTTTACCATCACATCATTGTGGTGCGTCCCCGTCGTCATGTATGTATGGGAGAGATGACGGTAAAGCAACAGTTACCATATGCGATTATTCGAGTTTTTGCGCGCCCTCCATGCCGCTTGTCTTCGTTGTGCGCGTTCACAATAACTCAAACAGACGATTCTCACCATGCGTCAAAAGAAAAGCGACTCACTCATTTTTTCTCTGGTTTTCGTAGCGCACAATACCAATGAAAAATCAGTCTTTATCAGCATTTCCAGCCAATTGCTATTTTTCGTAATTTTCCTTTTGTTTTCCTCTTGCTGAAAAACCAAACGAAACCCAAACACAATATGCTCACCAATAACACAGTAAAATGCATTCAAATTAACATGTTCCCGAGCAACTCTCACAAGCAGCTCAAACGCAACACCGCACTTCAACTTGAACAACACACCATTCCTCGCTATACTGATAAATTGGTGCGTTAATGAGGTATACCCTTCCCCTGTCACAACACAGAAATTGGAAGGACATACTATCATGCCTAATCTTCGCCCCACCGAGCTCATTATCATTCTACTTATCATCGTGCTGCTGTTTGGCGCGAAGAAGCTCCCTGAGCTAGCCAAAAGCATTGGCCAATCGATGAAGATTTTCCGTGCCGAGACCAAGACCGATGACCCGGCAACACAACAAACCGTCAATACAGTCAGCGACGCCCCTGCCCCAGCTCCGGCGGCAGCACCGGCTCCCGCTCCCGCCGTACCCCAAGCCGTCACGATGAACGCCACCGCCGCCCCGACTACAGCAACCGGAGCCGAACAGCGATGAGCACGGTTCCCGGAAACCCCGCGCTTCCGGCACCCCTTGCACCGGCGATGCATCCCGGCGATCGGGATACACATCTTGACCTCGACGATCTCATCGATCACTCACACGAGGCCACGCAGCAGGCCAGCGCGGGTGCGCAACACCCTACACGCCGGTGGAAGCGGGGTGTAGGGCGCAAGTCCAAAACGCGCAAGCCCCGCAACCCCGATGCGGTGATGCCTCTGGCCGATCATCTTGTCGAATTTCGCAAACGCTTTGTTCGGGCCATTGCCGGCATCATCATCATGTCGATAGTGGGATGGATGTTCAGCGATCAGGTGTTTCGTATCCTGCAACAACCGTTCCTGACGGCGGCCGGGCAGCAACAGGGACTGATGAGCATCACATTCAATGGCGTGGTCTCCGCATTCAACGTAAAGCTGGAGATTGCGTTCTTCCTTGGTCTGACGGCCTCCTGCCCGTGGTGGTCATACCAAGTGTGGGCATTCATTAATCCAGGGTTGAAGCGCAAAGAGCGCTGGACCGCGGTTACATTCATCGGAGCCTCAGTGCCGCTGTTCCTCACCGGAGCCGGACTGGCATGGTATCTGCTGCCCCAAGCGGTGGCGATCCTTACCGGCTTTGCCCCCGCAAACACCGCCACATTGCTCAGCGCCGACGCTATTTGATTTCATTCTGCGCATGACAGTCGCTTTCGGCCTCTCATTCCTGCTACCCGTAGTTATGGCGGCATTGACGATGATGAATGCGGTCGAAACACGAACATGGTTGAAGCAGTGGCGTCTCGCAACGGTCATAGCGTTTATCTTCGCGGCCGTGGCCACGCCAACCGGCGACCCAGGAACATTATGCGCACTCGCTTTGCCCATCATCGCAATCTATTTCGCAGCCATAGCCGTATGCGCAGTATACGAGCACATCCAGCTATGGAAAGTCATGCGCGCGGCGGGCGAAGAACCCAAAACTTCTCAAACTTTTACATAAAATGCGCGCCGCGTTACCATTTCGCGCGGCGCGCAAAGCCAATCGCACCGGCAAACAGGAAGCCCCTGCAACAATAACTGCAGAAGGAGAATAATATGTTGTTCGGCATTTCGGGCACGGAACTCATGGTGATTCTTGTCATCGCTTTAGTGCTGGTAGGCCCCGACAAGCTGCCCGACTACGCACGCAAGGTCGGACGATTTATCCATAGCATGCGCGTACGCGGCCAAGCGTTGAGCGAACAAAGCAACATCGACGTTCACGGCCTTGTACAGGATTCCGGCATCAATGATATTCGCAAAGGTCTGGATGATGCCACGCAAGATGTGAACCGGCTGCTGCCGCCTATCCGGTGACGTTATCAATCCAACGGCAACGTTGACTCGCGTTGGATTAGCTTCACCGGCACACGCTCCACACCATGGTGAGGATGCCCCGGCAATCGCATCCAGTAGGCATAGGGCAGCTTGACGCCCCAGCATTTCGTTGTTGTCATCAATAGAAGTAAGCAACGGATGCGCGTACGACACATAATCCGGACTGTTGTCGTGCCCGATAACCGCTACGTCTTGCGGCACGCGACATCCGTTACGTTCCAATTCCTCGATGCAGCCACGAGCCAGCACATCGTTTTGGCATATCACTGCGTCGAATGCAGCACCGTCATTGAGCAGCAGACGGGCAGCGGCGCGCCCCCATTCCGCTTCCCATGGACCGAACCGCGCTTCGCCAGCCAACTGTAATCCAGCATCATGCAAGGCCTTGAGCGCACCCCGCATCCGTTCATGTGTAACCGAGTACTCGGAGTCGCCAGCAATAATCGCAATACGAGTGCGCCCGCAGGAAAGAAGGTGGCGAACGGCCAAACACCCTGATTCCACATTGTCTTGTGCCACGGAACAATCATCGGGATCACGGGACGGGCCATAGGCGTAGACCACAGGTACCGGAGAATCCACGTAGTATGGCACCGGATCCGTACACCTGCTGATAATCAACAGTCCCGACACTCCTTGCACCAACATTCGTTCAATACCACTGTGGAACAATGCCTCATTGCCTGACGCATTGAACAGTAGCGCTGCGGCTGAGCGCGCTTGAAACGCATTCTCCGCTCCAATAAGAATGGTCGGAGAAAAGACGCCTTTCATATCAACGCCAATGATGCCAACGCGAAAATCCTGCATGCCGTGAGAATCCCTGACGCTTAACCTTGCCATCGATGCCATAGCTTCTGCGGCGCTATAACCCAACCTCCGCGCAGCATCAATCACTCGAATACGGGTTTTCTCGCTGACGTGAGGCTTTCCACGCAAGGCCTTGGACGCAGTGGACAGCGATACATTAGCCGCCGATGCCACTTCCTCCAAACGGACTGCGCCCACATTGAGCTCTTCCTCACCCTCTGACATATCGACTCCTCTGGCAAAGGCCTCAATGCCCCTAAATGATGCTGCAAACAGCCTTTAGTCTAATAGACTGCCACCTACGGCACCCGCATCCGGTAAGCACACACAAAATATTGATATCAAATTGTTATATTGCACATAATCCGGATGCGGCTCCAATCAATTCCGGTTTATCTTAATCAGTCCCGATCAATCAAAGCAGTGAGAGCCCAGAGGATGCTCACCACGTCGATGGCCTCCTGGAGGAATGCGCCGACGACGACCGGAATGAGATCGAACGCGGCGGCAATCATGCCGATGGTGGCAAGCACAAGGCCCGCGATTACGGCTTGAAGCATCACGCGCTTGGTGCGGCGTGCAATGGCGATGGCGCGCGGCACGGCGGCGATATTGTCATTCATAATGACCACCTGAGCGCTTTCGGAAGCGGCGGTGGATGTGCCGTCGGTCATGGCCACACCGATATCGGCGACGGCGAGCACCGGGGCATCGTTCACACCATCACCGACCATCATCGTGACGGTTTTGCCGGCTCCTGTAGCGGCCTTGACTGCGGCTACCTTATCCTCCGGGAACAGTTCGGCGTGAACCTCGTCAATGCCGACTTCGCTGGCAATGATATTGGCGGAAGCCCGCTTGTCACCGGTAAGCATGGCGAGCTTGGTGACGCCCAACTCATGCAGTTTGGCGAGCGCTGCCTTGGCGTTGGCGCGCGGCACATCGCGCAGCACGATGCGCGCGATCAGCTGACCATCAACAGACACATACGACGCCATTTCGTCCGGCTGAAGCAGCCCAAATCGTGTGCGCAGGTCATCCTCAGACCGACTGGGGGCGGTCCGATCGACCGCCAAGAATCCTTCCTCCCCGGCGGCCGCGAAAGACAGCCGGCCAACGCGCACCGCATGTCCGTTCACCTCGCCGGAAACGCCTTTGCCGGCATCTTCATTGATATTCTTGATGACCGGATACTCCCGTCCATGGCCGGGCCAGCTGGCCTCCGGCTCGGGGCAGAGCCGCTGACCATCCTCGAACCGCTGGCGCAATCGGGCCATCGCCTCCGTTCCGGCCTTGGCGATGCCTTTGGACAGGATGTGCACCGAGTAGCTTTCCACCACGCCGGCCATCATCAGCACATGGTCTTCGTTGAGACGGGTTGCGGCACCGGGCAGCATCTCGACGCGCACGACCTGCGGCTGCTTGACGGTGAGCGTACCGGTCTTGTCGAAGAACACCTGCGTGACGCGGCCAAGGTTTTCCAGCACGTCCTGCGCTTTGATAAGCACGCCGGCTGCGGCGAGGCGTCCGGTTCCGGCGATGTACGCCACCGGTGCGGCGATGAGCAGCGGGCAGGGCGTGGCCAGCACCAGCACCTGGGCGAATCGCGTCGGCACCCCGGACATCGCCCATGCGATGCCGGCAATCATCAGCGAGAGCACGGTAAAGGGCACAGCCAAGCGGTCGGCGGTTTTTACCACGGCCGGGCGCGACTCCTGCGCGGAGGCCACGAGCTCGAGGATGCGCTGGTACTGCGAATCGGCGGCCACCTGGGTGGCACGCATGGTCAATGCAGTCGAGCCGTTCACCGCGCCGGACATCACGCGGGCGCCGGCGAACACTTCACGCGGCACCGGCTCACCGTTGATATTGCTCAGGTCGAGCGTGGCCGTGCCGGACAGCAGCTCGCCGTCAACCGGCACAGTTTCGCCCGGCAACACCATGAGTACGTCGCCCAGCTGCACCTGCTCGACCGGCACCGTGTCGAAGCGGTGCGCGGCGGCGGCAGCCGATGCCAAGCCCACACGCCGGAAGCCATCGGACGAATCGCCCTTACCGGCAGCAAACCCACGCCCCACGCCAGGCAGGTTGACGACGTGCGCGGTTTGCGGCGCGGCCTCCATCAGCGCGGTCAGGCTGCGCTCGGCCTTGGCTTGAGCGTATTCCTCAATGGCCTCGCCGGACGTGATCATCAGCGTCACCGCCCAACTTGCCCAGTATTCGGCGACGGCCACGGTGGAGAGGATCGCGACCACGGCCAGCACATCGACTCCAACCTGCCCATGACGCAAATCGTCAATCATGCCGCGCACAGTGTCAATCACGATAATCAGCACCAATGCGATAACCAGCCACTGGCCGAAGCCCGGATTGCCAAGTACCGGAATCGCCATCGCATTGCCCCACGGACGCCAATCGCCCAGTAAAGCCAGCGGAATTGCGGCGATGACGACGACCGGAAGCATCGGCACAAGCTTGCAGATGTCGAGAATTTTGGTGAAGAATCTGATGAGTGCGCCCATCATTGCTCCTTACGCTCGTATACGGAGTCGATTGCGGTACGGCAAGCGTGGCCCGCGCAATCGGCGCTGCGGTCACGCCTTGTTAACCCACCGGCGGCTTTGCCTGGGGCTTCGCTTTGCTCGGCTCCCGCGCGACCTTCCGATACACGGCGTAAAGAAATGTTCAGTTTTGTATTGAATTATGCGCTTTGTTCGGAGCACCGCCCGAACTCAGTGCTTGACCTACCCTATCAACGAGCGTTGTGCGACATGCCGGATATCGAAACTACGTTGGCGGCATGGGCGCAGGGCACAATAGCGCATACGAAAAGGCCCGTGGCAGGAGTTTGCTCACTGCCACGGGCCTTTGCTTGTCTGACACGGTGTTCAGCGGTTACCGCTCAACACCGTGTGACGTTGTCAAGTCGGCTTTACCACAGGCCGAACGGGTCGGAGAAGCCGCCGCCGTCACCGGTGCCGCCATCGCTGTTGCCATTGCCATTACCGTAACCGTTCTGGCCATTGCGTTCTGGTTGTTCTGGTATTCTGGCTGTTGCCGTTGGAATCGGAGCCGGACGAACCGTTCACCGACGACTCCTCCTGATCGAGCGTCACGTCCACATTCATGGTCTTGCCGTCGCGCACGATGGTCAGCGTCACCTTGTCTCCCAAAGCCGCGGCACGAACGTAACCAAGCAGCGAGTAGTTGTTGTTCACGGCGTTGCCGTTGAAGGCCACGATGGTGTCGCCCTCCTTAGGCCGGCCTTGTCGGCCGGGCCGCCGGAGACGACCGCGCTGCCGGTGGCGCTGGACTTGGTGATGGTCGCGCCGCCGCGGGTCACGCCGTCGGCTTCAACCGTGTCGGACTTGATGACCACGCCGAGGGCAACGTGCTTGACCTTGCCGTCCTTGATGATTTCGTCGGCCACACGCTTGACGAGGTTGGACGGGATGGCGAAGCCGATGCCGATGGAGCCGGCGGAGTCGGAGGAGGTGGCGGTGGAGGCGATCGAGGAGTTGATGCCGATCACCTGGCCGGCCGCGTTGAAGGTCGGGCCGCCGGAGTTGCCGGGGTTGATGGCCGCGTCGATCTGGACGGCGTTGGTGACGATCTCGTTGTTGTTGTCGTCGGTCACGGTCACCGGGCGGTTCAGGGCGGAGACGATACCGGTGGTGGCGGTGTCGTCGTAGCCGAGCGGGTTGCCGATGGCCATCACGTTCTCGCCGACGGCGAGCTTGTCGGAATCGGCGAATTCCACGGCCTTGAGGTCGCTCGGCGGGTTGTCGAGCTTGATGACCGCAAGATCGGTGGTGGCGTCAGTGCCGACGAGCGTGGCGGAATACATGTTGCCGTTGGCAAGCGTCACCTGAATCTGCTGGGCGCCGGAGATCACGTGGTTGTTGGTGATGATGTGGCCTTCGGTGTCGATGATGGCACCGGAGCCCTTGGCGGTGCCGTTGCTCAACGCGGTCTGGATGGAGACCACGGAGCCGGAGACATCGCTGGCGACAGTCTGCCAGTCGGGGGCTTCGCCGCTCTTGGCGGTGGCGGACCCGGAGCCGGACTTATTCGAGCTGACGTTGGTAAGCGAGTTGCTGGTCGGCAAGGTGATCAGGCCGCTGGTGAGGGCACCGTAGCCGAGGCCCAGGCAGAGGGCCGCAGCCAGAACGGCGGCGACCACGGCGATGAGGATGTTGCTCGCCGTCTTGGACATGCCCTGCTTGGCGGGGCCGGGCTGACCGGGCTGACCGGGCTGTCCCGGCTGGGTCGGACCTTGACCGTTCGGCGTACCGGTACCGGGAGCGCCGAAACCGAACAGACCGCCCTGCTGGGGCTGCTGGCCATTCTGGCCATTCTGACCGGACTGGCTGGCAAACGGGTTGCCGTTGTTCTGCTGCGGCTGCGTGGGCGGATTGAACGGATTGCCGTTGCCCTGCGGCTGCGGGTTATTGGTGTAGTAGGGGTTGCGGTTGCCCTGCTGGCCCTGTGGGGTTTGCTGTGCAGGCTGGCCGAACGGGAATTGCTGCGTGGGCTGGGCATTGTTGCCGGCCTGGCCGCCCTGCTGGCCCTGTGCCTGAGTCGGGGTCGGACCATAAGCGCCATATTCCGGGGCCGGACGATACAGCGGAGTTGTGGCCGAGGTCTGGCCTGCGGCCGGCGCTGCCGGAGAAGCCGGCGAGGAGGAGACCACCGTGCTCTCGCCCTTGGCGGAGGCGTAGTCCGGGATGGGCTCGGTAGCGGCTTGCGTAGGCTGCTGATCGGCAGCGAGGGCGGCCGAGGAAACCGGGGCTTGCTGCTCGCTGGAATCGCTGGCGTTGCCGGCATCAACCGAGTCGCCACCCACAAACGGGTTCTTCGGCTCGGCGTTGCCGGTATCGGCAGTACGTTATTGGGGTTTTCGTTATTCCGCGGGGTCTGGTCGACGCCCTGCGGGTTAAATTCGTCAGCCATTGCTGCTCCTTTTCCTAAATTCCTATCACGTCTGTTCGGCGGCTATTCGGGCACTTGCCCATTGCCACTTCTCGTGTGCTACCTCAGTAGTAAAGGCAGTCAATCTGGAGGTTTTCTGAACGTTGATTGAAAGTCTATGCGTAATCATCGCAGAGTCTTATGGGCATCTCGCTTCGAGGGGCTGATTTCCTGTTTCGGGAACATCTACTTGCACTTCAAGGGGCTGTTCGCGCGGTCAATTCCGAGTATCAAGGGCCCTCATTTAACGCCATTCCGCCATTTTGCAGCCGGCCTACTTGACCGGGAGCCCCTTGAAGCGGAAGTAGACGTTCGGGAGCGGCGAAATCCGCCCCTCGAAACCGAGTTCTTCACAATTTCCGGCCCTTTTCTGGCCCTTCTGCCTAAAGTGAACATATGACGATCAGCCTTCTTGAACATCCGTTGGGCGCACAGCCCGGACAGCCCGGCGACCGCAGCGCCTTCCATTTCGAAACGATCACCCGCCTGCCATCCACGGCCAGCGGGCTTGGGCGAGACGGTGCCCGATACGGCCGCACCGGCATCATTCACACGCCCCACGGCGATATTCGCACGCCTGCCTTCGTGCCGGTGGGCACGCAAGCCGCGATGAAGGCCGTGTTGCCCGAGCAGATGAAGGATCTAGGCGCACAGTGCCTGCTGGCCAACGCTTCCACCTGTTCGAGCGCCCGGGCGAGGACGTGCTGGACGCGGCCGGCGGCTTGGCGCGTTTCATGAACTGGGATGGGCCCACGTTCACCGATTCCGGCGGTTTCCAAGTGATGTCGCTGGGCGTCGGCTTCAAGAAGACGCTGGCGATGGACGTGACCGGCATGAAGTCGGACGACATCATCGCCAAGGGCAAGGAACGCATGGCCTGGGTGGACGAGGACGGCGTGACATTCAAGTCGCCTCTGAATGGTGACGCACATCGTTTCTCCGCTGAGATTTCGATGGGCATCCAGCACAAAATCGGCGCAGACATCATGTTCGCGTTCGACGAACTCACCACGCTGATGAACACCCGCTCCTACCAGGAGGACTCGGTGGAGCGCACCTTCCGCTGGGCCCGCCGATGCGTGGACGAGCACCAGCGGCTGACGGCTGATCGAGTCGGGAAGCCGTATCAGGCGTTGTATGGCGTGGTGCAGGGCGCGAATTACGAGGATCTGCGCCGACGTGCAGCCTCGCAGATCGCCTCTCTGGACTTCGACGGCGTGGGCATCGGCGGCGCGATCGAGAAGCGCATCATCGGCGACACCTGCGCATGGATCTGCGACGCGATGCCGGAAAACCGCCCACGCCACGTGCTGGGTATCGCCTCTGTGGACGACATCTTCGCCTGCGTGGAGAACGGCGGCGACACCTTCGACTGCGTGGCCCCCGCACGCTGCGCCCGAAACGGCGCGATTTACACGCGCGCGGCCGGTACAACATCAAGCGTGCCCAGCATAAGTTCGATTTCGGGCCGCTGGAGGAGGGATGCGACTGCTACACATGCCAGCATTATTCGCGCGCGTACGTCGACCACCTGCTGCGCGCCCGCGAGTTCAACGGGTTCACGTTGGCCACGATCCACAACGAGCATTTCTTCGTGAAGCTGCTAGACGACATCCGCGCCTCGATCGACGGCGGATACTTTGATGAGTTCCGCGACGAAGCGCTGGCCCACTTCTACGGCAACGGCGAGCGCCGGCCAGGGTTGTGAGTTTTTCTCCTTCGTTGCGGCTTGTGCTGCCACGAAGTGACTGAGGGGAGTGTCGCCACCGTCAAAGATCACGGCACCCGCAGAAGACCCACGAGCGATATATCCCTGCCGCCCATGCGACACGCCGAAGATTGCATGATTACCCAGCCGGGTGTAAGTTAGTCGATTGTCTGCGAGTGTGGCGGAATGGTAGACGCGCTGTCTTCAGGTGGCAGTGAGTGTATGCTCGTGGGGGTTCAACTCCCCCCACTCGCACCAGCAACTAAAGGGCTGGAGCCGGAAGGTTCCAGCCCTTTTGCTTTGTCCGGGCAAGCGCCGTTTTTCAAGTTGCGATGGCCTTGAGGGGGGCTTAGGACTTGAGACTTATGGCCCAACTTTCGTGGCGGAAAATGTCCCGGTACCTGCATCAATCGTTTGACGTTCAAGCCAGGCCAGAATCCGCTGTCCCGGTTCGCGATTTCGGGCGATCTTTGCAAACCGGGACAATTTTGTTGCCCCGGTATAAATGTCAATCGATTTATGCGAAAACCGGGACAACGTGCCAATTCCAGAATCGGCCTTATTCCGCCGATTCCGTCTGCCAGACGATATGAGTTGAGGAAACCGGAGTGTCCCGGTTCACGAAAACAAGCCGAAATCGCCGACCGGGACAGCGGATTCTGCCCCGGTCGACAGGTCAAACGATTGACATATGAACCGGGACAAATACAGATCAGAGAGAAGCCCATGAAGTAGATTTAACTTTCCTCAACTTTCCGTCCGCCATAAACTAGCATTACATAGCATCATGAACCGAGACGAAATCAACGAAGCATTTGGAGTCACCGACGACCAGCTCGACCGAATGGCCGAGCCGTACGAATCCGACAATTGGCAGGGCGGTGTCGGGAGCATCATTCGCAGCAATCCGAAATCAGGAACCAGCACAAGTCGGACCCCAGCAGACACGCATAATACGAGTTCACAGACTTAGCGATGCATTCCGCAACCGTACCACCGAATACCACACCACGGAAGAACTGTAAGCATTACGAAATCAACCTTGATTATTGCGCGGGCCTATACTAGGTTACGGCAGCGTAAGTTAGTGGCCGGGAGAGCGTCGCCGGCCATAGCGAGGTGATCGGTATGAGCGTTTCCATCAACACGCCATCTGGACGAACCATGGCTTCCGCCGCAACAGTTGTGTCTTCCACAACCGCGAGTCAAAATCCAGCGCAAGCACCAGCCCCACCGCACTGGATCGCGCATCAGCTCAGTACAGGGGCCGCGCAATCGCGCTATCGCCAAGCCAAGGCGCGTTGAAGGCGATCAAGCGCCAGATCGTCCCCGTTGATGCATTCGGCAATCGCAAGCCGCGACTGCGCGGATGGCTGCACGTCGTGCTGTGCGGCATCGATTATTCGAACATCTTCCTCATCATCGCCGGCGCGGTATGCTTTGCGCTACGCAAGCCGAACCCCGTCCCCGGCTGGTTCGAGTTTCACGAGGTGTTTCACTTGGGCACGGTCATCGGGTATGCCTGCCACGTCGTGGCGATTTATCTGATTGTCTGCGCGCTGTAGGTTCGCTCGCCCAGCACCGAGGCGGGCCTTCATACGTTACGAGATAGGTCCTTGACCAGCCAGCCGTGACGACCGCCTTCATAGACCTCGTCAGTGAGCCGGTAGCCGCGCTGTTCGTAGAACTTGTAGTGGTCGTTTTCCGAGTGCACGGCAGCCATGGTTCCGCCGGCTTGCGCGATGCGGCGTTCGGCGTCGGACAGCAGCCGCGAGCCGATGTGCCTGCCTTGCGCTTCGGTCAGCACCGCGAGCCGCGCGATGACGTATCGCCCGGGCTGGTCGGGATGGTCGGGGTCCGCATAGAACCGGCAAGTCGCCACGGGGCGATTCTGGTCGGGCTGGCCGGACTGAATAGACGAGGCCGATTGCGCGGACAGGCCGGGGCGATTGGGCGCATCGTTCGAATCGAACGCCAGCAGATGCACGGACACGGCATCCCATTCATCGAATTCCGGCCGCCAGTCGCGTTCGCGGATGAACACCTGCTCGCGTATGGCGCGGGCCGCGTCGCAGCCGGTCGTATGCTTCGATTCGTATGGTCATGAGCGCCAGTGTAATGCGTCACGATAACCGACAGAGTGCGGCTTGATGGACGAGTTCTGGCCCAGGTTTGGCCTGTGCCCGATAGGCTCAGGCCGTACGCGCGATCTGCACGGCGGTGCCGGACGCGGTGACCATCAGCATACCGTTGTCGGCACCGAGCACTTCATAGTCGATGTCCACGCCGACCACGGCGTGCGCGCCCATCGCCTCCGCGCGCTGCTGCATCTCGGCGATGGCCTCGTTGCGGGCGCGCATCAGCTCCTCCTCATAGCCCTGGCTGCGGCCGCCGAACATGTTGCGCAGGCCCGCGCAAGATCCTTGAACATGTTCACACCGGATACCACTTCGCCGAAGACGATGCCCTGGTAGTTGGTGATGGTGTATCCGTCGACGGACGGGGTGGTGGTGACGAGAATCATGGCGAGGCTCCTTTGGCTTGTCTGCGTAGATGAATCACTGCCGAGAGTCGGATCGCTCCCGAATCTCACCTCGGAAACGGATCGCTTCTCTTGGCTACCACAATAGTCGAGAGCGCCTTCCCCAACATCTTCAATCCACGCGATTGCGTAATCAAACACATGTTTCGCCTCCAAAAAATGCTGATAGACATTGGGCCGCAAAAGGCCAGCCTCAACGGGCGCAAGCCGCTCACCAAACTGAATCGCAGACCCAAATGACTCGTCATGGGCAAACGGCTGGACCACCCAAATTCCGCTGCGATAATCAACCATCACCGAAAGCCCAGGCTGCTCCGTCGATACGACCATCATCGAACCGGACACGTCTCGACATTGATATTCGGGTGCCCGTACAACGCGTAACTCAAACCATCATCGGCAACACCCTGCTCTTGCCAATTGGCGCCTAAGCACTCCAACATCTCGCTGGGCGAGTACGCACAATCTTCCGCATAATCAATCGGCTGAGCATCCGTATAACAGCATTCACCGCCGTCACCTTCCGCAATGCTGCGCTCCACAAGATAGGCCATCACATCCGGCATCTCCCAATAATCAATGGACAGCTTATCAATACAGCCGTTTTTCCAAGCCATATAATGCGTTTGCTCGTCGCCAAGAATCTCTTCAAACGCCTCGGCTGAGATAAACGTCGACCCGTCCAACTGATAGCACTCGTCCAAAGGATAGATTTCTCGGTTCGCGTATTGTTCCTGAGCCTTGGACACAAGCTTGTCATCCAATGCGCTCATCTGCTGATCAACTTCATCCTGTGAGGGAATGAAAGGGGCGAAGTCCAGCCCTGCTTCGCCACAGCCTCTCTGCCGTTCACGCCTGTACATCACGTCCGCACACGTATCGGTCTGCCGTTCATTCACCATTGATCAGCCTTTCTTTTCGTTCCACAAATGCCCTAGAACACTGCGATTCCAGTAGTTCCGATTGAATCAGGATCGTTCTTGCGAAACTGTCGAGGATCGTGGATCGCTTGTGGATCTTGAACGTTGTATCCTGGTTGTTCATGGATCCGGAACGCAAAATCATTAACGTCGTGGGAGCCGCAATCGTCACCAACGGCACCGTACTATGTGCACAACGCGGTCCGGGGAAGTCGTTGGCCGGATACTGGGAATTCCCCGGCGGCAAAATCGAACCTCATGAAACAGCGCGGCAGGCTTTACACCGCGAAATCGAAGAAGAGCTGTTATGCGAAGTTGAAGTCGCGGAAGAAGTGTGCACCAGCGAATACGCCTACGACTTTGGGACCGTACGGCTCACTACATTCGTCTGTCACCTCATCGCCGGCACACCGCATCTCACCGAGCATACTGATATCCGATGGCTGAATCCTGCCGATATGCCGACATTGAACTGGGCTCCGGTAGATCGCGAAGCAGTCGCGATTATCGCCAGCAAACAGCTGACGCTCCGATGAATGCGCCATAGCGCAGCCATGCAGTCATGCAGTCATCAACAAACAATTCGAATCGCAAGGGAACAAGACAACATGTCTATCAATCTGGCCAGCACCTCAAGCTCTCCGGCCAACACGCAACATAGTGATCCTGGCCCGACACCCTCAATCCTCGAAGATGTCATCTCAGGTCTGATCGAGCCGCGCTCAGATGCTCCCGGCGAATATAAGCCGACCCTCATCGCAAATCGCCCCGGTGGATTGACCATGCGCGAGGAAATCGGCAATTCCTTGGCTACTAGCGATTCCTTCGACATTTCTGTCGCATTCGTCTCGGCTGAGGCCGTGCTCAGCTTATTTGAAGACTTCAGAAGTCACCATGAAACAGCGACCCGAGCGGGCACACTGATTACCTCAACGAAAAATCATTTCAACGATCCCAGGGCATTCTGGGAGCTGCTGCATCTTCAGAACACCACTGGTGTTGACGTTCGCGTGTGGGAAGGCTCCCGCAATGCCTCAGTGGCCGCAATGGCTCAAGGACAGCCATTCCATCCAAAGGGATATATCTTTTCTCGCCGCATGAAAGACGGTACGCCCTATTACGACCTGTACGTTGGCAGTTCCAATCTCACTGGAGCCGCATTGACCACGCAACGCGAATGGAATCTCAAAGTCTCATCGCTGGCGGATGGAGAGCTGGTCGGGCAGTTCCAGGATGAAATCGACTCACAGGTGGCCGATTCCGTTCCGCTGACCGAAGAGTGGATCAAACAGTATGAGGAAGATTTCAAGAAATACGCCCCACCGCGTCATGAGATTCTGCAGTCGTTTGAGGGGCATGACATTCAGCCAAACGCCATGCAACAGGAGGCGTTGGCGAATCTCAAGAAACTTCGTGAACAAGGCGAGCACCGCGCAATTATCGTGTCGGCCACCGGCACCGGAAAGACGTACCTTTCCGCATTCGACGTACGCGAATGCCAGCCGAAGCGCATGCTGTACATCGCCCAACAGCAGATGATTCTTCAAACCGCAATGAACTCTTACCAAAAGGTGCTCGGCTGTGATGAATCCGAATTGGGATTGTATTCAGGCACCAGCAAGCAACAGGACCGCCGCTACGTATTCGCCACGGTACAGACGATGCGGCAGCCGGAGGTTTTGGCGCAATTCAAATCCGATGAATTCGACTACGTTCTGGTTGACGAAGTTCATCACGCTGGAGCCGAAGGATATCAGCGCGTCATCAATCATTTCAAAGATGCCGACTTCATGCTCGGCATGACCGCCACGCCAGAGCGCACCGACGGCATCAACATCTTCGAGCTATTCGGGCATAACATCGCGTACGAAATTCGCTTGCAAAAGGCGTTGGACGAGAACATGCTCTGTCCATTCCACTACTACGGCGTTGCGGAATACCTTGGCTCCGACGACGATCCGAATGGAATCGCCCATCGTCTCGATGTCTCCAAGGGTCTTGATGCGAAGGACTCGAAACAGCTCAAGTACGAGATCGAGCAGCTTGCCACCGAAAAGCGAGTCCGCTACATCATTGACAAGTTGCAGGAATATGGGCAGTTCAACATTCCGGTCACCGGACTCGTGTTCTGCAGCCGACAGGAGGAAGCCCATAAGCTGTCCCAGCTGTTTAACCAGCAGTGGAATCAACAAGATGAACGCCCCTATCGCACCGCTGCCGTTACCAGCACGGACGATGACGGCAGGCCCGTGTCCCAAGCGCAGCGAGACGAATACGTCCGCAAGCTCACTGAAGGCGAACTCGACTATCTCTTCACTGTCGATATGTTCAATGAGGGAGTCGATATTCCCGCCGTCAACCAAATCGTCATGTTGCGCAGCACCGAATCCAGCATTATCTTCACGCAGCAGCTCGGGCGCGGACTGCGCAAATTCCCTCACAAAGAAAGCGTTGTGGTTATCGATTTCATCGGCAATTACAACAACAACTATCTGATTCCGGTGGCGTTATACGGCAACACTGCGACCGCGACAGGGCTCGCAAGAACCTGCAGCGAAAGTCAATCGGCCTGTCGTCCATCAGTTTCGACCCGATCGCCAAGGAGCGCATCCTTAAGTCTTTGGACACCGCCGACTGGTCCGACATGAAAAAGCTGTCCGAACAGTATCGCCAAGTCCGTTACGAGCTGGGCCGCATCCCCATGCTTACGGACATCTATAACTACGACCCCTCACTGCCGTATACCATCGCATCGAAGCGCAGCAACTATCTTGATTTCGTGCGTTCCCGTGAAAAAAGCCTGGGCAAAAGGCAAACATCATGAAGCGACATTGAGGATCAGTTGGAGCCGGTGACCGACGTGAAGACGCGATACTCAAGATGGCAGCGGAGCTGCTGCTGCCCGGATTGCGACCGCACGAATTGGTCATTCTTGCTCAGCTATGCCATTTCGTCAGCGAACGGCTCGACGACGACGTACCTCAGCATTGGAGTGCGGGCTCGTCAATCGGCCGCAGCGAACTGCTCGATGCGATTCGTACTGAATTCCCGCTGGCCGATGGTTCAGACGCGCAATTCGACTCTGCGATCAGCGTGCTCGATTATTCATATTTCACCGGCCCGAACTGCAATCGTTTTGGCAACCAGCCATTGGTCGAAACCTTGAACAGCACCGGCACAGGAAGCGACACCGCATATCGGTTGAGCAGCAGATTCGCCGACATACTTGCCACGAACCGAACGTTCCGCATCTTCTTCGCGGACACTTTGCGCACCGGTATGGCCAATTGCGAGATATGTTCCGCGAGGCCGCCGCCAGGCAACAGGTCTTCGACCACATGTTCTTGTACGAGCGCAAATATTCCATGGCTGACGTCATGCGCCTGTGCGGATGGAAGAAGGAAAACACTCCGCAAAACGTGGGTGGTTACCTGCTCGACAAGGAAACCAACACCATGCCCATCTTCGTGAAATACGCGGCCAGCCAATACGAGGATGAATTCCTGAGCACACAGGAAATGAAATACTTCAGCAAGAACGGACGCACTCCGCAGTCTCCGGAATTCCGATGGGCGCTTAGCGGCATTGGCCCGAATTGGGACCACACACATTTCGTCCCGCTATTCGTCATGCGCAAGGCGGAAGAGGCCGATGGCAAGTACTACTACGTTGGCCACGTCGCTGCGTTTGAGAATCCTCAGCTCACCACCAAGCCTGACGCAACCGGACAGGGCAGTGTGAAGGTCACCCTGTCGGTCCTGCGTTTGGCCCGGCCAATCGATCCAGAGCTCTATCGGCATTTAGCCGGCTGACCATCAGCTCCTCAACCGTACGGCGGCGGCCATTCCGCCGTCGCCGTAGGTGGGGTGGGCCATGAAGGCTTGACTGGCGGTGGCGTCGCCGCGCATCGACTCGTCGTAGCCGCCACAGCGCTCCCACGCGGCACGGCGAATTATGACGTGGCCGGGCAGCAATTATGCGACACGAACGTGGCGGCGATGCCACGGTTACGCGCGGCGCATCATGCGATGCTCGCCGGCGACCGTGTGCTCATCCTCACGCTTGGCGGGCTTGCGAGCGCCCGCAATATTCTCCATGCTCATGCCTGCTCATCCCCATCCACAACCGCAATCCAGTCGCCGTAGCCTTCCTCGGCCATGCGCGAGCGCGGCACGAAGCGCAGGGCGGCGGAATTCATGCAGTAGCGCAGGCGCCGCGGTCGGCCGGGCCGTCGGTGAACACGTGGCCCAAGTGAATCTGTGTGTCCGACGTGCGCACTTCGATGCGGTCGCGGCCCGGAATGCGGTGGTCCTCATGCTCGGTCAGCAAGTCACCGGCAATCGGGCGAGAGAACGCGGGCCAGCCGCAGCCGGAATCGAACTTGTCTCGCGACGAGAACAGCGGCTCGCCGCTGACGATGTCCACGTAAATGCCGGGCTCAAACTCCTCGTCATACTCGTTGACGAACGGGCGCTCGGTAGCGGCGTTCTGTGTGACCGCGAACTGCTCAAGCGTCAGATCCCAGATGCGTTCCACGTACTTCTGACGGCGTTTTACGTTCGCGATTGCGGCGATCGGCACATGGCAGTAGCCGCCGGGATTGTTCACCAGATAGTCCTGATGATGTGCCTCGGCCGGGTAGAAGTTGCGCAGCGGTTCGACCAGTACGGCCGGGCGCTGCGGCTGGCGGTCGACCAGCTGCTCCAAGGCCGCCACATACACGGCGCGCTGCGTCTCGTCCGTGTAGAACATGCCAGTGCGGTACTGCCGGCCGCGGTCTTCGCCCTGCTGGTCCACGGAGAACGGGTCAATGACCTCCAGAAACAGTAATGTCAGCGTCCGCAGGCTGACCTGTGCCGGGTTAAACTCGACTTTCACGGTTTCGGCCGCATCCGTGCCGCCCGCGCATACCTGCTCGTAGGCCGGCGATTCGACGGTGGATTGCGCGTAGCCGACCGTGGTGTCCGTGACGCCGTCGACGTTCTGGAAGTAGCGCTCCAGCCCCCAGAAGCAGCCGCCGGCGAAGTATGCGGTTTGCGTATTGCCGTCATTGTGTTCGTTACGTTCGCTCATGCGCCCCACGTTACTACGTCGAGGCGGCTCGCGATGCAGTCAACGACACCTCTGCACCGGCAAAACCGCTTTCGAGGGGCTGATTCGGCCTTCGCAGGAGGTCTACTCCCGTTTCAAGGGGCTGGTCGGCAGCTAGACCGCATGTAAAAGCCCATCCGCGTCAACGCCATTCCGCCGATTTTGGAGCGTGAATACTCGGCCATCAGCCCCTCGAAGCAGGAGTAGACCTCCCGGAGAGGCCAAATCAACCCCTCGAAACGGAGATAGCGCCTTCTGCGCCCTTCTCGCTGGGCTTTCGCCGCTCAAAGAGGTACATTCGGGCTTCTGCAGAATGCTTTCTCCGTTCAAAGAGGTACCGAATACGGGAAATCCCGAGTACAAACGCCGTCATTGCAACGCCCATACTCGGGATTCAGAGTTTAGGTATCTCTTTGAAGGCAGTTAGCTGTCCGCAAGAGGCCAAATGTACCTCCTGAAAGCAGATACCCCGTCTCAGGCTCGAATCGGCTAGCCTGCGTACCCGTGTGCACACCTTCACGACCGCAGCGTACTGAGCATGCCGGCCACTTCGGCGGGCGTCACGCTGGGCACGTAGGCGCGCACCACCGCGAGCCCGATCTGCGGCAACGCCGCCGGGTCCGGGTAGCACACGTAGACCGGCGCTTCGGAGGGCTGGAACTTGCGCTTGAAGTTGAACAGCGAGTGGAAGCCGTAGGCGGGTTCCATCCAGTCGGCCACGATCTGCAGCGCGTGTTGGAGCACCTGCGTGCCTTCGCCGGCCGCCACCCCACCTTCCCGGGCATTGTCTCGCTCGGGGTTCATGCCGGCCAAGGGTGCCGCGGACAGGCTCATGAACTCCACGGCATGCTCAGGATCCGCAAGCCCCTCGTCGCGCAGGCGCTCGGCCATGCGCGCGATCAGGAACTCCATAATGCCGTTGGGACTGTCGGTGCGATGGCGCATGAAGTCCAGCGTCCAGCCGACGATGCGCCCGTCGCGCCAGGTGGGCAGCCAGCTGGTGACGCCCAGCACGCGCCCGTCCGCGTCGATGGCGTAAAGCAGCCGCACGCGCGGGTCGCGCAGTTCCTCGACACCGCCGAGCGTGAACTTCATTTCCGGCAGCGCCTTGAGCTGCGCCCACTCCTCGGAGATGTCCTCGATCTGCTCGCGCACATCGAGCGACGCTTCCAGGAACGTGGACTGCACATCGGTCACGCCGTCGCGCTTGGCCTTGTTGATGGCGGTGCGCACATCCTGCCATTTCTTGCCGGTCGTCTTCCAGCCGCGCGGGTCCACGACCATTTCGCTGCCGACCTCGATGGAGCTCCAGCCGGCCTCCAGCAACGCGTCGCGCTGTTCGCGATGCACGCTGTAGAACACCGGCGAAAGCGACCGCTCCACGCAATACTGGGTGAAGCCGGTCAGGTCGTCCATCCACTCGGAGGGCTCGCCGAACGGCCCGGTGCAGGTCAAGGCGATGCCGTTGAGCACGCGATATGCCACGGCCGATTTGCCCGTGGGCGAGAGCCAGTAGCTGTTGCCTTCCCACGTAGTCATGAAGCTCATCGATTCGCCGCCGGTTTCGACCAGCCGCTCGGCGCGTGCCTGCGCCCGCTCGTTCGATTCGCTCACGTCGCTCATCCAGCGGATCACCACGACCAGCACCACGATCCAGAACACCAGGCCGACGCCCTGATACACGATCGAGGCCATCGGGGTACGCGGCACGAACGACAACTTCATATGGCTCAGGAAGCCGATGGGCAGGAAGCGCCCCGGCAGTTCGGCCAACAGCGACGAGGCCGTGGCACGCGGCGAGAATTCATCCGGCTGGGCGATGCCGTACATCAGGTACACGGCGGCGCACGCCAGCAGAACCAGCACGATGGCGCCGACGCCGCCGATCAGTCGCCGCCAGCCGACGCGAATCGGGAAATGCTTCAACGCCGCAGTCAAGGCGACGGCGAAGATCAGCGGTGGCAAGGTGTTCGTCACGCAGGCGGTGATTGCGCCGTGCTGCAGCAGGGAGGTCATGCCATCCGGCGCAAAGCTCAGCGGCACGACCAGGTAATAGGCGATGGCAACGCCCGCCGTGAACAGGTTGATGGCCACGGCGCAGGTGGCCGCGAACCGACGTCCGCGATACAGGCCCCACGCCAGCACCAGAGTCACGGCGGTGGGCAGCAGCGAGCGCAGTACCGCGCCGGGCATCGAGGCGCGCATCAGGTCGAATTGCAGGAAGCAGCCGCTGTGCGTGGCGCCGGCCAGGCAGCGCGCGAGCGTGCCGTCGTCGACGGAGACCGGACTCATGAGCAGGCCGACTGTGCTGAGCGGCCCCGCGTGATTATGCGAGGTGATGGCGATGACCGGCCCCAGCGCCAGCACCACGGCGATGGCCGCGAACATGCGCCGCGCCTCGAAGGAGGTGCTGCGCAGCCAGTGCCATCCGGTTTCGGCGTGCGCGGGCGACCCGGCCATCACGCGGCCGACCGCGTGTCCGATCAGCGCGGCGGCGAGAATGCAGTAATCGCCAGGATTGCCGCTGTAAAGCAGCGCGACCAGAATCGCCACGTAGCCGATCAGCCGAATACGCCGCCGCAACAGATGGCTGCAGAACGCGCTGGCCGCCATAAGCGCGCCGACCGGCAACACCAGCGGGCTCAGGGCGAACTGCATGCGGGAGACGAATTGGGAGTCCTGGAACAGCCATCCGGCCGCCGCACACAAGATCAGGCCCACGATCACGCCGCCGAGCGCGCAGGCGAGCGCGGTGCCGACGGTACGTGCGCGGCCAAGCCACGGCTCGGCGATTGACAGCATGACGAGCCACAGCACGGCATCAAGAATGAGCTGGATGACGCCGCGCGCCAAGAACAGCGTGCAGAAGAGTTTGCCGAAATCGAATTCGGCCATGCTGGTGTCGAGCCGCAGCGGGAACGCGAATCCGGCCATCGCGACCACCAGCCACACCACCAAGTTCAGCACCACCAGCGCCACCGTGGCAGTGATGGCCAGTCGATGACCGTCCGCCCACTGTCGCACGTCGCCGGCCAGTTCGCGCCAGCTTTCCGCCGCATGACTGTTGTGCTTACGCGATTCTTCGCTCATTGCAACACCTCCACTTGTGGGTACTCCTTCAACGATTTCGTCATCTCGCCCAAGCCGGTCCGTTCGCCGAACCAGTCGAGACCGGGCCGCCAGACCGCCTGCACCGCGTGCCAGTCGTGGCCGGTGCCGGGCACGATCAGCTCGATGACCTCCATGCCGGCTTTGCGCGCGGCGGCGGCAATCGTGCGCTGTTGCTAATCGATTCCTTGTCCCGTTCGCCAGCACCGGTGAACAGCGCCTGCTCAGATGTGCCGGTGGAGGCGATGGCGTTGACCGGCACCTGTTCGTCGTATGCCTTGCGGTCGCCGGCGAAATACTCCTGGATCATCTTGCCGACGCTGCCATTGGTCGGCTTGAGTTCGCCGTCCACCGGTAGCATCGCGCCGTAGATTTCGGGATGACGCGGGACGAGCTGCGTGGTGCAGGTGCCGCCTTGCGAGAACCCGCCCATCGCCCACATGCGGGCCGATTTGGCCACGGGCAGCATCTTCTTGGCCCAGTTCACCACGTCTGTGGTGAGGTAGGTTTCGGCGTTGCCTTGCGTGGTGTCGGCGCACAGGCTGTTGTGCGTGGCCTCGCCGTTCTGGTCGGGCACGAGCACGATCGGCGCGAGCCCGTCATGTTTGGCGGCGTACGCATTCATCGTGGCGGCGATGTTGCCGGCGTCGATGAGGCGACTGGGGCTACCGGGCTGCCCGGCCAACAGCTCCATCACCGGCAAGGCCGGCGGACGGTCGGACAGCGCGGCGGGCGGCAGGTAGATCATCGCCTTGCGGGCCGTGAAGTTGGATTCGGTGTTCGGAATGTCGACGGTGAGCACCTTGCCTTGGCTGGGCATGGACGGCAGGCTGCCCTTCTGCGCCTTGCTACGCCAGTCGCTGACGCTCATCGCGGCCTTGTGTACCTCGATTGAGCCGAGCGAGGCGTACGGCGTGTAGCCGACGAGGGTGCCGATGGTCTGGTATTCGCCGTAAAACGAGTCCACGCCGAGCGCAGTGGACAGCAGCACCAGCGGCACCAGCACGATGGCCAGCACACGGCGGGCTCCGCGCATGGTTACGGCTGCGGCGATCACGAAGCCGACGCCGGCGATGCCGCCCGCGATGGTGAAGATCACCGGCCAGCCCAGCGATACGCCAAACACCATAAACACGTCGGACACCAGCCATGCAACCAGCAGTCCAGCCGCGCCGGCGAGCACGGCGGCAATCAGCGAGACAATCAGCGGGTGCAGGCGGCCGCGCTTCTTGCCCTTGCTCAGCGCCAGTCCAATAATCAGTATGATTGCCGCGATCGCGGTCAGTCCGAACACGGTCCACGGCACGATTCCGCGGACCAGCGACAATTCCATGAACGTTTTCCAAACGGAGTTCTTCATCCTTCACCCCCCCGCGCTCCAGGCTCCTCGCCTTGTAAGCTCACGCAACACTAGCGCGCGATTCATAGAGCGTCACCCAATTTCACAAAAATTGTCGCGAGTTCTCATGGTTTCCCCAGACTCCGTTCAGCACCTGTTCACATCCGGTCTGGACGTCCGCAGCTCAAGGCCAGTGTCAGCGCTGGATTAGCGGCGCGCAGGCTTGTCCCAGCTTCAGCCGGAAGCAGGGAATATGCTGGTGGATATGACTCACGCAAACGAACAACGTCCAGCAGCGACCGGCAATGCCGCCGATAACGTGTCTGACGCCCCTACTGGCCCCGCGACGAGCGCGGCGGCAAGGCCCACGACCGGCACGGCTGATGGCACAACAGCCACAAACGCCGCGGCCAGTTCAACAGCAAACCCGCAGCCAGCACCTCTTGGACCAGAAACCAACCCACGTCGAGCACTGTTGACGATTATCGTCACGGTGGTGGTTGTGGTGGCCATCGTACTGGGGCTCGGATTCTTCGTGAACTGGGGATTGGCGGCCCTTTCGGTGATCATTATGATTCCGGGGGCGATTTCGCTGGCCGTTCTCGCCAAGCACCCTGAATCCACCGGCGGGCGCAGCATGTTCGGCATCTCCGATCCGAATACGCTGCTTGACCCGATTCGCCGCCCGTCCGAGCGCCGCGGCGAGTAAGTTGCTGCTGCCCATCGGGCGGTAATTTACCCATGGGGGCGTAAAAGGACCCACTGGGGGCGGGTTTGAAGAAAATTTGTGAAAACGGGCAAGATAAAGCCATTTTGGGAATACCCGCCCCTAGTGAGTGTTTTCAACCGCCCCATTCGGGGCATTGATTA
>ENA-OQBU01000101-OQBU01000101.1-human-gut-metagenome-genome-assembly--contig:-NODE-101-length-25102-cov-5.040280_pt1 | contig 25102 bp, 30 predicted proteins | sample MGYA00242492_ERZ504566 | MGnify/ENA primary metagenome ERZ504566 (study PRJEB26092, sample SAMD00036261) | human gut metagenome | host: Homo sapiens | study: EMG produced TPA metagenomics assembly of...
ATCTTGAGACATGAATTCGAAATCTTCAGGAGTCACCCCATCGATCACCCGGTGATCCCCAATATCAATCCCAAGATTATGGTCGTATCCCATTATCGTCGTGCAAACAATATCGTATGCAGGGGCCAACCTCTTTTCCCGCCAACTCGGACTATAAAGAAACGAATGGTTCTTGAGATGCGAGTCGCAATTCCCCAACGCCATAATCGACCATTACCTGACGAGCGAACATTTGAGTATCAGCAATTACGTTAGACGATTGCTCTCTTATCAATCGGCCGCAAAGAGCCATATAGCAGCTATCGGGACGTGTCTCGTATTTCATATACGAAGGCCAGCCAACCGCTTGGCAAAAATCCTCCTGATGCAGCCTCAGAGGCACATCGAATCCGCTCATCGACGGCGGCTCATTGCTCCAGATTCTGTCATAACGCTCGGAAAAGAACGCACCAGGAATCGTATCCGAAGCTTCTGAACGGGCAATTTCAAGCCCAGCAGCAGACGCTGCCGTCATGCAAATTAATTCGTTGAACGGCAAATCCGGATGTTTAGTTGAAGCAATCTTGACTATGTGAGTCGAGGGGGCAGAGCCGAGCGGCAGCATCCAATCCCCCGACCCGGCCTTTTTTGCATCTTTACCGCGCGGTAAAACCAACCGGTTTAGACTGAGCGCCCGCCAACGACAGCCTCGAATCCTGCATATCATTTGCAATCTCAAACACTTCCGCCTTAGAAAGTGCCTCAAAATCCTCGTCTTGCAGAGGACGATAGCCCGGATCGTAGCTCGATTTCTCATCGCCGAGAAACCTCAAGGCACCAACGCACTCATCGCCCAAACGCTCGAGCATCGATAAATAGTCTGACTGGGGGATTTGAAAACGCATCGACAGCTCATGCCGAACCGGGCCCTCGGGAAGCATGCCCGAAAAGAAGGCCGAAAACTCATTGCTGGCATATGGCTCATGTCGCAAGGGAAGAGAAGCTGAGAGTGCAGCAGCATCGTCGCGTTCAAGATATCCCTCATCATATGCAAACGTCTCGTTTACGGGGTCGGCCCTCTCAAATTCTCCGACCAGCTCAAACGTTCCCCGATACTCACGATAAACCTTTAATGCCATGAGCCGTCGCCCCTCTCCCTCAGGATCAAATCGACCCCCAAGCTGTTAGCGATTTGAAGGGTTTGGCGAAGATTGGCACCCGCCTTTCCACGCTCAAGCTCGCTCACAAAGCGCAAACTGCACTGGTTGAAATCAGCCACATCGCGTTGGGTATAACCGAGCTTCTTCCGGCGCTCACGCAAATATGCACCGAGTTCAGCTGGGTCAAAAATCGTTCGCTCATTCCAGTCTTGCATGCTAATCCCCCTATGATTATCCCAAACGGGATAATCATAGCACATCATGATGGAATTATCCCGTTTGGGATAATTGTCTTAACGTGAATGACGCTCCGGGACGTTACACCGCGACGACTACTCAAAGTATTGGAATTTGTTGGTCGAGAAGGCAAACGTGACGACGAAGCCTTCGCCGGGCTCGGATGCCGCGGTGACATCGATACCCATCTTGGAGCACAGACGCGCCACCAGGTAGAGGCCAATGCCCGTTGCGCGCTTGGTGGTGCGGCCGTTGTCGCCGGTAAAGCCCTTCTCGAACACGCGCGGCAGGTCGGCCGCGCTCACGCCGCAGCCGTTGTCCGCGACGGTGAGCTCGATGCGTTCGCTCGCCAGGCCCTCGTCCAGCAACGCGCCCGAAAACACGATCTTTGCGCCGTCCTCGCGCGCATATTTAATGCTGTTCTGAATGAGCTGGCCCAGAATAAACTCGAGCCACTTCTCGTCGGTAAAGACCTCAAAGTCGAGGTTCTCGCACACCGGGGCCACGTGCGCCGCGATGAGCTCGCGCGCGTGGCCTTAATCGCGCCCGTCACCAAGGTCTTGAGATCCCAGCGGCGAATCAGGTAGTCGCGCTCCACGACTTCCGAACGCGCGTAGTACAGCGCCTGGTCGATATAGCGCTCCACGCGAGCCAACTCACGGCCCAGGTCATCCACACGAGACAGGTCGTCTTCGCTGCCATCCAGGTTTTCCAAAATTAGATGAGCCGCCGCCAGGGGCAGTTTGGCCTCGTGGACCCAGCTCTCGATATAGTCGCGATAGTCATCGGTCTGACGCCGGCCTTCGGCAACCTCGTCGCAAGCGGCTTTGCCCACCCGGCGCAAGACCTCGTACTCGAGCTCGCCCTCGGCATAGGTCGGGCATTGCACCATCTCCTGCACCCATGCGGGGCTCTCGAGCTCCTCGGCCGCGCGCTCCAGCTGACGCAGAAAACGGCGGCGACGCGCGTACTCGACCACGATGCCGAGCATACCAAAGATAAAGGACACGCCGACCGCCACGACCACAATAGAAACGGGTGCACCGGCGACCGTCAGCACAAAGCAGCTCAGCAGCACGCCGCACGTCCACACGGCGACGGGAAGCAGCGCATCTTTAAAGAATTTGCCAAACGACATAGCCGGCCCCTAGACCGAATAGCCTTGGCCGCGATGCGTCGTCAAATACCCCTTGATGCCGATTTTTTCGAGCGTGGTGCGCAGGCGGTTGATGTTGACGGTGAGCGTATTGTCGTCCACGAAGGCGTCGGAGTCCCACAGGTCCTGCATGATGGCCGAGCGCGAAACAATCTTGCCCGCGCGACTCAGAAGCAGTGAGAGGATACGCAGTTCGTTTTTGGTGAGCTCGGTGCTAGTGCCGGTTTGCGTGTTGGTGACCATTGAGCGGGCGAGGTCGAGCTCCAGCCCCTTGTGGACAAGTGTACTGCGCTCGCCTGCCGCCGCGGTGCGACGCAGCAGTGCGTTGATGCGCGCCACAAGCACGCGCGCGCTGTAGGGCTTGGGAACAAAGTCGTCCGCGCCGAGCGTCATGGCCATGACCTCGTCGATCTCGGTCGTGCGCGACGTGAGAACGATGATGGGGACCTCGGATTCGCGACGGACCTCATGGCAGATGTGCTGGCCGTCTTTGACGGGAAGCGTGAGGTCGAGCAGCACCAGGTCGGGTGCGGCGGCGAGAATATCGCGCGAGACATGCTCAAACGATTCGCAGGCCTCGATTTCAAACCCAGCGCGGGCAAGGATGTCGACAAGCTCACGACGGATGGGCTCGTCGTCCTCAACGATATAGATCAGCGCCATGGATTCCGCTCCCCTCTTGGTTGTCTTGCCACCATTATGGCCGCGAAACTGCAGGTGTGCACCGCGCGCGGTGCCAAGGTGACAGAACTGTTCGCGAACGAAAGCGTTTAGCTTGCCCTTCGCTCGCAGCGGTGGCGGGGACCAAAATGATTCTTTAATCCCCGTCCCAGAAAAATCATTTAGCGGCGGGCACGGAGCTTTTCGTAGCCTTCGGCGAAGAAGGCGACCGTGGCGGCGTCGGCCTCGGCGGCATCTGTCTCGGTCGCGGGGACCACGCCGTGCTCGTCGCTCACTAGGAACAGCGCGCCCTTAAGCTGCGCGGGAATGTCTACGCGCGTGACCGGGATGCCCTTGGTCTGGGCCAGCTGCTCGATGAGCGTCGCCGTGCCGCACAGGCACTCGTCCGCCGGCGCCACAAAGGCAAGCTCGCCGTTGTTGACGGCGGCGAGCAGCTCGGGCGCCACGCCGGTTTCGTCGGCCTCGGAGCGGGCCTCTGCGGAGCGGGCGCGCAGCGCCTTGGCCGACGTATCGGCGAGCGGCTCGTACTCCCCCACCGTCATGGCGGCGTTGCCGTTGACGTCGATCACCAGCATGAGTACGCCGTCATGTGCGGTGTAATCGCCCTCGGCAAGCGACCACTCAACGTGCTGTTTGGCCCAGCTGAGCATGTTATGGGTAAGCGGCTCGCCCTGCACCAGCGCTCGGACAGTGCGCGGATGTGGCGGTTGAGCATGGGCACCTTTTGTTGGACATGCGCCAACGGCAGACAAGCGCGGGCTTGTCGAGCGTGAACTTCTCGACCGCCTCCTGATTGGCGCAAAAGTCCTCGTACGCACGCTGATCCTCGGCATTGCCAAACAGCTCGGCATCATCAATCTGGGGCATGGTCATACCTTTCGTGTTAGTCATTCCGTCCTCTTATACCAAAAAGACGGCCCTCCAAACGGAGCAGCCGTCTTTTGCAGAGATTATTTTGACGATACGGTCAGGCGACCGATCGGCTTAATGGGATAGAACAACATCCCATTAAGGGTTTTCCAAGTGCCCGAGATTGCCCCGAAAGAGGAGCGCCGCGTACTAAATGTACGCAAGCGACGGTTTGAGGGGCAAGGTCGGGTGCTTGGGAAAGCCTCTAGTGCCTAAAATGCCTGGCCCCCGTAAACACCATCGCAATGCCGTGCTCGTTGCAGGCCTGGATGCTCTCGTCATCGCGCTTGGAGCCGCCGGGCTGGATGATGCAGGTCACGCCGTGCGCGGCAAGCACGTCGACGTTGTCGCGGAACGGGAAGAACGCGTCGCTTGCACAGGCAAAGCCGCCCTTCTCCACGCCCTCGCGCTCGCAGAAGTCCTCGGCGCGCTCGCAGGCAAGCAGTGCGGAGTCAACGCGGTTAGGCTGACCCGGGCCCATGCCAATGCCGGCCTTATCCTTGGAGACCAGGATGGCGTTGGACTTGACGCCCTTGCAGACCTTCCAGGCAAACTCGAGCTCGGCCATCTCGGCGTCGGTGGGCTTGCGGTCGGTGGGGAACGTAAAGGTCGCAGGATCCTCGGTCACGTGGTCGACCTCCTGCACCAGCATGCCGCCGTCGACGGAGCGCAGCTCCACCTGGCGCCGTGGTCCACGCCGCCGGTGGCCAGCACGCGCAGGTTGGGGCGCTTGGCCATGCGCTCGAGCGCCTCGGCAGTGTAGCTCGGAGCGATGATAACCTCGACGAACTGCTTGTTCTGATCGGCAAAGTGCTCAACCAGCTCATAGGGAACCTCGCGGTTGCAGGCGATGATGCCGCCGAAGGCGCTCTTGGGATCGCAGGCGAAGGCGCGGTCGTAGGCGGCCGTGATGTCCTCGGCCACGGCGGAGCCGCAGGGGTTCTGATGCTTGAGGATCACGCAGGCCGGCTCGTCGAACTCGCGGACCAGGTTCCAAGCGGCGTCGGCATCCAGATAGTTGTTGTAGCTGAGCGGCTTGCCCTGGATCTGCTCGGAGCCCACGAGCGGGAACTGCGAGCTCGCGGTATTCTCGCAGCCCTCGGCAAAGCGATAGACCGTGGCCTTCTGCTGAGGATTCTCGCCATAGCGCAGGTCGTCGACCTTCTCCAGCGAGATCTCGAGCTTGGCAGAGGTGTCCGCCACGTCGCTTGCCTGAGCGGCAAGCCAGCGGGAGATGGCCGTGTCGTAGGCGGCGGTGGTCTGGTAGACCTTCACCTGCAGGCGACGACGGGTGGAAAGCGTGGTGCAGCCACCGGTCTCGTGCATCTCGGCCAGGACGGCATCATAGTCGGCCGGGTCGGAGATGACGGTACGCTCGCGGCGTTCTTGGCGGCAGAGCGCAGCATGGAGGGGCCACCGATGTCGATGTGCTCGATGGCGTCCGCGAAGGTGACCTCGGGGTTGGCGACGGTCTTCTCGAACTCGTACAGGTTGACGACGACCAGGTCGATCAGCTTAATGCCGTGCTGAGCAGCCTCCTGCATGTGCTGCTCGGAATCGCGGCGGGCCAGCAGCGCGCCGTGAACCTTGGGGTGCAGGGTCTTAACGCGGCCGTCCATCATCTCGGGATAGCCCGTGAACTCCTCGATGGGGGTTACGGGGACGCCCGCGTCCTCGATGGCACGAGCCGTGCCGCCCGTAGAGATGATCTCGACGCCAAAGTCATCGACCAGCGTCCGTGCGAAATCGACGACGCCCGTCTTATCGGTAACCGAGATCAACGCGCGTGCAATCTTCACATCAGATCCCATGCAGTCCTCCTGTCTGGTACGCCGCCGTGCTCTGTGAGCCGGTGATACGTCGATCTGCAGCGCTCGCGCAGCGGCATTGAAAATACTGATTCAATGTAGCGCATCGAGCGCATCGATGCACCCCGCAACGGGCGCATATGCAGAAAAAGTTTGCGAGCGGAGGGGATGGGCACGGCACCGGGCACGGTGAGTTCATGGAACACAGGGGCACCATAATTAGATGCCAATAGCGTGGTAGAACTGTGCTCGATATGCATCCGCAAAAGAAAGAGGCACCATGGTCTCGCGGGTTCTCTACCGACCGTTTGATACCGAAGACTTCGACGCCATCGCGTTGATTCTGCAGCAGCTTTGGCATAACAATTCGGATAACGATGAGTACAACCGCCTCGAGGCCGCGTGCGACCTCGCCTATTGCCTTTCGTCTTCGACGTTTTCGCAGGTTGCCGTAATCGACGGTCAGGCGCGCGGCATTGCGCTCGCGCGTGCGGGACAGAGCTCCGGCGCACCGTTAAGGAACATTGGCTGGATACCGAACGCGCACTGCTATCGCAAATGCGCGAGCTGGAGCCCGATGCCTGCGCCGAGTATCTCTCGTTTGTGCGCGCAACCATCCGAACCAACAACCGCCTGCTCGAAAGCAGCCCGTTACCACACGACAACGAGGTCACGCTGCTTGCCGTAGATCGCGACGTCCATGGCCTGGGCGTTGGCTCGGTGTTGCTCGACGCCGCAGTCTCGTACCTGTCCTCGCGCGGGGCGACGAGGGCGCACCTGTACACCGACTCCAACTGCTCGTGGAAGTTCTACGAACTGCACGGCTTTAAGCGCACGGCCACGCACCGCGCCAACCGCGAAGAGCGCCGTCACGACATGCCGCGCGAAAGCTTCCTCTACGAACTCGACCTAACAGCCTAGGCCCAGCAGCCATACCTAGTCATTTAGGAACGTCCCCAGTGACTAGTCGTTGGGGACAGTCTTCGTAGGTAGCGCATAAAAAGGGATGGGCTTTCCCCGACGGCTGTCGAGAAAAGCCCATCCCAATAGCTTACGACCGTTAGAACGTTCCACCGCCGCCTCCCGCCGACGCCGCCGCCTCCCGCCGCCCGAGAAGCCGCCGCCTCCGCCGCCGCCCGAGCTGTCGGAGCTCGATGCCAGCTCACGGATGCTCTCGTGATACACGCCGTCGAACGAATCGAGCGGCGACTCGGTACCGTAATGATGGTAGTACCACCAGTAGCAGGGGTAATTGTCGTAGAAACCGTCGGCCTCGCGCACCTCGGGAGGAACAGCCTCGGCAAGCTGACGCAGGACTTCCTTCGAAACACCCAGCGCCGCACCCATCACCAGAAGTTTATTCCACAGTACCAGATCGCCCGGAACGGCTTCCTTTAGGCGCGTGAAATCCTCAAGCCAATGCTTGAGCGCCTTGCAGCGAGCCGCCACCTCGGCGCCCTCCGGCGTAAAGCGGCGGAACGTAAGGCCCACGCCAATACCCACCAGCACAATCGGCACCGAGATAACCGCGGCGATAATGTTCGCCTGTGCGCCGTCGGTAAAGAAGATGGATCCCGCGGGAATACAAGCGATCAGAATACCAAGAACCAGGCAAAACACCATTGCGACAATGCCGTCCGAGGCAACGTACTCGCTATCGGCCAGCTTGCCCTTAACGGTGTTCTGATAGTCCTCGAGCTTGTCGCCCACGGGTGTAGCGTGCTGCTTGACGTAGTGCTGCAGCTCGTCGAACGTGCGCGAACGGTCACCGTTCTCGTCGGGCTTAGCACCGGCAAAGAAGACCTTGAGCACCATGTGGTCAATGCCCTTGGCCGACTTCCAACCCGCATCACTCACCGTCACGCGATACGTCTGCTCTTCTTTTTCACGCCCCAACAGACCCTTCTTAGCCTTAGTCACGGTCGCCTGTTCCAGCTTGATCACACGGCCGTCAGTGAGCTTCATGAGCGTGGCGATATATGCCTGATCGGGCACCTCGTTCCAGCTCATGAGGGCCGAAAGCACGGCGGGATGGTCGGCCGAAGGCACATCGCGGAAATATTCGTCCTGGAAAAGCGGCTTGGGCTTGCGGCGGCGCAGCTTGAGCACAACGATTGTGCCGGTAAAGGCCACCGCCGCGACAACACTTAGTACGGCAAGTACATTGGCAATCATGCGAGCGTGAGCGCGGCGGGCGTTAGCCTCGTCGGCCCACGCCTTCTCTTCGCTCAGGATCGTTGACATGCGCTCCTCGCTCGAGGCGGAAAGCCATGGCACCCAGTCGCTGGGGAAGGCGATGCGTGCCTCGGCGAATTCGCCCTGATGCACGCAGGGAATGGTATAGGTGACCATGGGCTCGTCCTCATCGAGTGACACGTCGCCCGTCAGCGGACCGTGGCCCCATGCGCGGAAGTTATCGCCCTTGACGGCCGCCGTCCCGGCAGCGGCATTTGCGAAGTACACTTCCATCTCGACATCGTCGGAATCCGCGGACCAGCCGTCACCTACAAATTTCCAGTAGAGCTCAGCGGTATCGGCCCAGTTCATGACCGCACCGGTCATGGTGTAGCTCACGTAATAGATCACGCTATCGCCGCTCTCGTGGGGGCTGAAAACCTTGATCTTTACGCCGCCGTCGGACTGCTCGACCGTGTAGACGCCAGAGTCACCCTTGTTTGCGCTATCGACTTTGTTGAACGCGGTGTCCTCTTCCTCGACGCTCAGCACGTCGACACCCGCCGCGCCGCCCTGCTGGTTGGTGTCCGCATTGATCTCCCAAAACACGCCGTTGATGTCGTCATCGAAATCAAACTGGCGTCCCTCGACAACGGTCAGCGAGCCGTCGGCCTCAACCGTGGCGCCGATATAGGTTTGGGTCATGGAGTAGCCGTCGGCACGTGCAACGGCGGGCAACAGCAGCAGTGCGCACGCGACGAGCGCGCAAATGGAAACAAATCGCGCAAACGGGCGGCGCTGCCGGCTGACTTTGGCGGCGAGGGTGTTCATAGGCACATCCTTTGTCTGTAAAACCAACAGCGCCATTGTCCCACGTTTGCGGGTACGCATGACGAATATCTGGGCCAACGGAACGTCAAATGGGACAAAAGTCCCACCCGAGTCTGGCACTTAGGGACGTTCCTAATGATCTATTGGGGACGGAGGAAAACGGATCATTGGGTTGAACCGACGGACTGCAACAAATTTGTCGTTTGGGACGCTCTTTGGCCGAGTCCTGCGCCAGCAATAGATACCACTTCACAGCTCCGTCACAGGTGTAGCGGCTTTGTGTGGGCGCGGCATGCGCTGATTGAGCCGTCAGTCGAGGGGCATAAAGCAGTTGAGCGAAAACGGTTGCCCCTTTCCCGTTCGCTCGAGGATCATGTCCCCCTTTCCGCGGAAACCCGGCAGTGCGAAGAGCTGCCGGGGTTTCTGTCGTGTATAAGGCCGAGTCGGCGTACGGCGATCGAGACGTTGGGCCGCAGACCCACCGTGCGCAATGCGCAGCGCCGCCAACTTGCGAGCCACGGAAACGCCTTCCCTACCGTGCCCCGCGCTATACTCGTCCGCATGGATATCAAAACACGCAACATACCACGCCCCGCCGCGGATGCGCCAACGACGCAGCCCGCCTCCGTTCCCGCGCCCCGTCGTGGGGCGCTTTGCCCCCGTCGCCATCGGGCCGCATGCACCTGGGCAACGTGTTCAGCTGCCTCTGCTCGTGGCTTTCGGCCCGCAGCCAAGGCGGCAGCATCGTGTTGCGCATCGAGGACCTGGACGATCGCTGTAAGCGCCCGGAACTTGCCGCTCAACTGATTGACGACCTGGCCTGGCTAGGGCTTGAGTGGGACGAAGGCCCCTACTACCAGCACGATCGCCTCGACCTGTACGAGAGCGCCTTGCGCCAGCTGCAGGGCGCTGGCCTCACCTACCCCTGTTTTTGCACGCGCGCCGAGCTCCACGCCGCGAGCGCGCCGCACGCCAGCGACGGCACGCCCATCTACCGCGGCGCCTGCCGAGGCCTTTCGGCCGAAGAGGTCGCCCGCCGCAGTGCCCTGCGCGCCCCGGCCACGCGCCTGCGCGTGCCCGCCGTCGACGACCTCGCAGACGATGTGGTCGAATTCGTGGACCGCACGTACGGGGCCCAATGCGAGGCACTCGCCACCGAATGCGGCGACTTTTTGGTGCGCCGCAGCGACGGCGTGTTTGCCTACCAGCTGGCCGTGGTGGTCGACGACGCCGCCATGGGCGTCACCGAGGTCGTGCGCGGATGCGACCTGCTGGGCTCCACGCCGCGCCAAATCTACCTGCAGCATCTGCTGGGACTTCCCACGCCGCACTACGCGCATATTCCGCTGCTCATGTCGCCGGACGGCCGCCGCCTTTCCAAGCGCGACCGCGACCTGGACCTGGGCGAGCTCCGCGCCCGCTTTGGCACGCCCGAGGCACTGCTGGGCTGGCTCGCCAGGCAAACGGGCATCGCGCCGGACACCACGCCACGCTCTGCCGAGCAGCTGGTCGAGCACTTTAGCTGGGACGCTATCCGCGCACACCGGGAGAACATCACTGTAACGGCCGAGTAGCCAGCCACCCCGCCACTACGCAACATCCCAGGGCTGGAGCTCGTCGCCCAGGTGAACGATGCAGTCGTAGAGTACGGTGTGACGCTCGGCCGGGTTGGCATCCCGATGAAAATGCCCGTAGTACCAGCGCTTGTAATCCAAGCGGTCTTCCAGCTCATCGAAAAATGCCGTCAGCCGATCAACGGCGGGATAATTCCAGCCAGGCCCCGGATAGAGCGTGGGCGAAAGCATGCGCGTAGAGCAGGTGTGGGTGATCACGTAGTCAACCTTCCAGCCCACGCTGTCGAGCTTTGCCCGCGCCTCCTCAAAGTTGCGCTCGTCCGGCAGCTCCTGCGGCCACCAGCTGGAATAGGGAATGCGGTATTCCTTATCCACACTCGTGGCGCCGCCCATGGTAAAAATCGTTGAGCCGTCGAGCTCAAAAACCTCGCCGCGCGTCAGGCGCCGTATGGGAGAGGTATCCGACAGGCGCTGCGTCAGCCCACCGTGCCACAACTCCATGGGACGCTCCGCCCAGTGATCGAAACGCTCGTGGTTGCCGTCGACGAGCAGCACGGTATAGGGGCGCGACTCCAGCCAAGCGATGTCGGCACATTCTTCGGCAGAGAAATCCCACGGAAAGCCAAAGTCGCCGGCGACGATGAGATAGTCGTCGCTCATCAGGCTATCCCCAAGCTCCCAATCGCGCAGCTTTTGCATGTCGAGGCCGCCGTGAATATCGCCCGTCACATAGACCGTCATCGGATTACCACTTCCCTCTTATATGTTTCGAGATCGTGCTCAATCTGCTCGTCACCCGTGGCGTTGACCCACCACGGCCATTTAACGCAACACACCGGCTCGTCTACCTGTGCAAACCGCGACCTGAGCTCTTCCAGGCTCACGGGGGGCGTAGCTGTTAGCATCCACGCCCACGTCATAGCGCAGCAGCCCCTGCCTGAGGTTGAACTTGTTGTACGCGCCGCCGCAACTGTGGATATGCCCGTGCAAATGCCAGCTGCCGTGCGACATGCCCTGCCAGTCAGCCATAGGATAGTGGCTCAGCACGATTTTTTGGCGGTCGATCTTGAGCACGCAAATGGGCGGCTCGACGATAAAAGCATCCGCAACCGCAGGCTGCGTCCAGTCTTTGTCGTGGTTGCCGGGCAGTAGGTGGACGCGCTTACATGAAATGCTTTTGCGCAGCTCATAGGCGTCTTGGACCGTCATCTTAAAGCTGAAGTCGCCCAAGATGTAGAGCTCGTCATCCGCAGCAACCTTGCTGTTAATGTTGGCGACCATGGCATCGTTCATCTGCGCAACAGTCGACCAAGGCCTATCGCTAAGCCGTAGCATGTTCTCGTGTCCAAAGTGAGTATCGCCGGTAAACCAGATCACGGGGACCTCCTGTTGCTGCGGGGTATCCATCCCTTAGGGCTTACCCCTCGTTCTTCCATCCCAAACGGGTCGAGCACCCAAAAAATCAGATCGAGTACGCCGCCGGTCATCATTGCGCCGGCAAGGGCCATGCAAAACGTGCAGAGAACTGGCACTTCGGAGCACGTCGAATGGCCCCAGAACAGCCAGCAGCGCGACCGCTGCGCCGGCAAGGCACAACGCGAGGCACGGCCCCGCGTCCTTGACGCACTTCTTTGCGAGATGCTTGGTGTTATCGCTCATTGGTATCGAACTCCTTAGAGGATCGTTGTTTGGGTACATGCCGCCGCGGCAGAGCAGGGCGGCAGGGTAAGTGTCCCATGCCGTGCGGACACGTTTTTAAACCCATGTATCCGCAGGGACCCATGTCCTTGCAGAACACCCCCGAAGAATCGTCTAAGCCGCTGGCGGGCAACATACTGAACAGGGGGTCTTTCCTCGTTTGAGCGCGGTCGCCAGTGGCACGCTTGTTCTAATGGCATTTTGAGGAAGGTTTTTGCATCCCCCAGAACGGTGATAAATCTTGCCGTTCTTGATGACGATCACCTTGGTTTTTGAAGCAGCCACGCTGCGGGGCTTGATGGGCGCATCCGCCTTTTGACGAGCCGGTGCCGTTTTCCGAGGCCAGCCTCTCGGAAAATCAGAATCGCAGAATCGATTGATGTAGCTGTCGAAACATCCATCGAACAGCAGCCCCGTTGCCAAGCCCGCCATGAACCCACAGGCAATCGCGGCCTCTCCTCTAATTTGCATATGTCCCTCCTTAATTAATCTTGAAGATAAAAGCGGCGCGCGCCGCAGGACCCATGCCCTTGCGGCGCGCGCGAAAATGATCCGCTTTCCTCCGTCCCTAACGGATCAGCTGGCGGCGCTTGTCGGACAGGAAGACGCCGGCGGCAACCAGGACCGTGCCTCCAATTACGAACGTCTCGCCCAGCAGGTTGGACACGTCGCCCGTGGCGGGCATCGTCGTCTGCTGCGTGGTGGCCTCGGCGCCGAGGTCATGTGCTTGGCCTGGTACGCCACCTGCGTCGCAGGCTGAGTCTGCTCGCCATTCCCGCGCTCGGCGGCCTCTTGGCGAGCGATCTCGGCGTTGAGCTCGACAATAGCCTGGTCGAGCTCGGCCTTGGCGGCGGTATAGTTGGCAAGCGCCTCCAAGTAGGCAGGTGCCACAGCATCCGTCGCAGCAACGGCAGCGTCGAGCTCAATCTTGGCAGCTGCGGCGCGCTCGGCGGCATCGTGGGCTGCAGCGATCTTAGCGTTGAGCGCCTCATCCGCATCGTTGGCACGGCCGCTAGCGATGGCGTCGGCAAGGTTGATCCTGCGCAGGCGGGCAACCGCGGCGGCAGAAGCATCGCGATCAGCGGTCGCATCCGTTACGGCGTCGTCCGCCGCAGTCACGCCAGACTCGGCATCGGTCTTCGCCGAAGCCGCTGCCTCAACAGCAGCATCGGCAGCGGCCTTGTCCTCCGTCGCCTGAGCAAGCGCCGCGGCGGCATCATGTAGCTGAGCCGCACGAGCAGCAGCCGCGACGGATGCGGCCTGAGCCGCGGTCACAGCCGTGCCGGCACCGCTCGCAGCAGCCTGGGCGGCAACAAGCTCGGCCTGGGCAGCAGCGACGTCGGCATCTGCCTGGCCTGCCGCACCCTGCGCGGCATTCACTGCAGCCTGCGCGTCAGCCTGAACGGCACGCGCCCCCTCGAGCACCGCCGAGGCCGCATCAAATGCACGCTGAGCAGCGGCAACGTCGGCAGAGTACGCAGCCAGCTCGTCCTGGGCGGCAGCAAGCGCGCTCTCCTTGTCGCCAACGCCGGCGCGAGCGGCATCCAGCGCACGCCGGGCAGCGGCAGCCTTGCCCTTGGCGACATCGAGTTCATCAGACTTGGCAGTCACGACACTCTGCGCCGCGGTAACCGCAGCGCTGGCAGCGTCCACGTCGGCGCGGGCATCAGCCACGGCACGCGCAGCGGCCTCAGCCGCGGCCTGCTTCTCCCCCACGGCAGCCTGGGCATCCGAGGCCCCAGCGGCAGCAGCGTCAACATCGGCGGCAGCAGCATCGACTTGAGCCTGCCTTGCAGCGGCGGCCTGCGACGCGGCGCTCACCTTGCCGCCAGCCTGCGCAGCCGCGCCCTGAGCGGCAGAAAGCTCCTGACGAGCCGCGTCCACGCCCTGCCCAGGATTTGCCAACGAGTCACACCACGCATTAAGCGCAGCCTCGTATTCGGCAACCGTCATCGGATTGGCGGCATTCGTGTACCATCCTCCAGACATAGAGAACGTCTGCGCCTGCGTAAGCCAACGGTTCATCGTCCTGCGCGTGCAAACCCCCATACCCGTTACGGTGTAATCGGGATCGATCACATTCATGTAGTGACCGACTGTATGCACGCTCCCGCCATGCGCAGCCACGTAGCGATCGATTTCGTCGCCATGCTGCTCGTAGAAATCAAAAGCAGCCTTTCCCGTAAGGCCCGTCGCTCCCAGCGTAGCCGCAGCGCGGTCAAAGACGGCCTTCTCCTGATCGACCCACTGGATGAACGGGTCGCTTCCGTAGTTCCACGCCACGTTTTTCGCCCACGTTGAACTGCATGGCGTGCGCAGTCTTGGTATCGGAGAAATTCGCATCGGCAATCGCGGTCGCCATCATGGCATACGTCACCTTGAGCTCACCCAGGCCAACGCTCGCACGATACTTGTTGCACGCCTTGAGCCACACAATCGCTTGCTTCATGTTGGTCAGACTCGTCGCGTCAACCTCCTCGCCCACCTTGGTGAGGCTGGCATATTTGCAGTTGAGAATCAGGTCCGCCGCATCGTCGGCACCCACGCTCTTAAAGAACGCAATGGCGCCCTGGCGGTAGTTTTCCGCCGAGGCGTTCGCCGTAGCCTGAGCGGCGTCGAGCTTGGCCTGCGCTTGAGCTACAGCCTGATCGGCCTGCTGCTTTTGAGCCTTTGCCTGGTCGAGCGCCTTGTCGGCAGCGTTCTTCTCGTCCTTAGCGGCCGAGAGCTTGGCCTGAGCGTCGGCCAGCGCCGCAAGCGCATTGGCATGCTCGGCCTTAGCCTGATCGACGGCGGCGTCTGCCGCGGTCGCAGCAGCCGTGGCAGCGTCCAACTTGGACTGCGCGTCAGCCGCAGCCTGCTGCTGGACGGCGAGCGCCTGCTGAGCAGCCTGCACCTCACCCTCGGCAGTGGTCACTTCCTGCGAGGCAGCAGCGAGTTCGCCCTCGCGCTGCGCCTGGACCGACTTGGCGGCGTCCAGCGCGGCAGCGGCGGCGTCCACCTTGGCCTTGGCAGCCTCGTACTCCGGGCCCGCGGCACCCTGCTCGGCACGGTCGAGATCGGCCTTGGCGGCGTCATAGCTCGCCTGAGCGGCATTCACATCCTTATCGGCCGCATCCCTTGCCTGCTGAGCTGCCGAAAGCTTGCCTTGCGCGTCCTGTTGTTTGGCCGCGGCGGCATCAACGCCAGCCTGGGCATTCGAAAGCCTGACCTGCGCGTCGGCGGCCTGCTGCTTTGCCTGCTCCAGCTCGCTCGCGGCCTGCTCGGCAGCGGCCTGAGCCGCGGCAACAGCCTCGGGCGTGGCATCGGCAGCAGCGGCCTGCGCGGACTTGAGCGCAGCCTGGGCATCGTCGGCGGTCTTCTGGGCAGCGGTCAGGGCTTCACCCTTGTCCGTCAGATCCCTCTTTGCGGCATCGAGTGCAGCTTGAGCGTCCTCGAGCGCCTTCACGTCCGCATCGGCCTTGTCCTGCGCGGCACCCATCTGCTGCTCCAGCTCGGCCGAAGCTGCAGAAGCGGCAGCGTCGCTTGTGCCACGGGCCGCATCGTAGGCGCTCTGAGCCTGCTGCTGGTTGGCAGCGGCGGCGTCGTAAGGAGCGGCGGCCGCATCCAAATCGGCCTTGGCAGCAGCGGCCTTAGCGCGAGCCGCATCGACCGCAGCCTGCAGGTTGGCGACCTTCTGCACCGCTGACGCCGTGCCCGCGCCAGCGCTAGCAGCAGCCGCGCTCGTCAACGGAGACAGCACCGCAGCCGGCTTCGCAGTAGCGTCGGCACCGTTCGCACCCTGCGCCACCGCAGTCAGCGGAGACAGCAGCGACCCGCCCGTCATGGCGATCGTTGCCGCAGCAACTGTCGCCATACGCCCGGCGGCCTTCGCCTTACCCGCAGCGCCGCCATTGATGTTCTTGTTCACGTTCTTGCTCATTGCCGATTCCTTCCCACGATGAGCTGATGTTTGACACATAATCGATCCAATATGCCCCGCTAAAAAGAGGTGATAACGGGGTAATTAAATCGGAGGAGTTGGAGACAAGCCCACATCCATCAGCGGATGCCGAGCTCATACTCCCGCTCGCGCTCAATATCATTCAGGTACTCATAATCTTCGGAGCTAAGCTCTAGATCATCTTGAGCGAACATGTAGTTCTCGGCCTTTAGAACCAATACTGCAACCGTAGATGGTATTGAGATCGATATGGTCGGTATTGTCGTTGTAAAGGGGGGAAAATTCTGCTGGTCATGCTCAAGTACCTCTCAACATAAACTGAAAACTCGTTTGCTTGGTCTCTTTTTGAGACCCCATCTGATGTGCTATGGCTGCAGTATATGTTCTCCCCTTTTACAATGCAAGCGTAATTTCAAAAAGTTCTAGGAGCGATAATTGCGCAACACCATCACTTGTCGCCACCGCCATCCTCTACCGCGCCCTCACGCGCAGCGCACTCGTTGAGATACTTGACCGGAATCGGCCACACGGACGGAGCCTTATAGCGCGAAAGGCCTATGTTGGCCAGCTGAACCAACAACTCAGACAAATCATCGCCGTCGAGTACCTCAATCGAACGCACGTGAATCGCAGTCGCCATATCCTCCTGGGTGCCGTTGTTGACGCCCACAAAATAGCAAGTCTTGCCCGCACGCTCGAACGTTCCAATGCCGTAATAAGGCGAGTTGTAGCTCTCGAAAATCTCTTTCTTACGCCCTGCTTTGCCTGTGAGCTGATGCTCACCCACCAGGGCCATAAAGTTATTGGAAAACGTCGTCAGTCCCGTATCCCGCACGCGCGCAAGCATAGACTGCCCGTTCGCATGCACGTCAAAGACATAGGCGCCCTTATCGAGTTTGCCGTCCGCGGTCAGCAGATCGAGCTCCATCTCGTCCTCGGGACCATCCTCTGCCGAATGTGAGGCATAGCGCATGCCCCCATCCGCGCCAATCGCCAACGTAGCGATACGCGAATCCAGCTCAATCTTGTCCTTTGTTTTATGCGGCACATCGACCAAGCCACACACCGTCACCGACTCAATATCCAAAGCATCAAGATCAAACGCCGTCACCCGCTCGTCGACAACATCCTGCTTTACCAGCAGTTCTTTGAGCATGGCGCCCAGGATCGCCTCTTGCGCATTGCGATCCTTTTGCTTTGGCGCCACCTTAAACAGTGGCTCGCACACATCCGGTGTCACGTGCTGTTCCACCACGCCAGCATGTAAGGCATAGCCGTCGTCCTCAGCAACCTCATTGGGCACAACGACAAGGTTCAGCGCCCGCGAATCCACGGCCCTTCCGCCATACGTTGCGCGAACGCCCCACGAGGAATCGTTAAGTCGATCGGCCAGCTGGCGCGCCACTTCGGCAAGCCCATTGCGCGCAAACGACACCACGATTCGCTGCCCCGCCATGCGCTCCGCAACCACGCGCGCGTACTCATCACCCTTGAGCACCTCGTAGAAACTCTTACGCGGGTATTCCATGAGCGTCACCCGGGCGAAGTCGCTGTAACGGCGTTCGAGAATCTGCAGCTCTCGATACAAAATGCCCTTCTTGGTATAGGCGACCTTGTCCGCCTGGGCCGAGAACGTCAGATCACGGCGCTTGGACGGCTTGTCGCCCTTGGCTCGGCGCAGGATGTACTCGTCTTTTTGTTCGTGGGCAAGCACCATCGTCGCCACGGGCGATAGCCTGTAGCCCACTTGGCTCTTAATCTTTTCGAGCTCTTTCTCGTCACCTTGTGCCCTGCCAATAAGCACACGGCGCTTGGTAACGTCCGAATCTTAAGATCAAAGGTGCAATCCTCATCGATAACGATTTCAACCGTTTCGATCTTGGCAGGTCCCCTTCCGTCGCTTTCGACAGCATCGCGGCGGGCACCCTTGGCGCTAATGACATACAGGTGCCCGGTGTCATTGGGAACTTCGTCCTCAATCCCCTCAAACTGAGAGCAGGAGTTGAACAGCAAGCGGAGCGCAACGTAATCGTCCAACTCGTTCCAATTAGTTTTAATCGGAACTATCTGCTCCTGATAAAGCGAGGCATTAAGGTCGCCCGTCTGCACGCCCGCTTTGACCATCAGAAAGACGCGGTTGTCTGCAAGCTGCGTGAGCGCGACGACCTTGCCCGTCTGGCACACATCGGCCATAAAGTTCGCCACGGCATGCTTGCCCGCATCGCCGACGTGCACCAAAAGACCGAGTAGCGCTCCTCGGCAGCAGCGGCATCGAGCTGCAACACGAGCTCTGATACGGCGATGTCTCCCAAACCGCACGGCTGGTTATGCTTCGATTGCACGGCCGATCGCCTCCATCATCTCCAAATTGATTGCACCGTCGGCGGCCATATAAGGAACGGAGAACACAGTCCCCTCAGCATCGAGTGCCTTGGGCACGCACTCAAGCGCTGCCTCATCAGCCAAACGTTGACGATTAGCAGGCGTTTCGCCCCAACCTTTTGAGCCTTCGCCCTAAAGCGCTCGGCATCCGACGCCTCGCGACCGTCGCGAACATAAGCGATATAGGCACCGATGCGATAGTGCTTAAAATCGATCCATACCCCGGTCGTGTTGCCAGCAGCATCGAGCACCTCAAAGTCGCCACCTGTCTCGGCGTGTGCCGCATCGCCACGCGTAAGCGAATAGCGGCCGTCGTAATATGCCTCAAAGATTGCCCTTCCGGCAGATTCTCCCAGCTCACCCAGGTAGACCGCCTGGAACATATAGGGCGTCATGTGCGCCGTCGCCGCCGGCTGCAGCGTTGTGGGCACCCCGTCGCTCGACCAACGCTCACGCACTTCGCGAATTGACAGCAGCTCGGGTACGCGCGCCGCCGCCTGGCTCACCTGGCGAACCGTCGCGCCCTTTAAGCCCTCCTTGCAGTGGCAACGATCCTCCAGACGAGCAGCAATCTGCTCGACGGGCTCACCATCGTAGCTAGGGAATTCAAAGTGCGGCACCTTGCATGCCCCGCCTTCTGCATAGGCATAGCCATTTGCAGCATGCGACATGCGCAGCGCGGTACTCCGGCGCTCTGGGTATTGCGCGAGATCTTCCCACGGCAGGCAAAAATGATGCAGGTAAAAGTCGCGCTCGCCATCAAAAGCAGTGAGATCTTCGTCCCCGGCGTTTAGCGAGGTAACTTTCCACGCCAGCTTTTCGTGCTTTTGCTTGGCAAGGTTGTTCCTAAAGGCGGCAAGGTTCTGCTGCTTAACGGCAGCGTGTTCCTTGTTGTCCGTCATATGGTTGTTGGCAGCGGCGCAGGCACCAACCACCTGCTCAAGCTCGTAGCCCATCGGCAAATCATGCAAGAACGAAAAGTTGCAATCGTTCGCAATCTCGCGGTCGAGCAGCACCTGCACGCAAGGCATCTTTACACTCGTGCGCATCAGGCGACCCACAGCCTGTGCCACAATGCGAGCGCCTTCGACCTGATAAGAGAGGGTGTCGCGCACCGGCAGGCTCTTATTAACGCCAGATAGAAGCATCCGTACGTTCCGGCGCTTTTGAGTAAACGGAACCTCGCCGCGCGCTACCAGTTCCTCCTGCTCCACCACGCCAAGTAGCGCCTGCTGGACAAACTTATTTGAGTTGATCTCCACTCCCCAGGTCAAACGACTTGTGGGCGACTCGATATATAAGAAATCAAGATCCATCTTGGGGCGACGGTCGGCATTTTCAAAGCCGCAATCGACCTGATGAACCATGTCGCACAGATTCTCCGGCACCTTGTATTTGAGATTCTTGGAAAAGCCACCGGCCGAAAGATTGATAAACATCAGGGTCGGCTGGCCCAGCTCGAGACGTTTTTGAGCGCCACGCCAACCTGCATCCCATTCCGCAGCGTTAAAGCACGGCACCATGTCCTTGGCGGCCTCAAGCGATTTCTCGTACGACATCTCGGGGCACTTGATGTTTCTAATCACCAGCTCCGCGACAATCTCGCGCGCAAGATCCAGCGCCAGACTATTGAATTCGCCATGGTTTCCCATGTGGCGCGTGGTAAAAACGGCTCCCGCCCGTTGCTCGTTACGCGCCACACCACGGGCCAAGTGCTCACGGCAACAAGCGTCTTGCTCAGGCGCTTCAGCTCAAACTCGATGCTCTTGGCGTCGCTCACGCCCACCCTGTCAGCAATCTTTAAGCGCAAGCGCACCGCAAGTCCCTCACTCACGCCAATCCCGTCAAAGAACCGCATCGCGCGCTCGTACACCTCGTCGGGCGACACAATGATGCCGCCAAAGGCGCCGCCTGCCAGCGCGACCATGCCGGCAATTTCCTTGGACTCATCCACCCAGGCAATATCGACGTCGTACTCCTTCGCAGCCTGTTTGTTAAACAGCTTAGTCTGTCGCACGATTTCCTGGTTGAGCTCGCCAATCCAAGCGTCCTTGCGAACCACGCCATGAACCTCGTCAAGGTAATCGAGGTTGAAGTTTTTGACGGTCGGCGCACTCCATGTTGCGCTCATGCACACGCAAGGCGCTTTGGCGGCAATGGAGGCAAGGTAGGCCTCGGGCATGCGCTCAATGCCGTGGCTGGTTAGGTACGTGGTAAACATGTGCTCGATGGTGGTTTCCATCACTAGATAATCGACACCACGCGCATACATCGAGTCGTCGGCGGCATCGATCTCGTCATTCTTGCGATCTTTAAAGAACAGCGCCAGCATCAACGAATCCCAAAAATACTTCTCGCTGGTCTGGTTGTTCCTAATGCCCAGGGCATCGATGATGTTCTTGCGCGAAAGGTCGTCCTTGTACGAAATGCTGCCGTAGTACAGCTTGTCCATAAGCGTGGCGCAACGGGCGAGATGACCCACCACCATCCTGACCAGACCGCGTGCACGACGCACCGCCTTGCTGACGGTTTGCTGCCCACTCCCTCCGCGAGTGATAATCATATTGCGAGTACCGCCCTCATTGAGTTTGAAGCGCAACGGATTCGCCGAGTTGTCGCCCACCGAAATATCGTCGCTGCCAAACAGATGTCGACCGGAGAGCTGCTCTTCTTTCGCCTCGTCAGACAGCGCAAAAGGCGGACGCAGTTTCATGTCCTTAATACAAGAGGCGAGTGCCTTTTGAATTTTCTTGGCATCCTTGGCGATTTCTTCGGCATCTTCCTCTACGCTCGCCCGCGAAACCCTGTTCCTCTCGGCGTTTGACCCTTTGTGATCGCCCGACGTGGAAGCGTGCGTATAGACCGCCATCCATTGATCTCGATTCCCCAGTAGCAAGGGGTCCACCACACCGCCGTTAAAATGACGATCGAGGATACGCAATACTTCGTCCGGTTGAAACGTCACGGGATCGTCTGTCAGCGTCGACAGTATGTCGGCCTTCATGTGGTCGATTTCATCAAAGATAAACAGGCCCTTCTCGGCAGCCATTGCGTTAAAGAACACAACGCCTGCACCGGTCACTGTATCGATCCTATTGATGAGCTTTTGCGGCGTCAGGGCAATCACATGCGGTATGCTCTCGTCATTGAGCAGGGCAGACGGCCAAATCTGGGGGATCACCTCCATGCCGCGCGTGATGTTTTTGAGCTCGTGGCTCACAGCCCAACGCAAGCTCGCATCCGCCGACGATAGCTTGTCGCGAAGGGCGGGGGTCAAACGGTCTGCAACACCTCCCAGACGATTTCGAGTGTCAAGGATGCCCAAAAGGTCATCGGCGATCTCCATCGCGTTGCCCCACGCTCGCTTAATGATGCGATGAGAGCTCTCGTCGTCCGCCTCGATGGGACACGGAATGTCGCGCACGCCCACGGCGCCCTTACCGCGCGTAGTCTCAATCCAATGCAGGATGTTATCGCCCGCACGCGGAAGATCGAACACCATGCGCTGCGCGGCATCGCCATCCATGCCCTGTTCAACCAGCAATTTGCGCACGCTCGCAACGTAGTTGTCGCGGTTGTCCTTACCCGGCACCACAAACACCAGGTAACGACGGCCCGGGCACTTGTTAAAACAGCCCGAATCGTCCCAGCCACCGGCGATGAGGTCGGCTGTGACCTGCTCGGCCGTATAGTTTTTACCCGAGCCCGTCGTGGCGCCCAAAAAGTACAGGCCATTGTTGCCCTGATCCTTGGGGGCAAACAGCGCACGCTCAAAAAAACTCGCGCATCGCCTTTTGACGTGCAAGATAGGGAGCGAGCTCCTTGTCGTCCGCAGACGACGGATTCGATTGGCAGTTGAGATCCCACATAGCCATGGTCAAACCTCCGATTTAGTTTGTTACACGTGTTTGATTACCATCCGTGCGGACAAAAACTCGCGCTGGGCGGTCAAGGCGGCGGCGTCCATGCCGCTTAGAGAAGAAAGAAAAGGAAAGAGGAGCAGTCAGCGACTACTCGCACGAAGCGAGCAGTTTCTTAAGATCGCACTCCAACGCCTCGCGCTCTTTGGCATCGATCACTGCAAGGGCGACACGCATCAGGGATGCATCGGCGGCAGACTCCTGAACCTGGTCGGGCGCTTGCTAAAGCTTTTCCCGGCAGCCTTCCGATCGGTCGCGCCGTTCAGTGCGGTGGCTAAAGATTGTCATCGGACTTTGCGCTGGCTTTGGCCGCCTCTTCGCCCGCGATCAGGTCCTTAACCGTTATATACGCACTGTACGTAGCATCCTCGATCTTTTCCAAAACATCATCAGGGTCGCAAGTGCCCCAAGTTTCTTCGAGGACTCGAGCAATCCCCAAGCAGCGCTGAGCAGGACGTCAACGTCCTTTAGATCTAAATGATCGACCGTAAAGGGATAGTCCGCGCACTCCAGTAGATACGTGTCAACTGCGCCAATTGCCTCAGCCACGTATGGCTCAAGATCGCAATGGGGTTGGAGGGCGCACAGCGCCTTGTGCGGATCGGTCGGCTCGATCCAATACAGCGTTGTCGCATCCTCGCATTTCTCGAGCGGATAACGCTCAACCGCCTTCTCCCAACTTTCATACCAAGGATCGGCATCGCGTCCGTCATCGACCTGCAAAGATCAATCGCCGCAGAAACAGTCGCACACGAGCATCTATAACTGGCGCCTTTCCTAAAATCATCATTGAGCTCGTCGTCGCCAGACAGCCTCGCCTCCATGATCAGAAACGGGCCGTCATCATCTGTAATGCTCATGGGATAGTTGTCACATTCGTAGTACGGATACATTTTGTCTCCAATCAACCGTTCGGTCACATTAACAAGCAATATCAAAACCGCGCTCACGCGGAGGGTTGTCGTCCTCGATCCATTCGAGCCCGTCGTTCTCATCGATTCCGGCATCGGGGACTGACGACCATCTGAACTCGAAACCAAGCTGGTCAAGCTCATCGACTCGCTCACTGATTACTCCGTACGCATCCAACGCATTCTCGAAATCCTCCGAAGACACATAGCCGCGCTCGCACTGCTTGCGCATCTGGTGCAAACGACCCATGGCGGCAGCGATGATCTCGCGAAGAACGATAACCTCGCGCTCGCATACATCGATGTTTCCTTTGTTGAGCTTGATGCAATCGGACATAACGGCCTCCCTGGTTTTTAAGCCTTTTCGCTTGATTCCATTGAACAGCCGCAAACAGCCGCGTAATATGACTTTTATCGGGTTTTAAATTTTGGCTGTTTGGAGCATTAATGCTTGATTCCGAAAAAGAGCCGTTTAGCTGGGGTTTCGAGGCTGGCTTTCTTCGCTCTCCCGTCAATCCCCGCATGCTTCTTCTTAACAGAACGCCAGAGATTGATTGCGCCGATGACGGAAACGCAACCGGCAATGCAAGCGCATGGAATCTCGTCTCCGTAGCCAACGACCTATTACGCGTCGACTTAAGCTCGCTTTTCAACGAGATTGGGGGCCACTTTCGTGAGCGAGCAAAATTGCGCTTTTACATCGATTTGCAGAACGCCATTCGTCAGCCCCCTGCTCCCCACGATGCGCAACACGCTTCGATGGACTACGCAGCCGAACCAGACCATGACGACTGGCTCGATCCAGACGATTCCGACCAAGAGTCCGCGCAAGCAGAATTGAACGAAGCCGAAATCGAAGTCAACCTTCAAAAACAAAAAGGAACGCGACCTCGATTTCTTTGCTCCGATATTCGATAAAGCCATTACGCGCCATGCACACGGAGAGATATCTGGCATGGCCAGGTATCTCCTTGAAAATGTCTGCAGGCAGTGTGTCATGAACATCACAGCGATTCCCGACTATCGCTATTACAGCTGCTGGATGAACAACAACGCTATTGAGTGCAACGAAATCAACCGCCTGTACCGCGCGGTGATCACGACATCGGCCCAACTCAATAAGCAAGAAATGGCGTCCCTCTTCAGCTCCTATCTCAAGCTCGTGTCGAACGACATGGACATTACAACTACTAACGGCAAGACCGGGCTAACAGAACCGGTGCCGTATAAACGCGACAATCCAAGAGACAACTATCCAAAGGTCAACTCGCAGATAGAAACAGCTTGCGTTTGCACCAATACCGATCTTCTTTCGAGCGCTTCTCATTGTTTTTTATCAGGAATGTCTGGAGCTTGCCCCGCTGCTTAAAAACACCGAGGCACCTAGCCTGCTCGCGCAAAACGAAGAGTTTTTCCCAGCCGCCATCAAAACAAGCGACCCGCGACAATTTCGATTATTCGATAATCAGCTGCCGGCAATCATCCGCTTTGGCGACGCTTTTGCATACGCAGCCAAAAAGCACTTGCCCGGAAACGAAAACGGCTCAAAAGCTCGAAGAACATTTTGAGCGATATAAAACGCATGAATAGCGCCCCCTTTATGCAGGCGTTTCGCAAGAACTATCTCGAGGCTATGCGCGAGAACCAAATCTACGCAAATGGAGACTTCCATACGTATGCAGAGCTTAACGACCAGGAAAACCTCAATAGGCTCGTAAGGCTTCAAGCTGTATTGTCAAAG
>ENA-OQBU01000102-OQBU01000102.1-human-gut-metagenome-genome-assembly--contig:-NODE-102-length-25087-cov-5.616026_pt1 | contig 25087 bp, 30 predicted proteins | sample MGYA00242492_ERZ504566 | MGnify/ENA primary metagenome ERZ504566 (study PRJEB26092, sample SAMD00036261) | human gut metagenome | host: Homo sapiens | study: EMG produced TPA metagenomics assembly of...
CACATCGCAAGCATAGGTCCCCGTTTCTTTAATAACCTCTGATTGTGTAGGCGTTATCATCCCTGAAATAGTTTTACTTGCGTCAATGACATATCCTTGTTTATACAGGTCTTTGGGCAATACGAAAACATCCTCGAACCTGCCTGGAGATCCGCTGCGGCTATTTCCCACAGAAAACACCGCTGTTGACCGGCATCCCTTCTCATCTAAAACAACGTTATTATCCAGATCTGCAATACCAAAAGACAGCTCGTCAAATTTCAAAGCAACGATGTCATCTTGGGATGCGAGAAGGGCTATTTCATCGCTTGTATTCTCAATGGGCATAGGGGCGTTCGGAGCCAAGCAGTATTCGCTGATCCACCAAGATCGCTCTGAATCAAATACGACGTAGCATAGTTACGTCATCCCGCTTCGCGCGAACGATATACCCGATTGATTCCCCATCGGAATTCACCATTTTTACTGGGGTCACAAGCGGTCACCGGCTCATCCGATACGTCATCAAAGAAAGCTTGCGCTTGCTCCACAGCTATTTGCGGTGTGACACGAACCAAGCGTCGTCTCCAAAAACCAACCTTGGAGACATCAGGGCGGCAAGCAATACTATGAATCCGACAATCACCTTTCTCGAATAACGCATTTCTTCCTCCATCCGTGCAGTAGGGAGATACGGTAACTAAATGATATTCGTGAGATAGTGCTATACGTTTTGATATTGTTTTTACTGACACACTTTAAATCGGTGAAAGTTCTTCTTTTCGCCCTAAACGAGAAAAGGGTACTGGAGAAATCTCCGGTACCCTCACATTCCTCTATTTACTTGCTAGTCCTTAAACAGATAGCCCACGCCGCGGACGGTGGTGATGTGCGCCGCGATCTGCGGGCCCACCTTGGAGCGGATGCGTCGAATGTGCACGTCGACGGTGCGCGTGCCGCCGCAGTACTCAAAGCCCCACACGCGGTGCAGCAGCACCTCGCGGCTGTAGGCGCGGTTGGGGTGCGTCGCCAAAAAGCTCAGCAGCGAGTACTCCATCAGCGTCAGGTCGATGGGCTCGTTATCGAGTGTCACCTGGTAGGTAGCCAGGTTAATCTCGAGGTTATCGATATTGAGTACATCGTCGGCGGTGACGGTCTCCTCCTCGCCCATCAGGCGCTGCGCGCGAGCCTTGAGCTCGTTGGGTGTCGCCGTGGGGCATACAAAGTCGGCATGCGCGTGATTGGGCAGGCGCAAGGTACCGAGCGCCTCGTCGTCAACGATCACCAACATGGGGACGCCACCACGATCGTCAAGCCACTTGGCAATCTGATCGATGCGGTCGCTGCGGATGCCATCTGAATCGAGAATCAGCAGGTCAAAGTCGTGCGCCGCAGTTGGCGAATCGGGGGTTGCCAGGTTCACCTCGACACCCAGGGTAGTCGTCAAGCTGCGGGCAAACTCGTGGAAGCGCGTCGTGCGCGCCATGAACAGGGCACTCTTTTCGGACATATCGGCCTCCAAAGAAATGAGCTCAATCGTACTGGAACAAGCCAGCGCGATTAGGAGTTCGCCAGGTAGTGCTTGATCTCCCACTCGGTGATCGTAGACTCAAACTTATGCCACTCGTCGCGCTTCTTTTTGAGGAAGAAGCTGTGGATGTGCTCGCCGAGGGCATCCTTCATAAACTGCGAGTCCTCAAACACGTCGAGCGCCTCTTTGAGCGAGCGCGGCAGCGGCGCGTAGCCGGCCTCGACCATCTGACGGTCGGTAAGCTTGAGCGTCTCGGCCGTTGCCTCGGGCGGGAGCTCCAGCTTGCGCTCGATGCCGTCCAGACCAGCCGCCAGCGTGACGGCGTTGACCAGGTACGGGTTGGCCATGGGGTCGGGACTGCGCAGCTCGATGCGCGTGGACAGCGGCTTGCCGGGCTTGTAGACCGGGATACGGACCATACTCGCGCGGTTGCGCAGGCCCACGTGGCGTACTGCGGCACGGAGTCGCCACCCGTGGTGATGCGCTTGTACGAGTTGACCGTGGGGTTGGTGATGGCGCTGATCTCGCGCGCGTGCGCCAAGATGCCGGCCATGTAGTGCTTGGCGATTTCGGAGAGGTGGTACTTCTCGTCGTCCTCGCCCCAAAAGACGTTGTTGCCGTCGTGGTCGAACAGCGACTGATGCAAAAACATGGCGCTGCCGTCCTCGCCCGCCAACGGCTTGGGCATAAAGGAGGCGTGGCAACCGCTCTCGTAGGCCTGCTGCTTAATGATGAGTTTGGCCGTGGTGATAGCGTCGGACATGCTCAGGGCCTCGGCGTGACGCAGGCTCATGCCATGCTGCGAGCGACCGGCGGCGTGGAAGGTGTACTCCACGGGCACGGACATCTTCTCGAGCGTGAGGACCGTGTTGCGACGCAGGTCGCGGGCAGCATCGCTCACCGAAAGATCGAAGTAGCCCACGTTGTCGAGCGGCTCGGGAGTGTGCTCGTCGGGGAAGTAGTAATACTCCAGCTCGGCACCCACGTTGAGCAGATAGCCAGCCTTCTCGGCCTTGCGGAACATGCGGCGCAGGGCATCGCGCGGGTCGCCGGCAAACGGCTTGCGATCGGGAGTGCATACATCGCAGAACACGCGGGCAACGCCGTTATGGCTCGGACGCCACGGCAAAATCTGGAAGGTCGAAGCATCGGGAAACGCCAGCATGTCGGCTTCCTCGGGCGTGGCAAAACCCTCGATGGCGGAGCGTCAAAGCCGATACCCTCTTCAAAAGCGACCTCGAGGTCCTCGGGGCTAATGGCAAAGTTCTTGAGGCGGCCGAGAATGTCGACAAACCACAGACGCACAAAGCGGATGTCACGCTGCTCTACGGAGCGGAGTACGTAATCGATGTTCTGCTGGTTCATGTCGCTCCCCCTTTCTTTCGGGCGGGTTTCGACTGGTCTATATCGCAGATACTATCGCAGAAAAATGTTTCCGCAGGGTTAAAGCGTATCAAGCGCTCAAAAAACAGTGCGCGAGCAGACCGTTGCGAACGAGCGGCTAGCGTAAGGTCGAGGCGCGGTGTTCGATGTGGCCGGGGATCTCGATGCGCTTGGGGGCGAGCTTTGCGGCATCGCCCACCGTAGTGGTAACGATGTCGATGCGTTCGGACAGACGCTCGACTACGCGCTCGGCAATGGTAAGAGTGTCCTGCGCTGCCGTGGTCACACCGCCAAAGAGCACGTGGTTCCAGGGATAGTCGTCAAACGTTGCGATCTTGAGACCCGCCGGCAACGAAGGTCCCAACTGTGCCAGCGCCTCGGTCAGGCGCAGGAAGACCAGACCGTTGACGGCAATGAGGCCGAGCTTTTTACCCGCATAGCCGCGGATGGTCTCGTCCAGGCGACTGACACCCTCGACGCCACCGTCGGCCAGGGTGACGACCTCGCCCGCAAGACCGCGCGCGAAAGCTCGTCGGCAAACGCCTCGGCGCGTTCGCGACGCACGGGGCTGTCGTCGCTTGCCTCGGTGAGCAGGCACAGGCGCTCGCTGCCCGCAGAGGCCAAGGCGTCTACCAGGCCGGCGACCAGCTCACGGTTGTTGGAGGTCACCAGATCGACACCGCCGTCGGCAACATCGCGGTCGAGCAGCACGACGGGCAGGCGTCCCGCAGCCTCGGCGATCGCCTTGTCGTTGCCTCCGCAGGTATTGACGACCAGGCCGTCCACGCCGGCATCGATAAGTCTGGTGAGCGACTCTGCCTCCTTGGCGGGGTCGTTGCCGCTAATGGCCGTCATGAGCGAGCAGCCGCGCGCGGCGGCGCTGGCGGAAAGCCCTTCGAGCATGGCGCTGGAGAACGGGTTAGCAATGTCGGCCAAGATCACGCCGATGAGGTTGGTACGCGAGCTGCGCAGATTGCGCGCGGCGGCACGTGGACGATAGCCGGTGCGCTCGATAACTGCCGCGATGCGAGCACGGGTTTCCTCGGTCATCTGCCCAGGGCGGTTGTTGAGATAGCGCGAGACCGTGGCCGGGCTCACGCCCGCCTCGGCAGCAATGTCCTTAATCCTCATCTGCGCCATAGCGCACCCCGTTTCCCAATTGTCGGCAGTCTGAGCCATTTTAGGCATTTTTTTAAAAATCTCGCTTGCAAACGTTGTAGATGAGCAACATCGTTTTTGTGTCTCGAGCAGATGCGATGATGGGCTAGATATTCGAGTCTTTAGGCAGCTCAAAATAGTCGGGATGCAAGGCGATAACCGGGCCCTGTTCCTCGGGCATCAGATGCAGGTGTGTCTCTGCCAGATAGCTCGCCGTGTCGGTATCGCCCCTCTTAATGGACTCGAGAATCCGGCGATGCTGACGACGAATCGGCTCCCAATCCAGATCCTGCGACACCATACGCAACCAGTTGTACCGCTCAAAATGCGTATTGACGCTCTTCATCCAATCCCACAACATGTGGCGGCCGGCAATCTCAAAGCACGTCTCGTGGAATAGGTTGTCCAGATCGAAAAAGCGACGCGTTTCGCTATGGTCGAGCGACTCGGACTCGGCAAGAATCTGCTCGAGCCGATGTTTTTGCTCAGGCGTGGCGGCAGAGCAACATTTAATGAGTACGCTTCTCTCGAGTTTCTCACGCAAGAAACAGGCGTTCTCGGCGCGCTCCATGCTGATTTTTGAGACATAGGTGCCGCTTTTGGGACGCGTTTCCACTAGCTCCTGCTCACGCAGGCGCACAAAGGACTCGCGAATGGGCGTGCGCCCGATTCCCGTCTCCTTTTCCAGACCAATCGCCGAAAGCGCGTGCCAGGCTTGAGCTCGGCATAGATGATCTTGGAGCGCAATGCGTTGTATGCCTGATCTTGCAAGCTCTGATAATGCTGGTGTTGTTCCATAAAGCCCTCGGATGAAGCCCACGGTTTGCCGAATGTCATCACGTTATACTATCGCATCCTCCGTCCGCTCGGTTGCGGTGAAATAGGGACTGCTTGCGCCGCCAGGATCGCAAGAGCAAGCGGCGGCATCCCGAACCCGGAACGCCGCCGCTGTTTTGCTATCGGAAGGCGCAGAGACACCCGTCCCCCATGCACCAAGGGGTTAGCTAGAGCTCGCAGGCGATCTTGTATCCGTCACCGATGGCATCACGAATGTTGCCGCACTTCTGGGCATCGCCCAGCACGTGGGTGGAGACACCGGCCGCGGCAAGGTCGTCGGCAAGCTTGCTATTGGGACGATAGCCCATGGCAAGCACCAGCGTATCGGCATCGGCGATGGTGTGGATCTGGCCATCCTTTTCGTACGAGATGGTGTCCTCGGTGATCTCGGTCACCTTGGCCTCGGTCAGCACGTGAACGCCCTTGGAGAGCATGCGCGTGATGAGCACCGCGCGACCGGCACCGCCCTCGTTAGCGGCGAGCGTCTTGGTCATCTCGATGACGGTGACATCGCGATTGGCTGGCGACAGGTCGTTGACCAACGGGGCCAGGTAATCGGCCGTCTCGCAGCCGACGGTGCCGCCGCCCACGATGACGATCTTCTTGCCCGGGAAAGCCTTGCCGCCCAGCAGGTCGTCAGCCGTCATAACCTGCTTAAAGCCCTGCATGAAAGCCGGAGCGATGGGCTCGGCGCCATAAGCCAGGACGACCTCGTAGCCCGCGTAGTCACGCTGAATGTCCTCGGCCGAAAGCTCGGTACCAAAGACGCACGTGACGCCGGCATCAGCCAGGCGACGGTACTGATACTTAATCACACGCGTGAGCTCCTGCTTTGCCGGCGGACGGCCGCGATGCGCATCTCGCCGCCCGGCTCGTCCTGTTTATCCACGAGCACCACGTTATGGCCGCGCTTGGCGGCAATATAGGCCGCCTCCATGCCCGCGGGACCGGCGCCCACGATGAGCACGTTCTTTGCCTCGGCGGCAGGCTCGTAGCCGGCCTCGTCGCGCTCCACGTCCGGGTTGACGGTGCAGGAGATGCGCTTGCCGAACATAATGCCGTTCAGGCAGCGCAGGCAGCCGATGCAGGGACGGATCTCGTCGGCGTTACCGGCAGCCGCTTTGTTGCAGAACTCGGCATCGCACAGATTGGCGCGGCCCATCATGCAGATGTCGGCAGCGCCGTCCTCGATCAGCTCCTCGGCAATCCAGGCCTCGTTGATGCGGCCGACGGTGGCGACGGGAATGTTCACATGCTTCTTGATCTCGCGCGAACAGGCGGCGTGCGAGGCCTGCTGGGTACCGGCGGCGGGAATGGCGGAGCCGCGCTTGATGGTGGTGCCGCCCGACACGTGGATCATGTCGACACCGGCCTTCTCCAGGCGACGCGAGACATAGATCATGTCGTTGAGGGTCAGGCCGCCATCGGTGTACTCGTCACCCGAGATGCGGACGTCGATGATGAAGTCCTTGCCGCAGCGTTCGCGAATCTCGGCGATGACCTCGAGCAAGAAGCGCATGCGGGCGTCGAGCGAGCCGCCGTACTCGTCGGTACGCTTGTTGTATAGCGGGGTCAAAAAGCCGCCGAGCATGCCATGGGCGTGCGCCGCATGGACCTCAACGCCATCGACGCCGGCCTTCTGCATACGCACGGCGCGTCGCCGAACTGATGCGTGAGCTCGTGGATCTCATCGACCGTGATGGGGCGCGGCGCCTCGCGGGCATAGGACGGGCCCACAAAGGACGGGGCGATGAGGCGCGGCGTGCCCGGAATGTTAAAGGCCATGTAGGCGGGGTGGAAGAGCTGCGGCATGATCTTGCAGCCATACTCGTGGACGGCGGCGGCGAGCTTTTCCCAGCCGGGGATAAACGTGTCGTCGTAGCAGCACATGTCACCCGGCAGATAGGTATAGGTGGGCTCGACCGTCACGACCTCGGTGATGATCAGGCCCACGCCGCCCTTGGCACGGGCGCGGTAATGGTCGACCAGATCGTCGGTCACATAGCCGTGGTCGGCCAGGTTGGTGGACACCGGCGGCATAAAGACGCGGTTCTTGACCTCGGTCGTACCGACCTTGATCGGGCTAAAGAGCATCGGGTAGGAGGAGGACTCCATGCAGGCTTCCTTTCGTTTGAGCCGCTCGGCGGCAGTTGCTGACCTACCTATCGTAGCAGTAACTGCCGTATCCGCACTCGCTCGCACTCTCCACCTTCAATCCCGACCCTCACAAAAGTTGCGGTGGGATACGGAGTAGATGAGGCTTTTGACAGACAAAACAGTCCGTATTTCACCGCAACTGATGGGCGGGGTGGAATTGAGGGCTCAGATAGTCAGTCATGCCCTCATCCGCCACTCCCTCACCTACAGCGCGCCGTCCAGCATAAGGTTCACCTTGAGCACGTTGACCGTGGGCTCGCCGAAGACGCCCAGGAATCGGCCCCTGGTGCACTGGGCGATGATGTCGCGCACCTCGCCTTCGCTCTTGCCCGTGGCCTTCGCCAGGCGCGGTACCTGGTACTCGGCGGCATCGGGGGAGATCTCCGGGTCGAGGCCGGACCCCGAACACGTCACCAGGTCGACGGGCACAGCGTCCATATCGGCATCGGGGTTGGCGGCGCGGATCTTCTTCACGCGCGCATCCACAAGCTGCCGATACTCCTCACTCGCCGGGGACAGGTTGGACGGGGCACCATACGCCATGAGCTCGCCGTCTTCGCCTTCGACAATTGATACGTTCTGGATACGACCCCACATGTGGGCTTCGTCATCGAAGTTCTGGCCGATGAGCTCGGAACCCACAACCTTGCCGTCGACCGTAATGAGCGAACCGTTCGCCTGATACGGGAACGTAACCTGAGCGATGCCGGTCACCACGAGCGTGTATCCCAGGCCGCAGACGATGGTAAACAGCGCGAACACGCCCAGTGCGCGCGATGCGATACCTTTGAACATACAAACCTCCGTCTACATCATGCCAATGCCGAACAAGGCCAGCAGCATGTCGATAATCTTGATGAATACGAACGGGGCAACGATGCCGTCCAGACCCCACACGAGCAGGTTGTGGGTCAGCAGCTGTCCGGACGGGACCTCGCGGTACTTAACGCCCTTGAGAGCCGCCGGAATTAGCGCGACGATGACCAGCGCGTTGTAGATGATGGCGGACAGCACGGCCGTCAACGGGTTGGTGAGGCCCAGGATGTTGAGGGCGCCCAGTCCCGAATAGATCGGCGAGAACAGGGCCGGGATGATAGCGAAGTACTTCGCCACGTCGTTGGCCACCGAGAAGGTCGTGAGCGAGCCGCGGGTCATGAGCAGCTGCTTGCCAATACGCACGACCTCGATGAGCTTGGTGGGGCTGGAGTCGAGGTCGACCATGTTGCCGGCCTCCTTGGCAGCCTGGGTGCCCGTGTTCATGGCCACGGCGACGTCGGCCTGGGCCAGAGCGGGCGCGTCGTTGGTGCCGTCGCCGGTCATGGCGACCAGGTGACCCTCACGCTGGAACTCGCGGATCTTCTCGAGTTTGCCTTCAGGGGTGGCCTCGGCCAGGAAGTCGTCAACGCCGGCCTCGGCGGCGATTGCCGCGGCGGTGAGCGGATTGTCGCCCGTCACCATGATGGTCTTGATGCCCATCTTGCGCAGGTCGGCGAACTTCTCCTTACGCCGGACTTGATGATGTCCTTGAGGTACACAACGCCCAGCACGCGGCAGTTCTTGGTCACGACCAGCGGGGTGCCGCCGGCCTTGGCGATGCGCTCGACGACCTCGTCGCACTCCTGGGAGAACACGCCGCCGGCTGCCTCCACATAGGTGCGCACGGAATCGGCAGCGCCCTTGCGGATCTCATTGCCCTCGTAGTTCACGCCGGACATACGCGTTGCCGCGGTGAACGGGATGAACTCCATACCCTTATCCTCGAGCGTGCGACCGCGCAGACCGAACTGCTCCTTGGCGAGCACGACGATGGAACGACCCTCGGGGGTCTCGTCGGCCAGCGAGGAAAGCTGAGCGGCATCGGCCAGCTCCGCGGGATCGACGCCGTCGACCGGGATGAACTCAGCGGCTTGGCGGTTACCCAGGGTGATGGTACCGGTCTTGTCGAGCATGAGGATGTCGACGTCGCCGGCGGCCTCGATGGCGCGGCCGGACATGGCCAGCACGTTGGCCTCGTTCAGACGGCTCATGCCGGCGATGCCGATGGCGGACAGAAGGGCGCCGATGGTAGTGGGAGCCAGGCACACGAGCAGCGCCACGAGCGTGGTCACGGCCGTGGGGTTGTCCATGTCGTTAAGACCGACCGAGAAGCAGGAGTAACAATACAGGGCCAGCGTGACCAGGATAAAGACGATGGAGAGGGCCACCAGGAAGATCTCCAGAGCGATCTCGTTAGGGGTCTTCTTGCGCGCGGCACCCTCGACCATCGCGATCATCTTGTCCAGAAAGCTCTGGCCGGGCTCACTGGAGATCTTGACGATGATCCAGTCGGACAGCACCGTGGTACCACCGGTAACGGCAGAGCGGTCGCCGCCGGCCTCGCGGACCACGGGGGCGGACTCGCCGGTGATGGCGGACTCGTCAACGGAGGCAGCGCCCTCGATGACGTCGCCGTCGCCGGGAATCTGCTCTCCGGCGCGTACGATCACCAGGTCGCCGCGCGTGAGCTCGGTGCCGGGAACGACGATGAAGTGCTCCTTGTCCTCAACGGACTCGATGCGATGGGCCTCGACATCCTTCTTGGCCGCACGCAGGGAATCGGCCTGGGCCTTACCGCGGCCTCGGCAAGCGCCTCGGCGAAGTTCGAGAACAGGTCGGTGAGCCACAGGATGACCGCGATGGCGACCACATAGTAGGTGGGCACACCCGCGTCCTGCACACCGAAGATGGAAGCGACGGCCAGGACGGAGGTCATGACGGCGGAAAGCCACACCAGGAACATGACCGGGTTTTGAATCTGGACGCGAGGATCCAGCTTGGCAAACGAGTCGCGGACCGCGCGGCCCATCATGTCTTTTTGCATAGCCATAAATCTGCGCCCTCCTTTACGCAATCATCTGAAAGAACTCGGCAACGGGGCCAAGCGCCAGGGCCGGGAAGAAGCTCAGGGCACCGATCAGCAGAACGATGAACACGAGCAGGAATACGAACATGCCGTTGGTGGTAGACAGGGTACCGGCGCTCTCGGCGACCTTACCCTTCTTGGCCAGCGAGCCAGCGATAGCCAGCGTACCGATGATGGGCATGAAGCGGGCGAACAGCATCTCGAGGCCGAGCATGACGTTGATCCAGGGAATGTTGCAGTTCATGCCTGCAAACGCCGAGCCGTTGTTGCCGCCGCATGAGGTGAAGGCATACAGCACCTCGGAGAAGCCGTGCGCCCCGCCGTTGGTGAGCTGGTCGGCAAGACCGGGCACCATGCAGGCGATGGCCGAACACACCAGAATGGCAAACGGAGTTGCCAGGCACAGGACAACTGCCCAGCGCATCTCGCCCGGCTCGATCTTCTTGCCCAGGAACTCGGGCGTGCGGCCGACCATAAGCCCGGCGATGAACACTGTGAGGATGGCGAAGCCGATCATGCCGTACAGGCCGCAGCCTACGCCGCCGAAGACGACCTCGCCCAGAGCCATCTGGAGCATCTGGACAAAACCGCCCAGCGGGGTGTAGGAGTCGTGCATGGAGTTAACCGAGCCGTTGGAAGCGGCGGTGGTGTAAGCCGACCACGTGGAGGAGGTGGCGATACCAAAGCGGCTCTCCTTGCCCTCCATGTTGCCGCCGGCCTGGCCGTCGGTCATCTCGATGTTGACCGCGCCGCCATCGGCCAGCTGCGGGGTGCCCGCATGCTCGTTGACGGCGATGATGCCGGTGAAGATCACCAGCAGGATGAACATGGCGGCAAAGATGGCCTTGCCCTGCTTGGTGTTCTTGACGCCGATACCGAAGGCGAAGCAGCAGGCGGCCGGAATCAGCAGCAGGCTGGTCATCTCGATGATGTTGGTGAAGGCACTGGGGTTCTCATACGGATGGGCGGAGTTCACGCCGAAGAAGCCGCCGCCGTTGGTGCCGGACTGCTTGATGGCGACCTGAGGAGCCGCGGGACCCTGGGGCAGGAACTGCTCGGTGACCACGCGCGCGCCCTCGACAACCTTGCCGTCGACCTTGACCGTGTCGCCCTCGATTTGGGCGCCGTCGATGACGCTCCAGCCGCCGTCTGCATTAGGCTGGACAGCGACGGGCTCTACGAGCTCAGCCTTCTGAGCCGGCTGGAAGTTGGAGATGACGCCACCGGCAGCCAGACAGATGCCAAACACGAGGTTCAGCGGAATGAGCACATACAGGACGGTGCGGGTGAGGTCGACCCAGAAGGAACCCAGACCCTGCTCCTTGACCCGACGGAAGCCGCGGATCAGCGCGAACATGACCGCGATACCGGTACCAGCGGAAACGAAGTTCTGCACGGTGAGGCCCATGAACTGCACGAAGTAGGACAGGGTGGTCTCACCGGAGTAGGACTGCCAGTTGGTGTTGGTTATGAAGGAAGCAGCCGTATTGAACGACAGGTCCCATGGCACACCCGGCAGGTGCTGGGGATTGCCTGGCAAGAAGGACTGAAGCACCTGGAGTGCCACAAGAGCCACGAGGCCGATCCCCGAAAAGACCAGCACGCTTGCCAGATAGCGCCTACACCCCATCTGCTCTGCCGCGTCGATGCGAAGCAGACGATAGACGCCACGCTCCACAGGAGCAATCACAGGCGACAGGAACGTATGCTCGCCATCCATGATATGGGCCATGAACCGACCGAGCGGAACGGCCAGGACGACGAGCACGGCAAAGTACAAGATGTACTGAATCGCAGCGTCCATAGTTTACGAATCACTCCTCATCAGAATGTAGATGTAATAGATAAGGAGTCCGATGCAGACGACTCCGATAATGGGAATGAGGATGTCCATTACCGCCCCTTTCACGCGCGGTCCGATGTCTCGGACGCCTGCTCTCGCAAGCGCCTGGGGACAGTAAACGCTTCTAGAGATTAAAGAGGCGTGAGGGCCGGGGCTCACGACCTTAAGATGCCGTAAAGATGCAGGTAGAAAGCACTATTGCGGCTGCAGTGCGCCTATACTCGACCTCGCGAGCATACAGTGGCGTCCTCACCGCGCATGCACGCATGGACAACGTTTCAGAAAGGCTACGCTATGCAGCGCGACGCATCGGACACTCGCGTCAATCCAGACCTCATCCTCAAGGCAATTGAGAAAGACGAGGTCGCCGATGACGCTCGAACCAGCCGGGGACACCTCAAGATTTTCTTTGGCTACGCTGCTGGTGCAGGCAAACCTATGCGATGCTTCAAGCGCCCACGCCGCCAAGCGGCGAGGTGTCGACGTCGTCGCGGGATACATCGAGCCGCACGACGTCCGGCAACTGCCCATCTTGCACAAGGGCTTGAGAACGTGCCCTGCAAACTCATCGAGCACAACGGCATTGCGCTCAGCGAGTTCGATCTAGATGCGGCTATCGAACGCGCCCCTCAGCTCATCCTTGTCGACGAGCTCGCCCATACGAATGCGCCGAGGTCTCGCCACGACAAACGCTATCAAGACGTCGAGGAACTTCTACATGCAGGCATCGACGTCTATACGACCGTAAACGTTCAGCATATCGAGAGCCTAAACGACATGGTTGCATCCATCACCGGCGTTGTCGTGAGCGAACGAATCCCCGACCGCATCTTCGATGATGCCGACCAGGTCGAGCTCGTCGACATAGAGCCCGAAGACCTACTTGAGCGCCTTCGCGCCGGCCTCGTCTACCGTCCCGCACAAGCCGAGCGAGCGCAACAGCATTTTTTTACCGTCGAGAACCTCACCGCACTCCGAGAAATCGCGCTGCGCCGCTGCGCCGATCGCACCGGCCACCTCACAGACGCCGCACGCGTGCTGGGAAACCGTGACTACTACACCAAGGAGCGTATCTTAGTCTGTGTCTCCCCGGCGCGACCAATCCCCGCATCGTCCGTGCCGCCGCACGCATGGCGAAAGCGTTTCGCAGCGAGCTCGTCGCCCTGTTCGTAGAGAGCCCACGCACGCAAGCCATGAGCGATGATGAGCGCGCCAAGCTTGCAGACAATATCGCCCTAGCCGAGCAGCTCGGAGCACATATGGAAACCGTCTATGGCGACGACGTCGCGTTTCAGATCTCCGAGTTCGCGCGCTGTCGGGTATTTCGAAGATCGTCATGGGGCGCACGGGCGAGCACAGCAGCGTCCGTCAGGCCCTCTTTGGCCGCAAATCTCTCGTAGAACAGCTCATAACATTCGCCCCGAACCTCGACATTTACATCATTCCAGACCAGTCGACTCCGCCCTCCCGACCCAAAGGACGCCGCCATGCGCTCGCCCTGCAGCCGCCCAGCAGCCGAAACGTGCTTCGCACGCTGGCCCTCTCTCTTGTCGCCACGGCGATCGGCACGGCTTTCCGCCATCTGGGATTTGCCGATTCCAGCATCATATCCCTCTATATCCTCACGGCCCTGCTGACCGCCGTCACCACGACGGGGCGTATCTGCACGATCGTATCGAGCGTGCTCTCTGTAGTGCTTTACAACTTCTGCTTCGTAACGCCTCTGTTTTCGCTCGCCAGCTACGACCGAAGCTATCTGGTCACGTTCGGCATCATGTTCGCTACCGCTATGGTCGCCGGCGAGTTAACTGCGCGCATCGCCGACAATGCCCGTACCTCCGCCGAGAACGCATTCAAAACGCGCGTACTCCTCGAAACGAACCAGCTCTTACAGCAAGCCCATAGCGCGGAGGAGTGCGCCCGCGTCGCCATGAACCAACTCGTCAAACTGCTAAAACTCGACGTGGTCTTCTACCCCGCCGAACACGGCACGCTCGGCAAGGCGCTCTATGAGTCCGCTGGCACCGAAAACCGATCCGCGTCGCTGCTCACCGACTACGAGCGCGCCGTTGCAACCTGGACCTTCACCAACAACAAGCGCGCGGGCGCAAGCACGCGGACCCTGCCTGAGGCGCGCTGTCTCTACCTCGCGGTTCGCACCGGCGACAAGGTATTCGGTGTCATCGGCATCGCCCTGGAGGGGCGCGAGATCGAAGCCTTCGAGCATTCGATCGTCCTATCTATCGTAGGTGAATGCGCTTGGCGCTCGAAAGTGACCGGGCGGCGCAAGAGCGCGAAGAGGCTGCGGTCTTGGCGAAAAACGAGCAGCTGCGCGCCAACCTTTTGCGCTCCATCGGCCATGATTTGAGGACACCCCTCACGGCTATATCCGGATCTGCGGCAATCCTTCGGAAGAGCGACGAGAAGCTCAGCCTCGAACAACGCTGCGATCTCGCCGATGCCATCTACGACGACTCCCTCTGGCTTATCGATACCGTGGAGAACCTCCTCGCCATCACACGCGTCGAGGACGGCACCATTCGCCTCAACTTCACATCCGAGCTTATCGACGAGGTCATCGAGGCCGCCCTCAGCCATGTCGCACAAGCATCGCATGGACGTGTTGTCACCATCGAGCACACTGACGACATCCTGCTGGTACGCATCGACGTCCATCTCATCATGCAGGTGCTTACGAATCTCATCATGAACGCCTTCAAATACACGCCCGAGGACTCGACTGTCACCATCAGCGCACGTCGCGAGGGCGCGTTCGTCGTGGTGGACGTCGCAGACGATGGGCCGGGTGTGGCAGACTGCGACAAGCCTCATATCTTTGAGCGCTTCTTCACCTCACGCAATATGCGGCCCGTGGATTCGCGTCGAAGCATCGGCCTTGGGCTGTCGCTCTGCCGCTCCATCGTGGAGGCGCATGGCGGCGTCATCGAAGCTCGCGACAACCACCCCCATGGGGCCGTCTTCCGTTTTACCCTGCCCGCCGAGGAGATCGAGATTCATGAATAATGCCGCTAAGCCACGCATCCTCCTGGTCGAAGATGACCTGACCGTTCAAAACCTCGTTTCGACCGCGCTTGACCTCCACGGCTATGTCGTGAGCAAGGTTTGCAACGGCCAGGCCGCCATCATGGATGCGGTGTCGCACGGCCCTAGCCTCATCATGCTCGACCTCGGCCTTCCCGACATTGACGGTATCGAGGTCATCACGAAGATCCGAAGCTGGTCGGCAGTCCCCATTATCGTCATTTCGGCGCGCACCGAAGATTCCGACAAGATTGCAGCACTTGACGCAGGGGCAGACGACTACCTCACCAAGCCCTTTTCTGTGGATGAGTTGCTCGCGCGCGTCCGCGCGAATTTGAGGCGCTCCTCGATGGCGTCGAGTGAGTCGACAGAAGCGAGCACGTTCGACAACGGTCCGCTGCATATCGACTACGCCGCGGGATACGCGACGAAAAGACGGACGCGAGCTCTCGCTCACCCCCAACCGAGTACAAATTGCTCGTCCTTCTGGCGAAAAACGTCGACAAGGTGCTCACCCACACCTTCATCACCCGCGAGATATGGGGCACGAGCTGGGACAGCGATCTGGCGAGCCTGCGCGTGTTCATGCGCACCCTGCGCAAGAAGATCGAGGCAGACCCCTCTCACCCTAAGATGATTCAGACGCACATGGGTGTCGGGTACCGCATGCAGCGTCTCTAGCCCACCCCACAAAAAAGTTGCGGTGGAATACGGAGTAGATAAGGCCTTTGACAGCCAAAACAGTCCGTATTTCACCGCAACTGATTTAACGATACCCTAAAAATACTCTTCAACTCGCCGCGCTCGCGTCCAAATGCGCAAAGCGCCCCGCGAACGAATGCTCGCGGGGCGCTTTGATGTCCCGGGCCTTACTTGATACCACGGCCCAAGTCTTCGGCGATTTTGTCCACGCCCTTAAGCGCGGCGCACGTCTTTTTGTTGGAGCAATGCCCGGTGCAAACGCCACCTTGAGCGCAGTCGGCGCAGGTGCCCTTGCGGTAGATGCGCACGCACACCGCGACAAACGCAATGCCGACAACAGCCAGTACAACAATATCGATAGGTGCCATAGCAAGCCTCCTCTAGTTAACCACCACTTACTTTACCCCATTCTCCACCTACCAAAAGGGACAGGTTTATTTGGTCGGTTTATCTGCGGAAACGCCACATCTCCCCTACCAAAAAGCCCGAGTGTCGCTGGGACACCCGGCTCGTGGAAAGGGGCTAATCCTTATTCGGACTTAAGCGGAAACTGCGGCGGAAGCGGTGTTGGTCTCATCCTCGTCGGTCCAAGCGTGCTTGGGCATGGGACGGAAGATCTGGAAGAGCATCGCAACCAGCAGCACGATGGCCACAACCGTCCAGATACCAAACTGGCCAAGGACAAGCAGGTTGTAGAACTGGTTGATGAACAGGCCGATGACCCAAGCGAAGGCGCACTCGTAGCCGATGGCAATCGCGGTCCACTTACCGGAGTCCATCTGATTGCGGATAGTGCCCATGGCGGCAAAGCACGGGCGCACAGCAGGTTGAAAGCGCCGAAGGCAACGCAGGCGCCCATAGTCGGGAACATGCCGGCAAACGCGGTCCACAGGCTCGGGTCGGTCTCGGCGGCGTCAGCAACCGACAGCAGCGAGCCGGCGGTGGCGACGACGTTCTCCTTAGCGACAAGGCCAGAGACAGTCAGCGCAGTTGCCTGCCAGGTGCTAAAGCCGAGCGGGGCGAAGATCCAAGCGACCAGGTTGCCGAGCATGGCAAGCACAGAGTAGTCCATGAACTCCTCGGGGATGCCGTCCATCGCGGGCAGGAAGCCAAAGGAACCGTTGTAGCTACCAAAGTTGGAGAGGAACCAAACGACGACGGTGGACGCGAAGATGACCGTGCCGGCCTTCTTGATAAAGGCCCAGCAGCGCTCCCACACGTGCAGCGCCCAAGAGCGGATCGCCGGGAAGTGGTAGGCGGGAAGCTCCATAACGAACGGCGTCGGGCGACCGGCGAAGAGCTTGGTCTTCTTGAGCATGAGGCCCGAGGCGATGACGGCAAAGACGCCCAAGAAGTAGAAGAGCGGGCTGATCCATGCGGCGGTGGTGGAAGAATCGCCGATGATGGAGCCCATGAGCAGGGCGATGATCGGCAGCTTAGCGCCACAGGGAATGAACGTGGTGGTCATGACCGTCATGCGGCGGTCCTTCTCGTTCTCGATGGTCTTGGTGGCCATGACGCCGGGGACGCCGCAGCCCGAGGACACGAGCATGGGGATAAAGGACTTACCGGACAGGCCAAACCGGCGGAACACGCGGTCCATGATGAAGGCGACACGGGCCATGTAGCCGCAGTCCTCCAGGAAGGACAGCATCACAAAGAGCAGGAACATCTGCGGAACGAAGCCGAAGATGGCGCCTAAGCCGCCGACGATACCGTCGCAGACCAGCGAATCAACCAGGCCGCCGTCCTCGGTACCACCCGCCACAAGGGCGTCGTGCACCACGGTGGTAATACCCGGGACATAGGGGCCGTACTGCGCCGGATCGATCGAGTCGGCGGCGTCACCCGCAGCCTCGACAGCTGCGTCGTAGGCGTCGCGGCCCTGGCCGAGCACATACCAACCGTCGGTGCCAAAGAGCTGGTCGTTGGTGAAGTCGGTTACCGTGCCGCCCAAGGTGGAAACGGCGATGTAGTACACGCAGAACATGATGACTACGAAGATCGGCAGGCCCAGGATACGGTTGGTAACCACACGGTCGATCTTCTCGGAGGTGCTCATCTTGGCCGGAGCCTTGGTGAGGCACTCGTCAATGATGTGGGCAATGACGCCGTAGCGCTCGCCGGTGATGATGGACTCGGCGTCGTCGTCGCAGTCCTGTTCGCACTGGGCGACCAGCTGCTCCACGCGAGCGGCCTTCTCCTTAGTGAGGTTGATGAGCTTGCAGCGTCCGCGTCGCGCTCAAACAGCTTAACGGCGTAGTAGCGACGCTTGTTGGCGGGAACGCTCGCAGGCAGGTTATTCTCGATGTGGTCCAGAACGTCCTCGATGGAGGAATCGAACTTGTGCTCCGGCACCTGGCCCTTGGAAGCAGCGGACTTCTTGACCTGCTCGAACAGCTCCTTGATGCCCTTGTTCTTAAGAGCCGAGATCATCATGACCGGACAGCCGAGCTTCTTGGAGAGCTTGTCCGTGTCGATCTTGTCGCCGTTCTTCTCGACCAAGTCGGCCATGTTGAGGGCGACGACCACGGGCAGGCCGGTCTCGATAACCTGAAGCGCCAGGTACAGGTTGCGCTCGAGGTTGGTGGCGTCGACCACCTGGACGACGACATCGGGCTCGCCGCTCATGAGGTAATCGCGCGAGCATTGCTCCTCGGGGCTGTAGGGGGAAAGCGAGTAGATGCCAGGGAGGTCTGTGATGGTAACGTTCTTGTCGCTTAGGAGCTTGGCCTCCTTTTTCTCAACCGTGACGCCGGGCCAGTTGCAACGTAGCCGTTGGCGCCCGTGATCAGGTTGAAAAGCGTGGTCTTGCCACAGTTGGGGTTACCCGCCAGCGCGACATGGATCTGAGAATCCGCCATTCAATCCTTCTTCCTTGTGTGCCTGCGCTGCTTTCTCCGCGCAGGTGGATAATGTGCTTTAAAGTTGCTGCATTAAGTTAGAAATACCTAACTTTACCTGCAGAAATATACGCCGCAAGCCCTTACTGGACCTCTACGACGGCAGCCTCTTCCTTGCGGATGGAAAGCTCGTAGCCGCGTACGTTGATCTCGACCGGATCACCGAGCGGCGCAACCTTTACGACCTTGAATGAAGTGCCCTTGATGAGCCCCAGGTCCATAAGGTGGCGGCGCAGCGCGCCCTCACCGTGAAGCTTGACGATGGTAGAGCTCTCGCCTACCTTAACGTCACCCAACGTCTTCATCCTCTTGTCCCCCTTTCGGTTTTAATGAAATGCTGCGGACTAACCGACGGTCATGATGTGCATGGCAACCTTGGAATCGATGCCAAAACGTGCGCCCAGCACGGTGACGATGATATTGGCACCACTCGAGCTCACCACGTGAATCTCGCTGCCCTCGACAAAGCCGAGGTCCTTGAGGTGGTGCTTCATGTCCTGATTGCCCTTTACACGAGACACGTGCACGGTTTCGCCCGCCTTTACCATCGAGAGCGGCAAAGCCGGCATCTGCGGTCCGCAAGACATGAGTGCGCTCCTAACGTCAGTTCGTCCTCAACATCGACGCAGCAAAAGTTAACCACGTCTATGTTCGCTATAGTAAACTAACACGTGGTTAACTTTTTGAAAAGGGTCCCTATTCAGTTTTCGAAAAGTTTCCCATAACGAAACAAAAGAGGCGCCGCAAAGAGCGCCTCCCAGAGATGTGACAAAGGGACTGTCCCTTTGTCACATTGTTGCGTTTAGAGCGAGAGGTTTCTGATCGACGTGACACACGAAGCCTCGTCTACGCCCGAAACGCGAAAGACGACGTCCTCGCCACATTCGCCGTAAAGCGCCATGAGGCCCATCACGTCACGGCCGTCGGTATGGCGATCGCCGATGCTGACCGATACGTTGCTACGATGCTTGGCAATAATGTCATAGAGCAGCGCAACCGGGCGGGCATGCAATCCCAACGGATCTTTAATCGTCTTTGTAAACTCGACCATGTCCCCTCCCGCGGCATCGTGCATTCGGCCGGCAAACCCAGCCACGTGGTAGTTATTGTACGTTACCGGCGCACCCCCGTCCCACAAAAAACGAGGGAAGGCACGTGTCCCTCCCTCGTTACGGGCAATATGTAGCCGCTTGCCTACATCAGGCGCAGGCTGACGTCCTTGAGCTGGGCGCCGCTAACGGCACTCGGGGCGCCCGACATGAGGTCGGAGCCGCTGGCCGTCTTGGGGAACGCCATGACGTCGCGGATGGAGTCGGAACCGGTGAGCAGCATGCACACGCGGTCCAGGCCCAGAGCGAAACCGCCCATCGGGGGCGCACCAAACTTGAGCGCCTCCATGAGGAAGCCAAACTGAGACTCGGCGCGCTCCTCGGTAAAGCCCAGGAGCTTGAGCATGGACATCTGCATCTCGGCGTTGTGGATACGCATACCGCCGCCACCGGCCTCAAAGCCGTCCATGACAAAGTCGTAGGTGCAAGAACCGGCTGCCAACGGATTGGCCTCGATCTTGGCGATGTCGGTCTCGGTCGGCAGGGTGAAGGGCTGGTGCTCGGCAGCGTAAGCCTTGCGGTCCTCGTCCCAGTGGAACAGCGGGAAGTTGACGACCCACAGGAAGTCGTGGCCCTCGCGCTTAATCTCGAGCGCGTTAGCCATGTGGGAACGCATGCCGCCCAGGATCTCGTCGGAGAGCAGGCGCGGGCCGGCGGCGAACATCACAAGGTCGCCGGGCTCGACGTCCATGCGCTCGCGCAGGGCGGTCATCTCCTCGTCCGAGAAGAACTTGACGATGGGGCTGTTGATGGAGCCGTCCTCGCGGAATGCGATCCAGGCCAGGCCCTTGGCGCCAAACGTGGAAGCCACGCCGGCAAGCTTATCGATCTTGGCGCGAGCCAGGCACCGGCGCCCTTGGCGTTGATGGCCTTGACGACAGAGCCTCCTCGTTCGCGGCAGTCGCAAAGACCTTGAACTTGGAGTTGGCGAAGATGTCGGTCAGGTCGACCAAGTGCATGCCATAGCGGGTATCGGGCTTGTCGGAGCCATAGGTGTCCATGGCCTCCCAGTAGTTCATGCGACGCAGCGGCGTGGGCATCTCGACACCCATGCGGCCGAAGGCATCGGCAAGAACCTCTTCGAGCGCGCTCATAACGTCGTTCTGGTCCACGAAGGACATCTCGATATCGACCTGGGTGAACTCGGGCTGACGGTCGGCACGCAAGTCCTCGTCGCGGAAGCACTTGGCAACCTGATAGTAGCGCTCGACGCCACCGACCATAAGCAGCTGCTTCAGGAGCTGCGGGGACTGCGGCAGGGCGTAGAAGTTGCCCGGCTGGATGCGGCTGGGGACGATGAGTCGCGGCGCCCTCGGGCGTGGACTTGAACAGGGAGGGCGTCTCGACCTCCATGAACTCACGGTTGTGCAGCGCCTCGCGAATGGCAAAGGTAAAGTCGGAGCGCAGCTTGAGGTTGGCCATCATCTCGGGACGACGAAGGTCCAGATAGCGATAGCGCAGGCGGGTGTCCTCGCTGGTCTCGATGCCGTCCTCGATCTGGAACGGCGGGGTGACGGACGTATTGAGCACCTCGGCGTGGTCGGTCAGGACCTCGATCTCGCCGGTGGCGAGCTTGGTGTTGGTGGTCTCCTCGCCACGGGCGCGCACGACGCCGTGAATCTTGATGGGCCACTCGGGACGCATGGTCTCGGCGATCTTAAAGGCGTCGCCGTCGGAGTGCTCGGGGTCGAAGGTAAGCTGCGTGATGCCCTCACGGTCGCGAAGGTCGCAGAAGATAAGGCCGCCGTGGTCGCGGCGACGGCTCACCCAACCGGTGAGGGTGACCTCTTCGCCCACGTTCTCGAAGCGAAGCTCGCCGCAGGTACGGGTGTGCATGGAATGCTCATCGATGGGACGGGTCTGGCTCATACCAGTGATCCTCCTTTATGGATCTGTGCCGCCCCGTGTCGTTCCGGGCGGCGTCGTACAGATTTGCCCAGCCTGCGTAAACCGCGCAGCCAGACATGGCGTTCTATCTTATCGCACTCGCGTCGATGTGCCGCGAAAAAGTGGCTCCTGCCCAAAGACTTGACGGAGACGAAACAATTGACGCGCCGCGACACCCGCCCGCGCTCGTCACGTGCGACAATATGCCCCAATAAAACAGCACTCGGAAAGGCCCGCCATGACTGCACGCCTCATCGTTATGGATATCGACTCCACGCTCATCAACCAGGAGGTCATCGACCTGTTGGGCGAAGAGGCCGGCGTGGGCGAGCAGGTGGCACAGATCACCGAACGCGCCATGCGCGGCGAGCTTGACTTTAAGCAGGCGCTCGAGGAGCGCGTGAGGCTGCTCGCCGGCCTGGACGAGAGCGTGTTCGAGCGCACCTTTAAGCGCGTGACATTTACCCCCGGCGCGTTGGAGCTTGTGCGCTCGGCACACAGCAAGGGTTGGAAGGTCGGCGTCGTGAGTGGCGGCTTTCACGAAGTCGCCGATAAGATCGTGGCCGCCGCGGGCATCGACTTTTGCCTGGCCAATCGTCTGGAGGTCGTGGACGGCAAGCTCACCGGTAAGTTGGCTGCCGACATTGTGACCAAGGAGTCCAAGCTCATCCAGCTGCTGGACTGGGCAGTTGAGTGCGGTGTCGACATGGCCCATACCGTCGCGATCGGCGACGGTGCCAACGACATCCCCATGATTCAGGCCGCGGGCACGGGCATCGCGTTTTGTGCCAAGCCCAAGACGCGCGAGGCCGCCCCGTTTGCCATCGACGAGCGCAATCTGATGCTCGCCATGGACATCATCCTGCGCGACTAGCCAATCCGTCTAGCAATTGAATCAGTCTGTCCTATAGTTTCCGAACAATTCTGTCTTAGTGTTCGGAAACATACCCTTTGAGTGCTAAACTTTGCGCCGTCGAAGGGAACATATATGGATAAGCGAGATCTAGAGCAGCTGCTGAGCGATGTTGCCGGCGGAGCAGTCACCCCTGCCGACGCCCTCACGCGCATCCAGACGGCTCCGACCGCCGATTTGGGCTTTGCGCAGCTCGACCTTTCGCGCGGGGTGCGCCAGGGAGCCGGCGAAGTTGTCTACGGCGCCGGTAAAACCGCCGAGCAAATTGCCGCCATTATCAAAGCATTACTCGATGCCGGCCAGGAGCGCATCCTGGTCACGCGCCTGGACGACGAAAGGCAGCCCGCACCTCGGAGCTCCTCGGCAACGGCATCGACCTGGGATATGTCCCGGACGCCCAGCTCGCCCTGGTGGGTGGCAAGCCCTCCCCCAACGGCAACGGACGCATCGTCGTCGCCTGCGCCGGCACGAGCGACCTGCCCGTTGCCGAGGAAGCCGCGTTGACGGCCGAGTTCTACGGCAACGCGGTCGATCGCCTCTACGACGTGGGTGTCGCCGGCCTGCACCGCCTGCTCGCTCATGCTGAGGAACTTGCCCAGCGCAGGTGGTCATCGCCATCGCCGGCATGGAGGGCGCCCTGGCGAGCGTCATCGGAGGCCTTGTGAGCTGTCCGGTCATCGCCGTCCCCACCAGCGTGGGCTATGGCGCGAACTTTGGCGGCATGGCCGCACTGCTCGCCATGCTCAACTCCTGCGCCAGCGGCGTTTCGGTCGTCAATATCGACAACGGCTTTGGCGCCGCCTATCAGGCAAGTCTTATCAATCATCTGAGCGCCGGCACGTCCTGCGCCCGCTAAGGAGCATTTCATGTCCAACCATCAGCACACGCTTATCATCGACGGCACCTCGGGCATCAGCGGCGACATGACCGTCGCGGCCCTGCTCGACCTGGGCGCCAGCGAGGAGCATCTGCGCGACCAGCTCGCCACGCTGCCGGTCGGCGGCTTTGAGATTGCCGTTACACGCGTAAACAAGCATGGCATCGACGCCTGCGACTTTGATGTTCAGCTGGCTGAGGAGCTCGAGAACCACGACCACGACATGGTCTGGCTCTACGGCAACGAAGCGGGCACCGAGCACACACATGAGCATGAGCACTACCATCATGATCATGGCGAGCACGAACACGAGCACTGCCACGAGCATGACCATGAGACCCACGGTCATGGCCACGAGGGTCACCATCACGCCCACCACCATCACCACCGTTCTTTGGCGGATATCACCGCCATCATCGATGACTCGCAGCTAAGCGATGGCGCCAAGCGTCGCGCGCTCGCCATCTTTACCGCGCTCGCCGCCGCCGAGGCCAAGGCCCACGGCAAAACGACCGAGACCGTCATGTTCCACGAGGTGGGCGCCATCGACTCCATCGTCGACGTCTGCTCTGTCGCCATCTGCCTCGATGACCTAGGTATTGAGGACATCGTGTTCGAGTCGCTCTCCGAGGGTCACGGCACCATCCGCTGTGCCCACGGCCTTATGCCCATTCCTGTCCCCGCTGTCGTCAACCTGTGCCAAGCGGGCAATATCGCCCTCACGCCCGCGCCGGTCGCCGGTGAGCTCGTGACGCCCACGGGCGCCGCCATCGTCGCCGCACTGCGCACGTCCGAGCACCTGCCGGCCCGCTACCGCATCGAGGCCGTCGGCTACGGCGCCGGTAAGCGCCCCTACGAGGGCTGCTCCGGTACGCTCCGCTGCCTGCTCGTTCACGCGGACGCATAGCCATGGATGCCCGCAAGGCAAAAAGCCGCGCTGCCATCGTTGCGGCGTTCTCCGAGCTGCTGCGCGAAGAGGACTACGGCAAGATCACCGTCGGCGACATTATCGCTCGCGCCCATGTGGGTCGGGCCACGTTCTACGGCCTCTTCAAAAGCAAAGATGACCTACTGTCCGAACTCGTGAGCGACATCTGCACCCACGCCCTCGACGACGATGGCACACCGCTCGACGACCCACTCGTGCAGGTCGAGCATATCCTCAACAACCTCTGGGAGCGCCGCCAGGGTGTACGAGCCCTCGTAGCCGGCGCCGGCTCACGCGTCTTCGCCGACTGCTTACGCAAGACCATCATGTCACGGGCAGCCGAAACCGTCCCTACCGACCCAAACGGCCCCGCCGCCACCATGGACCGAAGCTTCCTACTACACCACATAGCCTCAAGCTCGTAGGAATGGTCCAATGGTGGGCCTGGCACAACTTCCAAGCAGATAAGACCGAAGTAGCCAAAGACTACCTATCAGCCATACAGCCCCTCTTCAGCTAAGTAAGCCCCCATCCCAAAGCGCCATCCCTGCAAAGCCGCCCATCCCTTCCCCAAGTCACGTTTTCTTGTAAGGGCACCCAAAAACAAAGCGCCCCTCCCATCCATATTCAGATATATATGTTGGGTTGCTTGTTCCAACGCGACTAAGATCCCGCAGCTGGCCGCATGGGGTAACTTCCCAGCGCATTCCGCAGGACGAAAGAACCCCCGCCGCACGATTGAACTGCCTCCCATTTCTTGGACACAAGAAATGGGAGGCTTTATTATGGCTGGAAAACGCTTTGTACGACGTCGGGATGAGACTGCGAGCGGCAGAGCTGCACGACGAGGGGCACGGCCGCGCGGCGATCGCGGCCCTTCTCGGGATGCCGGAGGAAACCGTGAGAGAATGGCTGTGCACCTACAGGTCTGCTGGT
>ENA-OQBU01000103-OQBU01000103.1-human-gut-metagenome-genome-assembly--contig:-NODE-103-length-24989-cov-7.896469_pt1 | contig 24989 bp, 26 predicted proteins | sample MGYA00242492_ERZ504566 | MGnify/ENA primary metagenome ERZ504566 (study PRJEB26092, sample SAMD00036261) | human gut metagenome | host: Homo sapiens | study: EMG produced TPA metagenomics assembly of...
TAGAAAGTGGATCATAATCGTCTTTTTCACTTGCCCAAAGGTCAATGGCCGAAGCAATGTCAGAGATTCCCCCAAGCGAGGATCTCGCCGGAAGAGGAATCCTCTCCCACAGTTGCTTCGAAGCATGAATTTCCATCTGGACGCGTGTGGGCGAGATCCACATCGTAGGCTTCGATGGAACGCTGTATTGCGATTTTCTCAAGGGAATTCGACCAGTCCTGGGAAAGATATTGTTCTTGAGAGATATTCGATGCCTTTAGATAGTCAGCTATTGAAACGAAATAAATATAGCCTGTTTCCGGATTGTAGTAACGAACCTTGATTCGACTGTCGTTGAGGGCGTCTTGACGCCATTGAGCCACCTTTTTTCAATGCAGCCTGATACACAGAAGATTGATGAAGCGTATCAACGGCATATACGGTTGTGCCGGGTCCCAGATAAGTTCCAGTGACCGAAGAATTCTTGACTGAGCCATCAGAAATATGGAAATATTCTTCAATAAGCGAGTTCAACGATTGCGAGCCTGTCTCGCAGCCAACAAGATTGTTGTCTTTGTCTATCAGAACGATGAAGGGCCAAGATGCTTGATAGGAATCGGGATTAAATGTCTGATATGAATCCCATGCAAAATAGAGGTAATCCTTGTTCGAGGTGTCGGCAGAAGAAGCAAATCTCACGTTGCTGGTTTCCTGAGAAGCATATTGGGAGAATGAGCTACGATCGCTGTCGTAATCGAGTGCAAAGAAACGAACGTCCTTGTAAAGTTTCTTTTTAGAAAGCTGAAGTGCGGAATCCAACGCTTGATTCAAATAGTATTGGCCTGCCGGTGCGATAAGTGCCACGCGGTAGGTGTTCGCATATTCCTGATTCAGATGCGTGGTTGTACCGTCAAGATCATAAATCGGCAGATTCGGAGCTTTTGATGCGGCTCTGCTTGCCCTGCTGGCTCGACGGCCAGAAAGCGCCCTGTCTAGTGTGACGGTATCCGTACTCTTGTTCTCGTTGGTGGCTGCGGCACTATCGGTGATGGCAGTCGTGTTAGTCTCTTCAGCATATGCAGAGGGATTTATCACTGCCATTGATATGACAATGGCACAGCACGTTGCTATAGCTACAAGCCAACGTGGTAAATGTCGGTAGTCGGTTAACATGTGTTTTCTTTTCTCTTTCTTTTGCCAAAAAGAGCTTCCACCCTTTTTAGCATTCAATCTTACCTACTTTGGACGCATTGGGGGGAGCGTTTCCGAGATGGGCGAGGGATGGATATTGAATTTCCAGGAACAAATAAAAACCGGGAGCAAAGCACTGTGGTGTTGCTCCCGGTTAGGGTTTCAAGTGACGGCTGTTTAATTGCAGACGCTTGTGCCTAGTTCAGTGATTTGCAACGCATCGTCATTCAGTAGGCCGGCGAAATTCACCGTTCCGGGATTGCGCACGGAGAAATAGCAGGAATTCTCGTCACTGGTGAATGCGAGCTGTTCGAAATTTTTCAGGTTGCTGGTGTCGGGAATGATGCGCATGGTGGCGATGATTTTGAAGTCGCCATCGTTGAACAGGTTCAACGGCAATGCGAAATGCACCTTGTTATGACCGGTTTTGTGCGCTTTGAAGGCAACTCCGCAGTCATAAGGGACGCCACCACGTTTGACGTCAAGTACCGACATCGGAATGTAGAATTCGATATCCTTCTTATCCCGCAGGTCGTATTCCACGTCGAACTCGAAAGTATCTTTGCATGTCAGCATTTGTTCGGAAACCGGAACGACTCTGAACGTAGGCACCCGTTCGCTCAGGCCAAGCGGATATTCGCCATCGTCGTCTTTTTTCTCACGTTCCCTGTGCTCCACCTTGAGATTCTCAAGCGTGTAGCGATCCGCGACGTCATTCTTGTCGCCACTGGCGATGATCTCGCCATCCTTGATGAGAATGGCCTTGTTGCAGTATTTCTTCACCGCATCCATGGAATGAGTGACAAGGATGACGGTCTTGGTCGGATCTTTCTTGATTTCGGCGAAGAAATTGTCGCACTTGCGCTGGAATGCCTCGTCACCGACGGCAAGCACTTCGTCAAGCACCAGAATGTCGCCCTGCGCCTTGATGGCCACGGAGAAGGCGAGACGCACCTGCATGCCGGAGGAATAGTTCTTGAGCTTCTGGTCCATGAAGTCCTCAAGCTCGGCGAACTCTACGATGTCGTCATACATCGCATCGATTTCAGCACGAGTGAAGCCCAACAAAGCACCGTTCAGATACACGTTCTCGCGTCCGGTCAGCTCCGGGTTGAAGCCCACACCGAGTTCGATGAACGGGACCAGTTTGCCCTTGACGGTGACCGATCCGTGCTCAGGAGTATAAATCTGCGAAATGATTTTCAACAGCGTGGACTTGCCGGAGCCGTTACGCCCGACGATGCCGAAGAAATCGCCTTGATGCACCTCGAAATTGATATCGCGCAGTACGTGCTGTTCGGTATAGCCTTTAATGCCCTTCGTCCAGTTCAGGAATGCCATCTTCAGACCGGTGGCCTGCTCGGTAGGCAAGCGGAACATCTTGGCCACATGATCGACCTTAAGCACCACAGGGCGCTCGTCTGCGTTCTTCTCTTCAGTCATTGCAACCTCAGCCATAAATCAGAGCACCTCCGCGAACTTGGAACTGTACTTGCGGAACACGTGAATGCCGAGCCACAAGATGACGGCGGACAATACGTAAGGCAGCAGGCACAGCAACTTGTTATCGACCATGGTCCACACGGTTGGCACGTATTCCGGGGAAAGCAGGTTGTGACGGATATCCATAATCACCTGCGTGGAAGGATTCAGCATGAGCAATTTTGCCGCCCAGGAGAACTCCGGATTATTCGCCACCATGGAAATCGGGTAGATGATAGGAGTCGCATAGAACATGGCCTGCAATACGACTTCCCAGATATGCGCCACATCGCGGAAATATACAAACAGGGAAGCGAGCAGCAATGCCACGCCAAGACCGAGGCAATACAACTGCAGAATGCTGAATGGCACCAGCAATACGCGCCAAGTGTAGTGCGCGTGGGCGAAGAAACCGAACAGGATGACCACCAGCAGATTGATGCCGAGAGAAATCATGGATCCCATAGTGGTGGAAGCGACGATGATGTAGTTCGGGAAATGCACCTTGCGCAGCAAATCACCACGTCCGACGATGGACTGCATGCCCATGCTGGTCGATTCCGAGAAGAAGCTCCACAGGCAGGTGCCGCACAGCAATGAAATCGGGAAGGTCGGAGTGCCATCCGAGAACTTCAGGAACTTCACGAACACCACGTACATCACGGCGAACAGCATCAACGGTTTCAGCACGGACCACACCATGCCCAGGAATGAGCCCTGATACCGCAGCTGGAAGTCGGTTTTCACCAGTTCCTTGAAAACCACCATCGCATAGTGGTACCTCTTCTTGAGGCTTTCGAAAAAGTCTTTCACAAACGTCCTATCCTACTCGTGCGAAGTATTTGGGTGCAAAGGCTCGTAGAGCGTCCCTCTTCGGCAGTACTCTCATATATTCTATTGAGGAAAGGACGTTTGTCTTAGTAAGGCGGAATATCTCACATGGTTCTCACAGCGGAACAGCACCATCCGAATATCAAAATCTTTGTGTCGGCACATAAGCAGGCCACGTTCCCTGAGGGGAACAGTATTGTTCCGGTGCAGGTGGGCGCGGCGAATGCTGCGACTCGTTTCACGAACACTTTGCATGACGACGAAGGTGTGAACATTTCTGCGGAAAACCCGCGGTATTGTGAGCTAACCGCGCAATACTGGGCCTGGAAAAACGAGGATGCTGACTATTACGGCTTCTGCCACTACCGCAGGTACTTCGATTTCACCGATACTCCGCACAAAGAGAACGATTACGGAGAGATTATCGATTCGTATATCGATAATCACGCGCTCGCCGAATACGGTATCAACGATGATGCGATCGCTCGTGCCGTGGATGGTTGGGACGTCATCACCACGCCGTTGAATGACGTTCGCCGTATCGGCGGATTCTCAAATCTCAAGCAGCACTGGGATGCCGACGAGCACCTGCGTTTGAAGGACCTGCGCCACATGTATGACATTCTGTGCGCGCGCCATCCCGACTACAGAGTGGATGCCGACGCCGTGCTCAACGGTCGAACTGCGGCATTCTGCAACATGTTCATCATGAAGAAGGACATTTTCTTCGAATACAACGAGTGGTTGTTCCCGCTGCTCGATGAGTTTGCCGAAGCTACTGATTTCAGCAGAATGGACGTGCAGACCACACGTACGGTGGGGCATCTTTCGGAACGGCTGCTCAACATCTTCATTGCGCACAAGCAGCGTACCGGCGCGCATTGGAAGATCAAGCGACTGCAGTGCGTGCATTTCCTGCATCCGGAACCGGCCACCGTTCTCAAGCCGCTTGATGCCGGATACAAGAACGTGGTGCCGGTGGTGTTCGCCGCAGACAACAACTATGTGCCGATGCTCACCACCACCATCTATTCGATGCTGAAGAACGCTTCCAAAGATCGTTCATATGATGTGATCGTATTGGAACGGAATATCTCCGACGAGAACAAGCAAAACATACGTCAGTTTTTCGAACGGTTCCCAAATGCCGTGATCCGCTTCTTCGATGTGAGCCGTTACTTGGCTGGCTTCAATCTCACCACCAGCAATGCGCATATCAGCATCGAAACGTATTACCGTTTCATCATCCAGGAGCGTTGCCGTTCTATTCGAAGCTGCTGTATCTGGATTGCGATTTGGTGGTCAATGGCGATGTCGCCGAACTGTTCGATATTGAACTTGGGGATAATGCGATTGCCGCTGTGCCTGATATCGACTTCATCGGTAATCTCAATATGAAAAACGGTGAACGGGCCGGATACGTGCGCAAGCAATTGCATATGCGCGATGCGTACGGCTACTTCCAGGCCGGCGTGCTGGTGATGAACCTCGAGCGTATGCGCAAGATCCATACCGTCCACGAATGGCTGGAAATCGCCTCCAAACCCGGATACATCTATAACGACCAGGATATTTTGAACGTGGAATGCGAAGGCCTGGTCACGTACCTGAATTATTCGTGGAATGTGATGCACAACTGCGCCGGACGCGTCAATGGCGTATTCGATTTCGCGCCAGCCAATGTGTACAAGGCGTACATGGCGTCGCGTAAGGCTCCGAAAATCGTGCATTACGCCGGTTTCGACAAGCCATGGAAGAATCCATGGTGCGATTTCGCCTCGTTGTACTGGAGTTATGCGCAGGAAACGCCTTTCATGGCGCAGATGATCGCAACAATGAGTGGTGTGGAACGTCCCGCTCCGCCGGAACATCATGAGCGTGCGATCGCGGAGGACAGTCCCATCCGCAAGTATGTGGACGTGCTGGCTCCCACCGGTTCCAAGCAGCGTGAGCTGATGAAGGTGGTGGCTCGCAGAGTCCAAGGCAAGCGGTGATGCTGCTGTTGGTGTTTGTCCAGAATATTCCTATTTGGGCAAACACCAACAAGATAAGCTGTTGATAAATCAGTCTCTGCGGAACAGATCGCGTGTGTAGACCTTGAAAGCCACATTATTGAGATCATTGTTCCAGCGGTTAGCCACGATCACGGATGAACGTTCTTTGAATTCGCTGAGATTGTGAGTGACTTCACTGCCTTGAAAGTCGGGCTTATCCAATGTGGGCTCGTAAATAAGTACGGGAACGCCATTTGCTTTGAACTGTTTCATCACATCTTGGATGGCGGACTGGCGGAAATTATCGGAACCAGATTTCATGGTCAGCCGGTAAATGCCGATGACAGGATTTTGAAACGTCTTTGATACGTTCCATCACCTCAGAGGCAACGAACTCCTTGCGGGTGCGGTTTGCGTCCACAATAGCTTCGATAAGGTTCTGTGGCACCTGATTATAGTTGGCCAGCAGTTGCTTAGTGTCCTTCGGCAGGCAGTATCCGCCATAGCCAAAGCTGGGGTTGTTATAACCGTCACCGATGCGTGGATCAAGACATACGCCATCGATGATTTCGCGGGTGTTCAGACCGCGGCTCTCGGCATAGGTGTCCAATTCGTTGAAATACGCCACGCGAAGCGCCAAGTAGGTGTTGGCGAACAGCTTGATGGCCTCCGCTTCGGTGGTGCCGACCACAAGCTCCGGAATGCCGATGCTGCCATCGGCGTTGGTGCGGGTCTTTTCCTCCGGGTCGGCGCCATGCGCCAACAGGTCCACGAATTCGTGTGCCGCCTTGATGGATGCCTCGTCGTCTTGCGGAGCACCCACCACGATGCGCGTCGGGTGGAGATTGTCGGACAGCGCGTGCCCCTCGCGGAGAAATTCAGGGGAGAAGAGGATGTGGTCGTCATGCAGAGTATCGCGTAGCTGCTGTGTGTAGCCGACTGGAATCGTCGACTTGATGACGATCCACGCATGCGGAGCGTGCTCACGCACCGCGGAGATTGCGGCCTCGACGCTGGACGTGTCGAAATAGTTCTTCTTCTCGTCGTAGTTTGTCGGCGTCGCGATGATGACAAAGTCCGCATCGGTATACGCTTCCTGCGGGTCGAGTGTCGCATGGAAGTCGAGCGGGCGCTCGCCGGACGCGTTCTTGTTAAGAAAGTCCGTGATCACCGGATCGACGATTGGGCTTTTACCATGGTTCAGCAAATCGACCTTCTCGGGAATGATGTCGAGAGCGTGAACCTCGTTGTGCTGGGCAAGCAGCAATGCGACGGACAATCCGACATAGCCGGTGCCTGCAACTGCGATCTTCATAGCAAATCAGCCTTTCCTCATCGTGACCTTAAGCCATTGTAAGCAATGGATCACTTTGGCAAATCAACGAAACCGGTGTCTTTCAGGTAATGCTTGCCGGACGTCATATCGTATTGAATGAGATGATAATCGTGCAACAGTTGTTTTGCCTGCTTTGAAAGGTTCTTTTCTTTGATGAGGTTGCCGTTCGCATCAAGATAGGTGGGTTTGCTGTTGCTGCCGGAGGAAGACGGTACGGACATTGCGGGAATCGCCTGATGCATCTTGGTGAGGAATGCGATATATGGGCTGACCTTCGCATTGAGATGCTGAGCGAGCTGTGCCGAGAAGTAGTTCGATGACGTGTATGCGCTGGAGATGCTATCGAGCTTGGTTCCCGCGGATTGCGATGCGTTGTTGGACCAGATGAAGTAGTCGGTCTCATGAAGGGCGAGACTGTTCTTTTTACTCGCCGATGCAGTGTCGTATATTCCCGGCAGGTGATCCCCATAGAAGACGACGGTGATGGGACGGTCGATTTCGTTGAGCGAATGCAGGAACGCCAAGGTGGATTGATCGGTGTAGCTGGCGCCCTTGGCGTAGGTGTCGATATTGGTTTTTCCCGTCTCTGAGAGATTCTGCGAAATATCGGCGTCCTTGAACTGATTATTGTCGTACCAATCATTGTAGGGCGTGTGGTTCTGCATGGTTACCACTTGCAGGAATTGGTTCTTATCGGTCTGCTGAACGTCGTTGAGAATGTAGTTGTAGAGCGATTCATCCGAAGCTGTCCAGTCGCGATCGATGTACGTCAGGCCCTTCAGCTTGTGTGAACCGTCGACTGTCCAGAACTTATTGAAGCCGAATTTCTTGTAGTTGGTATTGCGGAAATACATGCTCCGGTAATAATCATGGTAGGCAACCGACGCCTGCTTGCCATGCGCGTCATTCCAAAGTTGATTCAGAGTCGGCGTCCATTTTTCATTGGGCACCAGCTGTTGGTAGGCAATCGACAAAGAAGAATCGAAATTGGCCATGGACAGGCCTGACAATGCCTGATATTCGATGTTTGCGGTGCCGCCGCCATAGCCGGGAGACAGCATGAGCCCCGATGTCGTCTGCTCTTTGAGCTGACGAATATTCGGCATCGGATCCTCCGTCATGGTAATTCCTGGAACTCGCGTTGGATCTGAGAACGATTCCGACAGAATCATGATGACGGTGCTACTGGTCATGTTCGCACTGCGGCTTTGATTGATCGAAACCGCATTTTTCGCATACTTTGATGCGAGTTCTTCCATGGTCTTTTTCGAATAATCTTTTGGTTTATTCATGACCTTGGTGTTTGACAAGCGGAGGAAATTAATGGCCGGACCGTTGTATTGCGCATCTGTTTTAGCGTTCCACATGACAGGATAATCCGACAAATTATGGGTCAGTTGATAAGCCCAGCTTTGTTCGTTGCGGATGCCTGCGGTAAATGAATAGACAACCGCAACCGATAATACGGCCGCTAGGATGCGGACTGCGGTTGTTGCCATGGATTTAACGCTGCGGAACGGTTTCCACCAGTGGCAGGGGATTATGGCGTTTCGTCCATCTACGAACTGCATGATGATGCAGATGACGATAAGCAGGTACGCCCGTCACCGCGTTATTGACAAGGCTCTCGCACGATTTCGGAATGAAGGAAAACAACTGTTTGGTGGTTCCGCCGGAAACGAAGTTGAGATCGGCCGGAATGATGGGCTCATTGCGGGTGAGGATTTTGATGTGGTTTGCAATCGCGAAGACGGTCATCACGGTTCCGAAAATAGCCGTTGCGATCCAGAAGCGATTTATTATGAGAACAATCGTTAAATAAATGAAGCTCAGTACGATTAAATTAAGTAATGCCTGATATTGATTGTTGAGGAATATCTTGCTGAAGAAATTAACGGTCTGCCCCATGACGCTTTGACTCACATAAGTGAGGGCATCAATTTCTGCGCCCTTGGGGTATTTGGGTTTAGTATATGTTCCCCATTGGGTCAGAGCAATCTCATATGTTGTAAGAGCGACGATGATAATAAAGTAAAAGGAATAGGAGAAGCGATGGCGCTTCTTCCACAAGGCATGCGCACCCTGGAAGAACTTGATGATGAGCTGGACGGCTTTGAGACTTGTGAAGGTATGCCATGCGTTACGCACCGTGGTCGCAGCGGTACGTGCGGCGCATGCAGTGGTGCGGGCCGCGCTGGCAATAACGTGTCCTGCTCGTTTCAAGCCATGTTCAGCAGTCGTCAGCGCTGTCCGAACCGTTTGAAGAGTGCTCGGCATCGCCTGTAATGCGTGATTGCCGTTAACTTGTTCCTCTGCGGCAAAAGAGGAAGTATGCTGCTCGTCCGTAATCGCAAGAATATCCGTATCACATGGTGCAGGGGATACTTCCGTCGCCGGTATGTAGATGCTTCGGTGTGCGGGTTCCGCATGAAGGAGAGTTTTCTGCGTATACAACTCGGCACGGTGACGTGCCTTGAAATAAGAGGGGGGTATCTGTCATGCTCTCATCGGCCAGTGGCTGGTAGATGCCGCCGGTAAACGATTGTTTGGGATGTCTGGCGTATGAAGGCTCGAAGGCATGAACGGCAGACTGGATATAAGGCATCGTCGCTTCCTTCACGGCAAATAACCCCTTATGTAAACGGGGGCTCATGAGCATGTAAAACCGAGCTATATATTAGCCAGTGTGTCTGGACGAGTAGGTGTCTTGATGGTAGCTGGTGGGTATCTGAATGATGAATGAAACCAAGGCATGTTCTTAAGCGCAGTCAAATAGTTATGCGATAGTGGCGGTATGAAGGGGAAGAAGATTTTTCGATGCATGCCAGTGTTGGTGGCGTTGTGCGTGTTGCTTGAAGGCATGTTTTTCATGACTATTACCAAGCCTGGTCATGTGCCGGATATTTGGACGCATGTTTATCGAATTGACTCCATACTCAACGGGGATGTAATTGCGCGGCCAGTTACTTCAAGAAGTATGTTGCATAATGCTGAGACAGGGGTAGTCGGTGGCGCGGTCGATCGCAGTTGGATGCAGTATTCCCTGGAGCAATATGACGGATATGATCCAGGAATTGTGATTCCGGAGTCTATTGCTAATAACAAGGCGTCCGCAACGGTTGACCTGCCGTTCAACAATACGGCAACAAATTCACCGATTGTATATGCTCCGCAATTGCTGGGTTTTGCTGTAGGCCGATTATTTAATCTGAGATCTGGAACAACATATCGATTGGCAGAAATATGCATGATAGCTGTCTACGCATTACTCATGTACTGCGCGGTTATGGCATTGCCAAAATGGCGTATTCCGGTTGGACTATTGCTATGCGTTCCTCAAATGCTTCGACTTGCCTCATTTTCCATCTCTGCGGATTCGCTGACGCAAGCTGTGATGATTCTGTTCTCCTGTTTGCTGTTCCGGGAAATTATTGGTAAACGATCACAACGTGGAGCAGTGGCGCTTGCGGTAACGAGCGTGCTATTGGCAATGTGCAAGTTTGTGTACATGCCATTGGTTTTGCTGGTTATTCCGTTGATGTTTGATAGAGTTTCCGGTCGCTGGCGTGTGAATCGTGGTCGGGCTGTGCCATTGTTGATAGGCGTGGTCGCGTCTGGCGTATGGACCATATTCTGGTTGGGCGTCAATGCTTGGTATACGAATTGTCCGATGCTGGTTTCGTACAAACAAATGAGCGAGCGCAAGCATGCGTTGCTAACGGATCCTGTCGCCATGTTGGATGCTGTGAAGAACATCGCATGGGCGATAACGCATGCTCAATCGAATATGAATAACAGGACGGACAGCATCATGATTGCCGCGTGTTGGTTGGCAATTGTGGTTTCTGTAGTCGTGTTGGCTGTGGCCAGTGTGGTGAATGCTTGTGTCAAAAGCCGCCGAAAGAATCCGGTTAGGACTGCCAATGGTTCTATAAATGCATGCGGTGTGCTTTCCTTACCATACGCATGGTTGATCGCGGTGGTCTGTATCGGAGATATTGTATTGATTTACCTTGCCTTGTGGCTGCAATACGATGCGGATGGGCTAATCGGAGTCGACGGTATGCAATTCAGGTATTTCCTTCCTTATGCGCCTTTGTTTGCATTCGTAATGTTGGAATCGGGAAGGCGGTTGCTGAAACAGTGAGCGAACAGGGATTCAAACCGAAACATATTCTGGTAACCGGCGGATGCGGGTTCATCGGTGCGAATTTCGTACGGTACGTGGCGCGCAATCATCCGGACGTGCACATCACCGTGCTTGACAAGCTGACGTATGCGGGCAATCCGGCGAACATCGACGGGCTGCCGCAATCGCAGGTCGAACTTGTCATCGGCGATATCTGCGATGCGTCGCTGCTGGAACGCATTGTGCCCGGCTGCGACGCCATCGTGCATTTCGCGGCGGAATCACATAACGACAATTCCATCTTCGACCCGGAACCGTTTATCCGCACGAACGTGGAGGGCACGATGCGGCTGTTGGAGGCCGCGCGTAAATACGACGTGCGATTCCACCACATCAGTACCGACGAAGTGTACGGAGACCTGGCGTTGGACGATCCGGCGCGATTCGGCGAAAACTCGCCGTACCGCCCGTCAAGCCCGTACAGCGCGTCGAAAGCCGCGTCCGACCATCTGGTGCGCGCGTGGACGCGCACATACGGCCTGCGCGCCACCATTTCCAACTGTTCCAATAATTACGGGCCATACCAGCATGTGGAAAAATTCATTCCACGACAGATCACATCCATTCTGGAAGGCGCGCGGCCGAAACTGTACGGCACCGGCGAGAACGTGCGCGACTGGATTCATACGGAAGACCACTCTTCGGCGGTATGGGCGATTCTGACGCGCGGTCGCATCGGCGAAACGTATCTGATCGGCGCGGACGGCGAAATGAGCAACATTGCCGTAATGCGTATGATTCTGCGGCTTATGGGGTGTGCGGAGGACGCATTCGACTGGGTGCGTGACCGTCCTGGGCATGATCGACGTTACGCGATCGATTCCAATAAGCTGCGTACCGAACTCGGCTGGCGGCCCGTGCATACCGATTTCGAAGCCGGTTTGCAGGCGACCATCGCTTGGTATGCTGCCAACCGCGCCTGGTGGGAGCCCGCCAAAGCCGCCACCGAAGCCCGCTACCGCGCCCAAGGCCAGTAAGAATTCGGTTCGTGTGGCGCAAGCCGGACAATTGAAGTTCGGTAAGCGGTGATCGAGGAGACGCGTTGCAGGCGAGTCAACCTCGCCGGGGAATGGATGTGTGGTTTGGCGTACATTTTGTTCGCTAGCCTTAGTTGCAGATCCAGGTTTGGTGAAGGATGAAAAACGGCCGCACCTCGAAGGTGCGGCCCCTATTGCGTCTCCTGGTGCGTGGCAACTGATAACTTTTGTCAAATGGAAGGTGTTGTCAAGCCTCTAAGCGACGCGAGGTCGCGCCTGCACAGCATAGATGCGTAATTCATGGGCATATCTCGCTTATGTATGGCAGATTTTGGGGTTTGTACGGAGGCATCTCGCCTATGTATGGCAGTCTGTTTTTGAAACAAGCTAGTTAGGGGGTAATTTTGTACCCTCTAACTGCGGTCTTTCCGGAATGACCTGCCATATATAAGCGAAATGTCTCCGGGCGACCTGTCGAATCTGCCATATATAAGCCCGATGTGGTGCGAAAATGCTTGTAATGGGGGCGAAGTTGCAGACTTGGATGACTTTGGCCCCGTTAAACGTAGGGTTTGGCGCTGACGTCGGCGCTAACCGTCGGGGCGGCTTACCTGACTTACTCGGCGGACTCGAGTCTGAGTTCTTGGCTGGCGACCACCGACTTGGCGGCCGCGTCGAGTTCGTTGGTGATGTTGCGCAGGTTGTCGGCGTATTTGCGAATGTCGTCCGTCGCTTTGGTGAAGTCGCTGGCATTGCCGCTTGCGGGGCATGCTGGCGCGCTTTCCACGGCTTTGGCCAGTGTGATCGCATCCTTCAGGGTTTCGAGCGTGGTGCCGTCCGCCACGTCATTCACGGTGAGTTTCGCTGCTTCTTCAGCTTCTTGTTGCGCTTCTTCAAAGCTCTCCTGATGCGTGGCGAGCGCCTTCGCATTCAACGCGCAGGTGTCGCTGGCGGCTTGTGTCATTTCGCGCTTGTTGGAGACTGCGATGATGGCGACGGCTGCGAGCGCGATGGCAGCTACTGCGATCATGGCGATGATGGCGATGGTCTTGCGCTGTTTCACATTGTTTTTCTGCATGGTTGGCTGCATGGTGGTTCCTCTCTTCTCGTGTGGCTCTCATTTCAGACAAAAACGTTGCGAGTATACAAAAAACACTTCCGAGAAACGATTTACCGCTGGAAATAATGCGGATTATTTTGCTGTGAAAGGAATTTGTTTGTGATTGCGATGCTGGGCGCGTCAGGATCGCATGGCATTTATGCTGGAGGGAGAAAACGTTTTAAGGGGGTTTGATGGCGTATCGTGCGACACTGAAGGATGTGGCCGCTGCCGCGGGGGTGTCTGTGACGACGGTTTCGCTGGTGTTGAATAATCGACCGGCTCGCGTGTCCGAGGAGAAGCGCAAGGCCATTGCCGACGCGGCAAAGAAACTGAATTACGTGCCGAATCAGAGCGCGCGAAGCTTGGTGACCAAGCAGTCCCAGCTGGTTGCGCTGATCGTGCCTGATATTGAGAACTTGTTTTTCGCGGCGCTTGCCAAGTGCGTGGAGGATGAGTGCGCCGCGCAGGGGTATTCGCTGATTGTGGCCAATTCCGATGATTCGCGTGTTACCGAGCATGAGTTGTTGCAGCGCCTTCCGGCTCGTGGGGTGGACGGTGTGATGCTGATTCCGGCGCGCGAGTCCTGCGCTGGCGATGCTGCTGAGCGGTTGCGTGAGGATGTGGCGCTTGTGTCGTGCCCTGTGGTGTTGATTGATCGTTTGACGCAGTGCGGTTGGTGCGATGCCGTTGGTTTTGACAATTATCTTGGTGGTCGTTTGGCTGCCCGTTATCTGTTGGAGGGTGGTCATACTCGTATTGGCATTGTGACTGGCGATACTGCGGAGTCGAGTGCTGCGGAGCGTCGTCGTGGGTTTGTGGATGCCGTCGAGCAGGCGGGGGAGTGTTTTGATTCGTCGCTATGCGTTGAGGGGGATTACCGTTTCGGTAGTGGCTATCATGCTGCGGATCAGATTATTGATGGCGGTGCGACGGCCGTGTTCTGCTGCAATGATGTGATGGCGCTTGGTTTCCGTCAGCGTATGGCGGAACGTGGGTTGCGCGTTACTGAGGATATGCAGGTGATTGGTTACGACAATATTCTCAAACGATTCGGTCTTGGTTGGCGTATGACCACCGTTGAGCAGAGCGTGGCTGATTTGGCCGCCGCCTGTTGGGGTATGTTGCGTGAGCGGATTGATGTTGCGGTTCGTGCCAAGTCCGGTACGGAATCAGGGGGATGCTCGCCCGTGGCTTTCTAATCCGCAGGTTGAAGTGCTTACGCCGAAACTGGTGCAGGCCGCCTGCGCGTAGGATTGAGGATTTTTAGATACCTGCGGATCATGATGAGACGGGTGGCGCTGATAAATCTTGATTAAAGTGTCGTCGGAGTTTCTTATACGGTTAAATTGCTGGAAATAAAAGCAACACGCCGTATGGTAGTGCCGAATTTGCGTTCCTGATAAAACGCTTTATCATAAATCTTGTCAACACACAACATAAATGAGAAAGTGTTCGATACATAACTGACGACGCACCCGTATGGTGGCGGACCGTCGTCAGGCCCGTCAAAGAGGAAAGGCACACACATGAAAAAGATGATTCTTGATCTTGATACCGGCGTTGATGACGCGCTTGCCATTTCGTATGCTCTGGGAAGCCCGGAGATTGAACTGATCGGCATCACCGGTACCTACGGCAATGTGCTCGTCGAGCAGGGTGTGCGCAACGCACTGGCCGTGACCGACCTGCTCGGCCACCCGGAAGTCAAGGTGTATCAGGGTTTGCCGCACTCCAGCACCACCGATCACTTCGAAGTACTGCCAATCTCCGCGTTCATCCACGGCGACAACGGCATCGGCGATGTGGAAATCCCCGATTCCAGCCGTTCCGTCGAAACCGAATCTGCGGTCGACTTCATCATCGACGCAGTGAAGACTTATGGCAAGGATCTCGTCTACGTGCCGACCGGCCCGATGACCAACATCGAAGCCGCACTGAAGAAAGCACCGGAAATCAAGGATGAAATCGGCCAAATCGTGCTTATGGGCGGCGCACTGACCGTACCCGGCAACTGCAACGCCTGCATGGAAGCCAACATTTCGCAGGATCCGGAAGCCGCCGACTACCTGTTCCGTTCCGGGGCGCCGACCACCATGATCGGTCTCGACGTGACCCTGCAGACCCTGCTCACCTACAAGGAAACCCAGCAGTGGCGCGACCTCGGCACCAAGGCCGGCAAGTTCCTGGCCGACATGACCGACTTCTACATCAAGGCTTACGAAACCACGTCCCCGCATTTGGGCGGCTGCGGCCTGCACGATCCGCTCGCCGTTGGCGTGGCAGTGGACCCGACCCTCGTCACCACCCTCGACATCAATATGAAGGTCGACGTGGAAGGCCCGACCCGCGGACGCACCATCGGCGACGAAACCCGCCTGAATGACCCGGCCAAGACCATGAAGGTTGCCGTCGGCGTCGACGTGCCGCGCTTCCTGAACGAATTCATGACCCGCATCTCCGGCCTCGCAGCCAAGGCTGAATAAGCGTAACCGGCCAAGCAATCGCGTATCGCATATCGCGCAATTCGAGAGAATCAAGGATTTTTTATTATGTCTAACAACACAACCGCCGTGACCGGCACCGCATCCGCCGATCCGTTCGATGATCCGGTGACCAGCAACAAGATGGCCATCCGCGCCCTGATCCCGCTGCTGATCACCTTCGTGCTCGGCACCCTGTGCCTGCAGGGCTTCAACCTGGTGTTCCAGCAGGTCGGCGCCGACGTCGGCGCACCGAACCAGGCGTCCCTGATCACCGCATTTCCGAGCATCGTGCTCGGCATCGTGTGCTTCATCTACGGTTCCCTGGGCGATTTCGTCTCCCTGCGTAAGCTTGTGACCGTCGGTCTCGTGACGCTGTTCGTCGGCTCCATCTTCGGTTTCGTGGCAAACTACTTCTTTGCCGCAAACCTGTGGACCGTGATCATCGCACGCGTGCTGCAGACCGCAGGCGAACAGGTGGCAGGTTCCGCCTTCCTGGTGGTGGCCACCAAGTACCTGCGTAACGATTTGAAGGTCATCTTCTTCGGTCTGTTCACCGCCGCATACCAGCTTTCCGCATCCATCGGCGTGTTCGCAGCCGGCATGCTCAGCTCCATCGCATGGCAGTTCCTGTTCCTGATCCCGTCCGTCACCATCCTGTTCCTGCCGATCCTGCTCAAGACCCTGCCGTCCAAGAGCGGCAACGGCCAGAAGGTTGACGCATTCGGCTTCGTGATCTTCGGCTTCGCCACCGCATTCCTCACCCTGTTCTTCTCGTACATGGCATGGTGGATGCTCGTGGTCTCCCTGCTGCTGTTCGTGGCATTCGCCTTCTACATCAACAAGGCCTCCAACCCGTTCATCACCCCGGCGTCTTCAAGAACACCCGCTGGCTGCGCGCCATCTGCCTGATTCTCGTGTTCTACTTCGTGAACTACGCACTGAGCCCGATCTTCAACGCCATCGGCACCAACATCTACGGCATGACCACCACCCAGGTCTCCCTGCACATTGTGTGGGCCTTCGTGGTCGCCGCCGTGGTGGGCACCTGCTCCGGCATGATCATCCGCAAGATCGGAATCAAGGCCGGCATCGTGACCGCAGGCACCTCATGTTCCTCGGCTGGACCGGTGCGGCATTCTGCGTGAACTCCGGTTTCGTGGTGCTGACCCTGTGCGCATGTGTGTTCTACGCAGGCTGCGGCCTCATGTACTCCCCGGTGGTCTCCACCGTGCTGGGCACCATTGAAAAGGACGAATCCGGCCGTGGCGTCGGCATGAACGATCTGGCCATGAACGTTTCCCCGTCCATCGGCATCGCCATCATCGGCAGCCTGCTCGGCTCCAACGCCCTCGCAGGCGGCTCCATCACCGGCGCAACCGGCACTGCCGCCAACTATGCCAACCTGCTGCTGGTCGCCGCCGGTACCGCACTGCTTGGCCTGATCGTGTTCTTCGTCTTCAAGAAGAAGATCTACGAAGGCAACCATGCGCTGGAAACCGAGGAATCGGCAAAGTAATCGCACATTACATCCTCAATATAATAAAAATGGGGATTTGCGATAATTGCGATTACTGAACAACACTATTTCGCAAATCTCCATTTTCATAAATCTTCTTTTGATGTAAGGAAGGTAAAGATGAGCGCGACTGAAGTTCTCTCCGCATTGGACCGCATCCACGGCACAGTGTCCGTAATCGGCTCGATGAACGCGGACTACACCGTCACCGCACAGCGTCTGCCAGGGCCGGGGGAGACCATCACCGGCGGTCCGCTGCAGCTGCTGCCGGGCGGAAAATCCGGCAACCAGGCGGCCGCCGCAGCGCGCATCGGCGCAACCGTGCAGATGTTCGGCGCGGTCGGCTCCGATTCCAACGCCGACTTCCTACTCGGCGCTCTGGGCGAGGCGGGCGTGAACACCACGCATGTTCGCCGCGTGCTCGGACCATCCGGCACAACCGTGATTACCGTGGACGCAACCGGCGAAAACACCATCGTGTACTCGCCGGGATCGAACGCGCAGGTCACCGTGGATTATGTGGAATCCGTGCGCGATGCGCTGGCACGGTCTTCCGTACTTGGCCTGTGCCTGGAAAGCCCGATCGAAACGGTGACGGCCGCCGCGCGCATGTGCCATGAAGCGGGCGTGAAAGTGCTGCTCAACGATTCGCCGTTCACCCCGTCGCTGCCGGCCGAACTGGTGGAAGCATCCGATATTCTGCTCGTCAACGAGCATGAGATGGTGCAGCTGCTCGGCATTGACGAGCCGGAAAACGACGATTGGGACGGTTTCGATTGGAATCATGCGCTGGAAGCAATGCGTGGATTCGGTTTCGAACAGGCGATCGTGACGCTCGGCGGCGATGGTTCCGTGGTATTGGATTCCACTTCGGCAACGCCGATCCAGCGCATTGCCCCCGTGCGTGTGAACGCGGTGGACACCACCGGCTGCGGCGACTCCTTCATGGGCACGGTGCTGGCCGGTCTTGCCTCGGGCATGGCGCTTTCCGAAGCGGCCGAGCTTGCCTCGTATGTTTCGGCATACGCCGCCACAGGGTATGGTGCGCAGGCCTCCTACGGCAATGCCGCGCAAATCCGCGAAGCATTCGCCAAATAACGGAAGCGAGGATGCTTATCGGACGCTAGCCAGATTTCTCTTTTCTCTCTTGATACGCGGGGTGCGCATCCTATCGACGTAGGATGCGGCACCCCGTTTTGGGAAGATCTGACATTAAAAAAACTCGCCGACCGGATGGGGCGAGTTTTGTTACGTTGAAAAGATTGCGCGAATCAGGCGTAGATATTGCGGGGACGCATGTCTTCGGGCAGGCCGTTGAGCAGCGTGGAAACGGATCCGGATTCGAACACGGAACGGATGCCGGCGGCCAACAGCGGAGCCACGGACAGCACGGTCATGTTCGGCAAGCGCTTCTCTTCCGGAACGGGCACGGTGTCGGTGAGCACGATTTCCTTGGCACCGCAATTTCTCAGGCGTTCCACGGCCGGGCCGGACAGCAGGCCATGCGTGGCAACCAGCGTCACGGACTTCGCACCAGCGTTGTTCAGTGTGCGCACGGCCTCGCAGATGGTGCCCGCGGTGTCGATCATGTCGTCGACCACCACGCAGTCGTGACCTTCGACCTCGCCGATAATGCCATGCGCTTCGGCATGGTTCGGGCGGGTGGTGTCACGGGTCTTGTGAATGACGCGAGCGGCAGATTGCCCAGCTTCGCGGCCCACTGTTCGGAAACCTTGATGCGGCCGGCATCCGGAGACACGATGGTGGTGTTCTCAAGCGGCATGTTGTTGCGCACGTAGTCAAGCAGCACCGGAGTGGCGGTGAGATGGTCGACCGGTCCATCGAAGAAACCCTGCTCCTGGGCGGCATGCAGATCGACCGTCATAATACGGTCGGCGCCGGCTGCGCGGAACAGGTCGAAAATCAGTCGGGCGGTGATGGGCTCGCGGCCCTGATGCTTCTTATCCTGGCGCGAATAGCCAAGGAACGGCGCGACCACGGTAATGGAACGGGCGGAAGCGCGCTTCATGGCGTCAACCATAATGAGCTGCTCCATAATCCACTTGTTGATCGGCTCGGTGTGCGCCTGCATCACGAACGCATCGGCGCCACGCACCGGCTCGGTGTAACGCACATACATCTCGCCGTTGGCGAAATCGTAAGCCGTGGTCTCAAGTACGTCGATTCCCAGGTATTTCGCGGTTTCATGGGCCTGCTCAGGGTACGCACGACCCGTCACCAAAGCCAATTTCTTATCCGGGGTGCCTTCGAGAATCGCCGACATGCTTCGCCTTCCACAAATCTAGAGTCGCGTAAATACGGTACCAACCGTACAAAAATAGCCGTATTCAATATAACAATGCGGGTGCCCATGACGCGCCTGCACCACAGAACGTGCGCAATTGCCGCTCGTCCAGCAGAAGGGCTATGCTGAACAGGTTGTCTGAACTGTATCTTTATACCTTTCATATATAGATGCGTGAAGGCAGTACGCATACACACTCCTGCCATGGAAGGTCCATGGCCGATAGTCCGAAGGAGGTGGGTGATGTCTGCGCATAAGTACGAACTGATGTTCATTGCCGATCCTGAGCTGGATGAGCGCGGTCTGAAGAAGCTGACCGAGCAGTATCTGGAAACTGTCACCAAGGAAGGCGGTGCCGTCGAGAACATCGACATCTGGGGCCGTCGCAAGCTTGCCTACGAGATCGCTGGCAAGACCGAAGGCAATTACGTTGTGGTCAACTACTCCGCTGAGCCGGCCACCAGCGACGAACTCGATCGTCTGCTGAACCTGAACGAATCCGTCATCCGTACGAAGATTCTTCGCAAGTAAGTAATTCCAAGCTTTTCAAGCTGCAAAACAATAAGCTGCAAAGTAAGTAGGTAACGATGGCAGGCGAAACGATTATCACTGTGGTGGGTAACCTCACGGCTGATCCCGAAATCCGTACGGTTGGCAACGGCTCGTCCGTGGCCAGCTTCACCATTGCCTCCACTCCGCGCACCTGGAACCGTAATACGGGCCAGTTTGAAGATGGTCAGGCTTTGTTCATGCGCTGCTCCGCGTGGCGCGACATGGCCGAACATTGCGCGCAGAGCCTGAGCAAGGGCATGCGTGTGATCGCGCAGGGTCGTTTGCAGCAGCGTTCCTATCAGGCGAACGATGGTTCCCAGCGCACGGTTATTGAGCTTCAGGTCGATGAGATCGGTCCGTCCCTGCGCTATGCGACCGCCCAGGTCACCCGAACCTCCAGTGCCAACGGTGGTAATTTTGCCGGCAATCGTGGCGGCAATGCTTTCGCTGGCGGCAACGGCGGGTTCAACAACGGTGGCTTCGCCGGCAATGCCGGTGGATATCAGGGCGGTGCCGGGTATTCCGGTGGCGCTGGCTATCAGGGTGGGGCTGCCGCTCCAGCCAATGCCGCGCCCGCCGTGCAGCCTGCTCCGGCATCGGATCCGTGGGGCAATTCGGATAATTCCGGTTCCTCATCGTTCGGTTCCTTTGGCTCCTCCGAATTTGGTGGAAGCAGCGACGAACCGGAATTCTGATCGACCCGGATCGCAGCTTAAAAGAAAAGCAATTTCCAGATTGTAAGGAGAACATCAAGATGTCACGCAAGAGGCCGCAGCCGCCGGTCAAGCCGTTTAAGAAGAAGCCGAATCCACTGAAGGCCGCTAAGGTCACCGAGATCGATTACAAGGACGTTGCCCTGCTGCGCAAGTTCATCTCCGATCGCGGCAAGATTCGTTCCCGTCGTATCACCGGTGTTTCCGTGCAGGAACAGCGCGAGCTCGCCAAGGCTATCAAGACGCCCGCGAGATGGCTCTGCTGCCGTACGCCACTTCCGGTCGCTGATCTTAGAGAGGTTTGAAAAATGGCTGAAACTAAGGTTATTCTCACCAAGTCCGTCAATCACCTGGGTCACCCGGGCGACGTCGTGTCCGTCAAGGCCGGCTACGCTCGCAACTACCTGATTCCGCAGGGTCTGGGCTTCGCATGGTCCAAGAACGCTGCCGCCCAGATCGAGGCCATGAAGCGCGCTCGTCTGGCCAAGGCCGTTGCCACCCGCGAAGAGGCTGTTGCCGCCAAGGAACTCATCGAGGGTTCCGTCGTCGAAATCGCCGCCAAGGTCTCCGAGTCCGGCAAGCTGTTCGGTGGCATCTCCGCCGACAAGATCGCCATCGCGCTGTCTTCCAAGGCTGCCGTCAACCCGAAGAACATCACCGTGGATCCGATCAAGACCACCGGCGAGTTCGCTGCAACCGTCGCTCTGCACCCGGAAATCTCCGCTTCCTTCACCGTGAAGGTTGTCGCTGAGTGATTCGGCCCCATTCGCTATGGCTGCATTCATTGCGGTTACGGCGAATGACTTCAGACTGAGATACGTCTGAGCTTAAGCATGGAAAATCCCCCTGCACCAGCTGAAAACAGCTATGCAGGGGGATTTTCATACTTTATTTAATAGCTGTAGCCACCGTCATCAAGCGTGACCGTGACCTTACCATCCTTGATAGCGAACGATCCGCTCGCATTGAACGTCGTACTATCATCATCCGGATCCCAAGAATCGCCGTCTTTCACCTCGTATGTGCACTTTGCCTTACCGGTTTTAGTATCAAAAAAACGCCATAATCAAGGTCGACTTCGTCGATTTTCGGATAGATGCTGATCGACCACGCGAAATTACGGTAATTATCCTCATCCCATACGCGGAAGCCGAACGGGCAGTTTTCCGGCGCATAGTCGGTGGATTCCGCGCACTTGTCGAGCGCGTTGTTCACGGCGGTGCTTAATGCATCCTTGAACTTGCTGGTGGTCGTCACCTTCAGCGTGGTCGGCGAATCACTGTCTTCGTTCGTGCGGAATACCACCGTTTCGCTGACGATATAATCCGTGCTCGTAACGGAAATGTTGTACGTGCCCGGGTATACGCGCAACTGCCATTCGCCGGAATCCGTCTTCTCCGCGTTTTTGACTGTGACCGCAACCTTGTTGACCGTCAACGATTCCACACTGCTTGGCACGGAAACATTGATGGACTTGATCAGTGGCGTGGTGATTTGCCAGTTCGGGAAAATCAGGAATTTGTTGCCGGATTTGCGCATCGTGAGTTCCTCATCGACGGTTTCGCCGTTCAACGAGTAGCTGATTGATGCGGTGGTTGTGCCATTGCCGGATTTCACGCCATTGACATGCGCATTCGAAATGGTCGCGTTATCGGTCTTGGCGACGCTGTTGGAAAGCAGCTTGCGTTGGTTTTTACCCACTTGAGGATCGGCAATGTCGTTAGCCTTGTCGTAATCGCCGCTGGCGATTGCCGACACATAGCTTTCCGCCATGGATTTCGCGCTGAAGACGGTCGAATTGAGCACACCATAGACAATGCCCAATACGATCAGTGCACCGGCGACGATGCAGCCGATCAGGATCGTCTTCTTAGTTTTTGGGTCGAGTGGCTTTCCTTCACCCTGTGGAACGGCCGGCATCGGAATGTCGGCCGGAGATTGTGGCATGGGAGGAACCGAAGCCGTTGACTGCGGTACTGGTGGAACCGAAGCGGCTGGCGCTGGGATTGGCGTGGTTGGCATTGGAACAGCGGGCATCGCTTGCGTAGGAGCGGTCTGCGCGGCTGGTGACGTTGCTGGCGCGGACGGATTGGCGTACTGCGCGTTGTATTGCGCGGTCTGCGTGGTCTGCGCGGAAGCTGCGGTCCTGGCTGCCTTCGGTTGGCCGAAATGCGGATCGCAAGCCTTGACGTAATCGACGACGTTCTGCGGAGTCTGCTGTACGGTACCGCCAACAAGAATCTTCCACAATCCCGGCGTCGACGCAACCAACGTCGGACCAAACGTCATCGCAATCACTTCAACGAGGAAAGCCCAGACGCCGGCGACGATGAAATACCACATTGGCACCATCGTCGAAACCGTATTCGAGCTGTATCCGGCAAGGAAATTCGTGCACAGGAATTCCGCGACAAGCCAGAACACCATCACGGCGACAGGAGCCTTCCATGTGTTCTCCCACTTCGCATAATACGGGTCATACATGTTGCGGGCCGTCTCACGAAGCGCAATGTAAATCGTTGCAATGATGAAAAGCACAAAGCAAATCCACAGTGCCCAAGCGTATTGGGTGACGCTGGCGACATTGAACAGGGAAAGCGTGTAGGAGGATTGACCGGAAACCGAAGCCGTGACACCACCGAACGAAGATACGGAAAACAGTACGAACGGTACGGCAGGCAATAGCAGCGGAATCAGCAGTATGCCGGCCAGTGCGCTCGCTGTGGATTTCAGTGGAACGGAGATGGACGGTTTTGCCCTCAGTGCGGCGCCGCGCAATTGCAGGATGGCCATGCGGCTGCGGGAATTCCTTCCGTGTGTCCGCAGTGCGGCGTCGCCGTCACCGCAGATATGCGATTCTGTGGTTCCTGCGGTTTTCCGTTGGGGACACAAGGTGCTCAGCCGGCTGAGACCACTCACATCGATGTTCCGCCGGCAACGGCCGCATATCCTCCGGTTCCCATGCCCGCGCCATCAAGCCTGCAGCTAGACATGCAGTCCGGAACGCAATCTGATCCGCAAGCCAATGATTGCAAGAACCGCAAGAAGCCAATCATCATCGCAATTATTGTAATTATTGCGGTGATAGCGTTAATCGCGGGATTTGTTGTATGGAAATCAACCAATCGTAATAGCGGTGACGATTCGGCGCAAAACGGTTCTTCGACGGCGCAAAACGCGGATGAGCAATCCAACAAAACCAAGCAGAACGATGCGGCCAAGCAAACCAAGGATTGCGCGACACGCCCGACGCGGGCTTTGAGAGTGTCGAGAAAAATGGAACCACGATGATTGCGACCGTCGCGTTCTCTGCACACGTCTGCGGTGACACCGCGTGGAAAGGCGAGGACGTCACAATCTCCATCAAGGATTCCAGCAATGAGGTGATCGCGTCCGCGGTGTACGACTTCGCATCCGATCCGATGCAGTTCACAAGCGGCACAGCGACGCTCGAGCTGGCGTACGCGATAGGGCAGTACTGGCGTGCGTCCGACCAGATCGAAACCAAGTCGACCAGCATGGTGGTGCAGAAGGGTGCGACGCCGAACGGTAATGCGGTTGCGAGTGTGGGAGACGCAAGGGGTGGTGCGAACATTGCCGACTCCGATGCGGAACGCTATGCGCAGCTGGCGTTGAGCTGGCAGCTGTCTCATGACCGGTCGGCGGTTTCCGGACTGTACGACATTCCGACAACGCAGCTGTTCAGTCGTAAATACGGTATGGAAGTCGACGGCAAAACCCAGCAATACCGCGATATTTACGCGCAGTATCTTACATTGCGCGCTTCATGGCCGAAGGCGGTGTTGGCGTGGGCCGCGGACTACAGCTACTACACGCGGTATGGGCATGAGGCCGATTATTACGTGCTTCTTTCCGGGGAGGAGTTCGGTTCGGTGGCTGATGCGCGTGCATGGTGTTCGGACAATGGATTCGGGGAGAATGATTGCATGGCCGTGCAAATAAATTAGCGAAATGAATTGGCGGAAGTGTTTGGGGCGATTGGATTACGCGGAACGACAGTTGTGAAGAAATTGTGATTTCCTGCCTTGGCTGTGCTGTTTAGATAGGGAACATGATGGCTGGATCGCATTTTTCTGTAATTTATGCAATATGCTGAAATCGTTGAAAAATAGCGGTTCTACAATCGCGACACGCCGAGAGTTGCGTTCTTCTTGATTCTGAGTATATTTACTTCTCGTGCTCAGCGAGAACAAAAACCTCGCAAGACCAACGCCCCTTTAGCTCAGTTGTTAGAGCAGCTGACTCTTAATCAGCGTGTCCAGGGTTCGAATCCCTGAGGGGGCACAGAACAAAACCTTGGAACTCCGGTTCCAAGGTT
>ENA-OQBU01000104-OQBU01000104.1-human-gut-metagenome-genome-assembly--contig:-NODE-104-length-24613-cov-2.959242_pt1 | contig 24613 bp, 38 predicted proteins | sample MGYA00242492_ERZ504566 | MGnify/ENA primary metagenome ERZ504566 (study PRJEB26092, sample SAMD00036261) | human gut metagenome | host: Homo sapiens | study: EMG produced TPA metagenomics assembly of...
ATGTCCATTTGGGCAGACTACCTCTGCCACCAGGTCAAACACCTTGTCCGTGGTCGACCCCTGTGCAGGCGCGAATGTTGGCCTCCTGGATCACCGGCCCTCGGCATGGGATCGGAGAAGGGAATGCCCACCTCGATCAGATCGCAGCCGTTTTTGCCATTTCTAAGAGAATTTGGCGGCTGGTGTCCAGGTCCGGGTCACCGGCGGTGACAAAGCCGATAAATGCCTTTTTGTTTTCAAATGCAGACGCAATATTCTTATTCATGTAAATCGATCCCCCTGTATCTTGCAATGGCGGCCACATCCTTATCGCCGCGGCCGGACAAATTCACGATCATAATCTGGTCCTTATCCATCTTAGGCGCCAGCTCCATGGCGTAGGCCACCGCGTGGGCGGACTCAATGGCGCAGATAATGCCCTCGGTGCGGGCAATGTACTCAAAGGCATCTACCGCTTGGTCGTCGGTGACAGGCACATATTGGGCACGGCCAATGTCGTGCAGGTAGGCGTGCTCCGGCCCAACACCCGGGTAGTCCAGCCCGGCGCTGATGGAGTACACCGGCGCAATCTGGCCAAACTCGTTTTGGCAGAAGTAGGACTTCATACCGTGGAACACACCCTCACTGCCGCAGGTCATGGTGGCGGCGTTCATGGCAGTGTCAACCCCCTTACCGGCAGCCTCGCAGCCGATCAGCTGCACGCCCTCGTCCGGGATGAACTCGTGGAAGATACCCATGGCGTTGGAGCCGCCGCCTACGCAGGCCAGCACCGCGTCCGGCAGACGCCCCTCTTTTTCCAAAATTTGCTGGCGTGCTTCTCTGCCGATGACGCTTTGGAAGTCACGGACGATCATGGGATAGGGGTGGGGACCCATCACGGAGCCCAGCACATACAGCGTATCGTCTACCCGGCTGACCCACTCCCGCATGGCCTCGTTCACTGCGTCCTTTAAGGTGCGGGTGCCGCTCTTTACCGGGTGCACCTTAGCCCCCAGCAGCTCCATACGATAGCAGTTCAGCGCCTGACGAACCGTGTCCTCCTCGCCCATAAAGACCTCGCACTCCAGTCCCATCAGCGCAGCGGCGGTGGCGGTGGCTACGCCGTGCTGCCCGGCGCCGGTCTCGGCGATCACCCGGGTTTTGCCCAAGCGCTTGGCCAGCAGGCACTGACCCAGTACATTGTTTGATTTTGTGGGAGCCGGTGTGGTTCAGGTCCTCGCGCTTTAAGTAGATCTTGGCACCGCCAGGTCCTTGGTCATTTTCTCTGCATAGTACAGCAGGCTGGGACGACCGGCGTACTTCCCCGGTTCAGGTGTCCAGCTCGGCGCAAAAGTCCGGGTCGTTTTTGTAATGCTCGTATGCTTTTTCTAAATTTTCGATCTCGTGCATCAGGGTCTCGGGAATGTATTGCCCGCCGTGAATGCCGTATCTGCCTTTACTCATGGTGTACGCTCCTTACCAGTTTTTGCATTTTGTTTTTATCTTTCACGCCGTTTGTCTCTGCGGCGGAGCTAAGATCTATGCCGTAGGGAGAAAGGCGGCAATGGTTTCTGCCATGTTTTCTGTGTTTAGCCCCCCGGCCAGGAAAAACGGTCGGTCACAAGGGGGAATCTGTCGGTCTTTGGGGGCAATACCATCGCCCCCGCCCGCTGTCAAACAGCAGGTAGTCCACCGGATAGCTGCCCCGGTGGCGCCGGTTGGTCCTCGCCGGTGACAAAGACCTTGATTTTTTCGCCCCGTGGATGGCGGCGCAGTCTGCCGGACTTTCCTGGCCGTGAAACTGGACTGCATCGATGGCCCCGCAGTCTACGCAGGCTTGAATGTATGCCGGCGCTGCGTTGACAAACACCCCCACCGGCACAATGCCCGGGTCCAGCTGCTTCCGCAGGGCCAGCGCCTGTTCTTTGGTTATGCTGCGGCGATAGCCGGGAGAGAGGATAAAGCCGATATAGTCCGGACGGCTCTCGTTGGCGGCGGCAATGTCTGCCGAGGTGCGCAGGCCGCAAATTTTGATCCTGGTCATCTCAGCAGGGCCTCCACCGCTGCCCGTCGGTTCGGGGCGCGCATCAGCGCCTCGCCGATCAGGGCGGCGTCCGTGCCGTTTTGGCGCAGCACTTCTATATCCGCCGGGGTGGTAATGCCGCTTTCGGACACAAAGCGAATCCCCGCCGGCACCAGTGCACGGTAGCGGCTGCTGTTGTGCACATCTACGGTAAAGTCCTTTAAGTTTCGATTGTTGACCCCGATCACCTGGCGCCGGCAGCCAGCGCGCTGACGATTTCTCGGTCGTCGTGGGCCTCCACCAGGGCGGACAGCCCCAGGGTGTCGCAAATTTCAATATAGTGGCGCAGGGTGTCCGTGTCCAGCAGGGCACAGATCAGCAGCACCGCCCCGGCGCCCAGCATCTTGGCCTCGTAGATCTGGTAATCATAAAGGGTAAAGTCCTTACGCAGCACGGGAATGGGCACTGCCGCTGCAATCTCTTGCAGGTAGCGGTCGTCTCCCAGAAAGTAGTCCGGCTCCGTCAGGCAACTGATGGCAGCAGCTCCGGCGGCTGCGTAGTCCCGGGCAATGTCCAGGTAGGGGAAGTCCGGGCTGATGAGGCCCTTGGAGGGGCTGGCCTTTTCACTTCACAGATCAGGCTGACCCTCGGTGCCTCCAGCGCCCGCTCAAAGGCAAAGTTCCCTTTGGGCAGCGCCAGGGCACGGCTTTTTACAATGTCTAACGGCGTATCGGCCATCCGCCGGGCATAGCGTGCCCGGGTGGCGTCTGCCAGTCGGTCTAAGATCATTGGTCGTCCTCTTCATTGGTTATGCGGATAAATGCTTGCAGCTTTTTGTAAGCACTGCCGTCGTCGATCACATCCTGTGCCTTTTGCATAGCGTCTTTCAGACTCAGGCCGTCAATGGCCACATAGATGGCCGCACCGGCGTTTAGCACGGCGGCGGTGCGTTGGGCGGGGGTGGATTTGCCCAGCAAAATATTCTTGGTGATTTCTGCGTTCTCCAGTGCGGTGCCGCCTGCCAGGTCGGCCTTGGTGCAGCGGGTCAGGCCAAAGTCCTCCGGCTTTACGGTGTAGCGCTCCACCTTGCCGTGGCGCAGCTCCGCCACCTCGGTCTCGCCGCAGGCGGAGATCTCGTCCAGTCCGTCCTCGCCAAAGACCACCAGCGTCGGTGACCCCCAGCTGGTTCAGAGCGGCGGCGATTTTGTCTACATAATCGGCGTTGAATACGCCCAGCACCATGCGGGTGGCGTGGGCCGGGTTGGTCAGCGGGCCCAGCACATTGAAGATGGTGCGAATGCCCAGTTCCCGGCGTACCGGCGCCACATATTTCATGGCGCTGTGGTACTTTTGGGCGAACATGAAGCAGATGTTCTCCTCCCGCAGGGCACGCTCCATCGTCTCTTTGCTGGCGTTGATGTTGACGCCCAGCGCCTCCAGACAGTCGGCAGCGCCGCTCCTGGAGGAGGCGGCCCGGTTGCCGTGCTTAGCAATGCGCACCCCGGCGGCTGCGGCAATAATGCCGGCAGTGGTGGAGATGTTGAAGCTGCCGGATTTGTCGCCGCCGGTGCCTACAATGTCCAGAATGTCACCGTCGCTGTCCAGGGGCAACGCCTTGGAGCGCATGGACTCGGCGGCGCCGGCGATTTCCTCGTCCGTTTCACCCTTGATGGACAGGGCAGTGAGGAAGGAGGCGATCAGCGCCGGGCTGGCCTGACCGGTCATAATTTCGTCTACGCTTTCTTTTACCTGGTCGTAGGTTAGGTTTTCTGCCTGCATCAGCTTTTCAATGGCTTCTTTGATCATGCTTATCCCTCCAAAAAATTGCGGATCAGTTGCAGGCCGTTCGGAGTCATCACCGACTCCGGGTGGAACTGCACACCGTAAACTTCATATTCTTTATGTTGCACCGCCATAATTTCGCCGTCCGGCGCCGTAGCGGTCACTTCCAGGCAGTCCGGCAGGTCCGTGGCTGCCAGGCTGTGGTAGCGGGCCACGGTCATGGGACTGCTGAGTCCGGCAAACAGGCCGCCGGGGCAGGTGATCGTCATGTTGCATTCCCGGCCGTGCATCAATTCCTTGGCGTAGGTAATGCGCCCACCAAAGGCCTCGCAAATGGCCTGGTGACCCAGGCATACCCCCAGCATTTTGCACTTGCCTGCCAGGGCCGGGATCAATTTCTCACACACCCCGGCGTCTGCCGGTCGGCCCGGCCCGGGGGAGGAGAATCACCGCTGTGGGGTGCAGCGCCTCAATTTCCGCTACCGATAAGTCGTCATTGCGGATCACCTGTACCTGTGGGTCCAGGCTGCCTACATATTGATACAGATTGTAGGCAAAGGAGTCGTAATTATCAATCAGTAGGGTCATTGGGCGTCACCTGCGCTTTCTCGTACCGCCTGTACCACAGCCATGGCCTTGTTGATACACTCGGTGTGTTCTTTCTCCGGCACGAGTCGGCCACGATCCCGGCACCGGAGCGAATGTACACGGTCCCGTTCTTCTTATAGGCAATGCGAATGGAGATACAGGTGTCCATATTACCGGTCAGGTCAATGTAGCCGATGGCGCCGCCGTAAATGCCCCGCTTGCTGCCCTCCAGCGCATCAATAATCTGCATGGCGCGGAACTTGGCGCCCCGCTAAGTTCCGGCAGGGAGCACCGCCTCAATGGCATCCAGCGCGGTCTTGCCCGGCGCCAGCTGCCCTTCCACCTCAGATCCGATGTGCATCACGTGGCTGAATTTCAGTATTCTGTGGTAAGCGCTGACTTTGACGGAGCCAAAGGCGCTGACCCTGCCCAGGTCGTTGCGCCCCAGGTCCACCAGCATATTGTGCTCACTCAGCTCCTTTTTGTCTTGCAGCAGTCCGGCCTCCAGCGCCGCGTCCTCTGCGGGGGTCTTGCCCCGGGGGCGGGTGCCGGCCAGTGGATAGGTAAACAGCTTGCCGTCGGTGAGCTTGACCAGTGTTTCCGGCGAGGCACCGGCGATCTCAATATCGTCGGACGAAAAGTAGAACATATAGGGAGAGGGATTTTGCCGCCGCAGAATTTGGTAGGCGTCAAACAGGCTGCCCTCCATTTTGGCGCTCAGGCTGTTCGACAGCACCACCTGGAAAATATCGCCCTCCCGGATATAGCCCTTGGCTTTCTCCACCATCGCGGTGTAAGCGGCCTGGTCAAACTGGGGGGCAAAGTCCGCTTGCAGCCGTGCTTTCGGCGGGCAGGGGGCTGACGGACTGTCTGTGACCAGGCGGCACATGATCTCCAGCTCCTTTTGCCCTCTGCGATACCCGGCTTCCGGTCGCGGGTATTCATATTGAAAATGAGAATGATTTCCTCTTTCACATGGTCAAAGGCAATGACCTTGTCAAAGAGCATCAGGTCCACATCGTTAAAGTTGCCGTCCTCTGCGGCGGTCAGCTCCAGCCGCGGCTCGCTGTATTTGGCGTAGTCGTAGGCAAAGTAGCCCACCAGCCCGCCGGTAAAGGTGGGCAGCTCCCGCAGTCGGGGGCTTTTGTGCCGCTCCAGCAGGGCAGCAATATGGGGCTTTGGACTGCCGGTAAAGGTGCGCGAGCCGTTCTCGTCCATGACGGTGCCTTTGCCGTCCTTGCAGTGGATCTCCGCCTGGGGATCAAAGCCCAGGAAGGTGTACCGCCCGGAGCTTTCCTTGTCTTCGCAGGCTCCAGCATATAGCAGTGGCGGCTGACGGTCTTTAGCTTTTGCAGCACCTGCGTGGGGGTCACCGTGGTCGGCAGGGTGGTGCTCAAGGGCACGGTGTTGTACTTCTCGGCCAACCACAAAAATCTGCGCTTTTCGTGGGTTTTAGTTCCATTCTACTGCTCCTTTCGGTGTTCACAGAGCCGGCAGAAAATAAAAAAACCTTGGCAGTCTTTTTGACTGCCAAGGACGAATAGCTTGATTCGCGGTGCCACCTTGGTTTACGGTGCAAAAGCACGCATACGCTCTGCGAGATACCATCATATCTCCGGCCACTGACGCAGGCCATCTCGTCACGGAATACTGGGCAAATTGCCGTTCACCGTGCCCTCAGCGGTCCATTTAATGCGCTGCATTTCCACCCCATTCCCAGCAACAGGGGCTCTCTGTGGGCGCACGGTGCATTTTTATCTCCGCCTCATCGGTTTTCATTCACTTGTAGAGTCATTGTATCAAAGTCCTGCTCGTTTGTCAATAACAATTTTGCAAAGGCGCTCTCCGGGGTGGTGCTTGTCCATACGCCCGGCAGGTGCGCGGCGGTTACATAGGCGGCAGCGGGCTTTGGGGTCACAAAGAGACAGGGTACGCCGGCTTCCTTGCAGCGATGAGCAAATGCGGTCGCCGGCTCCGGTACGGTGGCACTGTGGTACATGCGGTGGAGCACCGCATCCACGCCGGTCAGATCAAAGACGCCGTAGTCTATGCCCGGGTGGGGCGTGATTTGCAAAATGCGGCGCGGTGGAACACCGGGGCCTGGACCGGCACAAAGGGCACCGATGCGTGGTGGAACCGATCGTTGCAGTCCGCCTCGGTGGTGGCCCAGGCCGGATGCAGTCCGTCGTAGGCAATTTGCACACCGTCTTTGGCGCCGCTTAGTAAATATTGCACCGCCAGGTCCAGGTTGGGCAGGGCGTTGCTGCCCGGTGCCTCCGGCGGGGTGCCCGCAGCCACCAGCACCAGCGGCTTGTCCGGAAGCAGGTGGGCCAGTAGCGCGGCTGTGTAGGTGAGGGTGTCGCTGCCGTGGAGCAGCACCACGCCCCGGTAAGCGCTGTAATCGATCCCCTGCATATAGGTGCAAAGCTGCTCCAGGTACGCCAGGTCGGCATGCTCGGAAAAGCGGTCAAAGGCCGCTCGGCCGATCAGATCTACCCCCGCCGGGGGGCGTATATAGGTTTAGAATCTTCAGCGGTGCGTCCGCCGTAATGGTGGAACCGGCCTTGGCACCGATGGTGCCGCCGGTGCCGATCACCAGGATTTTTTGTTTTGTCATAAGATCACCGCTTTTATTATGGCACAAATATCGCCCGGTTACAAGCGGGCTTTACAAATGACCGGGCGGGGAGTACAATAGATATAGAATTTGTTCGAGGTGAGCGTTATGAATAAGCGAAAAGTTGTGATCATCGGCGCGGGCATGTAGGCTCTCACTGCGCCATGGCTTTGGCCTTTGGCGGCGTGTGCGAGGAGATCGTGCTGCTGGATACGGATTTGGAGAAAGCCCGCGCCAACGCCATGGATGTGGCAGACGCCTGCCTGTTCACGCCCGGCAGTTGCACCGTGCATGTGGGAAATTATGATGACTGCAAAACGGCGGATATTATTGTTATTTCCGTGGGTCAGCCCCGCAAGCCCGGGCAAACGCGGCTGGACATGCTGGACGACTCGGTGCGTATGCTCCGGGATGTGTGCAGCCACTTGAAGCCGCTGGATTATCAGGGCATTGTGATTACCATTACGAACCCGGCGGATATCATTGCGGATTTTACCCGCAAATCCCTGGGGCTGCCCCGGGAGCGGTGCTTCTCTACCGGCACGCTTTTGGATACCGCCCGGCTGAAGCGCACCATCAGCGAGCTCTCCGGTGTGGATCGCCGCAGCCTGACTACCTGCTCCTTGGGCGAGCACGGCAATTCCTCGCTGATTCCCTTCTCCTCCACCACCATCGGCGGTCGGGACTATACCGCACTGCGCCGGCAGGATCCGGTGCGCTACGGCAAGCTGGATGAGGATCTGATTTTGGAACGCACCCGCCAGATCGGCAACGAGATCATTGAGGGCAAAGGCTCCACGGAGTTCGGCATCGGCGCAGCGCTGGCGGATATGGTCAAGTGCATTCTTCGGGACGAGCACCGGGTGTTGCCTGCTTCCGTGCTGTTGCAAGGGGAGTACGGTCAGCAAGATCTGCACGCCGGTGTGCCCTGCGTCATCGGCAGGGACGGCATTGAGGATATTATTGAGCTTCCCTTGAACGATGCGGAACAGCAGCGTTTGAGGAGACCTGCACCGTAATTCGCACCCACATTGCCCGCGCCGCCAAGGTGGCTGCCGGGGCGTGATGTTTGCGGCAGGGAATGGCTCTCCACCCTACGATTAACCGTGGGAGCCCCCTTTATAAGGGAGCCAAAAAGGTTATGATCTGTAAGCCTCCCTTGCAAAGGGAGGGGGACCGGCCGTAGGCGGTGGAGGGATTGCAGGCAGATGTAACTATACTGTATATAGATAAAAAGCAGGACCATTCTTACGGTCCTGCTTTATTTTTGTCCGTGAGGTAGAGAATGTAGTCGGCGCTTACCTGATAAAAGGCGGCCAGCCGACAGATCAGCTCGTCGGTTAGGGGCTGTACTTCTCGTTCCAAATAACTGTATTTGCGCTGCGTAATGTCCAAGGCTGCAGCCACCTGCTCCTGCGTCAGATCGTGGTCGGTGCGCAGGTCTTTTATGCGTGTTTTCACATCATCACCCAACCACAGTATAGCCTAGATAATATTTATCTATTGTACTTTTAGATAAATATTATCTATAATTGAATATACGAAAGAATAATGCAGAGTAGGGAGGAAATAAAAAGTGAAGGGTTAGCCGTGTCTTTTGCTTTTGGGTCTTTGTGGCTTTTTTGGTGTGGGTGATCGTAGCGAAGAAGAAAGGCGGTCCCATGAAAATACAGCTGATCGTTTGTATTGCGGCGTTTGCGTTGTTTGTTTTATGCACCGGTTTGTCCGGCGGAAAAGGTGCGTCGACTAAGCCGGAACCTACCACCGCAGCGCCTGCGATAACAGAAGCCACCACAGTCAAGCCCACAGGGAATACGCTGGATTTTGAGATCACTGCCGGAAAACACGGTACATACGGTAAGGATCTGGTGCTGAATAAAGATACGGAATTTGAAGATCATATCATCGGATATTTTGTGCCCGCAGGTACATATCAGGTGACCAATGTGGATGCGCACCCTACCCAGATGACCGTGTACCAAAATAAAAAGGTTAAGCAGGGCGATGGGAAGAATGGCGAACGGTAAAGCTTATTTGCTGGATGTGCAGGAGACCAAGTCCGTGACCGTTCCGGAGGGCTATTTTATTAAGGTCACGGAGCCGACCCACATTCACCTGGTTCAGAAAAAATAAGAGAAAGGAGAGAAGAATATGGTTTGTCCAAATTGCGGCAGTACCAATGTGCTGGTGACCAACGAGCAGACAAATGGCAAAACAAAGACCAAAAAGCGGGGGATCATTCCCAATATGCTGTATAAAATGCTGCGCCTTTTCTGCTGTTTGATGATTTTTGGCTTTTTTATGCCCAAGACGCTGACCAAGAGCAGCACCAAGTTTAAGAATGCAACCGTAGGCATTTGCCAGGATTGTGGGCATAAGTTTACCGTTCATAAAGGATAAAATTTGTGGAGTACGCGGCGGGAGCAAGCCCCCGCCCTACGATTAACCGTTGGAGCACCCTTTGCAAGAAAGGCGATATAACGCAAAAAGAAACCCCCACACGCCGGGCGTGCGGGGGGTGATTTTATGCCGTTTTTGGCTTATTTGGTGGCTTCTTCCACAGCCACTGCGCAAGCCACGGTAGCGCCGACCATGGGGTTGTTACCCATACCGATCAGGCCCATCATCTCAACGTGAGCGGGAACGGAGGAGGAGCCGGCGAACTGTGCGTCGCCGTGCATACGACCCATAGAGTCAGTCAGACCGTAGGAAGCGGGACCGGCAGCCATATTGTCCGGGTGCAGAGTACGGCCGGTGCCGCCGCCGGAAGCCACGGAGAAGTACTTTTTGCCGTTCTCCAGGCACCACTTCTTGTAAGTGCCGGCAACCAGGTGCTGGAAGCGGGTGGGGTTGGTAGAGTTACCGGTGATGGAAACATCTACGCCCTCATGCTTCATAATGGCAACGCCCTCAAGCACATCGTTGGCACCGTAGCACTTTACGGCAGCGCGCTCGCCGTCGGAGAATGCCTTTTCTTCCTCAATCTTCAGCTCGCCGGTGTAAAAATCATAATCGGTCTTTACATAGGTGAAGCCGTTAACGCGGGAGATGATATAAGCAGCGTCCTTGCCCAGGCCGTTCAGGATGACCTTCAGGGGCTCTTTGCGAACCTTGTTGGCGGTACGGGCAATGCCGATTGCGCCCTCAGCGGCAGCAAGCTCTCGTGGCCGGCCAGGAAAGCAAAGCACTTGGTGTCCTCGTGCAGCAGGCGGGCGCCCAGGTTACCGTGGCCCAGACCTACATTACGCTGCTCGGCAACGGAACCGGGAATGCAGAATGCCTGCAGGCCGATACCGATGGCTGCGGCAGCCTCGGAAGCGGTGGCCACACCTTTTTTCAGTGCAACGGCCACACCCAGGGTGTATGCCCAGCTGGCGTTATCAAAAGCGATGGGCTGCACGCCCTTTACGATACCGTCTACATCAATGCCCTTGGACAGGCAAAGATCTCTTGCCTCCTCCAGGCTGGAGAGACCGTACTCGGCAAGGCACTTTTCGATCTTGGCAAGTCTTCTTTCCTTGCCTTCAAACTTTACATCATTTGCCATGGTATTGTCCTCCTTCTCTTATTCTTCTCTGGGGTCAATGTACTTTGCAGCGTTAGCAAAGCGACCGTAGTTGCCAATGTTTGCCTCGTAAGCCTCGTTGGGGCTCTTGCCGTGACGAATATCCTCCAGCATTTTGCCCAGCTTTACGAACTCATAGCCGATGACCTCGCCCTCTTCGTCCAGAGCCATGCGGGTCACATAACCCTCAGCCATCTCCATGTAGCGCACGCCCTTCAGCTTGGTGGAGAACATGGTGCCCACCTGGCTGCGCAGGCCCTTGCCCAGGTCCTCCAGAGCAGCGCCGACAACCAGACCGTCCTCAGAGAATGCGGACTGAGAACGACCGTAAGCCAGCTGCTTGAAGATCTCACGCATCGCCACATTGATGGCGTCGCACACCAGGTCGGTGTTCAGGCACTCCAGCAAGGTCTTGCCGGGCAGAATCTCTGCGGCCATAGCGGCGGAATGGGTCATACCGGAGCAGCCCACAGTCTCCACCAGGGCCTCCTCTACGATACCGTTCTTCACATTCAGGCTCAGCTTGCAGGCGCCCTGCTGGGGTGCGCACCAGCCGATACCGTGAGAGAAACCGGAGATGTCGCTGATCTGGTAGCTCTTGACCCACTTTGCCTTCTTCAGGAATGGGGAGCCGGACCGTGATGCGGACCCTTTTTTAACGGTACACATCTGCTCAACTTCATTTGAATAAGTCATGATGATTTACTCCTTCCAACAATACTTAATAATTTATCAAAATTACCAAGGTTATTATAACCATTTTTTTGCTGCGCTTCAAGACTAAAACTATAAAAAAATGTCGCTATTTGTAAGAATGTCTTAAGCAAGTTGTTGAAAGTTTTGCCCCAATACAGTATAGTATAGGTAAAAGAATGACTTTGAGGTGACTTTTTTATGCAGATCAAACCGGGCTTTGCCCATGCGCAAGATCGCCGGCAGCAACATAGTAGTGCCTGTGGGCGCCGCCGCATCGGATTTTAACGGTATGATTACCCTGAACGATACCGGGGCTTTTCTTTGGAACTGCTTTTTGCAGCCCACTACCGAAGCGCAGGTGGTTGAGGCGCTGATGCATGAGTATGAAGTGGAACGGCAGCGTGCTGCCGCGGATGTGGCGCATTTTGCCGCGCTGCTGCGGGAGAATGATTTGCTGGCGGAATGAGAAATTGTGGGCGGCAGGTTGCCACGCCTAAGATAATCCTTTTTGTTTTCAAAGGGATGTGGGTTTGCCGCAGGCAAACGCGCAGGGATTATGCGGTGAGGGCTTGCCCCCGCCGCTGTATTTTTAACACTACACCTTCCCACCTGGAAGGTGTTTTTTCTGCAAAAAATGTCAAAAACGGGAAAAAAGGGGCGGATTTATTGACATTGATTCCGTTTTCGTGTACTGTTATAAGTACAGGTGTTAGTTATTTAGCACTGTATCATAACAAACACGCTCGTTTTGCGGGCACGTGAAAAGGGGTATCGTATGTCCAAGCGGAATTCCGGGAATAATCCGGAGGAAAAAACAGATCTGCGTATTCGGCGCACCAAAAAGTCCATTCGGGATGCCTTTTTTGAATTGATTGACGAAAACGGATTTGATTCCGTTACAGTTAAGGATATTACCGACCGGGCGCTGATCAGCCGGAATACATTTTATTTGCATTATGAGGACAAGTTTGATCTGCTTAACAAAATCAGCAATGAGCTGATGCGCAAAGTGTATTGGCGGGTGAGCAAAGATCTGATCAAGATCAAGGATCTGGACTTTACCATTGATTGCACCGCCGCGCTGCTGATCAGTATTCAACGGGTGATCGACGAGGATCGGGATTTGTATCGGTTGCTGTTGACGGATCCGGGCACGTGGTGTTCTCTGAAAAGATCGAGAAAACCATTCGCACGGCGTTGGACCTGATCAAAGGGGACATTGAGGGAGTCAGTGACCTGAGTATTGAATATATTATTACCGGTATGAAAGGGGTTATTCGTTACTGGGTGACCCATGATGATATGGATATACAAACCGAGGCGTACAATTTTGCCCGGATTCATCTGGGCTCCATTTTGGAGATTATTCGTCACAGCAAGGATGTAAAGCACGGACGGGTTCCCCGGGAGAGCTATTGATATGTCCGGCAAAAAGCCAAAGCGTTCTTCCAAGAACTTAAAGATCAACACCCGCATTGTGCTCACCACCGTGCTGGCCATCGCCATACCGCTGGTGCTGGTGGCGCTGGTGTGCCTGGGGCTGCTGCACAGCACCTCCCACACCTTTCAGTTGGCGGCAGAGACGGCGGACAGGTACAGCCTGGTCAACCAGATCGGTTGGAATCAGACGGTGAGCAACCTGTCCGATGTGTTGCTGCGCACCAAAGATACGGACGCAGAAAAGCTGGCGGATATTGCCGCCTACGCCGCACCGCTGGAGAAGCGGGGCGTGGCGCTGGAAATTCGACGGGGTGACGAGGTGTTTTATCGAGCGCCGGGTGCAAAGATGTGCTGGGGCGTGCCCGGCAGATCGTGGCCTTTGATTCGGAAAAAAATGTGTACCACTTCGGTCAGGACGGGCTGGTGATCGTCAGTCATGTGCAGGCCGGGGGTCAGCGCTGCCGCCTGGTGCTCACCGGCACCGGCTATACGGTGGCGGATCAAACGGAGCGGCGGCGCGGGGCACGCTGTCGCGTCTGTTGATGGGGCGTACCGGGTTGGTGGTGCTGGCCATTGTGCTGATTTTTGCCGCTGCGGTGGCGGCGTTCTCTTTCTTTACCAGCCGCACCATTGTGCGTCCCATTCAGAAGATTGCCCGGGGAGCGGACGCCATTGCCGGCGGCAATCTGGATTATCAGATCGACTATGACTCTACCAATGAGTTGGGCCAAACGGTGGAGAGCTTTAACGCCATGCGTCTGCGGTTGAAAGAGACCATTGAGAGCCGCGAAAAAAGCGAGCAACTGCGGCGGGAGATGACCGCCGGCTTTGCCCATGATCTGCGCACCCCGCTCACCAGCATTAAGGGCTACGCCGAGGGGCTGCGGGACGGCATTGCCAACACGCCGGAGAAGCAGCAGCGGTATTTGCAGACCATTTACGACTCCGCTGTGCAGACAGAGAAAATTCTCGATGATCTGCTGGCGCTGTCCAAACTGGAGCTGGGCAGCACAGGCAACGATCGCTCCATTGTGCAGCTACAAGCGGTGCTGGATGATGCTGCGCCGGAGCTGACGGCTTTTATGGAGAACCGCGGCTGTACCTTTGCGCTGGAAATCACTGCCCGGCTGATACGCAGATTGAGATCGACACGGACGCTTTTCGCCGGGTGTTTTTGAACATTCTGGGCAATGCGGTTAAATACGCTCGCCCGGGTGTACCCGGTCGGTTGGCATTGACGGCCACCGCCTATGATCGGGTGGTAATCCTGGAATTTGCAGACAACGGCATCGGCGTGGATAAGGACCAGCTGCACAAGATCTTTGACGCCATGTACCGCACGGATCCGGCCCGCAGCCAGGTGAGCCAGGGCAGCGGACTGGGGCTGGCGGTGTGCAAGCAAATTGTAGAGCAGAACGGCGGCTCCATTTGGGCCCGCAGTCATACGGACGCGGGGCTGTCGATTTTTATTTCGTTACCCAAAAGGGAGCATGTTGTAGATGAAGCAGATATTGATTATTGAGGACGACCCACGCATTGCCGGGCTGGAGCGGGATTATCTGGAGGCGGCAGGCTTACAGGCATCGGTGGCAGCGGACGGCCCTTCCGGACTGCGCACGGCGTTGGATGGTCGGTTTGACCTGATTTTGCTGGATATTATGTTGCCGGGAATGGATGGACTGGAGGTTTGCCGCTCCATTCGCCGGGAGCAGAATGTACCTATTATCTTAGTCAGTGCCAAGAAAGAGGATTTGGACAAGATCAAGGGTCTGGGCGTTGGTGCGGACGACTATGTGGTTAAGCCCTTTTCTCCCGGCGAGTTGGTGGCCCGGGTGCTGGCGCATATCAGCCGGTATGAACGGCTCACCGGCGACGGCACTTCGCACCCGCCGACCAAGGACGCAGTGCTGGAGAGCGGTGCCCTGCGTTTGGATCCTGCCACCCGCCGTGCTTGGTTTCGGGAGCAGGAGGTGGCGTTGACCAATAAGGAGTTTGAGCTGCTGTATTTTTTTTTGGCCGGCCACCCGGACGAAGTCTTTAGCAAGGAACAGCTGTTTGATCGGATTTGGCAGTACAACAGCTTGGGCGAGACCTCTACCGTCACCGTCCATGTCAACCGGATCCGAGACAAATTCAAGGAGTTGGATTCTAATTTAGATCTGATTCATACAGTGTGGGGTCGTGGCTATCGCTTTGTCCCCGCTGCGGTGTGAATATCACTGAGAGCGAAAAAAGAATGACCGCACCATTCCCGGTGCGGTCATTCTTGTATTTTTGTTTTTTGTCACACAAACACAAAGTGGATCAGGAGCATATAGCCGATGGTGCCCACGGCGATGCTCAGGAGGGTATTTTTGCGCCACAGATGCACCCCGGCGGTGAGCGCCACGGCGATCAGCTGGGGCACAATGTAGTTCACATTGCCCTGTTCAAAATCCTTAAGACAATAGACGATGAGAATGCCCAGGATCGCTACCGGCAGCACATTGCCCAGGTACTGCACGAACTTGGGTACCTGCTTTTTGCCCCCAAACAGGGCAAAGGGAAACAGGCGGGTGGCAAAGGTACAGACGGCGGCCACCAGCACCATGATCAGCAAATGGGTGTTGGTCATTTGGCAGCCCTCCGTTCCGGATCAAAGAAGGGGCGCCCGGCGGACAGAACCGCCACGGTCAGCACCAGGGAGGGAAGCAGGAATTTGTCTGCCCCGAAGATCAGCAGGCACAGAATGCCGGTGCACAGCCCCAGAGCGCCGATCAGCCCGGCGCGACCCTTTTGGTTGCGGATCAGGTCAATAAAAATCACCACAAACAGGGCGGTCATAGAGAAATCAATGCCGGTAAAGTCCATGGGCAGGGCGGCACTGAGCAGCGAGCCCAGCACGGAGCCGATGATCCAGTACACATGGTCAAACTCGCCGATGAGAAAGCGCGCCCGGGGCTCGTCTACCCCATCCGGCACAGACAGGATGGAGGCGTTTACCGAGTAGGTTTCGTCCGTTAAAGTAAAGATCATAAAAGGATAGCGCCAGCCGCCGGCTTTGAACTTTTCAATATAAGACAGGCCATAGAACATGTGGCGGGTGTTGATAAACAGCGTCATCAGTGCGGTGGTGGCCAGCCCGGCGCCGGAGGAGATCAGCGACACCAGCAGAAACTGGCCGGACCCGGCATACACCAGCAGCGAGATCAGCGCTGCCCACACCCAATTGTAGCCGGCCTTAAACAGCATAATACCAAACGCTGCGCCTAAAAACAAGTAGCCGAACAGCACCGGCAGTGATTGCTTGAACGCAAAGCGCAAAGTCGCGCTTTTGTTATATTTCATAATTCCCTCTCCGCATACAAAAAATGTGCACAACGATTATACCACCTTTTGCGGAAGAATCAAGGGTGAAGTGCGGTGGCGTAGGGATTTGCAGCGCGTGCTTGCGTCTTTTGTCTATCGTACCGTATTTGATTTGATGCTTGGTAGGGGCGGCAATCTGCCGCCCGCAAATCCCTCAGTCAGCTGCGCTGACAGCGCCTAACTGGCCGCCCGTCCCCTTTGTCGCTGCGCGACATCTCCCCGCACTGCGGGGAGTCACCCTTTACAAGGGAGCCTAAGGTGTTGTAACCGATTTGCTCCCTTGCATAGGGGAGGTGGCTGCGAGCTTGCGAGCAGGACGGAGGGATTGGACGGGCGGGGAGCAAGCCCCCGCCCCTACGGCAAGTAAAACAAAAAACTGCCCCTTGATTTTCAAGGGGCGCTGTTATTATACATTCACTTTTCCGTGCCCAGCAGGGCGGTGTATTCCCGTGGGGTCATGCCAAACCGGCGCTTAAATAACGCAATAAAGTGGGACTGGGAGGAGAAACCCAGGCTGTAACACACCTGCTCGGCGGTGCAGCCCTCCCACAGCAGGGTCTTGGCCAGCTCCAGCTTTTGGGTGGTCATATAGGTGCTCAGGTTTACGCCCAATTCGCATTTAAACAGGTGGGAGAGATAGTCCGGCGACAGGCCGCAGTGGGCGGCCACGGCAGCCACCGTCAGCTTGCGGTCCGGGTTTTTGTTGATATAGGCAATGCAGCGGCGCACATGGGGTGAATAGGTCAGGTCCTTTTGCGCCCGGCTGACCATATTGGTCAGTTCAATGGCGCCGTCTACAATGGCGGCGTGCACGGTGCGCTTGGTGCTGGCCGCGTCAATGCGGCGAATAAAATCGTCCGAATACGCATAGGCGTTGCTTTCGCCCAGACCCCCTTGAATGGCGTAGCGGGTGGCCAGGGTGATAAAGCTGACAGCCATATATTTTTGCTGCTGCAAGTCGTTCTCCGACATTTTGGCCTACGGTAATATTTTGTATGCCGATCTGCCCCAGTTCGTAGATCAGCTTTTTCAGATCACCCCGTTGCAGGCAGGAGAACAGGCGCACCTCGTCCCGGTATGGGGTATGGTGCAGTCGCTCCAGCGCGTGGTGTCCGGTTTCTTCCTTGATGCTTTTCGGGATCACCCGAATACTCATTAAAGACGCACTATCCATTTGAATTCCCCCTAAGTGCAGTATAGCCGACCGGAGACTGTCCGTCAACCGGGGCGAGGCAAGTCAATGGGGATTGTTGTATTTTCTCGGCTTTTTGGTAGACAAATTGGGGAGGTATGCTATGATAGCGTTGGAAAGGAGTGACCGAAGTATGAAAAGTAAGACCAAGACTGCCTACCGATGCGGTGCTGCGGGATATGCTGAAACAAGCCGGACTGGACAGCGCAGGGGTGCAATTTCGGCTGCTGGGAGACGGTATGTTCAACGCTGTTTTGCAGCGGAGACAAACCCGCCGGTGGTGATGAAGATTGCGCCCCGACCCAGGTGCCGGTGATGACCTATGAGCGGGATATGCTGGCCACCGAGCTGTACTGGTACGATCAGATCCGGCAGCACACGGAGATTACCGTGCCGGATATTCTGTATAGTGACCCGGCGGGCAACCTGTGCGGCGCGCCCTGGGTGGTGATGGAGCGACTGCCCGGGGTGCACCGAGACAAGTGCCCGCTGCCAAGTGCGGAGAAACACCGGCGCACGGCGGAGATGGTGGCGCAGATCCATAATGTGTCCGGCACCGGCTACGGTTATGTGCAAAATGGGCTGTATGAGAACTGGGCGGACGCTTACATTTCCATGATCGAGAACCTGCTGGCAGACGCCCGGCGTATGGGCAAGACCAGCCGCCGAGGGCAGCGCCTGCTGGCGTATGCCCGGCAGTATCGGGCGGTGCTGGCGGCGGCACCTTGCGTGATGGTGAATTTTGATCTGTGGAGCAGCAATATCCTGTGCCATACGGTGGACGGACAAACCCGTTTTGCCTGGATCGACCCGGAGCGCAGCCTGTGGGGCGACCCGGTGCTGGACTTTTTGCCGCTGGAGTCCTTTACCGCGCCGCTGGACAAAAAGACTTTGTCCTTGGCAACCCACAATGCCCTTTGCCGGGTACCGGTGCAAGTCAACCGAGAGACCCGGCTGCGCTACGCCTTTGCCCAGGGGCTGCTGGCGCTGATCCAGGAAGTGGAAAAATACTATCGCTTTACGCCCTTGAGTCAGGGCTGGGCGGTGGATGTGACCGGGGCGGCTGCCGGCTACGCTGCTGCCTTTGCCACTTTGCGCCGTGGGTAAGGGCGGGCGCCAAAAGGCGCAGGACAAGGCGCAGGCGCTGACCACTGCGCCGGTGACCGGCCGTCTGCTGCGGCACCTGCCGTACACGCTGGCGGCACTGCTCTTTAGTGCCTTTTATAATGTGGCAGACACGTTGTTTGTCAGCCACGGGGTAGGCGATCTGGCGGCTGCGGGAATCAGCGTGGTCTTTCCCCTGACGGTTTTGCAGGGCGCTATTGCCCAAATGGTTGGCGCCGGTGCCGGGGCGCTGGTGTCGCCCTGTTTGGGGCAAAAGGACTACCGGGCGGCGGGCCGGGTCACAAAAAGCGCCATGGCGTTCTTTTACACCACAGCGCTGGGGATTACCTGCATTTGCTTGTTGTTTCGCACGCCGCTGCTGCGGCTGTTCGGTGCCACGGCAGAGATCTTGCCTTATGCCCGCACCTATTTTACCATTTTGGCAGCGGGCAATGTGTTCTCCACCGGTTTTTCATCTATTATGCGGGCGGAGGGGCGTATGGATTACAGCCTTTGGATCTGGCTGTTGCCTACCGGGGTGAACTTGCTGCTGGATTGGTTGCTGATCTATCGGCTGCACCTGGGTATTGCCGGTGCGGCTTGGGCCACGGTGATCGCCCAAGCGGCGAGCTTTTGTATGAGCGTATTGTTTTTCACCCGGTTTTCCTGCCAGCAATTCCGCGGCGTGCGGGCGGATTGCGCCACAGTATGGCGGATCTTGACTCTGGGACTGCCCACCTTGGTGCAAATGGGCAGTCTGTCTGTTGTGCTGGTGGTGATGAACGGTTTGTTAGCCCCTCGGGCAGGTACGGTGGGTGTGGCGGCCTTTGGCTATGTGAGCCGGTTGGCGGAATTTGCCTTGGCGCCGTTCTCCGCCCTTTGTTTGGCAGCAGCGCCTATCATCGGCAGCAGCTACGGTGCCGGACTGTATAGCCGGGTACGCCAAACGGTGGTGCGCACGGTGCAGCTGGGGCTGGTGTATGCGGTGGCGGCTGTGGCTGTGTGTTATGCTTTGAGCGGAGCGCTGCTGGGTATTTTTACCCGCGATCCGGCGATCGTGCAATTTGGCACCCACTGCTTGCGGCGGTTGGCACCGGCTCTTTTATTCTTGCCGCCGGTGTTGACAGTGAGTGCCTATTTTCAGTCGGTAAACCGAGCCAAATCGGCGCTGGTTACCGCCGGTGCGCTGCCGTTGTGCCTGTGCGTGGGTGCGTGCCTGGCGGCACCCCTGGGCACCGGGGCTGTTTGGTGGGCCGTGCCCATTGCTGCCGCCGTTTGCGCCGTATTTTGCGGGGCGCTTTATGCCCGGCAGGCAGGGAAAAGGAAGCGTCGGGCTTTATAGGTGGTGTGATGTTGTTTGTGATTTTCGATAAGGGTGGCAGATTGCCGCCCCTACTTATTTATTGGAACAAGCCAAACAAAAAAGCGCGCCCCTTGCAACAAGGGGCGCCAAAGGGTTTGAATTATTCTTTTTCTTTCTGTTCTTCCCGGGGAAAATGTCCACTCGGGCAGGGGTGAAAAAATCCAGCCAGCGGGTATCCCGGTAGACCCGGGCAAAAGGCGTGGGGCACATTGCCGGGTACCTGCACAATGTCGCCGGCGTGCATACGGCGCACTTCGTCGCCCACCTGCATATCAATCTCGCCCTCCAGTAGGTAATCCACCTGGGTGTGGGGATGACTGTGGGGCGGCTGGGCAGTGCCGGCCTTGCACTCCATTAAGACGAACATATAGTCTTTGTCGCTGCACAGCAGCTTGCGCCGGGCGGTGGGCATCAGCTGCTCCCAGGGCAGATCCTGGTACGGGTTCAGTTGCATAGGAATATCCCCTTTTCGTTAGGATAACTTCACTATACACCCGGGCAGGCATTTATGCAAGAAAAAAGGTGTTGACTTTAACGCTTTTATGTGCTAAACTAAAATCATCATAAATTTACCGAGAAAAGGGGTTATTACAATGAATAAGGTTGTGAAGAAGATCGCTGCCGTGGCGCTGTCCGGGCTGCTGGTGGCTTCTGTATTTGCCGGTTGTTCCGGCGGCAGTGCCAAGGACACTTATACCGTAGGTATCTGCCAGGCCATGCAGCATCCGGCACTGGACAAGGTACCGAGGGCTTTAAGAAGGCGCTGACGGACAAGTTGGGCGACAAGGTGACTTTCAAAGAGCAGACGCCGCCGGCGATTCCACCCTGTGCTCCACCATTGTTAACCAGTATGTGTCTCAGAATGTGGACCTGATCATGGCCAACGCTACGGACGCACTGGTGGCTGCCCGCACGGCAACCAACACCATTCCGATTGTGGGTACCTCCGTTACCAGCTACGGTGTGGCTCTGGGTCTGAAGGACGAGACTGCCACCAAGACCGGGATCAATGTGACCCGGTACCGCTGACCTGGCACCGCTGGATAAGCAGGCCGCCATGGTTAAAGAGTGGGTGCCGGATGCCAAGAAAGTGGGCATTCTGTACTGCTCTGCGGAGAAAAACTCCAAGTACCAGGCCACTGTTGTGGGCGCAAAGCTGAAGGAAATGGGTCTGGAAGTGAAGGAATACACCGCTGCGGACTCCAATGAGATCGCATCCGTAACTAAGCTGGCTTGCCAGAACAGCGATGTGCTGTATGTTCCCACAGACAACACTATGGCCTCCAGCGCTAAGACCATTGACAACATTGCACAGCCTGCCGGCGTACCCATTATTGCCGGTGAGGAGGGCATTTGCTCCGGTTGCGGTGTAGCCACTCTGTCCATCAGCTATTACGACATCGGCTACAAGGCCGGCGAAATGGCTTATGACATTCTGGTTAACGGCAAAGACCCGGCAACCATGGACATTGAGTTCGTGTCGGAAGACAAGTTGACCAAGGAATATGACGCCGCCCGCTGCAAGGCACTGGGCCTGAAGGTGGTAGACGGCTACAAGGCGATCGAAAGTTAAACATTGCCACGATGCCGGGCAGCAGAAATGCTGCCCGGTTTTTGTGTGGCTGATTAGGCGTGTGGTTCGGTGGTGGAGAGATTGGCGTCCTTTATATTGGCGTCCTCTACTTGATTTTTACGGCGGATTTGGTAAGATAGGATTACGCTTTGCGAATTTAGCACTTTAAATTGAAGGAGATTGTGCAATGAGCGGATTTTTAGCTTCTTTGCCCGGTGCTTGTGCCCAGGGTATCATCTGGGGTATCATGGCAGTGGGCGTGTATTTGACCTTTAAGGTTCTTGATTTGGCCGACTTGACGGTGGACGGCAGCTTTGGCACCGGCGGCGCCGTGCTGGTGGTGTGTACCATTGCAGGGATGAACATTTGGCTGGCCATGCTGCTGGCGTTCTTGGCCGGGTGTATTGCCGGACTGGTTACCGGTATTTTGCATACCAAGTTTGGCATACCGGCGATCTTGGCAGGTATTTTGACCCAGCTGGCGCTGTATTCCGTAAACCTGCGGATTATGAGCGGTCGTGCCAATGTGGCGCTGAATATTGATGAATACGGGATCTTGGTATCCCTGCGGTATATTCCCAAATCCATTCTCGTCGGCGGTGCTTTTGCGCTGGTGATCATTGGGTTGCTGTACTGGTTCTTTGGCACGGAGCTGGGCGCGGCGTGCGCGCCACCGGGTGCAATGAGGCCATGGCCCGCGCCAACGGCATCAACACCGGGTTCAACAAGGTGCTGGGACTGGTGCTCTCCAACGGCATTGTGGCAATGTCCGGCGGTCTGCTGGCCCAGTATCAGGGCTTTGCGGACATTAACATGGGCCGCGGCGCTATCGTTATCGGCCTGGCGGCGGTGATCATCGGCGATGTGATCTTTGGCAAGCTGTTCAAAAACTTCGCTCTGCGCCTGCTGGCAGCGGTGCTGGGTGGCGTGATCTACTATATTGTCATTCAATTGGTGCTGCAAATGGGCCTGAACGCCAACGACCTGAAGCTGTTCTCCGCTTTGGTGGTGGCGCTGTTCCTGGGCGTGCCGTACTGGAAAGGGCAGTTGGGCGCCAAGCATGTAAAGACGAATAAGGGGGGCAAGGACAATGCTTAAAATCACAGGTGTACAAAAGACATTTAACCCCGGCACCATCAATGAGAAAAAGGCCCTTTGCGGCATTGATCTGACCTTGAACGAGGGCGATTTTGTAACGGTGATCGGCGGCAACGGCGCCGGTAAATCCACGATGCTGAATATGATCGCCGGTGTGTACCCGGTGGACTGCGGTTCCATTGTGATCGACGGCCAGGATGTGACCAAGCTGCCGGAATACAAGCGCGCCAAGTTCATCGGCCGTGTGTTCCAGGACCCCATGACCGGCACTGCTGCGGATATGCAGATCGCCGAGAATTTGGCCATCGCCGCTCGCCGTGGCAAGGGGCGAACCCTGCGTTCCGGCGTTAGTAAAAAAGAAAAGGTTCAGTATGCGGAGATGCTCAAGGAGCTGGATCTGGGGCTGGATACTCGCCTGACCTCCAAGGTGGGTCTGCTCAGCGGTGGTCAGCGTCAGGCGGTGACCCTGTTGATGGCCACTTTGAAGAAGCCCAAGGTACTGCTGCTGGATGAGCACACCGCTGCGCTGGACCCTAAGACCGCCAAGAAGGTGCTGGATCTGACGGAGAAGATCGTGGCCCGGGATCACCTGACCACCATTATGATTACCCACAATATGAAGGATGCCATTGCCATCGGCAACCGGTTGATTATGATGAATGAGGGCAAGATCATCTATGATGTAAGCGGTGAGGAGAAGAAGAAACTGACCACCAAGGATCTGCTGGATAAGTTTAAGGTTACCTCCGGCGAAGAGTTTGACAACGACCGAGTGCTGCTCTCTACCGAGGCGGGGGAGTAAGTCCATAAAGCAAAACAAAAGACGAACCATGTAGAGTGGTTCCGTCTTTTTTGCGTTTTTTACAGGGTGACACCCGGCGGCGATTGTCTATATTCGGTTCTCGTTGCCCGGCACACAGTCTTACTATACCACGCGCATACCGGCCAGACTTCAGAAAAACCGCCCGGTTTATTAGAAATACTGCTGTTTGCGCCCCACCGACGGTAAAATAAAAAGCAGCCCGGTGGACTGCTTTTTATTTATGGAATTTTGGTAATCGGTTCCTAAAGCAATGGGTCCAGGCGGGCAAATAGCCGCTTTGACGGCCACTTTTTGAGAGCTTATATTGGCAATATCCGTGGTGTAATAGGGCACCACACCTCGAGCCAAAGTCTCTATGGTCAGCATATTCACCAGCTTTACCCCGATGCCCGTTGCCGCGATAGGCAGGGCGCACATCCACGCCAATTTGCCACATTGTCTGGCTATCTGCACTGGCACAAGCAATGCCGACGATTTGCTCTTGGTCATAGGCTACGGCGGCCAGCACTTCTGGTCGCGCGCTGTTGCGGTCATACTGCAATGCGTTTGAAAAGCCCTTGTTTTTTATACAAACCGTGCAGGTCTTTATCCAGCAGAACAAAGGAACAGGCGGCATTTTCCATAGGCTTTATGTGCTCTATATCCGGAAGATAGTAGGGATTTGCGCCGTAGACCAGCTTGTCGGTGAGAATTTCGTAGCTGCTTTGTTCCTGAATTTTGCTTTACATAGGGCATAACACTTTTAGATGCGTTGACCACGGTGCTTTTGCCCATGGTGATCACCTCCAGACGCGGGGTGACAAATGGCATTTCCCGCCGGCCTCGCTGCATTTTGCTTCTGTAAAAAGAATGCCGCTTCTTGTAAAATCCTCCGGTTGGCAATTATAGTCCAGCGCCAGTTGGCGATACACAGTGGTCATCATTTCCTGTTTTGTCATTTCAAAATATCCGTCCACCCCGTCCGGGTTTTTGCGCTGGATGTATTCCTGTATGTCCTCGTTGGTGAAAACATCCAGCATTTTGTCAAAGCTGGGCGCCAGGCGCATGGAGCGCAGCGCGTCTAATTCGGCCCAAAACACTTTGCCTTCGTTAGAATCATGCAGCGTGCCGGTGTAGCGGTCGGTTTTGAACAGCAGGATAATGTAGCGCCGGCCGTGACCTGCTTCCCACCATTTGATCCCGCACAGTTTGGGGGACTGAATATCCAGCCCGGTCTCTTCTTTCACTTCGCGAATAACGGAATCCACAAAGGACTCGTCTTTCTCCACATGCCCACCGGGAAAGGTGATCCCGCCCCAGCTTTTGCCGACCTTGTCCTGTACCACCACACGCCCGGCACTGTCATAGATCATGCACATGTTGGTCAGTTCCGCTTTTCGTATTTGCTCATAAATTTGCTCCCTGGATTGTATCTGATATGGT
>ENA-OQBU01000105-OQBU01000105.1-human-gut-metagenome-genome-assembly--contig:-NODE-105-length-24285-cov-7.121119_pt1 | contig 24285 bp, 19 predicted proteins | sample MGYA00242492_ERZ504566 | MGnify/ENA primary metagenome ERZ504566 (study PRJEB26092, sample SAMD00036261) | human gut metagenome | host: Homo sapiens | study: EMG produced TPA metagenomics assembly of...
ACATTTCCCCGGAGCAGGCGCAGGCCAGCATGCCACGCCTCAATCCGATATCTATTCGCTTGGCATCGTCGCCTACGAGGGCCTGTGCGGGCATCGTCCGTTCACGGGTGCCACGCCGGTCGACATCGCCGCAGCACATGTCAACAATCCGGTTCCGCCGCTGCCAGACTCCGTCGACGTGCAGCTGCGTGAATTCGTCATGTCGATGCTGTCCAAAGACCCGCTTGACCGTCCGAAGGACGCGTTGACGGTGTCGCGCACGTTGTCCCGCATCGAACGCCGTCTGCTCGACCAGCAGACACAATTGGCTGACACGATGGTGGTGCCTACAGGCGGAAGACTTCCGCGACGCGTGGTCAGCAGACCTCATATCTCCTTGAGCACTGATGGGAAGGAACAGGGATGAACATCAACATGCCTACCTCTTTGGCTGGTGGACGTTACCAGCTCGGCCAACTGGTCGGCCGTGGCGGCATGGCCGAAGTGCACGTGGCGCTCGATACGCGCCTTGGGCGTACCGTCGCGGTCAAGATCATGCGCGCCGACTTCGCCAACGACAAGATCTTCCTTGAGCGTTTCCGTCGCGAAGCCCATTCCGTGGCGCAGATGAACAATCCGAATATCGTGAACATCTACGATTCGGGCGAAGAGGTCGTCGCCACGGAAACCGGCCAGACCGAACATCTGCCGTATCTGGTGATGGAATATGTCAAGGGCCAGACCTTGCGCGACATTCTCAAAGTGAATGGCGCTCTGAGCCAGCGCGACGCCGAACAGGTGATGATGGGCGTGCTCAACGCGCTTGAGTATTCGCATCGCATGGGCATCATCCACCGCGACATCAAGCCCGGCAACATCATGATTTCCGAGCAGGGCGTGGTCAAGGTCATGGACTTCGGCATCGCCCGCGCGCTCGACGATTCCGCCGCCACGATGACGCAGTCGCAGGGTGTGGTCGGAACCGCGCAATACCTGTCTCCCGAGCAGGCACGCGGCGAAAGCGTCGACATGCGTTCCGACCTGTATTCCGCAGGTTGCGTGCTGTATGAAATGCTTACCGGAAGGCCGCCGTTTACCGGCGATTCCGCGGTTGCGATCGCCTACCAGCATGTTTCGGAGGTCGCCACTCCCCCAAGTTCGGTCGTTCCCGGCTTGCCGAAGATGTGGGATTCGATTTGCGCGAAGGCGATGGCGAAGGATCGTCAGAACCGTTACGCCACGGCTTCCGAATTCAAGAACGATTTGCTGACGTTCATGAACGGCGGCGTGCCGATGGCGGCCGCGTTCAATCCGTTGACCGATCTGACCAATATGAAGGCACGCAAGCAGGCCGAAATGGACGCGAACACCGTGGCCATGACTCCTGCCGGTGAAACCGCCGCGACGCAGGCGTCAATCCCGTTACGGGCCAGTTCGAGGCCGTACCGAACCCACAGAACGGCGTATCCACAAAAACCCGCGCGGAACAGCGTGCCGAGGCCGCTAAGGCGCGTAAGAAGAAGCAGATCATCATCGGCTCCGTGGTGGGCGGTCTGGTGGCGCTGCTGGTCATTCTGGGTGTGTTCTTCATGCTGAACAAGAGCGGCTCCACCGCCGACATGGTGGAAGTTCCTGATTTCACCGCCACGGCGAATATTTCCGAGGCGCGCGTCGAAGAGCAGCTCGCGGCCAAGGGTCTGAAGCTCGATGCCCGAGAGGATTCCGATTCAAGCGAGCCGAAGGGCACCATCACCAAGCAGAATCCGACGGGCGGCAAGAAGGTCGCCAAGGGCTCCACGGTTTCCGTGTGGTTCTCCACCGGCCCTCAGTCGGTCGCCGTTCCGGATGTGTCGAACAAGAGCCAGGATGACGCGAAATCCATTCTTGAGGCCGCCGGCTTCAAGGTGGGTAACGTGCGCACGGTCGACAATGCCTCCATCGAAAAAGACAAGGTGGTAAGCACGGATCCTGCCGCCCATTCAAAGCAGACCAAGGGCACGATCATCACGCTGTACATTTCGTCCGGCATGACCAAGATTCCCGACAATCTGATCGGACAGCCGAAAGACACGGTTATCGAGCAGCTGAAGCAGGCCGGTCTGACGCAGATCACCATCGAAAGCGAATATTCCGATTCCATCGCTTCCGGCGCCGTCACCCGCGTCGAGCCGGGTGTTGGAAGCACGGTCGAGGCCGGTACCGCGGTCACGATTTGGGTGTCTACCGGCAAGCAGCAGATCAGCGTGCCCAGCGTGGTCGGCATGGGCTATGCGGGCGCAAGAGCCTGTTGGAAAGCTACGGTTTCCAGGTCACGGTTTCCGGCCCGGAGGATGGCACGGTCACAGACATGTCACCGACCGCCGGCACCCAGTCCGACAGCGGAGCCACGATCACGTTGACCACGAAGTCGTCCAGCACCAATAATGGCGGCAACAACGGCAACAACGGCAACAACGGCGGCAACGGCGGCAACGGCGGCAACACCGACGGAGGCAACAACACTCCCGAAGGCAACTGATCGGTCGAGATAACCGCCATCATTCACAAGGAAGGCCCAGCTGAAATGCCAGCTGGGCCTTCCTCATTACGGTCTTATGTTCTTTTGCGATTCGTGTTTTCTTACGATTTTGTATTTTCTTACGATTGAGATTGCGCGACTTACGTTTCCACGCTTGTACCATCGCTTGTACCATGCGTTTTCGCACTTCCCACGTCTTCTTGCTGCGACCTTAGGCCGCGACCTTGGGCTGCAATCCCTTGGAACGTTCCACGGCGTTCTCCTGGCCGCACACCTTCAGCCAGTTCGCAAGCAGACGGTAGCCGTCCTGCGTCATCACGGATTCGGGGTGGAACTGCACCGCATACATCGGCTTGCTGCAATGCTTGATGCCCTGCACGATGTGGTCGACCTGCGTCCACGCGGTCACCACCAGCTCTTCCGGCACGATCGGGCTCCACGGCCAGCGAATGGTAGCGAGTGGCGGTCATCGGATTGGCGACGCCTTCGAAGATCTCATCGTCGATATGCTCCACCAAGCTGGTTTTGCCGTGCATGATGGTCGGCGCGTGGCTTACGGTCGCGCCGAACACTTCGGCCAGCGCCTGCATGCCGAGGCACACGCCGAACATGGGCTTGGACTGCTCCGCGCACAGGCGAATCATGCCTTCGCTGGCACCGGAATCGGCCGGAGCGCCCGGGCCGGGAGAAATAAGCACGCCGTCGTATTCGTCGATCACATCGGCTTCGCCCGGATCGATCGCATCGTTGCGCACCACCGTCACCGTGGCACCCAACGTCTTCAAATATCCGACGATCGTGTACACGAACGAATCGTAATTATCCACGACCAGAATGCGTGCGGAATCGGTCATCATGCTCCTATCGACGTTGGAATGCCGGCATCCGAATATTCCGAATGCTTGCGTTGTGTGAATACTTGCGTTTGAACAGCAGTCTACGTGCGCAACATGTCTGACATGACGCGCGTCTCACGCAGCAACCGCAGCAACTGCAAAAAACGCCTTACACGGCCGTGTAATTCGACATTTCCCGCAATGCCGGAATATTCGTCGCAGCCCACGGGAACAGCCATTCAAAGCACGATGCGGCCGCCGCGAAAATCAGCAACGCCATGAGCACAAGTCGAATCGGAAGCACACCCGGCTGCAATCGCATCAGCCCTCCGTATAAGCTGAATTCCGGCTTTTCGCGACGTCCCGCGCGCACGTCGGCGAGGTACGGCCAACGCCATGCCACGAGCGCGGAAAGGAAGATGATCACGTATGCGGCAAGCGCGCCGAGAATCCACGGTTTGAGTGAGCTGACGGATGCGACGATCGACGATTTTTCGTTGTTGACGAATTTGACTTTGCCGTTGGAGTCGGTGGAGGCGAGCTCCTGGGGGATGCCGTCGGACACCTTCGCCCAGTATGAGAATTCCGCGTAGCTGATCCAGCGGTGTGTCGGCGTGGAGTATTTCGGTTCGCATGTGGTCATGGTCAGCATGCGTTTGGTTGGCGTCGCGCCGGGGTTTTCGGGGTTGGCGGCGACCACTTCGATGTCGGTCGGCAGCACGATTTTGTAGCTGGTGTAGTGGTAGACGTACCAGTAATCCTGCGTGCGCACGATGATCGGGTCGCCTTCCTGCAGTTTGTCGACGTCGCCGAGTGGCTGTCCGTAGCCGTTGCGGTGCCCTGCGAAGGCGAAATTGCCGACTTGGCCAGGCATTTGCGAATCCTTGTAGTGGCCGAGTCCGTGCTTGTTGAGTTCGGTGAGAGAGGTGCCTTCAACGAGGTTGCGCTGCCATTGGCTGCCGAATCGCGGAATGTAGACCTGGGCGATGAGCTCGCCTTCCTGTGCGCTTTGCGGTTGCGCTGGCGGGTCGCCTTCCTGCGCTTGCGCAATGGTGACGCTGTCGGATTGGCCGGGGTCGGACCATGATACGGATTGGCGTGTTTCGATTTGGTTGTGTTCGGCCTGCACGCCCGTCCACCACATTTGCCATGCGATGTAGAGCGCGCAGACGGCCGCCGCGGTCAGCATGAGTTCGGCGAGGATGCCAAGTATCGTCCAGACCACGCTTTTGCGACGCTGTTTTGGTGCCACGTGCTTCATCGGTTACTTCCCCTCTTGCGATTCCTGCGTTTCGTCCGTTTGCTGCGATCCGTCTGTTTCGTTGTTCATCGCCTGCGCGTATTGCAGCGGCTGTTGCAATGCGTCGGTCGCGTCGAAATGGAGTTTTTCTTTTTCGTCGACCTGCCATCCCAAGCCGAACGCGCTGACGTACTGCCGGTATATGGTCACTTCCTGCGAATTGTCGAGCGCCTTTTTCATTGTCTCGACCGGGCCGATCGCGGAAATGGTGAATGGCGGCGAATACTTTTTGCCCTGCAAAAGCAGCACGTTGCCGGAACAGCGCACTGCGGAATTGAACAGCACACGCTGGTCCATGATCATCATGGATTCCGCGCCGCCCGCCCAAAGCGCGTTCACCACTGCTTCGACGTCTTGCTGGTGCACCACGTAATCGTTGATGTTGGAGGTGGAGCCGCTGGAATCGACCATGTTTTCCCAGAGTGGTGAATCGTCGAGCGTCACCACGAGTCCGGGGCCTTCCACCGCTGGCAGCATGGTGCCGTTGCCGGCGCTTTCGCTGTCTTGCTGGTCGGCGTCGTCCTGGCTGTTCAGGGTTTTGCTCAGATCGTTCACGCGGGAGCTGAGCACGTCGACTTCCGTCTGCAGGGAGTTGACTTTTTTCACGCGTTGTTCCACGAGTTCGGCGGTGTCGTTGGTCACCACGACGGAACGGTTCACGCGCAGGTTCGTGGCGAGCAGGAATCCGGAGAACATGAGCACAAGGAATGCCGCCACTCCGGCCGCTTTCGACCGTTTCGCGGTGTGCTTGCCGGTGTGCTTCGCCATGCGGACCTTCCTGATTCCCATTAAGCATTTGCTCTGATTATGAACAGTTTTACGCTGTGAGTTCGCCGCTTTCGAGTCTACCCACTATTATGACTTTTAGCCTATTAAAGGAGACTATGCTGATGGCTGACGAAGAGCTGCACGAAACCACCGCGGACGATCAGAACGATCTGCAGTCCACGGACGACACCGCTGCCGTTGAAGAGAGCAACGAAACCGTTCAGGATGCCGCTGAGGAAACCACCGTCGATTCCACTTCTGACGAATCCGCTGATTCCGACGACGATGACGATCACGACATTCCGATGGATCGCGTCGAAGCGGTGCTGAACGCTACCGCCGATAAGGACTCCCTGAGCCCGCAGATGCAGCGCATGATGAACCGTCAGGCGGAGAACACCCGCCGCGTGGAGGAAACCATCAAGGGCACCAAGTCCAATCCACGCTGGTTCGTGCCACTGTTCTGCGCACTGATGATCATCGGTCTGATCTGGGCGGTCGTCTACTACCTGACTTCCGACTAACCCGATTCCGAACATCGCGCGTGGAATCTGGCCATCGCATTCGCGATCATCATGATCGGATTCATCATGACCATGTGGTGGCGCTAAAGCGTAGTTTCGCCTTTCCTGCGATTTGAGGGCGTCTGTACAGCGTGCGGTCAGACGCCCTTTTCACATGCCCTTTTACGATTATCTCGCAATCTTTTCGTAGGTTTTCTTCGTAGATTTCACGCTCTTTCGCAAACGTACGCGGTCTTTCGCGACCGCCTTGCCAATCCCGGTTCGCCTGTTTTCTTTTTTTCGATTCCGGTTTTGTTTTTTCAGATTTTTCGACGTGCGCAGCAGCACATGATCGCAGCCTTGCATGGTAGTGCCGAACAGATAGACCGGACCACCGTCGGCAAGCTTCAATTTCTTGCGTAGCTGCGGTGCGGTAAGCGGGAAGTTACGTACCGCGATATTGGCCTGTTTCGTGCCATTCAGCAGTCGTTTTATATCCTTTTTTATTCATGCCGCCGATCGCTTCAATCGCGAATCCTCTGCCGGGAAAATCGGAACCGGCGTTGCCGACACGAAAAGGTGACTGCTTGGACCGACCTGCGTCACACCGAATCGTTCCTCCACCAGATCGAAGCAACCGGCCTTCATAATCGACGCATTCGGCTCATACAAGTAGTTTTTCGCCTCCGGCAGCGGTTTGTCGCCAATGCGCAGGCCCTGCGTATATGCGGCGGAATCATAGTCGATCCGCTGATTGTCGTTCACGCAGAACACGCGCGGCGCGGATGGTTCCTCATGCACCTGCTGACCCAATACCAGCAACAGTTCCTTGCATTCGTTGCCGGTGGCCACGATATGCACTTCGCGTACGGCCCCGTCGAAATCGGCGACCGCCTTGCGCCAATCCAACATCGGCGAAAGCTTGACCAGCGTGTACTGCGATTTGACGAGCAACAGGTCACGCAATTCGAACACGTTCGGCGTGCAATCCTCGATCGCGTAAGTGCGCGATCCATGCTCGTCGCGGCGGGCCGGATCAAGGTAGATGAAGTCCACCGGACCCATCTGCCTGAGGTATTCCACGCCGTCGCCGCAAACGATGCGCGCTTGGTCGAGTCCCAGTGCGGCCATATTGTGTTCGGCCAGATCGCACAGATGCCGCTGCCGTTCCACATAAGTGGCCTGACTGAATCCGCGCGCCAGATACGAAAAGTCCACGCCGAATCCGCCCGTCAGATCCACCATCGAACTTCTCGCCACCAATGTGTCCGATTCTGGAGAATCGGACATCCACGCGCCCATTTTCATCTCTTGCGTGTCCGATTCTGGAGAATCGGACAACTGGAACGCACTTTTTGCCGTTTGCATGACCGATTCGGCAGAATCGGACAACTGTGGCTCACTTTTCGTGGTTTGGTTGTCCGATTCTCCAGAATCGGACACTCTGGCGCGCACGGTTGCGGCCGGCGCAAGCAGTGTTTGTGCGATTTCTGACTTGTATTGGGCTGTGAACTGCGATGAGCACTGTTCCATGGAAATGTGCGGAGGGTATACGATTCCCTCGCAGGAGGCCCATTGTGGCAGTTTTTGCGTGCGATCTGCCATCCGGCAATCTGGTCGAGCGCCGACGGCAGGTCGAGCCTTTCCACACGTTTGGCCTTCAACGCCAGTTCGCGCACGTCCTCGTTGCGATGCATCGCCACGAATTCGCGCGTCTCGTCATTCATGATTGTCATTGGTGACGTACCTGATTTCGTTGTGTTGATTCGTCGTCATTCTGGGGATTTTCTGGTTTCACACGATGTGGATAAGTTGTGGATTATTGTGGACGAATGTGGATAGCGTCTATATCTTGTAGGCAGTTTTATGAACGTCCACAATATATAGGATGGTGTTTTTCCCCATTTTTCCACTATGCACAGTCGGGTTATCCACATTTTCCACCGTTGAAAAGCCGGGGAATCCACCGTTTTGTGAATATCCTTGTGGATAATGCACCGAGTTATCCCCGACTTACCCACAGTTCAACCCTCACTTATCCACATACTTATCCACATTTGTGGATAAGTATGTGTCTGCAGTTCCCTAAATCTGTTTTTCTCCTTCCTGCCAACTAGAAGAACATGCCAAGAAGGGGGTTTGCGCGAAGTGGATTGCTCATATTGCATACGACGACAATCACAATAATCACGGCCAACATGATTACGCCGTACATCAGCGTGCGCTGCTGCAGACTTTTGCCGCGCAACGCGTGCAGACCGGAAACCAGCAGCCAGGCGAACGCACCTCCGACGATGAATCCGCCGACATGCGCCTGCCATGCGATGTTCGGCGTGATGATTGGCATCAGGAAGTTGATGAGCATCCAGATCAGCATGGATCGAATGTCGATGCCAATGCGCTGGTATACCACCAGAATTGCCGCGAACAGGCCGAATAGCGCGCCGGAAGCGCCGTATGCGGATGTCAGCCAACCGTCTTGCGAGAACAGTGCCCAGACCATCATGCCGGCGCTTCCGCCGAGTCCTGACAGCACGTATAACGCGAGATATGGCAGATGCCCCATCATGCGTTCCAATACAGGCCCGACGCACCACAAGGTCAGCATGTTGAAAAGAATGTGCCATAGGGAGGCCGGCTGGTGCAGGAACATTGACGTAATGAAGGTCCATGGGCGGTGAGTCGCCAGCGCTGGCATGAATACGCCTGAGCCGACGAATGCGTTGCAGCCGGCCGGCCAGGCGATTTTCAATAGTGTTTCGACAATCCAGACCGCGACGCATATCGCCATGATCGTAACGGTGATCACAGGATCGCCGTTACGCCAACGGTATCGCATGGAACGTGCAGAGAAGAAGTCTTTGAACGACGGGGAATCGGGAAACAGACTGAAACGTTGATAAGCCATGTTTCAACCCTACTGGAACGTGCGAATCCGCGAATCTGCGAAATCATTGCAAATGATTGCATTCTTGTGAATCCTCGGCGCGTAAATCCACCCAATCAACACATTCAAGGAATTAATATAGTGAACAGAGTTGGCTTGAACGAGCAGGTCAGCCAATGTTCGCCGATATTTGGGAAAGGATCCGTCATGGAGAACAAGTCTTCTAACGGTTGGAAGTTCTTCGCACTGCTCTTCGGAGCTTTGCTTGCCGGTGTCGTCGGTCTGTATGTGTACAAGCAGCAGAATCCGGATTACGATCCGTGGGAGGAGCCATGGGAGAACAGCTCGTCTCCTGTCGATCTTGGCCTGACCAAGGATGCCGAGGATGGCGAAGCCGAGGTCGCTCCCGCCACCCCAGAAGCTGCCTGATTTCTCTTTCTTTCAAGCCCTGCGCCCCACGCGCAGGGCTTTTTGTTTTGCCCGAGAAAACAAAGGGGACGATTCCAAAACGGAATCGTCCCTTCGTCATCACGCCCTATCTAACGCTACGAGTCATACATCACGCGATAATTCACGTCACATATGGCCCGTGCGAAGCGAAAGTAATGACGAGCGCAGTATCACAAGGCGTGGAAGGCGAAAGCGTACGAAGATACGTCAAGCCTTCCACAACGCAGATAACGCTCCGTCATTACTTGAGCGGACCGGTCATCCAGATACGCTCGAGGTAATCCTCCATCGAGCGGTCGGAGCTGAAGTAGCCCGAGTTCGCCACGTTGATGAGGGCCTTGCGGTTCCATTCGAGCGGCTGGGCGTAGAGGGCCTCGATTTCCGACTGGATGGCGGTGTAGGCGCCGAAGTCGGCGAGGGTCATGAACCAGTCCTTGGTGAGCCAATCGTGGACAAGGTCTTCGTACACGGTCTTGTCGCCGTTGGAGAAGGTGCCGTCCGCGACCATGTCGATGGCGGCTTTGAGACGAGGATCGGCCTCGTAGTACTTCTTCGGATCGTAGCCTTCGGCATAGAGGGCGTCCACCTCGTCGACGGTCATGCCGAAGAGGAAGAAGTTCTCAGCGCCGACGCGCTCACGGATTTCGACGTTGGCACCGTCGAGGGTGCCGACGGTCATGGCGCCGTTGAGAGCGAACTTCATGTTGCCGGTACCGGAGGCTTCCTTGCCGGCCTGGGAGATCTGCTCGTCGAGGTCGGTTGCCGGGATGAGGTGCTGTGCGAGACGCACGTTGTAGTTCCACGGGAAGTAGACGTTCAGCTTGCCCTTGCGTCCGGGTCGTTGTTAATGACGCGGGCGACGTTGTTGATCAGCTGGATGGTCTGCTTGGCGAGGTAGTAGCCCGGAGCGGCCTTGGCGCCGAACACGATGGTGCGCGGCATGACATCGTCGGCGGCGACCTTGCCGGACTTGATGTCGGCGTAGCGTGCGATCACGGCGAGGATCTTCAGTGCCTGACGCTTGTATTCGTGCAGACGCTTGACCATGGTATTGATCATGGTGTTCGGGTCGATGTCGAAGCCGTATTCGCGCTTGGCGTAGTTGGAGAAGTCAACCTTGTTGGCCTGCTTGACGGCGGCGAACTTCTTGACGAATTCGTCATCGGCTGCGAGCGGTTCGAGGCCCTTGAGCAGTTCGAGGTCGCTCACCCACTTGTCGGTGCCGAGGCCTTCGGTGATGAGGTCGGACAGACGCGGGTTGGCGAGCTTGACGAAGCGGCGAGGGGTCACGCCGTTGGTCACGTTGGTGAACTTGTCCGGATACACGTCGGAGAAGTTCTTCAGGGTGACGTCCTTGAGCAGCTGGGAGTGCAGCTCGGCAACGCCGTTGACGTGGGAGCCGCCGTAGGTGGCCAGGTAGGCCATGCGCACGGAGTCGCCGGTGTAGATGGCCATGTCCTTGATGGTGGCTTCGTCGACGCCCTTGGCCTTGAGCTCGGCTGCGAACTGGTCCTGGATCTTCTCGATGATTTCGAGGTGACGCGGCAGGAGTTCGCCGATGAGCTTGGACGGCCACACTTCCAGGGCTTCCGGAAGCAGGGTGTGGCAGGTGTAGTTGAAGGTCTTGTTGGTGACGGTCCAGGCGGTGTCCCAATCGTAGCCGTACTCGTCCATGAGGACGCGCATGAGCTCCGGAATGCCGATGACCGGGTGGGTGTCGTTGAGCTGGAAGGTGATCTTGTCCGCGAAGGTGGTCAGATCCGGCTTGTCCTGACCCGGGTAGAAGACGCGGATGGCGTCGTGGATGGAGGCGGACACGAAGAAGTACTGCTGCTCGAGACGCAGTGCCTTGCTGCGGGGTGGAATCTTCCGGATACAGGATCTTGGAGATGTTCTCAGCTTCAACCTGCGGCTTGACGGCGTCAAGGTACTCGGACTTGTTGAAGGTGAGCAGGTCGAACTCGTCGTAGCTCTTGGCGGTCCACAGACGCAGAGTGTTCACACGACCGGAAGCATAGCCCGGAACCATGTAGTCAACCGGCACTGCGCGCACGGACCAAGCCGGCTTCCATACCTTCTTGCCATCTTCCTCAACGACTTCGCCGCCGAAGGAAACCTTCTGGTCGCGGTTGTAATCGATGTGTCCCCACGGCTCTTCATTGGTCAGCCAGTAGTCCGGGGTTTCGATCTGCTTGCCGTTTTCGTCGAACTTCTGCTCGAAGATGCCGTACTTGTACTGGATGCCATAACCGATGCCGGCACGCCCAGCGAGGCGAGCGAATCGATGAAGCAGGCAGCCAGACGGCCGAGGCACCGTTGCCGAGGCCTGGCTCGTGCTCGGCGTCGACGACGTCCTGCACGGAGAAGCCGAGTTCCTTGACCGCGGCGTCGAACTGCTCGGTCAGACCGGCGTTGAGCAGCGCGTTGCGCAGCTGCTTGCCCATCAGGAATTCTGCGGACAGGTAGCCGACTGCCTTGGTGTTGCCGTTGACCATGTCGGACTGGGTCTTGAACCAGGAATCCATGAGGTGGCGACGCACTGCGGCGGACGCGGCGACGTACACGTCGGCCGGCTTGGCCTGCTCGACGGTAACGCCCTGGGTGTACTTCAGCTGCTCGCGAATCTCGTCTGCGAACTGCTCCGCGGTGACCGCGGACTTCGGTGCGGTAATTTCAGTCATTAATCGACTCCCTTTGACGGATTACTCTCCAGGAACATTATGCCTTACCCCAGCGTCCTTGCATTAGCGGCCGCATGAACACTAAGTAACATCATGCATACGTTCTCATACACAGCATACTACGTAATCATAAAAAGATGAAATTTCAAGCAATTACAAGCAAGCATTCGTTTGCAAAAATAATGCAAACCGACTGCAAAAACGTTGCGAGCAACATGCAACAACATTGCGAACGCTGTCAAGAATCGCAAATATTTTCCTCTCTTCACACCCCTATTCAGTTGTGACTACGTTGTCTGCAACACCCCATCATAGTCGCTCGCAAACGGCAAAATAACACGTATGGCTGTTATTCGAGAACAAGATCTGCATAAGGGGCATGACGCATTTGCACAATGGCTGCAAACGTCTCATCGCATGATCGCCGACAATATTCCCGCAAATACCGACGCGGCCCGCGATTTCCGTCTGGAATTCTCTCCACGATTGCCACGCCAGCTGTGGGCGATGGCGGTGCGCTACTCGCTGCATCTGCTGGAGAAAAAAGCGCCCGGGGCGGGCGTGGAAGTTCGTGTCGCGCCGTGGGTGCCATCAAGATTCTCGACGGACCGGCATCCGATCCGCATAATCTCACACCGCCGGATGTGATCGAACTGGAACCAGACGTGTGGATGAGACTCGCCACGGGCATCACCAGCTGGCAGGAGGAAAAGGAGGCGGGACGCATCACGGCCGTTGGCGAACGCGACGATTTGAGTAGCTTGCTGCCGTTGGTGTGACAGGCTGCGAGAAGACCGTCACAGGCGCAAAAACGCATAGCAAAACCGCGATGTGGATACACCTAGCAGGCATATCCGCATCGCGGTTTCACAAAGTACCTGATATGCCAATCAGTCCTGCTTCTTCGGCTTCAGTGCGCTGGGCATCGGCATCGGGATGGGCTTGTGTGGCTTCGGCGCGGCGGACTTGGCTGCCGGGAACTCTCCGCTCGTGGCCTTCGCCGCCGCCTCTGCGGCCCACTTTGCATACTCGTCGAGGTCGTCCTCGGCGTCGGTTTGCGCGGACTCCTGAGCATCTTCAGGAATCTCATCTTCAGCGTCCGCATCGTGAGAATATTTTGCTTCGATATCGGCGAAAGGATCAAAAGAACCCGAACCAGGCTCCTGGGCACCGAGCTCCTTGGCGAGCTCATCATAATCGGTGTCGGTGGTCAGGTACTTGAGCTTTCGGGCTATTTTCTGCTGTTTGGCTTTCTGCGTCCGCGGCCCATCTGACCCCCTGAGGATTACTGTGCTATCAATTCATCAAACAAGAGAGTACCACTTGCTGTGCCATATTTCGTTGTCGGCTCAGACTTTTACGATAAAATCGCTGATTTTCTTAAGAAAAGGACACGTATGACGGACGAAACCCAGGAGCAGCAGATCACCGCTGTCGGCAATGAAATGAGCGCGAGCTTCCTCGCAGCGAAGAAGCGTTCCGACGCAACGCTCGCCGCAATCGAACAGAATCCGGGCAAGTTCACCATGCTTACCGGCGACCGTCCGACCGGACGTCTGCATCTCGGCCATTATTTTGGTTCGATTCGTGAGCGCGTCGCCATGCAGAATCGCGGCGTGAATTCGAATATCATCATCGCCGATTATCAGGTGATCACCGATCGTGACACGACCGAGCATATCGAAGACAATGTGCTCAATTTGGTGCTTGACTACATGGCTGCCGGCATCGATCCGGAAAAGACCATGATCTTTACGCATTCCGCCGTCCTGCGGAGAACCAGCTGATGCTGCCGTTCCTGTCATTGGTGACTGAGGCCGAACTGCATCGCAATCCTACGGTGAAGTCGGAAATGGAAGCTTCCGGCCATGCGCTGACCGGCCTGCTGCTGACCTATCCGGTGCATCAGGCATGCGACATTCTGTTCTGCAAGGCCAATGTGGTGCCGATCGGCAAAGATAACCTGCCGCATGTCGAGATCACGCGCACCATCGCGCGTCGTTTCAACGAACGCTACGCCAAGAAGCATCCGGTGTTCCCCGAGCCGGCCGCGATTCTGTCTGAAGCGCCGGAGATTCCAGGCTTGGATGGCCGCAAGATGAGCAAGTCGTACGGCAATTCCATCATGTTGGGCGCCACAGCGCAGGAGACCGCCAAGCTCATCAAGAAGAGTCCGACCGATTCCGAGCGCCGCATCACGTTCGATCCGATCGCACGTCCGCAGGTTTCCGCACTGCTGACGACCGCCGGTTTGGTCACCGGTCGCGATCCGAAGGAGATCGCCGAGGAGATCGGCGATTCCGGTGCGGGCGCGCTGAAGGCGTATGTGATCGAATCGGTGAACAGCTTCCTTGAGCCGCATCGCGCCCGTCGCGAGGAACTCGCCAAGGATATGGATTACGTGCGCGACGTGCTCGCCGAAGGCAACAAGAAGGCCAACGCCATCGCCAACGAAACGTTGGAGCAGGTGCGCGACGCCATGGGCATGCGCTACTAAAGCTCCAGAAACGCCATAATCACGCTTTAAACAGCGTTTCAGCATCGACAAAGGCCGGATTGCGTATTGCGCAATCGGCCTTTGTTGCGTTTGAGTGGCATGTGCCACATTATGTTTGATTAGATTTTCGCGCGCTTTTCGCCGGAAGCGATTTCCGCTGCGACCAAATCGTCATCCACCTTGCGGTCATCGGGATCATCAAGATAATGATCGAACTCGTGCAGCACTTCAGCATCGGGAGCCGGAGTCAGCAGCGACACCACCACAATGAACAGCAGCGAGATGATGAACGCCGGAAGCAGCTCGTAAATAGCGAAGACACCACCAAGCGGCTTGATGAAATTATGCCAGATCAGCACGGTCGCAGTACCGGAAAGCATGCCCGCAATCGCACCGAATTTATTGGTACGACGCCAATACAGCGAGCAGAGCATCAGCGGACCGAACGAAGCGCCCAAACCGGCCCATGCATACGACACAACCTGGAAAATCGACGAATTCTGATCGAACGCAACCACAATGCCGAAAATGAACATAACCAGCAATGTGATGCGCGCAACCATCATCACCTGACGATCGGTGGCCTTGCGATAGAGCAATCCGCGGAAAATATTCTCACCGACCGCGGAAGCGCCGATAATCAGGTATGACGATGACGAGCTCATGGACGCGGCGAAAATGCCCGACACCACGATGCCGCACATGAAGCTCGGCAGCAGCGCCTGCGAAACCACGATGAAAATGTTCTCCGCCGCGGACTGCGTGACGAACTGCGTCGGCATCATCGCACGGCCGACCAAACCGATGCACACGCCGCACGCCAGCGACACCACACACCACGTGGTGGCGATGATACGGGACTTCTTGATCTCTTCGGAACTGCGGATCGACAGGAATCGCACGAGCACCTGCGGCATGCCGAAATAGCCAAGACCCCACGCAAGCATGGAAATCATGGTGATCACGCCGTATTCGGTAGGCGCGCCGAACATGGCCTGGCCAGCCTTGACAATCTGCTCGCCGGCATCGTTCAGAATCGCGTGGCCATTTGCGTGCCGTCAAGGAAGCCTGGAATGCCTTTGAGGAAGGCGACGGTGTTGTCGACGCCGCCGACGGATGCGACGGAACCGATGAACACCACTGCCAGCGCGAAGAACATGAGCAAGCCTTGGATGAAGTCGGTCACGACCACGGAAAGATAGCCTCCGATCACGGTGTAGGCGAACACGATGGCAGCGCCGATCACCATGGTCAGGTGGTAGTCCCAGCCGAACAGGGTCGAGAAAAGTTTGCCGACCGTCACGAAGCAGCTACCGACATACACACAGAAAAATACGAGGATGATCAGCGCCGCGATGGTGGAGACGATATTGCGTTTGTCATGGAATCGTTTGGAGAAGAAGTCCGGAATGGTGATCGCGTCACCTGCCACCACGGAGTAGCGGCGCAAACGGCGTGCGACGAGCTTCCAGTTGAGGTAGGTGCCGAGAGCCAGGCCGAGGGCCGTCCACAGCGGGTCGGCGGCACCGGTGAAGTAGGCGACGCCCGGCAGTCCCATGAGCAGCCAGCCGCTCATATCGGAGGCTTCGGCGCTCAATGCCGTCAGCCATGGACCAACGCCTCGACCCCCCGCGAAATACTGACGAGTGGAGGAATTGGACCGCTTGGAGTAGATGAAGCCGATGGTGAGCATGGCCACAAAATAGATGACCATCGCCAGCAGCACCCAAAATCTTTGGTAACCATGAATTCTCTCTTCTTAGATTGCTAGCCGAATTTCTTTCGAATCTCTTTCTTCAAATCTCTGTCGAAACGAATTTCTTTCGAATCTCTTCTGAAAATATGCGATTGTCCCAATGTACCGGTCGAACATTGCGACAATCGCATTTATCTCATTTACGCGCCCAAATGCCGAAACGGATCAAATATCGTATCTCCAAGACTTATCGGTGATAACACGAGCCATGGCTAGGCCGATCGGCAGACAGATAATCACCATGAACGCGCGGAAAGCCCAGTCGAGGGCGTCAAGGTGTCGAATTGGCCGAGGTGGAACATGGCTTGATACATGTACAAACCGGGAACCATGATCACGATGGACGGCACGGTCAGGCAGATGCGCGGGTAGCCGAGATGCGGGGCGAGCCAGCTGCGATGAACCGCAGAACGCCATGCGGAGGCAAGCAGGCCTGCGAGCAGTGCGCCGATGAATGCGCCGGCTTCGGCGGGAACGCCCATGTCAACGATTTCCAAACGCAAGGTGTCAGTAATGGCGCCAATGGTGGCGGCGACAAGGCACATGCGCTGCGGCGAGTTGAACATGGTGGAGAAGCCCCAGACGCCGATGAATGCGAACACGAAACGCAACAGGCAATTGACAACCGGATTGAGTCCCAACGGCTCGAATCCTTCCGGATTCAAATGCACGATCGAAGCGACCATCCAGCCTGCGAGCGTCGCCATCAAAATAATGCACAACACGTACGCAACGCGCTGAATACCTGACGGAAAATCAATTTTCGCCATATCAAGTCCACCCGTAATCAGCGGGAATCCAGGAATCACAAACAGCATGGCACCGATGTAAGCCGTATCATGCTGCAATGCGACGGGCTCGAAAATACCAATCAATCGCAGGGTGCCCGTGCAGGCGAGTGCCGCGACGGCCACGCATACGAACGTCACGAAGAACTGGTTGAGATGGTGGGCGAACAGGCGGCGGCGCAGCCAGTGGCCAAGTCCCGCGCCAATGAACGCGCCGATCATGTCGAAGGGACCGCCACCAAGCAGGAACACGAAGGATGCGCAGGCGCAGGCCGAGGCGAATCCCGCGAACGCCGGCGAATACAGGGGTTTGCGTCGTTCGATCATGTCGAGTCGTTCGTGGGCTTGGCGAACGGTGATGCCTTGCGATTGGTCCGCTTCTTTTCCGACGTGGTCGAAATGTTCGGCGTATTGACCTTTTGGCGGCTTGTGATTGCGATTTTTGCGCGCTTTTTTCGTGGTCGATTCGCTTGACGTAACGTTGGCCGTACCGGCAGTTTCACGCTTGGTTTCACGTTCGGCTTCACGTTCACCGCGATTATGCTGCTCGCTTGCCGCTTCGATGTCACGCAAGTGCAACGGCTGCGCGGTGGTATCGGTCACTTCGGCGCGTTCCGTCACCATTTCAAGCGCGTCGAGCACGGGATCATCAGATCCCTCCTGATTCTGTTCGGCTTTCTGACGTTCGCGAAGACGCTTCGACAGGTCAGCCGACACCTGCGACGCATCACGCTTGTCGAGATGCTGCATAAGCCCTTCGGACACGTCGGATTGGCTGTGGTACATCGATCCTTTGCCGAGGTTCACGTTGAACCAGTCAGCGAAGTGTTCGAGCAGCCAAATGCGTTCCGTGTTGACGCCGGTGGTTGGCAGGTCGACGACTTCGGTGATACGGTCTTTGCCGTCGGTGCAGGAGGCTTCGATGTCGGTGAGGTTCACGTCGGCGCGCACGTGCACGCCCAGCGGATAGGCGATGCGGTGCATCATTTCGCGTACGCGGAAGCTTCCGGTGCCCGCGCCGAGATCGAGCATGCCGACGCGTACGATCACGCTGGCTTTTGCTGCGATTCCCGCTTCAGCGACCGGCTTGTCCCAATCCCGTTCGATATCTTCCATATCGAGCGGAATGGAGTGTGTATGGAATTTGCTGACGGCCGAAGCGCTTTTTTCCGCGCTATCGAAATTCGTCTCATGTTCATGTTCGTATTGTGCGCTCACAAGTTCAGGTCTACGTGTGGGCTGGTCGGAGGATTTTCGAAATTTCCGTCGATTTCACCTTGTGGACACCACTGGACCACGATGCGGACATTTCCGGTGTTTCCGTAACCAAACTGTCGATTTGCCGAGCATACAATGAGCGTGCATTACCGACCGAACTTAGGGCTGTGGGCTCGCAACAGACGGCCAAAACAATCGCGGAGGTGCCGCGAAGGACCGACAGACCGGGCAACCCGATGGTTTGGAGAAGGAGGTCTGATGACAATAGAAAACGAACAGATCACGCCTGCCGACGCAGCTATCGTCTCGTCCGGCACCGGCACCAAAGGCCCCGAGGAGCGTGATCTTCCCGCTTCCCTCAAAGAGGAAATGGATCTGTGTTTGCAGATTCTTCGCGAGGTGCTCGGCGAATTCGACGAAAAGCTGCTGGCCAAGTTCGATGAAGTGCGCGAACACGCACTGAACGCTAGCGCCGAACGCTTCTCCGGCATTCTGACGGATACGAATCCGAATCAGGATGACCTGCAGAAGGTCGTCGACATCATCGATAAAACGGATGTGCATGAGGCACAACTGCTGGCCCGCGCCTTCACCACCTACTTCCATCTGGCCAACCTATGCGAGGAGAACTACCGTGTCTCCGTGCTGCACAGCCGTGAGGCCGCCGTAGATGACACCCAAGCCGTCGACCCAGTGAACGAAATGACCTGCGCCTACCACCAGCTCATTAACGAAATGGGTCCGGCCAAAGCCAAGGAACTGCTCGACCAGCTCGAGTTCCATCCGGTGTTCACCGCGCATCCGACTGAAGCCCGCCGCAAAGCCGTGGAAGGCAAAATCCGTCGCATCTCCCAGCTGCTCGCAACGCACAAGCTGCTTGGCGGTTCAGACAAGAAGGAAAACTCCCGTCGACTCTTCAACGAGATTGACGCGCTGTTCCGCACCTCTCCGATCGCACTGAAGAAGCCGACTCCGGTTGAGGAATCTGAAACCATTCTCGATATTTTCGACAATACGTTGTTCTATACCATTCCACAGGTGTACCGTCGTTTCGACGATTGGATCCTCGGAGATAAGGCTGGCCTCGTGCCGCCGGTATGCCCGGCATTCTTCCACCCGGGAAGCTGGATCGGCTCCGACCGTGACGGCAACCCGAATGTCACCGCCAAGGTGAGCCGTCAGGTGGCCCGCAAGTTCAGCGACCACGTGCTGGGCGCGTTGCAAATCGAGACCCGCCGCGTTGGCAAGAACCTGACGATGGAAGCTGAGACCACTCCGCCGAGTGCCGAGCTCAAGAGCCTGTGGAACCATCAGAAGGAAATGAGCGAGCGCCTGACCGACAAGGCCGCACTGATCTCCACCAAGGAGCTGCACCGTGCCGTCATGCTGGTTATGGCCGATCGTCTGAAGGCCACCATCGACCGCGATGCTGATCTCATGTACCACTCCTGCGAGGATTACATCGCCGACCTGAAGGTCGTGCAGCGCTCCCTCGCCGAAGCCAACGCCAAACGTTCCGCCTACGGCCCGCTGCAGGACCTCATCTGGCAGGCAGAGACCTTTGGCTTCCATATGGTCGAGATGGAGTTCCGCCAGCACTCCGTCGTGCATTCCCGAGCGCTGGAAGATATCCGCGAACATGGTCTGCACGGTGAGCGTGGCGAACTGCAGCCGATGACCCACGAGGTGCTCGACACCTTCCGCGCCCTTGGTTCCATCCAGAAGCGCAACGGCATCAAGGCCGCCCGTCGTTACATCATCTCCTTCACCAAGAGCGCCCAAAACATCAGGGACGTGTACGAGCTGAACCGTCTGGCGTTCTCCCATCCCAAGGATGTTCCAACCATCGACGTGATCCCGCTGTTCGAACAGCTTGAGGATCTGCAGAACTCGGTAGACGTACTCGAGGAAATGATCAAGATTCCGGAGGTCCAGGCTCGTCTGAAGGCCACCGGCGGCAAGATGGAAGTCATGCTCGGCTACTCCGACTCCTCGAAGGACGCCGGCCCGACCTCCGCAACCCTGGCCCTGCATTCCGCACAGGAACGCATCGCCAAGTGGGCGGAATCGCATGACATCGATCTGACCCTGTTCCATGGCCGCGGTGGTGCCGTCGGCCGCGGCGGCGGCCCGGCTAACCGTGCCGTACTCGCACAGCCGGTCGGCTCCGTAAAGTGCCGCTTCAAGCTCACTGAGCAGGGCGAGGTCATCTTCGCACGCTACGGCAACCCGGCACTGGCCATCCGCCACGTCGAGTCCGTTGCGGCTGCAACGCTGCTGCAGTCCGCTCCAAGCGTGGAGAAGCGCAATACGGACATGACCGCCAAGTACGCCGACATGGCCAACAAGCTCGACGAGGCCGCGCATAACCGCTTCCTCGACCTGCTGAACACCGACGGCTTCGCACCGTGGTTCTCCACCGTCACGCCGCTGACCGAAATCGGCCTGCTGCCGATCGGCTCCCGTCCGGCCAAACGTGGCCTTGGAGCCAAGTCCCTCGACGATCTGCGTACCATTCCGTGGATCTTCTCCTGGGCGCAGGCACGCATCAATCTGGCCGCATGGTACGGCCTGGGCACCGCGTGCGAACAGTTCGGCGATTTGAACACCTTGCGTCAAGCGTATGAGGAATGGCCTCTGTTCTCCACGTTCATCGACAACATCGAAATGTCGCTGGCCAAGACTGACGAGCGCATCGCCAAGATGTACCTTGCCCTCGGAGACCGTGAGGACCTCAACAAGAAGGTCCTCGACGAGATGGAGCTCACCCGCAAGTGGGTGCTCGAGATCGTAGGCGACAAGTGGCCTCTGCAGCACCGCCACGTGCTCGGCCAGGCCATCCGCATCCGCTCGCCGTACGTGGATGCGCTGTCCGCCACCCAGGTGCTCGCCCTCGGCTCGCTACGCAAGCGCGTGGACAAGGAAGAGCTCACGCATGGACAGAAGGAGAACTACACCTACTGATCCTGTGCACCGTGTCGGGTGTCGCAGCAGGCCTGCAGAACACGGGCTGATCTTCGGCTGACCGCCTGACAAAAGCGAGCGGGGAGGTTCCGTGCCGATAAACGGCGCGGGCCTCCCCGTTCGCGTCGCGCGGCCCTAGCCTGGCCGGCGACAGCGCACAAACAGGCACGCAGGCCGAGCGACAGACTCCCAATCATCCGACGTAACCCGGCGCCTGTCCGCGTTTACTCACGCCGCGACACCGACAGCATCGTGGGCTTATACAACTGGTTCGGTCAGACTTATATTCTCGGCAGATTGAGCCTAGTCCACATTTCTCTATTTCTTCCTCGTCCTGCTTATAACCCCAATGACAACCCTTTTGGTTACGGCTTTCCTTCATGACAAACTGTCTTGGAAGAAGATTGTTCGCATCATAGCGCTGTCTTACTGTTTGACCATATTGGGTGTATTTCTGAACGAGTTGTGTTGTTGACGGAAGACGCCGCACTCGAAGGTTTTTGTTCAGCGCCTAACATGCAGCACTAGCATACTTATCCTCAATCCACTCATGATTCAGTAACAACTGCATGACTCCTGAAACACAGACACATAGCGAAGCCCTCGTTTGTAACTTCCACGAGAGAGAACCTTTGCTATTTTCACTAGAAAATCACATCCTAAAGTGCACCCCTACTCATTTTCCATTAGAATACTCTTAATATCTTAATCATTGTCGATTGAGATTAAATTTTCACATGGAGGAAATTATGAAATCCAGAAGAGTTTTTTTATCTCCACAATTATCTCAGTTTGCCTATGCACAGTTATGACCACTCCAGCCTTTGCTGTAAATTGGTAGCAGGTTGGATGGATTGTCGCCAATAACGTCATCGACCGGGTAGTCAATCTCGATGGGCAAAGTTCAAATGATCAATATTCCACCTATATGGTTTCACCTTCCATTGTTTTCAACAATGGCACCAATGGGGCGAATTCTATATGCGCCCTCAAGTCTCCAGCCGTGTGACCAGTTTCGAAATGCACGCGCATAGAGCTAACCCCCGTCGATTTTGGAGCCAATATAGTTCTAGCCTTGTCCACAACCTCAGGCAAAAGGGTTATCAATAAAACAGTAGGGACAAACCAGAAGGAGAACAGTGCAGTACATATATCTCACAGCACTTGCCCTGCTAGGATTATGTATGCTTATTTTTCCAAGGCAACTCTGGAAAATAAGCAATTTCCTCTGGACTCAAAAAGGAGATCCGAGCAATCTATACACATCCTTAATGAGAATAAGCGGTGCCGCCTTTCTTGTTTTAGCTCTTATTCTTTTCATCTTCTGCAGACTGCAGTAACACCTACCTGATCCTGTGCACCGTGTCGGGTGTCGCAGCAGGCTTGCAGAACACCGGCTGATCTTCGGCTGACCGACCGCTCGATGAACGGGGAGGCCTACGCCGTTGACAGCGCGGGCCTCCCCCGCTCGCGTTATCCGGCGTTTTGTCCTATTCTTATGGAATCCAACATAAGATTGAAATAACTTAGAAGGGGAACTACAGCATTACACTGAACCTTTTCTTATACTGTTTCCAATCTGGCCGGGTTCGTCAAGGAGGCCGTCAATGGGGAAAATATGGTGTCGCAGAGCAGCGTCATATATTCTTCGCATAATATTGCCAACTTCATTGCTATCACAATTAATAAACAGCGTTTTATATGGGAGATCTTCCATAGATGGAACCATGGGAATCTGGATTAACTGCGTCTCCATAATCATAGTTTGCGTGATTTCTGCCTGTTCTACGCGCAACGGACAAGCTTGGTCGCATCATTTTCTAGGACTGCAGGTAGTCGATCAATATTCCAACCTGCCCATATCGGGAGTAAGGATGGGTTTACGCGAGATAGCTCACTGCGTTGATTTCGTGCCATGTTTCATTGGGTTTCTTTGGCCTTTATGGGACACCAAAGGACAAACCTTCGCCGACAAAATTATGAGAACAACGATAATCAGTATAGAATAGATAGAACTAAAGTGACGCAAAGACGCATCACTGGATAAAAAATACTTTCGAAGCCAAAGGAGACTACGAATGAACCTTCATAAAAAATCGCGTTCACCACAGTACTGGTGGCAATACTGGCGTTCTCTGGTACCCCATCAGCAATGGCTAGCACTTCTGGACATGACCGAAGCGCCCTTCAATTCTTCTGCAGAAGTCGCTCTGCAAGAAAAACTCTCTAACATTGCTTCCACGAATAACTTAGACGTCGAATTCGGCGAATTTAAAAATCGATGCTCCTCAAAAGTACGATTGATGAATACCACGGTGATGCCAATCTATACGCTGAATCTATTGCGAAGCATACGAAGAAGATACAGCCTCTAATACCAGAGAAACCAAAAACGCAAGCACACGCGGTACGGCAACATATACCTCAAGCGTCTTTTCTGGAGTCCCAGCAGGAGGAGCTTGTTGGGTAAAGCAAGATTTTCGAGCTACAGTAACGAATTACAAAGTTACCTCAAAATCCTTGCTTGGAAGCTCATACCAGACCGGGGTCTGTGTTTTCCAATGGTCTCCAAATTATTCCTGGTTTGAAGGAAATCTGAATGTTCTTAGCAAAGGAACTTTTCATGCGGTTGTCAAAGGAGGTCCCGTCTCTTTCGCCGCAACTTTCAAAGCATTTTTTCATACCAATAAAACATCGTTGTATCAAGAATTTCAATGAATAACAGCAAATATTGCAGTTACATGAAGTGCAATGATCATCGCTGAATCCATATGGCAACGCCCAAATCAGGCGCCGGGTGTCGCAGCAGGCCTGCAGAACACGGGCTGATTTTCGGCTGACCGCCTGGATGATACGAGCGGGGGAGGTTCCGTGCCGATAAACGGCGCGGGCCTCCCCGCTCGCGTCCCGGATTCAACTTGTAAGCGCAACGCCTTCTTAAATTAGAAACTGAACACTTCCAAACCTAGACAAGGCGTTGCACGTCTATTTAGCACCCGGGGCAGTCGCTCGGTTGGATGAGTCCGGCACGATACCGTCAGAGCCAAGGAATAGCTGCGTGATTATCTCCAAGAACGTCCGCAGCCCCTGCCTTAGATGGCGATTCAATCGAAACAACTTCAGAAACACCGTTTATGATG
>ENA-OQBU01000106-OQBU01000106.1-human-gut-metagenome-genome-assembly--contig:-NODE-106-length-24028-cov-3.212334_pt1 | contig 24028 bp, 35 predicted proteins | sample MGYA00242492_ERZ504566 | MGnify/ENA primary metagenome ERZ504566 (study PRJEB26092, sample SAMD00036261) | human gut metagenome | host: Homo sapiens | study: EMG produced TPA metagenomics assembly of...
AAAAGGCGGCCCCAGGGTATGCGCGCCCGCTCCAAGAGAGAGACGGAGGCCCAGCGCCTGGCCCGCATTGCGGAGCAGCGTAAAAGCAGCAGATCACCATTAAGGTGCCGGAGGAGATCACCGTGGGTGAACTGGCAAGTCTGTGCGTATGACGGCTACCGAAGTGATTAAAAAATTGATGAGTCTGGGCGTGATGGCCAGCGTGAACGAAGTGATCGACTACGATACTGCAGAGATTGTGGCTACCGAACTGGGTGCCAAGGTGGAAAAGCAGGTTGTGGTCTCCATTGAGGAGCAGATCATTGAAGAGGACGACGAGAACGACGAGAATGCCGTGAAGCGCCCGCCGGTAGTTTGCGTGATGGGCCATGTTGACCATGGTAAGACTTCCATTTTGGACGCCATTCGTCATACGGATGTGACCTCTACCGAGGCCGGCGGCATTACCCAGCACATCGGCGCTTATCAGGTAGAAGCGAACGGCGAAAACGATCACCTTCCTGGACACCCCCGGCCACGCGGCCTTTACCGCCATGCGTGCCCGCGGTGCCATGGCTACGGATATTGCCGTGCTGGTTGTGGCTGCGGACGACGGCATTATGCCCCAGACCATTGAGGCCATTAACCACGCCAAGGCAGCGGGCGTGAAATTATCGTTGCCATTAATAAGATGGATAAAGAGGGCGCCAACCCGGATCGGGTGCTGCAGCAGCTTACCGAGCACGAACTGGTGCCGGAGGAATGGGGCGGCAATGTGATTTGCGTGCCCGTGTCTGCCAAGACGAAGATGGGCATTGACAAATTGCTGGAGACCATTTTGCTGGTAGCGGAAATGCAGGAGCTGAAGGCCAACCCGGACCGTTCCGCCAAGGGTACGGTGATCGAGGCCAAGCTGGATAAGGGCCGCGGTCCCATTGCTACCTTGCTGGTGCAGAACGGTACGCTCCATGCCGGCGATGTGATCGTAGCCGGTATGGCAGTGGGTAAGGTGCGCGCCATGACCGATTATCGCGGTCGTAAGGTGAATTCGGCCGGACCCAGCGTGCCGGTGGAGATCATGGGCCTGGACAGTGCGCCTATGAGCGGCGACGGATTTAACGCCGTGTCCGACGAGCGGCTGGCTCGCCAGTTGGTGGAGCAGCGTAAGGAAGCTGCCAAGGAAGAAGAATTCAACGCCTTCCATAAGGTGACGCTGGACACCCTGTTTGACACCTTGCAGGCCGGCGAGCTGAAGGCCTTTAATGTGGTTATCAAGGCCGATGTTCAAGGCTCTGTCGAAGCTGTAAAGCAGTCCCTGCTGAAGATTGAAAAACGACGAAGTGCGGGTTCATGTGATCCACGGCGCCCGTGGGCTCCGTCAGCGAGAGCGATGTGATGCTGGCCGCTGCCTCCAATGCCATTATCGTAGCGTTCAACACCGGCGTAGACCCGGTGGCCAAGGAGAACGCAGACAGGGACGGCGTGGAGATCCGCAGCTACAATATTATTTATGATGCCATTGAGGAGATTGAGGCGGCTATGCGCGGTATGCGCGCCCCCAAGTACAGAGATGTGGACACCGGCACCGCCGAAGTGCGCGAGGTGTACAAGATCTCGTCTGCCGGCACCATTGCAGGCTCCCTGGTTACCAGCGGTAATATCCGCCGGGAGGGCAAAGTGCGCCTGGTGCGTGACGGCAAGCAGCTGGCCGATGTGCCGCTGAAGGGCTTAAAGCGGTTTAAGGACGATGTAAAGGATGTATCTTCCGGCTATGAGTGCGGCATCAGCCTGGAGGGCTGGGACGATATTCAGCCCGGCGATGTGCTGGAGTGCTATGTGGTCGAGGAGTACAGAGACTGAGTAGGAGTGCAAAATGCCCGGTTATCATATTGACAGAATTACAGAGGATATTAAGCGGGAGATCGTGGCAATCCTGCGGGAACTAAAAGACCCGCGGATCAGCGGTATGCTTACGGTAGTAAAGGTGAGCGTTACCAACGATCTTAGCTATGCCAAGGTGTATGTGAGCGCCATGGAGGGCATGGAGGCGGCCAAGGTGTCCGTTAAGGGCCTGACCGCCGCCCAGGGCTATATTCGCCACGAGCTGGGTCGGCGGCTGCACCTGCGCAAGTGCCCGGCTGCGCTTTATTGCCGACGACTCCATTGAAAAGGGCTTTGCCCTTTGGGATAAGCTGAAGGAACTGGAACATGAGGATTGATGTAAAGGAATGTGCCCGGCTGCTGCTGGAGCAGGACGACATTTTAATTCTGACCCATGCCCACCCGGACGGGGACACTTTGGGCTGTGGCTTTGCCCTTTGCCGGGCGCTGCTGCAAAAGGGCAAGTTCGCCTATGTGAAGAACGAGGCAGACATTCCCCCCAAGTACAATTATCTTTTTGACGATATTGTACCCATAAAGTTCACCCCCCGGTATGTGGTGGCGGTGGATGTGGCTACCGAGGGGTTGCTGGGTGCCATTCAGGGCAAGTACCATATTGATCTGTGTATTGACCACCACGGCACCAACACGGATTATGCGGACCGGCTGCTGCTGGACGACGGTGCCGCTGCTGCCAGCGAGATCATCTACAAGGTGATCCGGGGAGATGGGCGTGCCCCTGGATAAAGGCATGGCCAACTGCCTGTATACCGGCATTTCTACGGACACCGGCTGTTTTCGCTACGCCTCTGCCACGGCAGAGAGCTACCGCATTGCAGCGGATTTGATTGAAGCCGGGGCAGATAACGGCCGGATCAATCGAGTCATGTTTGAGACCAAGACCAAGACCTATGCCCGGCTGGAACGGCTGGCACTGGAGTCTATGCGTTTTTACCTGGACGAGCGGGTAGCCATTATCACCGTGACTCAGGAGATGTACCACTTAACCGGCTCCAACGAGCAGGAGACAGAGGGGTTGGCTCCCTTGACCCGCCAGATTGAGGGTGTGGAAGTGGGCATTACCATTCGGGAGAAGCCGGACGGCACATGTAAAGCCTCTCTGCGCACCTTTGAGAGCGTGAACGCTGCGGAGATCGCCAAGGCCTTTGGCGGCGGCGGTCATCCCCAGGCGGCGGCTTGCAACCTGGATATGGATGTAAAGACCGCACGCGCTAAGCTGGTGGAGAAGTGCGGGGAACTGCTGGTATGACCGGCGTTCTGTGTATTTGCAAGCCGGCGGAGATCACCTCTTTTGGCGTGGTGGCTAAGGTGCGGGGGATCACCCGGGAGCGCAAGGCGGGTCATACCGGTACGCTGGATCCTATGGCTACCGGCGTGCTGCCGGTGCTGTTGGGCGGCGCCACCCGCTTTCTTGATTATTTGCCGGACAGCAACAAGCGCTACCTGGCCACCTTCCGCCTGGGAGAGACAACGGATACCCAGGATTGTACCGGCACGGTGCTCACCCGCCGGCCGGTCACTGCGGATCAGGCGGCTGTTGAGGCGGCGCTTTCTGCCTTTCGGGGCCAGATCATGCAGGTGCCGCCCATGTACTCGGCGGTAAGCGTGGACGGTCAGCGATTGTACGAACTGGCCCGCCAGGGTAAGACCGTGGAGCGGGCAGCCCGTCCGGTGACCATTTTGGATCTGCGCCTGACGGCAGCGGAAGAAGAAAAAAATACCTATACCATAGATGTGACCTGCACCAAGGGCACCTATATTCGGACCTTGATCCACGATCTGGGACAGGCTTTGGGCTGCGGCGCGGTGATGACCGCCTTGCAGCGCACCTGTGCCATGGGTGTGGCGCTGGCGGATTGCGTAACTTTAGAGCAGCTGCAAGCCCTGCGAGACAGCGGCGGTGATTTTGCCCCCTGCCTGCGCCCGGTGGACGAACTGCTGGCAGCGTATCCGGCCTTGCAGGTAACGGCACCTCAGGCACGGCGCTTTGGCAACGGTGGTGCGCTGGATGCGGTGCGGCTGCACCGGCAGTTGACGGAGCCTTATTACCGGGTATATGACCCGGCGGGTGTGTTCCTGGGACTGGGCAGTCCGTCGGCAGACGGCAGCCAGCTGCAAGTGGTGCGCGTGATGGTAATGAGATAAATTTGTATGCAAGAGTGTGAGAACCAAAAGAGAATAACGGCGGTGGCCATCGGGGATTTTGACGGTATGCACCGGGCGCACAATATTGTGTGCACCGGGGCGGAGCAGGTGATCATCTACTGCGTGCACAACCGCTTTTCCCTGCTGCAAAAAAGCATTTTCCAGCGTCGCTACCCGACGGCGGTGTTTGCGGATTTTGATGCCATTCGCAATATGGAAGGTCGGCAGTTTGTGGAGGATGTGCTTATCGGTCGATTTGGCGCCGGTATGGTGCTGTGCGGGTTTAATTTCCGCTTTGGCAAGAACGCTGCCTGGGATGCAATGCGTCTGCGGGCGTACCTGGAGAATCGGGGCATTTGGGTGCGGATCTTGGAGCACCAGGACTACCAGGCGCGCCGATCAGTTCTACCCGTATTCGAGCGGCGGTGCAGGCAGGCGAGATGGAGCAGGCGGCGGCCATGCTGGGCTACAACTTTACTTTTGAGAACCCGGTGCTCCACGGCGACGCTCGGGGTCGCACCATCGGCTATCCCACCATCAACCAGCAGTACCCGGATGGATTGGTGCTGCCCAAGTTCGGTGTGTATGAGAGCCGCATTTCGGTGGGGGACACTTGGTATCGGGGCTTTACGAACATTGGCGTGCGCCCCACCTGGCAGGTAGATACCCCCTTGGCAGAGACTCATATTTTTGACTACAACGGCGACCTGTACGGTCAAACGGTGCAGGTGGAGCTGGTGCGTTATTTGCGCCCGGAACAGAAGTTTTCTTCCATCGGGGCGCTGCGGGAGCAACTGGATCATGATAAAAGCAGTATTCTTTGATTTTGACGAGACTTTGCAGGACCGTACGGCGGCCTTTGAGCGGTATATGGACGGCTTTTTTGCCCGGTTCTTTCCCGGTGTGACCGGTGAGAAACTGGCGAAGAAAAAGCACCAAATGCGCCAAAGCGGCAACGGCGGCTATGTGGACCGGGTAGAGTGGTACAAAGGGCTGATTGCCCTTTGGCACTGGACGGACGCCCCGGCGGCAGAAGCGCTGGCGGAACATTATGACCGCACCTTCGGCGACTGCTGCGTAATCTTCCCGGACGCGGTGCCTATGTTGCAGGCGCTGCGGAAGAAAGGCATTGTTACCGGCGTTATCACCAACGGCCCGTCGTATTTGCAAAATCACAAGATGGACGAAAGCGGCCTGCGCCCGTACCTGGATTTGGTGGTGGTCAGCGGCGATGTGGGGGTTCACAAGCCGGATCCGGCGCTGTTCCTTTACGCCTGTGACAAGGTGCAGCTGCCTCCGGCGGACTGTATGTATGTAGGCGACCACCCGGTAAACGACATTGCCGGTGCCCTGTCTGCGGGTATGCAGGCGGTGCGCATGAACTGGGGTTGGTTTAAGGACCAAGACCTGCGCGCGGATGTGCCGGTGATCGGGAAGGTCAGCGATGCGCTGCAATATGTGTAATGCCAATTGCTTCCACTATATGTAGAAATAAACGAAGAACGCCGCCCGGTGTGCAAGTTTTGCTTGACAGGGGCGGCGCTTTCTGTTATACTACATAGGCTGTTCCGTGGAACAGTAATCCTTGCCGTGCACAGGATGTACGGCCAAAAGACCAGAAGGAGGTGCTTTAGAATGGCATTGAAGAACTATGAAATCGTATTGGTTTTCTCCCTGTCCAAGGGTGAGGAGGCTGCTCAGGCGCTCAAGACCAAGTTTACGGATCTCATCAGCAAGCATGGCACTCTTGGCGAAGTTGAGGAATGGGGCAAGCGCAAGCTGGCTTATCCGATCAACTACGAGACCGAGGGTTACTATGTGATCGCGCAGTTCAGCAGTGAGGAGTCTTTCCCGGCAGAGCTGGATCGTGTGATCAACATTACTGACGGCGTGCTGCGTTCTCTGATCGTCGCTAAGGGCGAGTAAGGGGGAGCACATGATCAATGTAGTGGCTATCATGGGTCGCCTGACCTATGATCCGGAACTGAGAACAACGCCCACAGGCGTTTCTGTCGTGCGTTTTCAGGTAGCTGTGGACCGCAACTTTCAGCGGGCGGCGAGGAGCGCAAGGCAGACTTCATTGATGTGACCGCCTGGCGCCAAACTGCGGAATTCGTATCTAAGTATTTCCGCAAAGGCTCCATGATCGCTGTGGAGGGCTCTATCCAGACGGATAACTTCACCGATAAGGACGGAAACAAGAGAAAGAGTGTACAGGTCGTTGCCAGCAATGTGTCCTTCTGCGGCTCTAAGGCAGAGAGCGGCACTACCGGCGCAAACTCCAATCCCGCTTTTGCGCAACCGGCGCCCAGCTACGCCAGCGCAGATAACAGCGATTTTGAAGAGATCGTGGATGACGACGACGATTTACCATTTTAACGAAGGAGGAAACCAAGCATGGCTTACAATAAAGGCGGCGCTCGCAAAGGGCGCAAAAAGGTATGCGTTTTCTGCGTAGAAAAGGTAGACGAGATCGACTACAAGGATGTGACCAGACTGAAGAAATTCACCTCTGAGCGCGCCAAGATCCTGCCTCGTCGTGTGACCGGCACCTGCGCAAAGCATCAGCGTGAGCTGACCACCGCTATCAAGAGAGCGCGTCAGATCGCCATTATGCCTTATACCGCTGACTAATTGCAGTACAGCAGACACCTATTTTTACTTGAGGTTCTTTTTATGCAATTTATAGAGCGGGAGATAAAAGAAGCGGGACGGCTGTTTGAGCCGTCCCGCGTGTTTTTTAGATTCGCTTTTACCATTGGTATTTGGTTAGGTGGCCTTTGGAGGTCAGTGCCGGGTAGCCCCATTGGCGCAGCACCTCGTAGGTGCCCACCGCCACGGCGTTAGAAAGGTTCAGACTGCGGATCATGCCTCGCATAGGCAGCCGCACGCACCGGTCGTGGTTGGCTTTCAGCAGCTCCTCCGGCAGCCCCTTGGTCTCTTTGCCGAACACCAAAAAGGCGCCGTTTGGGTATTGCATATCGCTGTGGGCGATCTCCGCCTTGGTGGAGAAGTAAAAAAATTCTGCCTCGGCGTTCTTGGCAAAGAAATCCGCCTGGCTGTCATAATAGGTAATGTCCAGCTTGTCCCAGTAGTCCAGCCCGGCGCGCTTGACCTGCTTGTCCGTAATGGTAAAGCCCATGGGCCCTACCAGGTGCAGCCGGCGCCGGTGGCCGCGCAGGTGCGGGCAATGTTGCCGGTGTTTTGTGGGATCTCCGGTTCGATGAGCGCAATGTTAAGCCTGTATTCCATCTACATACACCTCCGCTACATTCAGATCTTCATCAACAAACAACAGATCGGCGTATTTGCCGGTAGCAATGGAACCGATCTGATCGTCCATACCGATGGCACGGGCCGGGTTGATGGTGCAGCTGCGCAAGGCGGTTTCAAAATCAATGCCAAAGCGCAGCAAATTCTTAAATTCCGTAAACAGGTCGGTAATGGACGCGGCAATGGTACCGTCCTCCAGCACCGCATAGCGGCCGTTCTCTTTTACATACACAGTCTGGCCGCCCAACTCGTAGGTGCCCGGCCCCAGCCCGGCGGCTCGCATGCTGTCGCTGATGACGCAGGCTCGGTCCTGTCCCAGCAGGCGAAAGGCGTTGCGCAGCATAATGGGATCAATGTGACCCCCATCGCAGATCAGCTCGCAGGTGACCTCCGACCGATCCAGTGCAGCCCCCGGCAGCCCCGGCGCCGGTGGCTCATAGGCGGCATGGCGTTAAACAGGTGGGTCACATGGCCCGCCCCCGCGTCAAAGGCGGCGTTTGCTTCCTCTGCGGTGGCACAGCTGTGCCCCAGGGACACCCGGCAGCAGCCGCTGATCTGGCGGATCAGGTCGGCGCTGTCAAAGGCTTCCGGCGCCAGGGTAATCAGCTTTACACTGCGGCCGGAGGCGTCAAACAGGGCGTTCCATTCCTCCACAGTGCCCGGGCGAATGTAGTCGCCGTTTTGAGCGCCTTTTTTGGCAGGGGCAATAAACGGCCCCTCCAGGTTCACGCCCAGCAGGCGGGCGCCGGCCTCCTTGCCCATATAGCCACGGGCGGTGACGAGAATATCCGTCAGCTTTTCCCTGGGCAGGGTCATGGTGGTACCGCAAAAGGCGGTGACCCCGTACTTAGCCAGGGAGGCGCTGATGCGGTCCATGCTGTTTACCGTGCCGTCGGAAAATCACCGCCCCCGCGGCCGTGTATATGAATGTCTACAAAGCCCGGCAGCAGGGTGTAACCCTGCATATCCCGACCCTCCTGCTCCAGCACACCGATGGCGGTAATGCGGCCATTTTCCACCTGAATATCCGCCACATCTTTTTGGAACACTTCGTTATAAAAGGTCACATTCTTAAAAATCATTCTGCATTCTCCTTGGCAATTTCCGCAGCCAGCTTTGCCAGCTCCTCAAAGTGGCTCATTTGGCAAATGCGGCGGCGGAACCCGGCGCCACCCCGCAGTCCCTTGGTGTAGTAGGCGGCATGGTGGCGCGCCTCCATCATGGCGGTGCGCTCGCCTTTATATTGAATGGTGCGGTCAATATGGCGCAGCATAACGGCCATACGCTCGTGAATGCCCGGCTCCGGCAGCACCCTTGTGTCTGTTAAATAAGCGTTGATTTGGCGAAACAGCCAGGGATTGCCCATGGCGCCCCGACCGATCATAATGGCGTCGCAGCCGGTTTGCTCCAGCAGCAAAGCGGCGCTTTGCACATCGGTTACATCGCCGTTGCGATTACCGGAATGTGCACCGCCGCTTTTACCCGGCGAATACAGTCCCAGTCTGCGTGGCCGCTGTACATTTCTTCTCTTGTACGGCCGTGTACCGCCACGGCGGCAGCGCCGTTTTGCTCCGCGATTTGGGCCAGCTCCACCACATTGGGGTGCGCCTTGTCCCAGCCCTTGCGCAGCTTCACCGTTACCGGCAGGTCAACGGCCTCTGCCACTGCGTAGATGATCTCACCTGCCAGTTGCGGGTCTTTCATTAAAGCGGAGCCTGCGCCGTTGTTTGCTACCTTGGGCGCCGGGCAGCCCATATTAATGTCAATGGCCTGGGGCTCAAATTCCAGGCACAGTTTGGCCGCCTGCGCCATCACCCGTGGCTCCGTGCCGAACAGCTGAATGGCGGCGGGGCGGTCGCTGCCCAGGGTCATCAACTCCCGGCTTTTCCGGTCGCCCATTACCAGCCCCTTGGCGCTGACCATCTCCGTGACCGTGTAGGCGGCGCCAAAATCCCGGCAGATCTCGCGAACGCCCGGTCGGCCACCCCTGCCATAGGGGCCAAAAACGCCTTGCTGTCGGGCGGTAAATTTGTAAAGTCCATGGTATCTCCTGCCTTTTCTGTCTTACTAATATACCACATAAGGAATTGTAATTCAAATCAAACTGTGATAAAATAAAAAACAGAGTGCGCCCGGGCGTTTGACCGGGGCCACAGCGCGATTTTTAGGAGGGCTTTCATGAATCTTTTGGTGCTGGACGGGAACAGTATCGTCAACCGTGCCTTCTACGGCATTAAGCTGCTGACCACCAAGAGCGGCTATTATACCAACGCCATTTACGGCTTTTTGAATATTCTGCTTAAGCTGCAGGACACTTGCCACCCGGACGGTGTGGCGGTGGCCTTTGATGTGCATGAGCCTACTTTCCGCCACAAGCAGTATGCGGACTATAAGGCCGGGCGTAAGCCCATGCCGCAGGAGCTGCGGGCCCAAATGCCGGTGCTTAAGGAACTGCTTACCGCTTTGGGCTACACCACCGTGGAGTGCCCCGGCTGGGAGGCAGACGATGTTTTGGGTACTTTGGCTGCCGCTTGCCGAGACAGCGGCGATACCTGCTTTATTGCCACCGGGGATCGGGACGCTTTGCAGCTGGCCCACGGCGGGGTGAAGGTGCTGCTGGCGCGTACCAAAATGGGTCAAGCAGTGACCGATGTGTACGATGAGGCGACCATTGCCGCCGAGTATGGCATTACCCCCCAGGCGTTGATCCAGGTAAAAGCCCTGCAAGGGGACAGCTCGGACAATATTCCCGGTGTGGCCGGGGTGGGCGCCAAGACGGCGCTGGATCTGGTGCAGCGCTTTGGCACGCTGGACGCCATTTACAAGGATTTAGACACACTGGACATTAAGCCCGGCGTGCGGGAAAATTGCGGCGGGACAAGGACAAGGCATATCTTTCTTTGGATCTGGGCACCATTCGCACCAATGCGCCTATTGATGCTGCCCCTGCCCATTATGCCGTTACCGGCGGCGACCCGGCGGCAGCGGTAGCCCTGTTTCGCAAATTGGAACTGTTTTCTCTCATTGATAAATTCAATTTGATCGGGATCTGGTGCCGTCGGGGAGGCGGAAGCCCCTGCCCCTGCCCACCGGCCGGAGCGGCTCACCTGTGTGGACGCGGACGATTTGCTGACCCGCTTGCGTAAGGCGGGGAATGTGTATGTGGTGCCTCAGATGGCAGAGGGCACAGTGACGGATCTGTTCTTCCCCCTGGGGGACACAGTGTTCGTAATGCCGGCAGACACACCGGAATTCGGCTATTTTGTACGCACCCTGCTGGCAGAAGATACGGTGCGCATTTTTGGCTACAACACTAAGGAACTGCACCGCCTGGCACAAAAGCAAGGGGTGCGGTGCGGAAATATCTGCGGCGATTTGCAACTGTCTGCCTATCTGCTGCGCCCATCGGACGCCAAGTACGATTTGGCCCAGCTGGCGCTGGAATACAATGTGCCGGTGCCGGCGTACCGCAACAGCCTGGATCAGGAGGAGCCGGCGGTGGCGCTGGCGGTGATCTTGCCGGAGCTGTTTGCCAAGACGGACGCTTTGATCGACGATGCCGGGCAGCGCAAATTGTTGACGGAAATCGAACTGCCCCTGGCCGGTGTGTTGGCACGCATGGAGTGCGCCGGATTTGATGTGGACAAGGCGGGGATCGAGGCGTTCTCCAAGAAGCTGAGCACCCGTATTTCCACCTTGACAGATGCCATTTTTGAGGCGGTGGGACACGAGTTTAATATCAACTCGCCCAAGCAGTTGGGCGTTGCCCTGTTTGAGGACCTGGGTCTGCCTTGTAAGAAAAAGACAAAAAGCGGTTATTCCACCAATGCCGAGGTGCTGGAGGGTCTGCGCTCTGCCCACCCGGTGGTGGAAAAAATCATGGAATATCGCACACTGACTAAGCTGAAAAGCACTTACTGCGACGGCTTGCTGAAAGTGATTGATACGGACGGGCGGATACACACCCGCTTTAATCAGGTGGAGACCCGCACCGGGCGAATCTCCTCTTTGGAGCCGAATTTGCAGAACATTCCCATTCGCACGGATCTGGGGCGGGAAATGCGCAAGTTCTTCATCGCCGCCCCCGGGTGCCGCCTGGTGGACGCGGACTATTCCCAAATTGAACTGCGAGTGCTGGCGTCCATGGCTGAAGATCAGACGATGATTGATGCTTTTAACAGCGGCGCGGATATTCACACCGCCACGGCGGCGCAGGTGTTTGGTCTGCCGCCGGAGATGATTACCCCCCAGCTGCGCAGTCGCGCCAAGGCGGTGAACTTTGGCATTGTTTACGGCATCGGCGCCTTTTCGCTGGCCAAGGATATTGGGGTCAGCAACAAAGAGGCCAAGGAATATATTGACTCCTATATGCATACCTATCAGGGCGTGGCGGCTTATATGCAGCGGATGATTGATGCCGCCAAGGACACCGGCTATGCCACCACGCTGTTCGGTCGGCGGCGGTATCTGCCGGAGCTGTCTGCCAGCAACCACATGCTTCGCGCCTTTGGAGAGCGGGTGGCGCGGAATATGCCCATTCAAGGCACTGCGGCTGATATTATTAAGATTGCCATGGTGCGGGTGGATCGGCGGCTGTATGCCGAGGGAATGGAGAGCCGCCTGATCCTTCAGGTGCACGATGAACTGATCGTAGAGGCGCCGGAGGCAGAGGCCGACCGGGCACTGCAAATTGTAACGGAGGAGATGGAGCACGCCTGCAATATGGCGGTGCTGCTGCGGGCTGACGGCAAGATCGGCCAAACTTGGTATGATGCACATTAAAGACGATAAGCTGCAAATTTTGCCCTTTGCCCCGGCACATCTGGCTGGGGTGGAGCGGCTGGAGCAGTTGTGCTTGCCCACCCCTGGCAGCGGGCGGATTTAGAGGCCCAGCTGACGAGCCCCTGCGCCCGCTTTTTAGTGGCGGTGCTGGGAGATAAAGTGGTAGGCTACCTGGGGGTGCAGGTGGTCTGCGGTGAGGGCAGCGTCACCAATGTGGCGGTGGATCCCACCTATCGCCGCCGAGGTATTGCACGGGCGCTGTTCGGCGCCTGCTTTGCCGCCGGGGGAACTGGATTTTCTGACTTTGGAGGTGCGGCCGTCCAATGCGGCGGCGCTGGCACTGTACCGGGAACTGGGCTTCCAGCCGGTGGGGCGGCGTCGGGACTTCTATACGGATCCGACGGAGGACGCGCTGCTGCTGACAAAAACCATTAAGAAAGAGGAACCGGATGGGTAAAAAGAAAGACAAGCTCTACAAATTAGAGCCGGAGACCAAGGCGATGATCGCCGCTGTGCGCAGCGCCGTGGAGGACTGCGCCGCCACCGGGCTGTACGGTCGGTTTATGGGTTTTGAGGAGAGTCACACGACAGATGATTACCGCTTAACCGCCGTGTTTGACTGCGGCGAATACCGGCTGCGGCTGCGGTATCTGCCCTCGGTGATGCTGCTGACCGACAATTTTTTGGACATAGACCTGGACTACGGCGACGCCGGGCGCTTTACACTCTATGATGTGTTCAATGTGCTGGAGATCGAGGACTTTAACCAGTATTACCACAGCGGTTTTTCCACCACCGGCGAGGTGCCGGGCCTGGTGCGGGAGCTGCTGGAGGCGGTACATAAATACGATTACGACTTGCGCCGGGCGGCAGAACCGCAGCTTTTGGCGCAGATGAAAGCCAATCGCCTGGCGGATATGAAAGCCGTGCGTGGCAAGCACTTTGACCCCAATGACCCGGATGGGGAAGAGCAGGAGATCTTGGGCATATTGCCTACGCACCCAATGGTTACCGCCGTGTCCGGCGCAACGGACAGTGCCAAGCTGCTGCGGCACCTGGAAAAGGCGGAGGCGAAGGGCCGACTGGACACCCTCTATGAACGCCGCCTGCTGGACTATATGCGCCGGGGCAATACGGTGGTGGACCAAACCGAGCAAGCCAAGCAGGATTTTGAGCGGCAGTATAAGCGCTGCGCCCGCAAGGTGAATGGGATTATTGCTGTTGTTGGATTGATCGTGGCTATGGTACTGGTGTTCGGGGTGCGTGCCCTGCTGTTTCGGGGTACCCGGCTGGTGGAGTACACGCTGCCCATCGGTACGCTGGAGATCAGCGTGAGCACGGCCAAGTGTGTTCTTTTCGGACTAATCAGCGCTCTGGGCGTGTATAGCGCCGGCAAGGTGCTGCTGGGCACGCCCTTGATGAAGCGCTTTTATCCCAAGGACGAAAAAAGCCGGGCCTATTATGCGCGGGAGAATGAGAGTGCCCGCACCGGCAAGCAGGTAGCAGAGGCCGTTGTAGGTATGCTTTTAATGGTGCTGCTGTCTGTGTATGCGGCTACCAATAATTTTGGCATTGGTGAGGAATATGTGCGTTATTCCCCGGACGGCTCCCTCTTCCAGGTGGTGCAGGTGGAGAACCGGAACCTGCGGGTTTACAGAGTCGAGGGGGAGACGGACGAGGACGGCACATTCGCCCCGGTGGAGAACGGCTACGCCATTTCGGACGGCAAGGATCATTCCTACTATGTGGGCGATTGGTGCCCGGCGGCCCGACGGAGAAAAAGCTGCTGGCCATTGCGGAGAAAAAACGGCCAGACCATACCGACGGTTAAGACCCAAGAGGATAACCATACCGACGGTCAAGACCCAAGAGGATATTAAAAAATGAGAATTTTAGGAATTGAAAGCTCCTGCGATGAGACGGCGGCAGCCGTGGTGCAGGACGGACGGCAGGTGCTGTCCAATGTGATCGCTACCTCGCTGGAGGAGCATAAGCTGTACGGTGGCGTGGTGCCGGAGATTGCCTCCCGCCGCCATGCAGAGAGCATCAGTGGCGTGGTGCGCCAGGCGCTGGCGGACGCCAATTGCGATATGTCAGGGATTGACGCCATTGCGGTGACCTATGCCCCCGGGCTCATCGGCGCCCTGCTGGTGGGGGTGAACTTTGCCAAGGGGCTGTCTATGGCTACAAATCGCCCCTGGTGCCGGTGCACCACCTGCGCAGCCATGTGGCAGCCAATTACATTACCGGCGATCTGCAACCGCCGTTTCTTTGCCTGGTGGTCAGCGGCGGCCACAGCCACATTGTAGCGGTGGAGGACTACACCACTTATAAAGTGCTGGGCAAGACCCGGGACGATGCTGCCGGCGAGGCGTTGGACAAGGCCGGGCGCACCTTGGGGCTGCCGTACCCCGGCGGGATCAGCATAGACAAGATCTCCCCCACCGGGGACGAGAATGCCTTTGCCTTTCCCCACCCGCGGCTGGACACGCCCTATGATTTTTCGTTCAGTGGGCTAAAGACTGCGGTAATCAACATCGTGCACCGGATGGAACAGAAGGGGGAGACCCTGCCGGTGGCCGACCTGGCTGCCTCGTTCCAAAAGGGCGTTACCGATTGCCTGGTGGAGAAGCTGGAAAAGGCCGCCACGGATTACGGCTACACTTCCATTGCCTTGGCCGGCGGTGTGTCCGCCAACTCCCGCCTGCGCCGGGAAACGGATCGCCTGTGCCGCCAAAAGGGCTGGCAGCTGCATTTGCCGGCATTGAAATACTGCGGTGACAACGGCGCCATGGTGGGCGCTCAGGGTTACTATGAGTATGTGTCCGGCGTGCGCGCACAACCGGATCTGAACGCTTATGCAACTATGCCAATTGATCGGCCGACTTTTTGAAAAATTGTGAAAAAGTTCTAATTAGAAGCCGTATCTATTGAATTTTTTGCCGCTTTGGTATAATGATAGTAACAAAAAATGCACTGATTTTTGGATTTTTGCAAATAACTTAAAGGAGAATAGAGTTATGGAAACAACTTTGACTTCCAACAAGTCCCTGCTTGCGTGCTGGACGAAAAAGTGGAACTGACCAAGCCCTCTAAGATCGTTTGGATCGACGGTTCTAAGGAACAGATCGACGCCCTGAAGGCGGAGGCTGTGGAAACCGGCGAGATGATCAAGCTCAATGAGGAGCTGCTGCCCGACTGCTATCTGCACAGAACCGCAGAGAACGACGTGGCCCGTGTGGAGGACAGAACTCTGATCTGCTCCAAAAAAGAAGAGGATGCCGGCCCCACCAACCATTGGATGGAGCCCTCTAAGGCTTATAAAATGCTCTATGACATCGCTGCCGGTGCTTACGAGGGCAGAACCATGTATATCATTCCCTATTCCATGGGTCCCGTTGGTTCTCCCTTCTCCAAGGTCGGTATCGAGATCACCGATTCTATCTACGTTGTGCTGAACATGAACATCATGACCAGAGTGGGCAAGGCTGTTCTGGATGTACTGGGCGACTCTAACGGACTGGGTGCGCGGTATGCACTGCAAGTGCAATGTGGATCCGGAGAAGCGCTGGATCTGCCAGTTCCCGGAGGACAACACCATCATTTCCGTGAACTCTGCTTACGGCGGCAATGTGCTGCTGGGCAAAAAAAAAGTGCTTCGCTCTGCGTATCGCTTCTTACCTGGGTAAGAACGAGATGTGGCAGGCTGAGCATATGCTGATCCTGGGTCTGCAAAAGCCCTCAGGCGAGATCAAATACCTGTGTGCTGCTTTCCCGTCTGCTTGCGGCAAGACCAATCTGGCTATGCTGATCCCGCCGGAAGGCTATCAGAAGAAGGGCTACAAGATCTGGACCGTTGGCGACGATATCGCCTGGATCCGCAAGGGCCCGGACGGCCGCCTGTATGCCATCAACCCGGAGAACGGTTTCTTCGGCGTGGCTCCCGGCACCAATATGAAGTCTAACCCCAACGCACTGAAGTCCACCATGAGCGGCACCATCTTTACCAATGTTTGCCACAATATGGACAACAATACCGTGTGGTGGGAAGGCCTGGATAAGAATCCGCCTACCAATGCCATTGACTGGAAGGGCAATCCCTGGAACGGCCAGACCAGCGACGAGAAGGGCGCACACCCCAACAGCCGCTTTACCGCGCCTGCAAAGAACTGCCCCTGCATTTCTCCCGAGTTTGAGAACCCGCAGGGCGTGCCGATCTCCGCTTTCATCTTCGGCGGTCGTCGTGCAAAGCTGACTCCTCTGGTGTACCAGTCCAAGAGCTGGAACCACGGCGTGTTCGTTGGCTCCGTTATGGGCTCTGAGACCACTGCTGCCGCTACCGGCGCTGTTGGTGTGATTCGTCGTGACCCCATGGCTATGCTGCCCTTCTGCGGCTACAACATGGGCGATTATTGGAAGCACTGGATCGAGATCGGCCAGACCCTGGATCCCGATAAGGCTCCCAAGATCTTCAATGTAAACTGGTTCCGTAAGGACGATGAGGGCAACTTCCTGTGGCCCGGCTTCGGCGACAATATGCGCGTTCTGGACTGGATCGTTGACCGTTGCGAGGGCAAGGTGGATGCGCAGGAGACTGCGATCGGCTACCTGCCTTATGCCAAGGATATCAACCTGGACGGCCTGGATATGACCGAGGAGCAGCTGGACAAGATCCTGGATGTGGATAAGGACGCTTGGGAAGAAGAACTGAAGGGCGTTGAGGAGCTGTACGCAAAGTTCGGCGATCATCTGCCTAAGGAACTGGCCGACGAGCTGGCTACCGTAAAAGCCAACCTGGAGAAATAAGTTCCAAATTATCAATCAAAAGAACGGGTACTTCGGTATCCGTTCTTTTTTTTTGCCTTGTCACAGCCGGTAGGATTTGATACAATGGAGGCGGAAGGTGAGATAATGAAAAAGATCAGTAGTGCACTGCTGGCGGCGCTTTTGCTGCTGGCAACGGTGTTTACCGGCGCGCGACGGCCATGGCCGCCGGGGTGAGCGTGAATGCCACGACGGTAACGGTATATTTTTGAACCAGGAGTTCCGGGAAAAGATCAGCCAACCGGCAGCGTACCCCGGCAGCTTTCAGCTGAAGGTCAACGGCGCTGACAAGGCCACTTACCGTGTAACGGCAGGGGAGTCCGCCACGGTCAGCAGTACCGGACTGGTGGAGCCGCTGTGCACCCGTTACTACTGGTACGGCAATGTGGGCAGCACTGCACCTACCCCGGGCAAGACGCCGGACCGGGTGACCGAGTCTTACACCGCCGGGGACAGCACCGTGCAGGTGACTGCCGGGGGCAAGACCTTTCGCGTGACGGTGCATGTGCAGAGCTATGCCCAGGTGTATGTGGACAGCGTGATGAAGGACTATATTGCCAAGAACCTGCCTGCCAATCCCACCGATTACAATAAAGCAGAGACGGCGGCCAAGTTTGCTGCTCAGTATGAATACAGCGCCAATTACAGTAGCTATTTGTCCATGGTGATCCTGGGTGGCGGCGATTGCTGGGCCAGTACCGGGGCGGTCAATCGTATGTGCAGCCTGATGGGGCTGCCTGCCTGGACTCGCAACGGCAACAAAGACGCCGGTGCAGGCAGTGGCCATGTGAACACATTGGCGCAGTGCGCAAACGGCACTTATTACCAAATTGAGGCCGGCTTTGACGCTACGGCGCCGCGCCCTTATGAGATCAGTCCCGGACCTCTCTGTTTAGCTATCGCTCTTCTGCTGCAGGGGCGACGGTGTATCAGTATGACGGCAAGACCATGCCCTCTACCCTCATGTGCCGGACACGGTGGACGGCAAACAGTGGTGGGGATCGGCGACGGCTTTTTGCGCAATGCGGACAGTGTGACCCGGGTGGTGTTGCCAGAGACAGTCACTTCCATTGGCGACGGCGCCTTTAACAGTTGCAGTCAGCTGCGGCAGCTGAATTTGCCCGCCATGCTGACCACGCTGGGGGAGTACGCCTTTACCCGGTGCCCCAAGTTGACCCAGATTACCAGCCGCTCCGCCGCATTCCCGGCGGAGAATGGTGTGATTTATAACGCAGACCGCACGGCGTTGCTGTATGCGCCGGGGGCGGTGTCAATGACCGTGCCCTCTACCGTGACTCGCATTGGCGACCATGCTTTTTACTACGGCGAGCAGTTGCAGTCTGTCACCTTGCCTGTCGGTTTGCAGTCCATCGGTAAGGACGCTTTTGCCGGTTGCACGGACCTGCAAACGGTGAAGGTGCAGGGTACGGCGCTGACGGAGATCCAGCGAGAGGCATTTGCCGGCTGCCGCGAGTTAAAGTCCCTGACCCTGCCTGCCAGCGTGCAGACCCTGGGCGACCGGGTGTTTGCCTATATGGCCTCGGACTTTGTGCTGTACGGTCCCGCTAACGGCGCGCTTGCTGATTATGCGGCGGCCAATAATATCCTTTATAATCATACTCACAGCTTTGCCTTGACTTCTACCGACCCGGCCACCTGCGAGAACGCCGGGAGCAAGACTTATACCTGCACCGCTTGCAGTGCCACCAAGACGGAGACTATACAGCCCTTGGGCCACCAGCCGGTGCAGCGCTGTACCCGGCTGATTTTCAGTATGACGGCTCGGTGATGACCTATTGCATACGCTGCCACTGGGTGCTGGAGGATAGCCGTACCATTGCCCATGTCACCGGGGTGAAGCTGTCTGCCACTACCTATACCTATAACGGTAAGGTGCAGCGCCCCGGTGTGACGGTAAAAGACAGCAAGGGAAAAAACCCTAAAGAACGGCACGGATTATACCGTGACTTACCCTAAGGGTATGAAAAAATGTGGGCAAATACACCGTGAAAGTGACCCTCAAGGGCAATTACAGCGGTACAAAGAGCCTGTCTTATAATATTAACCCCAAGGGCACAAGTGTGTCTAAAGTGAAAGCTGCCAAGAAAGGTTTTAAGGTCACTTGGAAAAAGCAGGCGAGCCAAACCTCCGGGTATCAGGTGCAGTACAGCACCAGCAGCAAGTTTAAGAAAGCCAAGACGGTGACGATCAGCAAGAATAAGACAACTTCTAAGAGTGTGAGCAAGCTGTCCGCCAAGAAGAAGTATTATGTGCGTGTGCGCACCTATAAGACCGTAAAAATCGGTGGCAAGAGTGTAAACTTTACTCCGGGTGGAGTAAGGCCAAGAGCGTGACCACCAAGAAATAAGAAAACCGGCGGATTTCTCCGCCGGTTTGTTGCACCTTGTACAAGATTTTGCATAGCGGCGGGCAAGTTGTGAATAATATAACAAATCTGCAGACAGAGACCAATTTTTCTTGCAATATAGGGGCAAATCGGCTATAATTGTATCGGTAAAAAATATCAGACTTTTCTAAGAAGACAGATTAACTTGAAGGAGTTGTTATTTTATGAACGCACTGAACAAAAAATCCGTTGAAGATTTGGATGTTAAAGGCAAGCGCGTACTGGTACGCTGCGACTTTAATGTTCCGCTGAAAGACGGCGAGATCACCAATGACAAGCGTATTGTGGCTGCACTGCCCACCATTAAGTACCTGATGGAGCAGGGCGCCAAGGTGATTTTGTGCTCCCACCTGGGCAGACCCAAGGGCGAGTATAAGCCTGAGTTCAGCCTGGCTCCCGTGGCCAAGCGCCTGAGCGAGTACCTGGGCGTGGATGTGCCGCTGGCTGAGGACGAGAATGTAGTCGGTGACAATGCTAAGAAGATGGCTGCCGACTTGCAGGACGGCCAGGTGATGCTGCTGGAGAATGTGCGTTATCGTGCAGAGGAGACCAAGAACGAGGAGAACTTCTCCAAGGAGCTGGCTTCTTTGGCAGACCTGTTTGTGAACGACGCATTCGGCACTGCACACCGTGCCCATTGCTCCACTACCGGTGTGGCTTCTTACCTGCCGGCTGCTGCGGTTATTTGATCCAAAAGGAGATCCGGTTTATGGGTGGCGCACTGGCAGATCCCAAGCGCCGCTGGTTGCCATTCTGGGTGGCGCTAAGGTGTCTGACAAGATCGGTGTGATTTCTAATTTGATCGACAAGTGCGATACCATCATCATCGGCGGCGGTATGGCTTATACCTTTATGAAGTACCTGGGCCACAACATCGGCACCTCTTTGCTGGAGGCTGACTGGGTGGACAAGGCCGGCGAGATGATGCAGACTGCCAAGGATAAGGGCGTAAAGTTCCTGATCCCCGTAGACAATCGCTGCGGCAAAGAGTATAAAGAGGATACCGAGGTTTTGGTTTGCAAGTCCGACGATATTCCGGACGGCTGGATGGGCCTGGACATCGGTCCCAAGACCGAGAAGCTGTTTGCTGACGCCATTGACGGCGCAGGCACTGTGATTTGGAACGGCCCCATGGGTGTGTCCGAGTGGGACAATTTCGCCAGCGGCACCATCGCTGTGGCTAAGGCTATTGCAGACAGCGGCGCCATCTCCATTATCGGCGGCGGCGATTCTGTGGCTGCTGTGACCAAGCTGGGCTTTGCCGATAAGATGAGCCACATTTCTACCGGCGGCGGCGCTTCTTTGGAATTCCTGGAGGGCAAGGAGCTGCCCGGTATCGCTGCATTGCAGGATAAGGACTAATTGCTAAATCTATTTTTTCTATAAAAGAGGTAAGTGAATTATGAACAAAGCACTTCGTAAGGCCGTCATTGCCGGCAACTGGAAAATGAACAACACCCCCGCAGAGACCACTGCTCTGCTGGAGGAGATGAAACCCCTGGTGGCAGACGCAGATTGCGATGTAATCATCTGTGCACCCTTTGTGGATCTGCAGGCTGCCCTGGACGCCACCAAAGGCTCCAACATTCAGGTAGGCGCTGAGAACTGCCATTGGGCAGAGAAAGGTGCTTTCACTGCTGAGGTGTCCGCTCCCATGCTGAAGGCCATGGGCGTGCCCTATGTGATCATCGGCCACAGTGAGCGCCGCCAGTATTTCGGCGAGACCAACGAGACCGTGAACAAGCGTGTGCGCGCTGCCCTGGACAATGGGCTGAAAGTGATCCTTTGCGTTGGTGAGGTGCTGGAGGAGCGCGAGCAGGGCGTCACCTTTGAGGTGGTCGGCATGCAGACCAAGATCGCCTTGCAGGGCGTCAGCGAGGAAGAGCTGAAGAATGTGATCATCGCTTATGAGCCGGTATGGGCCATCGGCACCGGCAAGACCGCTACGGCGGATCAGGCTAACGAGGTTAACGGTTACATCCGTTCCGTTATCGCTCAGCTGTACGGCCAGGCTGCTGCAGATGCTTTTGTGGTGCAGTACGGCGGTTCTATGAATGCCGGCAACGCAGAGGAGCTGCTGGCGAAGGAGCATGTAGACGGCGGACTGATCGGCGGCGCTTCTTTGAAGGCCAAGGACTTCTCCGTGATCGTGAAGGCTGCTTCTAAATAAAAAAAATCAATGGCTGGGGGGGGAGTTGCGGCGATGGTCGCTGCTCCCTCTTGCTTTGTCACTTTATCCGTGAAAGGAAGTTATTACTATGTCTAAGAAACCTTATGTGCTTTGCATTATGGACGGCTTCGGCAAGAACCCGTCCCAGCACGGCAATGCCATTGCCATGGCTAAGAAGCCCAATTTGGATAAGCTGATGGCCGAGTGCCCTTATACCTATATCGGTGCCTCCGGTATGGATGTGGGCCTGCCGGATGGCCAGATGGGCAACAGCGAGGTGGGCCACACCAATATGGGCGCCGGCCGCGTGGTGTACCAGGACCTGACCCGCATTTCCAAGGCGTTTGCCGACGGCAAGGCCTATAAGAATGAAGTGCTGGTAGGCGCTATGGAGAATGCCAAGGACAAGGCCCTACACCTGATGGGTCTTGTGTCGCCCGGTGGCGTACACAGCCATATGACCCACCTGTACAATCTGCTGGAGATGGCCAAGGAACAGGGCGTTTCCAAGGTGTATGTGCACGCTTTTCTGGACGGCCGTGATGTGCCCCCCGCTTCTGCAGCGGAGGATTTGGAACAGCTCCAGGCCAAGATGAACGAACTGGGCGTTGGTAAAGATCGCTTCTGTGATGGGTCGTTTCTACGCCATGGACCGTGATAATATTTGGGACCGTGTGGAAAAAGCCTATGCCGCTATGGTGTACGGCGAGGGCGTGCAGGCTACGGACGCAGTGGCGGCCGTGCGTGCGTCTTATGAGACGGTGGACGAGGACGGAAAGCACCTGACCGATGAGTTTGTGCTGCCCACCGTTGTTGGTAATGAGGGCCGTGTGCAGAGCGGCGAAAGCGTGATCTTCTTTACTTCCGGCCGACCGTGCCCGGGAGATTACCCGCGCCTTTGTGGATCCGGCATTCACCGGCTTTGACCGCAAGGGTGGCGCCTTGAACCCCTATTTTGTGTGCATGACCCAGTATGATGCGGAGATGCCTTGCGTGCATGTGGCCTTTGGTCCGGAGAGCCTGGAGAACACCTTTGGCGAGTACCTGTCCAAGCAGGGCAAGACCCAGCTGCGAATCGCCGAGACCCAGAAGTATGCCCATGTGACCTTCTTCTTCAACGGCGGCGCAGAGGAGCCGTATCCGGGCGAGGATCGCATTTTGGTGCCCTCTCCCAAGATCTCAACCTTTGACCTGATGCCGGAGATGAGCGCGCCCCAGGTGTCTGAAAAGCTGAACGAGGCCGTGCGCAGCGGCAAGTACGACGTGGTGATTGTCAATTTCGCCAACTGTGATATGGTGGGTCACACCGGCGTTATCCCCGCCGCCGTTAAGGCTGTGGAGACGGTGGACGCTTGCGTTGGCAGCTTGGTTCAGGCGGTCAAGGATATGGACGGCGTGCTGTTTGTCACTGCCGATCACGGCAATGCAGACAAGATGCTGGACGAGAACGACGAGCCGTTCACGGCCCACACCACCAATCCGGTGCCCTTTATCGTGGTGAACTACCCCTGCACCCTTCGTGAGGGCGGCAAGCTGTGCGACATTGCTCCCACCATGCTCAAGGTGATGGGTCTGCCCCAGCCGGCAGAAATGACCGGTACCTCCATTGTAGAGTAATTTTAAGTCCCTTTGGCAGCGGTGCACTTGCACCGCTGCTTTTTAGTTTTTATAAATGGTTAGCGACGAAGGGTTGCTGCAACAGGGAACATTGAATCGCTTTGCCATAGATTTAACCTTTACACCCGGGTGCCGAATGGCGTATAATAATGGCAAAGGGGAGATGGCTATGACATTAAAACAACTGGAATATGTGGTCAAGGTGGCGGAGTGCGGTACCGTCAGCGGGGCGGCCAAGGCGCTGTTTGTGGCCCAGCCCAGCCTGAGTGCCGCCATTCAGGAGTTGGAGAGCGAAATGCACCTGACCCTGTTCCACCGCACCAATAAGGGCGTGATCGTGACCAAAGAAGGCGAGGTGTTCCTGTCTTACGCTCGCCAAATTTTGGAGCAGACGGCGCTGCTGGAAAGCCGCTACAAAGGCGACCCGGTGCGCAAGCAGGCCTTTTGTGTATCTACCCAGCACTATTCCTTTGCGGTAAACGCCTTTGTGGACCTGATCCGGGAGCGGGGCGGCGACCGCTACGACTTCTCTTTGCGAGAGACGCAAACCTACGAGATCATTGAGGATGTGGCACAGCGCAAAAGCGAGATCGGCCTGTTGTATCTTAACGACTTTAACCGCACGGCGCTGCAAAAACTGCTGCAGGGAGCGGATTTGGATTTTACGCCCCTGTTTACCGCCCACGCGCATGTGTTTCTCAGCAGCGATCACCCGCTCTCCGGTGCCCGGGCAGTGTCTTTTGACGATTTGGCGCCGTATCCTTATTTGTCCTTTGAGCAGGGGGATCACAATTCCTTTTATTTTTCGGAAGAGATCTTCAGCCCGGCAGTGCGCAGCAAAAATATCGGGTGCGGGACCGCGCCACCTGTTAATTTGCTGATCGGCTTGCAGGGCTATACCGTGTGCAGTGGCGTGAGTCGACACAAGG
>ENA-OQBU01000107-OQBU01000107.1-human-gut-metagenome-genome-assembly--contig:-NODE-107-length-23788-cov-13.327585_pt1 | contig 23788 bp, 25 predicted proteins | sample MGYA00242492_ERZ504566 | MGnify/ENA primary metagenome ERZ504566 (study PRJEB26092, sample SAMD00036261) | human gut metagenome | host: Homo sapiens | study: EMG produced TPA metagenomics assembly of...
GAATAGTTTCAACAGGTTTGTTCAACGAATTAGCAAATCAAAAACACATGCTGATCATTGAAATGAAATTCATCATTCATCAGCCCCCCGATTGGCGTGTCATGAAACACATCACTGCAAAATTTGTTTTCATTTTTTTTTTCCTGAAAACGTATGCCACACACCGTGACTACAGTGGGGGTATCCCTTATCAATCCACCCCAGGCCATCACAATCAGCCCGTCGGCATTGACGGGCTGCGGAAGGACAATGAGACTCGGCTCTCAGCGGCCAGTGCCATACACGGAATCAGTGCCACGCAGCACAAGCTGTGCACGCACGATCTCATACGGATTTTCGAGCGGCTCGCCTTCGATGAGCTTCATGGCCTTCTGCGCGGCCGCGCGACCCATCGCATACGGATCCTGGCGCATGGTGGTCAGGTTCACAGTGTCGGCGTACGGCGAATCGTCGAAGCCGATAATCGAATAGTCACTCGGCGTGTGGTGGCCGTAACGTTCCAAACGCAACACCAGCGGAATCGCCATCATATCCATCTGGCAGCAGATCGCGTCCGGGAACTCGTCCAACGCAAGCAGCGCGGTCAACGCCGAGTCGGCGAAGGTCTTGCCACACGGCACAGAAACGACGCGCCACTTGAAGTCATGGGAGGCCCCCATCGTCTTGCAGGCGCGGATGAAGCCCTGTCCTCGCGCATCGATGGAGGAATTAATGGAATCGACCGCATCGGAGCACACGTACACGACATTCTTGTGCCCCAGATTGATCAGATGCTGGGCGGCGGTGAACATGCCGTCCTCATCGTCGATGGAGATGGTGGCGTCGAAGCCGTTTTGCGTCGGCGTATTGATGCCGATGATCGGCACGTGGATGCGCTTGAGCTGCTGGATTTCCTTCGGATCCACGCCGAACGACGTTACGAATACGGCGTCCACGTTGCGGCGGACGGGCAGATTCGTGAAGAATTCCTTGCGATTCTCGGCCGTGTCGACATGCTGGAACAGCGATACGTCATACCCGGCATTATGCATGACGGATTCGATTCCAGCGAACACTTCCGTATTGAACCAGCTAGTGATCTCTTCATTCATCAGCATCGCCACACGGTACGATTGGCCGGATTTCAGCGACGTGGCGGAACGGGAGATGTTGAAATCAAGCTTGTCCGCCGTTTCCAGCACCTTGCGGCGCGTACGTTCGGACACCAGTTCCGGCCGCGTGACGCGCGCGACACCGTGGAAATCGACACACCCGCGGCCTTGGCCACCTCGCGAATGCCTGCTCTATCCATCTCTCAACCCCTTTGCGGTTTCTGCATCATAATCACAAACGTTCCCAGCCTTGGAAACACTCGCTTGAGCGGCGATGCTCTCTCAATCTGTTTCCATCATACTGCGAACGTTGTCAAAAATCACGCTAGTTTTGCACAAATCGCACAAATTATCAAAATAACCGGGTAAACCGCGTAAAAAGCCCATTTCGTCCACTGATGCTTATAGCCCAGCCTGCCGTTGTAGTAGTGCATGAACGCCACGCCCACGCCCGGCGCGATCATCATCACGGCGCCGAACAGGCCGGCTGTGAACATCATCGAATTCTCATACTGGCGCATCAAAGCGAAAATCAGCACGAAGCCAAGCGTCACCGAACCGATGCTCATCATATGCTGGCGTAGGCCGATACGCAGCAGCAGGTCCCACAGCAGACCAATCACCACCAGTCCGACCGACAACAGCACCTTCATGGCCTTCTGATAGCGCGACGCCACCCAATCGAGCGCGGCAAGCACAACAAACGCAACGAACAGGCCGAAAACGGGATTCTGCGAGCCCAGGTCGAAAGCCTTATGCGATGTGGCGAGGTCGTACGGCACCTCGCACACCACGGCGAGAATGAACAGCTGCAGGCCGTACGCGACCCGGCTGTGCGTTTCACGGAAACCCTGCACCAGCAGCCACGCGTAGATCGGAATGGCGAACCAAGATATGACCTCGCTTAAGACCATCGCCGTGAGCGACGTCATATTATTGACGTCGGAACCGAAAAACAGCGGCACAATGGTGGTGCTACCAGCTGACAGAGCCAACGCCACAGCGCCGATGACCTTGAGCTGGAACACCGTCAGTCCGCGGTGCTTCTTCTTGGTACGGCGAGCGCCGCCGAATCCGATCTGTTCAATCGAATCAGCTCCAGCACCCTGCTCGGCATAGCTTTCCATATGTCCTCCTCAGTTCCGCATACGGCCTTTCGTGCGCCCAAGACGCCCAGTACGCCCAAGACGCAACCTACGCGCGTTTCACGCGTTCAGCACGAATTTCAGCAGACCGTCGTAGTCGGCACCGGTAAACGAACATACCGCATGCTCCGACTTGGGCGGGTCGCTCATCGGCGAAATTTCCGTACGGAAGTATGCTGCGTCGAGACCGGCGGAATTGGCTCCGATAATATCGTTTGCTTCATCGTTGCCCACCATGAGCGCGTTTTTTGCGATTACGAACTCGCGGTCGAGAGCCAGCATGTACAAGTCGCGGGCAGGCTTGCGGATTTTCTCTTCGCTGGAGATAATCACGTCGTCCAGTACGTTCGCCAAGCCGGTCATTTCCAGTTCGGGGCGAGTATAGCAGGCTTGTGCGTTGCTTAGCAGCGCCACGACGACGCCGGCCTCCTGCAATGCTCGATCATGTCGAGTGCGCCCGGATACAGGCGGATCATGCTGGTGCTGCCCTGCCGGAACGCCCATGCGGCTTTCAGCGCGGCTTGCGGCAGTGCCAGTTTCTTTTCAGCCTCCTCACTACGGTTCATCAGCAGCGACCGGTAGACCGGCAGGATATCGAATTCATCCCATCCGTTACGGACGATTGCACGATCGGCTTGATGGACCATTTCGCGGGCCTCAAGTTTTTCGAAGCGTTCGCGCATTTCGTCGACCGATTCGTAGTCGGCACCCAGTTCGCAAACGCAGTCATATAGCGCCTGCCAGGCGGTTTCGCTCTGTTCGTCTGTACGAATGTCGATCAACGTCCCGTAGAGGTCGAAAAATACCACTTCATATCGTGGATTATGAGCTCCGGCTCCCACTTCTCGTATCCTTTCTGGTTTTCCGGCCCCATTGCCGTATCGGTTACGGCAACCGCAGCTTTGCGGTCGCCGTTTTGTAGCTTCCCTACTGAGAGTATTACTGCAACCGCCAGATTGCAAACGTATGCGGTGGAACAATCAAATAATCGCCATCACCTGCGCTCACATTGCCTTCCACCGGACTGACGGACGAGCCGAGACCACACCAGTATCTCCGTATTCCGCCAATCGGTTCCAAACCCGTTACGGCCACGTCAATAACGCCGACGTGTCTGCCTGGATTGGCGGCCATCAGATAATCGCCGACGCGGAACACGAGTTCGTCGCCTTCCGTATCGACGATATTGCGATTGCCGTCGAACCACTGTGGATCAGACTTGCGCAATGCAATCAACTTCGCGTAATACTCAATCAAATCGCGCTTCTGCCATGCACGGTTCCAATCGAGCCAGTTAAGCTCTTTGGCGGAATCGTAAGAATCAGAGCTGCCGAATTTGGTACGTGCGAACTCCTCGCCGGACAGCATGAACGGGATGCCAGCGGAGGTAAGCGTGATACCCACAGCCAGCTTGTTGGCATCCATCACGTCGGTCAGCGCGGCCGCAATCTGCGGACCGACACCGGCCAGCCCTTCCGCCGAGAAATCGGCGTCATACATGACTTTTGGCACATCCACGGTATTTTCGTTACGCCTTCGGCCACGGTGCTGCCCAACGAACCAGCCGCAAAGCTCGCGCACAACTTGTCCCACAGCGTGAGGTCGTCGTGCGCGGACACGTATTGAATGACCTGGCCTGCCACTCCTTCCGAATGTTTGCCGCGACGCCACGCGTCCACGGCCTCACGCGCAGCCGCTACGTTCTCGTGCATGCCACCGTTCACATAACCCGGGCGGTCCGAGAAGAACACATGGCCCTTGATGGTGTCTCGCGTGGTGTCGCAGAAGTGGCCGATGCGACTGTCAAGCTTCGACAGGCCTGACTTGTCAGCCAGCACGGTGTCGCTGGGCAGCGGCGCGGTGGCGCCCGCGGACCACGGTTCGCCGTACATGAGAATGTCGCGTCCACGGCCGGGAATCTCATCCAGAGCAGCACGCACGGCATTCATGGTGTCCACGTCGATCAGACCCATCAGGTCGAAACGGAAGCCGTCCATGTGGTATTCGCGCGCCCAGAACGTCACGGATTCCACGATGAACCGGCGGAACATCTTGCGTTCGGTGGCCATATCGCAGCCGCAGCCGGATCCGTTGGCCAGCGCGCCGTTGGGCTTACGGCGCAGGAAATAGTCCGGCACCGACCGCTCAAACCAATTATCGGGCGAGAACATGTGGTTGTAGACCACGTCCATGATCACTTTGATGCCGGCGTTGTGCAGCGCCTGCACCATCTGCTTCACTTCGCGGATGCGCACCGACCCGTCGAACGGATTGGTGGAATACGAGCCTTCCGGCACGTTGTAATTGACCGGATCGTACCCCCAGTTGTAGCGATCGCAGGTCTCTTCGTCCACGGAACCGAAATCGTAAATCGGCATGAGCTGCACCGCGGTGACGCCAAGTTTCTTGAGATATGCGATGCCCGTGGGAAAGTCGGGATGCCCGTCCAGAGACGTACCGTCGTCGGTGAACGCCAGATACTTGCCCCGATGCGATTCGGGGAAACCGCCGGCGGGATCATTGCTGAAATCGCCCACATGGGTTTCCCAGACCACCGTCTGTGCAAGCGGCACGTCCGGCATATGGTCGCGGTACCAACCATCCGGATTGGTGCGGCTGAAGTCCACGACCATGCTGCGCCGGCCGTTCACACCGGCCCCGCGCGCCCACGGGTCGGCGATGCGGTCGACGGAACCGCAATCGCGTTCGATCAAAAAGTCGTAATACACGCCGTGCATGTTGTCGGCGAAATCGTACGTCCAGGAACCATCGGATTCCGGACGCATCGTGTACTGTCCAATCAGAGCGTCGCCGCTTTCCCCCATGGAGCCACGCGAGAACAGTCTCAGGGTCACCTTCTGTGCGGAAGGAGCCCAAAGAGCGAACTGGGTGCCGGTTTCAGTAACAACGGCACCCAGCGGCCGTTCCAGACACAGCGGGAACGGTTCGGCGACGCTCGTGTTCGGCTGTGCAAAGTTGTCTACGAGCGTCATTATTGCGTTACCTTTCCGTCAGCCCTTCACGGAGCCCGACATGGACTCCTGATAGAAGCGCTGCATCACAATGAACAGGATGGCGATCGGAACGGAGATCACGACCGCGGCCGCGGCGAAGCGGGCAAACCAGTTCTGGATATATTCCTTCTGCAGCATGAGCCACAGGCCCAATGCCACGGTGTAGTTGGATTGCGTACGGCAGATCACCTTGGCCATGACAAGTCGAGCCACGGGGTCAGGAAGCCGATGAGTGGCTGGTAGACGATCATGGGCTTGCAGATCGGGATGATGATCTTATGGAACACCTGGAAACGGGTGCAACCGTCGAGCAGGGCGGCTTCGTCCAGCGAGTCGGAATGGTGTCCATATAGCCCTTCATCACGTAGAAGCCAGCGCCGGAACCGGCGGAGTACACGAGAATCAACGCCACGGTAGTCATGGTGCCGCTTGACAGGCCCAAGGCCTTCAAGATGAAGTAGATGGCGGTGACGGCCATGATACCCGGGAACATGCCAAGAATCAGCACAACGTTCATGAAAGTCTTGCGCACACGGAAACGCATACGGCTCATGCAGTACGCCACGGAGAGCACGAAGATCAGAGAAATCGCACAGGTGAAGCAGGCGATGATGAACGTGGTGCCGAACATCTTCGGGAAGTCCAACACGTTGCGGTCGGTGAACAGCACCCTATAGTTGTCCAGAGTCCACTCCTTCGGGAAGAAGGAGCTGGTGTACGGGGCGGTGTTCTTATTGAACGACTCCGCGAACACCCATACGATTGGGACGAGCCAGATGACGGCCAGAATGGCCAGGAACAAGTGGGCGAACACGTCGCCGGTGATACGGCGGATCTTCTGGTCGTGCAGAAGGCCGTGGCTTTCCACTTTGGTTGCGGAATGCTTGTTGCTCATCGGAATGCCTCCTCATTCTTATAGGAGCCGGAATTGCGGTAGGTGATCAGCGAAACGATGGCCAACACGACGAAGGTCATGATGCCGATCACGGCACCGAGATTGTAATCCTGCTTGTCCACGGTCAGCTTGTACAGCCAGGTGATAAGCAAATCAGTGGAGCCTGCGGAATCGCCCAATGGCGTAGGATCGCCGCCGGACAGCAGGTAAATGACGTTGAAGTTGTTCACATTGCCCGTGAAGGTGGTGATCAGATACGGGGTGAGCACGAAGATAATGTACGGCATGGTGATCTTAGTAAAGATCTGCCACCAGTTGGCACCGTCGATCTTCGCCGCCTCATACTGATCGGCCGGAATGTTCTGCAGAATACCAGTGATCTGCATGATGGTGTACGGAATACCGACCCACAGGTTGATGACGATTACGGTGACACGGGCCCAAGTGGCGTCGGTGAAGAACGGCAGCGGGCCGTCAATCCAACCCCACGTCTGCAGCATGCGGTTCACCGCACCCTGCGGCTGGAGCATGGTGTGCATGACCAGCAGGGACACGAACTGCGGAACGGCGATGGACATGGAGAAGCAGGCACGCCAGAAACCCTTGAAATGGGTGGTCTTGCGGTTGATGATCATGGCCACGAACATGCCGAAGAAGAAGTTCAGGAAGGTGGCGAAGAAGGCCCAGACCAAGGTCCACACCAGCACGCGTCCGAACAGTGCGGCGTTAACGGTGCCGCCGCTGTTGGAGAAGACCTTGGCGAAGTTCTCAAAGCCGACCCAGTGGAACAGCACGAGGTGCTTGTGGTCATAGCTGGTGAATGCCATGGAAATCATGAAGATCAACGGAAGCACAGTGAACACGGCAATGCCCAGCGTGGGCAGGAACATCAGCAGGACGTGAGCCTTGGCATCGAGCAGCTCGCGGACATCGTCCATGAAGCTCGGAGCCTTGCCGTTCTCCTCGAGCAGCACCTGGGACTTGTATGCAGAGCGCACGGACATGACCCACAGGCCGATGAAGGCAGCGGTGATAACCAGAGTGGCGACACCGTACAACAGGATGACCACGGAACGGTCAGGTTCGGTGTAGACCCAGAAGCCGTCGACCAGCTTCTTGCCGCCTGCATTGGTGCCCAAGGTCGGCAACTTGGAAAGATAGTCCACACCATTGATTGCCATGAACACGAAGTATGCGATTTCCAGCGCCAGCATGGCAATGCCCTTGACATACTGCTTGCGCACGATATCGCCAAGACCAAACACCACTGCGGAAAGCTTAGTGAACAGGTCACCACGCCGGAACGCCGCCCTTACCGTGTAAGGCGACGGAGAAACATAATCAGCACCCTGCTTCCGAAGGCGCTTCATCTCCCGCGGGGAAAGAGTTGTTGCTGTCATTTCGACTGCCCTCTCATATGGATATTGAAAGATAAAAAAAGCTTTGCTCCCGGACAAGGGGAAGGAGAATTTAAAACCTTGCCCGGGGAATGCAAAGCTCGGAGGAGGAGTGAGCCACTATGCAAAGTGGAGAGAGACACCGCGACTCGAAGCATCTCTCAAAGCTGCAGGATGGCTGGGGGGATTTGGCAGTGCCAACCACCTGCATTCTTCAGTTATTGGATTTTTAGAATTACTGATTTCACTCAGCGATCTTGCCACCGGCCTGCTTGACCCAATCCTGGTACTTGGCGGCAGCGTTGTCCTTGGTGATTTCCTTGTTGACCAGGGCCTTGCCGAAGGTTTCGGCCGGAGTCCACCAATCGTTCATGCCAGACAGACCGGACTGCAGGAGGGCGGTGTTGGCCATGGTGTCGGCCTGGGCCTTGGCTGCGACGTCGTCGGTGGTCAGATCAGACAGGGACTTGTCGGTCGGCGGGATGGCGCGCATCTCGTAGTGCAGCTTCTGAGCTTCGGTGGAGCGAGGTAAGCCGCGAACTGAGCGGCGGCCTTCGGGTTCTTGGCGTTCGGGTTGTAAGCAGCGGCCTTGGTGGCGGCGAAGGACTTCATCTGCTTCTTCTGGCCGTTCACGGTGAAGGTCGGCAGAGAGGTGGCGGCGTAGTTGTCACCCAGGGCCTCCTTCACGTCCTTAGCGGACCAGGTACCGGAGAACAGCACGTCGGCGGAGCATCCTTGATGGCTGCGAGGCCGGAAGCGCCATCGTCGTTGGAGAAGTTCGGGTTGGCGACCACATCAACCAGATAAGAGGTGATATCGGCGCCGTCCTTCGGGAAGACCATGCCTGCGTCAGCATCATTGCCCTTCTCGCCGAACAGGCTCAGGCCATCATAGAAGCCGTTGATGTACCAAGAATTCTGCAGGGAGAACGCGACCTTGGCCTTGGAAAGGATGGTATCGAAGTCCTTGGCCTCATCCTCGGTGATCTTGGACTTGTTGTAGTACATGAACCACGTGTTGTCGGTGTACGGCACGCCATAGAGCTTGCCATCGGTGCCGGTGACGGAGTTGACTTCGAGGTCGCCGTTCTGTTCCTTCACCTGCTTCTCAGCGTCGGTGCCCAGCTGGCCAATGGCCTTGGCGTCCATTAGAACACCCAACTGATCGGAAGCGAACATATAGACATCGGCCGCCGCGGACGGATCAGTGCTGACCTGCTTGGAAGCATCGCCTTCGGAGACCACGTCATTCTTCCACGTGATATTGTATTCCGGATGCGCCTTGGCGAAGTTCTCTTCGACCTTGCCCAGCCAGTTGGTGTCCTTGGCCTGGTCTTCCTGCGGGGCCCACACGCTCAGCGTGACGGCCTCGGTGGAGCCGGAAGCGTTCTTATCGCCACCGTCGGAGGAGCCACCGCACGCAGCGAGCGGAACCAGCATAGAAACGGCAGCAGTAAGTCCGATTGCCTTCTTCCAATCGATCTTCATTGATCTTCCTTTCCTCACATAACCTTGTGTTCCTCAACATCTCCGGTTAAATGGTACGGACCAAAACCCTGCATACGTTCACATCATCGTTCTTGGATGATTACCAACAACACTGGGGCCACCAAAAATGTATCAGTGATTGTTAGTGTAGCACGTTTCTGCCAACGTTTGCAATTCAGCGTTATGATTGTTTCAAAGAAACACCGCAAACCGCGAAATATCAAGGAGACACACCCTCATGCTTCCCCCCGCGAAACACCCCCACCCCAAATGGCTTGCGACGCAATTTTTTATGAAATCTATCCACAGTCCTTCGTCGACTCCAATGGCGACGGCATCGGAGACATCCCCGGAATCACTTTAAAACTGGACTACATCAAGGATCTCGGATGCAACGCGATCTGGCTCAATCCTTGTTTCGACTCGCCATTCAAAGACGCCGGCTACGACGTGCGCGACTACAAAAAGGTGGCATCACGCTACGGCACCAACGACGATCTCATTGCGTTGTTCGACGCCGCCCACCGGCGCGACATGCACGTGATCCTCGATCTCGTGCCAGGCCACACCAGCGAGGAACACGAGTGGTTCCACCGCAGTTGCAAGGTCGAACGAAACAATTATTCCGACCGCTACATCTGGACAGACTCATGGATCTCCGGTGGCGACGGACTGCCATTCATCGGCGGCGAATCGCCCCGCAACGGTACCTACATCTTGAACTTCTTCAAATGCCAGCCGGCGCTCAACTACGGTTTCGCGCACCCCGAACGTAGCTGGCAGAAGCCAGCCCTTGGTCCGGACGCGAAGGCCACTTGCGACGCGATGGTGGACGTCATGCGGTTCTGGCTTTCCCGTGGCGCAGACGGCTTCCGCGTGGATATGGCCGACAGCCTCGTCAAAAAGGACGATGAGGGCAAGCCTTACACCATCCGCACCTGGCAGTACATGTTCGCCCGGATCCGCCCGGCCTTCCCCGAAGCCGCGTTCGTTTCGGAATGGGGACGGCCAGAGGAGTCGATGGCCGCCGGCTTCGACATGGATTTTTATCTCGATTGGCGTTGGGACGGCGTTCCCAACGGCTACAACATGCTGTTGCGCAACGTGGACGACCCGTTGAGCCGCAAGGGCGACAAGAGCTATTTCAACGCCGATTCCGGCACACCGATCAGCGAATTCCTGGACGAGTACGAGCCGCGTCTGCGCGAAGCGGAAACGGCCGACGGAAATTTTAATTTCATCACCTGCAACCACGACACCGCACGCGTGGCGCCGCGACTGTCGCAGCGCGAAATCGCCCTGGCATACTGCACGCTGTTCGCGATGCCGGGCGTGCCGTTCCTGTATTACGGCGACGAAATCGGCATGCGATACCGCGCACTGCCCGGCAAAGAAGGCGGCTACGTGCGCACCGGTTCGCGCACACCGATGCAGTGGGGTGCGAACGACGCATCCGGAGCACTTCACGTGTCCGATTCTGCAGAATCGGACATTCGGGCTGGCGATGTGACCGGTGGCAGCTACCTGCCCGCCGACCCGTCCGCCGACGCCCCGACCGTCGCCGCACAGCAGGCCGACGCCGAATCACTGTGGCATACGGTGCGCTCCATACTCCACGTCAAGGGGGAATGCGACGCCTTGCGGTCGGGGGCTACGTTCCATGCAATCGAACGCGATAGAGTGTTCGTTTTCGAGCGTTCCACCCACCTGCAGAAGCTGATCATAGCCGTCAATCCAAGCCGCGATTGCAAAGCTTTGCAGTTACCAGATGGTAGTTATCGGACGATTTTCAGCATCGGCGAAAACGAAATTAGCGGCACTTCGCTGCGTCTAGGTCTGCAAAGCTTTGCAATTCTCGAAGCCGAGTAGCAGACGAGCAATGCCCCGTTGGAATAATCGTTTGCAATGCGGAGCGCTGCGCCTTCGTATTGAAACGATAGTCATATGGAAAAACAATTCCGGTTATCTATATTCCTGAAATTAGAGCAAAATCGCAATATAGCAACACTCTCTTACCGCAAAACACGCTTTGAAAACGATATCATACCGTGATATAGTTATCTTTGGTGCGAATGCCACCAGCATCGAAGCTGCGGCAATCGCAAGCAATGTAGCATGTCAGCCGTCACAAACGGCGCGGAAAGAAGGGACCTATGACACAGACCCAGCAGACCGAAAGCGCAGAACGCATCGCACGGCCTCTTATCCAGCTCGCCAAGCTCAATGGCATTTCCACGTCGTATATCGACCAGCTCGGCACCTATGTGGAAATCCGCGACGAAGTGCTCGTCTCCGTATTGGCCGCACTCGGCGTGGACGCATCCAGCGACGAAGCGATCACCGCCTCCTATGCGGCGACCCAGCAGCGCATCGCAGACACACTTGTTGAGCCGACCGTCGTGAAGTTCATCGGCAAGGAAGCCGTCACGCCAATCCGCGCGAAAGGAAACGACGTGGCGCTGAAGCTGACGTTGGAAGACGGCACGGAATATGCGGGCGATCTGACCGCGTATCTGACGGGCTCGAACGCAGATGACGGCTCGCTGCAACTGACGCTGCCGGACGATATTCCCGCCGGCTACCACACGCTGGCCGTCGATGCCGGCCCGCTGCACGCCGAAGCCGCGCTGATCTGCGCACCGGCACGCATCGAACTGCCGCCAGCAGTAGCGGAAAAGCAACGTTGGGGCTGGATGGCACAGATGTATTCCATCCGTTCCGCTGAATCCTGGGGCGTGGGCGACTATGGCGATCTGAAGCTGCTGCTGTCCGACGCGGCAACGAAATCGCATGCCGATTTCATGCTTATCAACCCGATTCACGCCACCGCGCCGGTGCCGCCGCTGGAGCCGTCGCCGTATCTTCCCGAATCGCGTCGTTTTCTCAATGTGACGTACATCCGTCCGCAGGATATCGCTGAATATGCGGAACTCAACGAGGCGGACCAGGCCGAAGTGGCGCGTCTGCACGCGGAAGCCTCGCCAGCCAACGACAGTATCGAGCCGCTCGACATCAATTCCGCTTGGTGGCACAAGCGCCAGGCGCTGCAGCTTGTGTACAACGTGCCGCGTTCCGTCGAGCGTCAGGCCGCGTTCGACGCGTTCAAGGAGGCCGCGGGTCCGGATCTGCGCGCGTTCGCCGCATGGTCGGTGGCGTTCCAGGTGTGGGGCGCGCCGTGGGAAGGCACGTGGTTCAAGGACACGAACCGCGATTCGCCTGAAGTGGTGGAGCTCATGCGCGAGCACGCCGATATGGTCGATTTCGAATGCTGGCTGCAGTGGATCGCCGACGAGCAGGTGACAGCCGCGCAGAACGCCGCCCGTGACAGCGGTATGGCACTCGGCCTCATGCAGGATATGGCCGTGGGCGTGCACTCGCTCGGCGCGGACGTGTGGTGGAATCCGGAACGTTTCGCAGTAGGCAGCGTAACCGTGGGCTGCCCACCGGACTTCTACAACCAGCAGGGTCAGGATTGGGGCCAGCCGCCGTTCAATCCGAATTATCTGGCCAAAACTGGTTATGGCGTGTACCGCGAGATGGTGCACAACATGTTCTCGCACGCGGGCGCGGTGCGCATCGACCATGTACTCGGCCTATTCCGTCTGTGGTGGATTCCGCAGGGCGAAGGCGCGCGCGGTGGCGCGTACGTTACGTACGACTATGAGGCGATGATCGCGATCCTGACCATTGAAGCGTCCCGCGTGAACGGTTTGGTGGTCGGCGAGGATCTGGGCACCGTGCCTGATTACGTACGCACGGTACTCGGCGAGCACGGCCTGCTGGGCTGCATGGTGGAATGGTTCGCCCGCGTGGACGACTCCCCCAACGCCGGCGACCCGTACGCCGATCCGTCCACGTACCGCAAGTACGCGCTGGCTTCCGTCACCACGCACGACCTGCCGCCGACCGCCGGCTACCTGCAGTTCGAGCACGTCAAGCTGCGCGAACAGCTGCACCTGCTGTCCGGCCCGGTCGAGGAGTTCCAGGCTTCCGCCACCGCCGAACGCGACGCGATGATGGACCGTCTCGTGGAGTCCGGCTGATCACGCCGGAAGTGGCGGGCGATGTGGAAGGCCACATCCAGGAAATCGTCGAGGCGATGCACAAGATGCTGCTCAAGTCGCCGTCCGTGCTGCTGCAGGCCGCGCTGGTGGATGGCGTGGGCGAGACGCGCACGCAGAACCAGCCGGGCACGTCCAGTGAATACTCCAACTGGCGTGTGCCGCTGGCAGGCCCGGACCTCAAGGTGGTGCACACCGATGAAGTGTTCGATCTGCAGCGCGTGCAATCGCTTGCCGCCATCATGAACGGCGAGAAGTAGCGTTTAGACTTACCATTCCCCTTTCCTTACAAACCAAAATTCCGGTCCTCCTTGTGGAGGGCCGGAATTTTTCATATATGCAAGGCGATTTGGGAGCGGCCAGGTTCAGCGGTCGATCAGCCCAGCAGCAGCCAGACTGAGGCGTCGCTATCCAGCTTGCCATCGTCCGTCAACGGCACGGAATTGGCGATGCGACCGCATCGTCCGGCAGGGCGATCGGCTCGTCGCCGAAATTGGTGACGGACAAGAATCGACGGCCTTCCGTGGCCGGACGCGAGTAGGCGACCACCGTATCGCCCATGTCCAGCAGGTCGGCGGACGTGTCTCCGGTCGCCGTCAGCACCGTCTGTCGCAACTGCAACAGCTTGCGGTACAAGTGCAGCATGGAACCGTTGTCATCGGCCTCGACGTCGGCCGCGAAATCCTTGAACCAGGCCGGCTGCGGCAGGTGCGCGTCGGCGGAATCGCCCTGCTCCGGGCCGAAACCGAACGTGCCGCCGGTGATGAAGTCCGGGCTCCACGAAGCCGGTTCGCCGCAATCGGCAGCCTTCCACGGCATCGGTGCACGGCAGCCGTCACGACCCTTGTCGGTGAAGTTGCGACGGGTGTTGAACGGCGTCGGATCCTCAAGACGATCCCACGGAATGTTCGCCACTTCGAACAGGCCCAGTTCCTCGCCCTGATACACGTAGGCGGAACCCGGCAGGCCCAGTTCCATCAGCGCGGCTGCGCGGGCGCGACGGGTGCCGAGCTCACGATTCTCGCGGTAGGTCTCTCCGTCACGCAACAGCCAATCGTGCGCCAGCTGGTGGTACGGAGCGTCCTTCACCTGCGGCAGACCGAAACGCGACGGACTGCGCGGCACATCGTGGTTGTTCATAACCCACGTCGTGGTGGAACCGTGCGTTTCCTCGGCGGCGCGCAAGCCGTCAGCAATGGCCGTACGGAACTCGTCGGCGAACCAGTTGGCTTCGGCGAACTCGAAATTGAACACCTGGCCGAGCTCGTCGGTGGACGCGTACAGATGCTGCGATTCGGCCTTCACCCACGCCTCGCCGACGGCGAAACGCGGCGGATTGTACTCGTTGAACACCTGACGCCATTCGCGGTAGATGTCGTGCACTTCCGGACGGTCCCACAGCGGGCTGAACGCGCCGTCCGCCGGCAGCACATGCTGCACCGCGGCCGGATCCATGTCGGCCAGCGGCACGGAATCGAGGTCCTTGGCCAAGCCGTGCGCCACGTCGATACGGAAGCCGTCGGTGCCGTGGTCGGACCAGAATCTCAACGTTTTCTTGAATTCCTCGTGCACGTCCGGATTCTTCCAATTCAGATCCGGCTGCTCCTTGGCGAACATGTGCAGGTACCACTGTCCGTCATCGACCTGCTGCCACGCCGGGCCGCCGAACAGCGACTGCCAGTCGTTCGGCGGCAGCTCGCCGTGCTCGCCGCGGCCTTCGCGGAAGATGTAGCGGTCGCGTGCGGCCGAACCTCGGCCGGCGGCGAGCGCCTCGATGAACATCTTGTGCTTGTTGGACGTGTGGTTCGGCACGATGTCGACGATCACCTTGATGCCGGCTTCATGCGCGGCGGCGGCCATCGCGTCGAAATCGGCCATGGTGCCGAGGCGCGGGTCCACGTTGCGGTAGTCGATCACGTCGTAGCCGCCGTCGGCCAGGTCGGACGGGTAGAACGGGCTCAGCCAGATCGCGTCGATGCCGAGATTCTTCAGGTAATCCATTTTCTCGGTGACGCCGGCGATGTCTCCCAACCCGTCGCCGTTCACGTCTTTGAAGCTGCGCGGGTAGATCTGGTAGACGACGGCTTGCTTCCACCAATCGTCACGCATGTTGTTTGCTGTCACGATAACCCCTTTTGTCGTAGTCCATCGGATGCGGAGCACTGTCTCCGCTACATGAAAACGATAACATCAAGCAAAGCGAAACGCTAATGAAAACTTAATCATTGCAGCACATCAAACGTTTGACGAAAATGTGCATACTCCAGCTGTATCGAGTAGAATCGCGGAAGATTCGACTTGCATACGTTGCCAACGGATGCCATACGAAAGGCGATTATGAAGTTCCTCTCCCCCGATTCCGGCTTTATGCGCGGCCTGAGCGACGCCGTCGACGCGATCTGGATCAACATTCTGATGCTCATCACCAGTATTCCGATCATTACGATCGCGCGGCGCTGACCGCCGGCCACGACGCCACCCGCCGCACGCTGTCCGGCGAAGGACGGCGACGCGCAACTATTTCGCCGCCTTCCGCTCGAATTTCGCGAAATCAACCGGCTACTGGCTGATTTTCGGCACGACCGGCGCGCTGTGCGTCTACTCGTGGATCGTGCTGCAGATCACGCCGCTGCTGATTCCGAAATTCGCGCTGACGATCGTATGGCTGATCGGTTTCGAATGGGTTTGGGCATTGCAGGCACGTTTCGAAAACTCGTTTTGGCGCACGCTCGGCAACGCTTTTGTGTTCGGCGTGAGCAACATCGGGCATACGTTGGCATTGATTGCGATTGACGCGGTGTACGTCGCGCTGCTCGTGGCCAGCTGGTTCTACATGCCGCAGGGCCTGTTCCTGCTGCTCGTGCTCGGCTACGGCACCATGCTGATGCTGCATTCGCCGATTCTCGAGCATGTCTTCCGCAAGTACATCAGCAAGTAATTAGGCACGAAAAAAGGGACTGATTCGCATCAGTCCCTTAAATTTTTCTGGGTGAAAATCAGCCCTTCACCGCGCCGCCTTCGGCCCTGCAATTAAGGACCGCGCTACGCGCGGGCTCAACGTTACCCTCGCGGCATAGCCGCTCGGGCTGGAGCCTGGGAACAGCGCACTGCGCTCTTCCTAGCTGATCGAAGATCAGCCCTTAACGGCTCCAGCCATAACACCCTTGACGATGTACTTCTGGCAGATCAGGTAGAAGATGATGATCGGGATGATGGCCATGACCAGGCATGCCATCATGGCGCCCATATCCACGGAACCATAACCGCCCTTCAGATACTGCACCGCCACGGAAATGGTCTTGTACTTGCCCAGGTCGAGCGTCAGGTACGGCAGCAGGTAGTCGTTCCAGATCCACATGGCCTGCAGAATAGCCACGGACACAATGGACGGCTTCATGATCGGCACCACGATCTGGAAGAAGATACGCGGCACGGAAGCACCATCGATCATGGCGGATTCTTCCAGCGATTCCGGAATGCCCTTAACCACACCGGTGAAGATGAACACGGCCAGACCAGCGCCGAAGCCCAGATACACGAAGCACAGACCCCACGGGGTGTTGAGCTTGAGCATATCGGCCAGCTTGGAGAGGGTGAACATGACCATCTGGAACGGTACAATCATGTTGAACAGGAACAACGTGTACAGCAGCTTTGCAGCCCAGTTGTTCACGCGGACAATCCACCATGCGCACATCGAAGTGCACACCAGAATCAGCGCCACGGAACCGACAGTGATGAGCAGGGTCCAGCCGAAACTGGCAAAGAAGTTCGTGGTATCGAGGCCACGCGTATAGTTTTCAAGTCCAACGAACGCCTTACCGGTCGGCAGGGAGAACGCGTTACGAGAAATATACGCCTTCTGCTTGAAAGAGTTGATGATCACCAGCACGATCGGGAAGATCCACGCCAGCGAAACCACCGCGAACAGTACGGACCACAGTGCGCCGTGCTTGACTTTTTCTCCGGAGTTCATGCCTCCACCTCCTTGCTCGTGGTGAGCTTGTTCTGGATGAGCGCCACGATGGCCACCAGAATGAAGAACAGCACTGCCTTCGCTTGGCCGACGCCTTCCCAGCCCATACGGCCGTAGAACGTGCGGGTAATGTTCATTGCCAGACCTTCAGACATGTTCGACGGAGCGCCGTTGGTCAATGCAAGGTTCTGATCGTACAGCTTGAAGCCGTTGGTGACGCACAGGAACGAGCATACGGTGATAGACGGCATCATCAGCGGAATGATGATCTTGAACATGGTCTGGGTGCCGTTTGCGCCGTCCACGGAAGCCGCTTCGAGCACGTCGGTCGCAGCGACTGCATGCCTGCGATGTAGATAATCATCATATAGCCAATCTGCTGCCAGCACACCAAGATGACCAAGCCCCAGAAGCCGTAGGTTGCGCTATACGTCAACGCGCGGCCCCAGTGAGCGAGAATGCCGTTGAGCAGCAGCATCCAGATGTAGCCCAGGATAATGCCACCGATGAGGTTCGGCATGAAGAACACCGAACGGAAGATGTTGGAGCCCTTGATGGCCTTGGTAAGCATATATGCGATGGCAAACGCAACCACATTGATCACAACCGTAGTGACAATGGTCAGCGCCGTCGAGAAACCTAACGCATGCAGGAATTCCTTATCCGCAAGTGCCTTCTGATAGTTTTTAAGTCCAATGAATTCCGAGTCAGTCACAGTTGTGAACTTGCAGAAACTCAAATACACACCCATGATGAACGGGATTACAAACCCGATGATAAATGCAGCGAACGTCGGTAGCGCAAACAGAGCCCACCACTTTCGTATCGCTTTGCCGGCCATGCTGATCATAGCTTGCCTGCTTTCTTTCCTCTCCATTCCAACACCGCAGCAACGCGGCATGGAAAACCAACTGCCCCCAAATCGGCGAATCACTGCATTGTTTTTTCGCCTTTTTTTAGTTTTTACAGTTGTTATAATAAACAGCGCGACGCGAAAATGTCAAAACGTTGTCATTTTTACATGTCATAAATCATATATTCTGCATCGTTGTCATAGTATTGACAGCCTGAAAGCATTGTAAATATCAGCCCCGCAACAACTGTGGCACAAATGAAAACGTTTTGTAATCCAACTTTTGCAAGAGTGTTTCAATACAGTATGCTGAATATCCAGTAGTTCTACTATACAAGGGGTCACCATGAAAAGCAGCATTCAAGACGTGGCACAACTTGCGCACGTCTCCATTTCAACGGTTTCTCGCTCCTTCACACGTCCCGACCTTGTGTCGAAAGCCACGCGTGACAAAGTCATGAAAGCCGCCGACGAATTAAATTTTTCCATCTCGCGCTCCGCTGCAGCACTCAAAACCGGCCGCGCGCTACGAATCGCGGTGCTGATTTCCGGCCGACTCAATCTGTGGTTCAGTTCGTCCATCATGGAAGGACTGAACGAATCCTTCCATGATGAAGGCTACGACATCTCAATCTATCAGATGTCCAGCGCCGAGGAACGCCGCGCGTTCTTCGACATGCTGCCGGTACGCCGCAATGTCGACGCCGTAATCGTCATTTCCTTCGACATCGACAGCAACGAAATCAGGCAACTCAGGTCAGTCGATGTGCCAATCATCGGCATCAATTCGAGCTTGCCGGAAGAGCGCGGCTTCAACGCCGCCGTGCGCATCGATGACAAGCAGGGATCCGAATTGGCCGCACGCCACTTGATAACGCTTGGCCATCGCGATATCGCTTACATCCGTACCGACCGTGAAGTGACGCTGCACTTCAGCGTGCAGGGCCGTTTCGATTCGTTCATGACGTGCTGCAAGTCCAATGGCGTCGAACCGCGCGTGTTCGTTACCGACGAAGGCAAGAACAACATCAGCAAAGTCGTCACGCAGCTGCTCAGCTCGGACCACATGCCCACGGCGATTGCCTGTCAGGAAGACGGCATCGCAATTCCGCTACTGTTCCAGCTGGAACGCAACGGTTTCACAATACCGAACGACATCTCCATCATTGGCTACGACGACAGCACCTACGCTCGCGATCTCGGTTTGACCACCATCCGTCAGACACCGGTCGAGATGGCACACGAGGCGCCCGTATGACGCTTGCCCTGATTGACAAGCAGCCGCTTGACGAGCCGTTCAAGACGTTTCCCGCACAGCTAATCGTCCGATCGACCACCGCCAGACTGCGTCACTGACGTTTGCCGCACATTGCGCACACGGCAAACGTACGAAACACAGAAAGGCCGTCATCGCAGAACATTGCGATGACGGCCTTCCGTTGTCTCCACAACCGGCTGGGGCGAAGAGAGGAAAGGAAAAATCCTCGACCTCAGCTAGCTTATTCAGTTATTGAATTGCGATTTGCAACTCATGGTGCAACACAATCTCAGTGAACAGCGTCGTACTCAGTCTTCCAACCGTCAACAAACGCGGTCTTGACGGCATCCCAGTCACCGGTACCCTGAGCGTATTCGAGGAGGGCGGAACCAAGCTTGTTCTTCCACTCTTCGGACGGCATCATGGTGAAGTTCCAAGAGACTGCGGTCTTGCCGGAGTTCTGATCATCAACAGCAGCCTGGACCAGCGGATTGTCGGACTTGACGTCGCTGAAGGACTTGAACGGGGTGGTGAAGCCCATGTCGCTGGACAGAGACTTGATGCCGGTCTTGCTGGTGACGACCCACTTCAGGAAGTCCTTGGTGGCCTTCTTGTCAGCGTCGGAAGCCTTGGAGTTGATGCACCAGTAGTTCTCGGAACCGGTGGCCAGACCCTGCTTCTCTTCGCCCTTGGCACCGATGTAGATCGGGATCATGCCAACGCTGTCAGCCTTCATGCCGGCCTTCTGCAGATCGGACCATGCCCAGGTGCCGTTCTGATAGAACACAGCCTCGCCGAGGGAGAACTCGGAGGTAGAATCATCACCGGTCTTGGAGCTCAGCTGGGTCGGCTCGGTGGTGGAGTCCTTCAGATACAAATCGAAGATGTTCTTATATTCCGGCAGGTAGGTGCCCTTGATGGTCTCCGGCTGCTTGGTGACGTTGTCATCCTTGAACTCATAGTAAAGCGGCAGGTTAGCCAAATGGGTCTTGAAACGCCAGTCGGAGCTGGAGTCGAAGCCGGCGGAGGTGAACGCGCCCTTGACACCAAGCTGGTCCTTCTTAGCCTGGATGTCATCGGCCACGGCCTTCAAGGTATCGAAGTTGTCGATGTCATCGACGCTCTTGATCTTGGCGCCGTCAGTGGCAATGTACTTGGCCAGCAGATCCTTGTTGTAGATCAGGCCATAAGTCTCCATGGCATACGGAACACCGACGACCTTATCCCCATCCTTGAGGGCGACATCCTTGTTGATAAGCTGCTTGTACGGCTCAGTATCGGACATGTCTTCGGTGTAGGACGACCAGTTCTGGTAGCCGACAGGGCCGTTGACCTGGAACAAGGTCGGAGCCTCGGACTTGGCAATCTCGGACTTCAAAGTCTGTTCGTATGTACCGGAAGCAGCGGTCTGGACCTTGACCTCAACACCAGTTTCCTTGGTGTAATCCTTGGCCAGCTTCTTCCATTCGTCGCTGGATTCCGGCTTGAAGTTAAGGAAGTACACCTTGCCCTTGCCGTTATCGGAACTTGAGCTAGAACCACCGCAAGCAGCCAACGTGCCAACAGACATTGCCGCGATAGCGACCATTCCAACTGCTGCCTTAATAGTACGATTCATCATCGAACCTTTCTCTTCCATTCCTGTTCCCAGCTTCTCGTTGGGAAACAATTTGCGGTATCGCGTCATCACGATTCCTAACAACCACTATTATGCCGCATTCCCCCGATTTTGCAAACGTAGGCAAAATGAATTCAAAAGTCAGACGTCATACCATCGAAAGAAATCCCGAAAATCATTTTATTTTCAATACTTTTTAGAGAGCATACTTTTTATGCAAGCGTTTGCGACACGCCGCAGCAAAGTGGCAAGTCATGCATGCAATAAAGAGGCGGTTCCAAGGAGGGACCGCCATAATATTCAGCGATATCAAACAGTTCCGTTCAATAATTCAGCAATTCCAATGTTCGATGACATTGTCACCTTTATATTGGCTTAATACACAATAATGCGCAGTGTCCAATCGCAGCAACCGCGCGAAATGCGGATCAACACCGAGCCATTGCGACGTCAAGATACGAAGAACGTGCGCATGCGCCACCAGCAGCACATCGTTTCCAGCGTCGAGCAACGGTTTGACCGTGGCGATCGCCTCACGTGTGCGCGCCGCAGCTTCCTCCACCGTCTCACCCGGACCGTTGTGCACGGGCACCTGCTCGCCGTTCGGCAACGTCTCGACCCAATCGCCCTCCAGTGATTCGGGGAGCGACCGCGGTCCGTCGCGCCACACATCCCAAGCGAAACCGCCCGCCGCGCTCACATCCTGACGCGTACGGCCCTCGGCACGGCCGTAATCCCATTCCGCGATTTCGGGAAGCACCTTAAAATCGCCATATCCGGCCAGCTGCGCCGTCTGCTGGGCTCTGCGCAACGGACTGGCGAACATGCACCCCTGCGCGAAACCCTGGGGAAACGCCTCACGCAACCGTTCGCCGGCGGCACGAGCCTGATCGCAGCCAATGTCAGTCAACGGAATATTGGTGCGGCCGGTGTGCTGTCCGGATTCGCTCCACACGGTCTGCCCGTGACGCAGCAGCACCAAGCGGCCAGGGGTGATTGCGGAAGCGGCATTGCCTCCCAGTTGAGTTTCAGTCATGTCTCTACTCTAGCCGACGCAAGCTGCGTTTTCATCCCATTCCGCCACGTGTCCCGCACATATTCCGGCATGTTTTCCGACGCGTTACACTGGTTTCATGAGTGAAATGCCGAATATGAAATCCAGTGCGGACCGCGTGGTGGCGGCCCTGCACACCGTCGACGAGAAGGTGAATGCGATGCGCGACCAGAGACTGAACGATCCCGATTCATTTGGCGATAAGATTTTCAAGTCCGTCGTGCCCACGTTGGCCGGACTGGTGCTCGGCAAGGCGTTCGAGATGGTGTGGAAGAAAAGCGTCGGCCGCAAGGCCGTCCGTGCCGACGGTACCAAGAACGAGGCTGCGGAAGCGGCGCTCGGCATCGTATTCGCCGTGGTTTCCGCCGGTTTCGGCGCGCTCGTATCGCAACTGTCCGGCCGCGGGTCGAAGGCGATTGTGGACAGGCGGCACGCACGGCAGGCGCATCGCAAGTAAATACGTCGCAAATATCGCAAAGCAGTCTCAAGTAGATATGTTCTCACAGGGAGACGGATTTAGCCCGATTCCCTTGCAAAATCGCGCCGCGCGGACAACAATGGCGGTATGAGCAACATTCTTCATAACGCAACCGTCGACACTCTGCTGGAGCGTCGTTCCATCCGTAAATTCAAGCCGAAGCCGCTGCCGGACGACGTCGTCGAAACGTTGGAGACCGTGGCGCAGCATGCGGCGAGCAGCCAGTTCCTGAACGACTGGTCCGCCATCCGCGTCACCGAGCCAGCCGCCAAGAAGCGCCTCGCCGAAATCGGCGGGCAGCCGTATATCGCGACCGCGCCGCTGCTGTACGTGTTCGTGCTGGACGAGCATCGCAATGCCGCGATCGCCGCACGTAAGGGCGTGGAAGTGGCGTCCGACGCGTTCACGCTCAATGGCAGCTATCGTTTCACGCAGGCGCAGAACGACGCGGTTCTGGCACTGCATGCGATGGAGACGGCCGCGTATTCGCTCGGCTTGGGTTGCGTGATTCTCGGCTCGCTGCTCAACGATGTTCCCGCGCTGATCGACCTGCTGAATCTGCCCGAGTACACGTACCCGGTGCTGGGCATTGCGATCGGCAAGCCCGATCAGGAGCCGGCCGTCAAGCCGCGTATGCCGCGTTCCATGCAGTTCTTCGAGAACGAGTATCCAAGTAGCGATGAGAAGCTGCTGTCCGGCTTGGATTCGTTCGACGCCGAAGTGCACAAGTATTACGATTTGCGCGATACTGAACGGCCGGTGGACGCGTTCAGCGACCAGATTGCGGCAAATGCGATCGACGAGGGCGTGAACGCCAAGGCCGTTGCCGTGCAGGCGAAGCGACAGGGCTTCCGTTTGGAGCGGTAGATACATGGCAGCGCTCGTATCATTGATACGAAGCTGATACAACACAAGGCCCGGTGGATTGCAATGAATCCGCCGGGCCTTGGTTTATATGTTGCCTTGTTCTCGGTATTGTCCTGTTATGCCCTGCTATTGCTCTGCTATTACCTTCTGCGGGGCTTGTAGCCCTTCTTGCGGGAATGTGGCTTGAGCTGCTGGTTAAGCGGAACATGCATGTAGCTGGATTGTGGATCGCGATGCGTGAGATGCCAAGTACCGCAGAAATCGCAACGGTATACCCAAAGCTCAGTGCCGCGTTCGCGCCAACTCTGGTCGGCGGCCTGCTGAGCCGTTGCCTTGTCGTGATACATGATCTTGTTCGACTCGGTGCAACGTTTGGGTACGAAGTAATGCATAGTTGCCCAGTCTATAAACCCATTGCGATAAAACGCTTGCGCCCTACTTGTGTTCAGGGATAAAAACGGGGTTCCCGGAGCGGACTGCTCGACGGGAACCCCCAACGTTTGAAGCGGCGGCGTGCTACTCTCCCACACCCTCTCGAGTGCAGTACCATCGCCGCGCCTGGCCTTAGCTACCCGGGTTCGGAATGGGACCCGG
>ENA-OQBU01000108-OQBU01000108.1-human-gut-metagenome-genome-assembly--contig:-NODE-108-length-23357-cov-2.329918_pt1 | contig 23357 bp, 29 predicted proteins | sample MGYA00242492_ERZ504566 | MGnify/ENA primary metagenome ERZ504566 (study PRJEB26092, sample SAMD00036261) | human gut metagenome | host: Homo sapiens | study: EMG produced TPA metagenomics assembly of...
AAAACCGAAAAAATTTTTCAAACGATTCGTGAAGCGGAGGACCTAAAAACTTTCTCAAAGCGTCATATCATAATCATTGATATCGTACTTTTTTAGCGCATAAATGATAGAGTTAATAATTCCCTGCGATGAATCAGTGAGCGTTCCGTCAAGGTCAAAAAGAATGGTTGAATATTTTTTCATAAAACACCTCTGTTATAATTATTTGCAAAAAAGAAGCACCTCAAATGAGGTGCTCAAAAATTTTTGTACTTAGCCGTTGATCTGCTTTGCGATCTCTTCAGCGAAGTTCTCCTCGCGCTTTTCCAGGCCCTCGCCCTTCATCATACGCACGAAGCCGGTGCACTTGATTTCCGTGCCCAGCGCCTTAGCCACATTGTTAATGTAGGTCTGTACATTCTCGTGGTTCTCGGCCTTTACGAACTCCTGGTCTACCAGGCAGTTCTCCTTGTAGAACTTGCCCAGCTTACCGGCAGCGATCTTCTCCAGCACCTGTTCCGGCTTGTTAGCCATCTTGGGATCTTCCTTCAACTGTGCGGAAAGAATGCCCTTCTCGTGCTCGATCACCTCAGCGGGAACGGAAGCCTCATCCAGATAAGAGGGGCTCATAGCGGCGATCTGCATAGCCACATCCTTGCCCATTACCTTGAACTCGTCAGTAGCGGCCTTGCTCTCGTCAGCCACATCAAAGCCAACCATAACGCCCACGGAACCGCCGGCGTGAATGTAGGTTGCCACAACACCGTCCATCACCTCAAAGCGACGGATCTTCATGTTCTCACCGATGGACAGGATCAGGTCGTTCAGCGTCTCGGTCACGGTGCGGTCGGTGCCGTCATAAGCGGTAGCGCACAGCGCCTCCACATCAGCGGGAGCGGTAGCGATAATGGTGCGCGCCACGCCCTTTACAAAGTCCATGAACTTGTCGTTCTTGGCAACAAAGTCGGTCTCAGAGTTGACCTCAACGGTGACAGCCTTCTTGGCAGCCTCGTCATAATAAGTGTACACAACGCCCTCGGCAGCGATACGGGCGGACTTCTTCTCGGCAGCAGCCAAACCCCGCTCACGCAGGAAGTCGATTGCCTTGTCCATGTCGCCGTCTGCTTCGGTCAATGCCTTTTTGCATTCCATCATACCAACGCCGGTCTTTTCACGCAGCGCCTTAACATCCATAGCGGTAAATGCCATTGTGTGTTCCTCCTTGAATTCAGTCTAAAATCTATCGGCAGAATTACTCTGCTTTGTCAGCCTTGTCTGCTTTCTTTGCGGGCTTCTTAGCCGGTTTCTTCTCCGCAGCAGGAGCCTCGGCAGCCTCGTCGGCAGTGTCCTTACCGTCACGGCCCTCGATCACAGCGTTAGCCATTGCACCGGCGATCAGCTTAACCGCACGGATAGCGTCGTCGTTGCCGGGGATCACATAGTCGATCTCGTCCGGATCGCAGTTGGTATCTACGATAGCCACGATGGGCAGACCCAGCTTGATGGCCTCAGATACAGCGATGCGCTCCTTGCGGGGGTCAACGATGAACATAGCCTGCGGGATCTTCTTCATCTCGGTGATACCGCCCAGGTACTTCTCCAGCTTCTCAATCTCCAGCTCCAGACCGGCCACTTCCTTCTTGGGCAACATATCAAAAGTGCCGTCCTCAGCCATAGCCTTCAACTGCGCCAGACGAGCCACACGGCCGCGAATGGTCTTAAAGTTGGTGAGCATACCGCCCAGCCAGCGTGCGTTAACATAAGGCATACCGCAGCGCTCAGCCTCTTCCTTAATGGACTCCTGGGCCTGCTTTTTGGTGCCTACGAAGATGATCTCGCCGCCATCGGCAGCCACATCGTGAACGAACTTGTAAGCCTCGTCCAGCTTCTTCACGGTCTTCTGCAAGTCGATAATGTAGATACCGTTACGCTCGGTGAAGATATACTCCGCCATTTTGGGGTTCCATCTTCTGGTCTGGTGACCGAAGTGCACGCCTGCTTCCAGCAGCTGCTTCATAGAAACTACATTTGCCATAATTTAAGTTCCTCCTTTAGGTTGATCCTCCACCGTGCGGCATGGCAACGCCCCGTACATAGCACCAGGGGCAGACCGCAGCGGTGTGCGTATTCCGTGCATTGCATATATTTATAAATTTATATATACCACACGAATGCCGTAATATAATAGCACGCCCGGTGCAAAAAAGCAAGAAAAATTTTCAAATTTCCTGCCATTTGCCGGACAAAATCAAAAATGCCGCACCTGCCCCGGGGCAAATGCGGTATTCTGTTTATTTTTTATGCTTCTTGCCACTTTGCTGGTGGATATACAGCCGCTCCACCTGGTCACGGGCAAAGTCCTCGGCGCTGTCGTCCAAAGGGGTCAGGGCAAAGCTGGGATTCCGACGGCGCATGGCCGTCTCAATGAGCTTGTCTGCCAAAGCCGGGTTCTTGGGCAGCACCGGACCGTGAGAATAGGTGCAAAATGTGTTTTTATAATGCACGCCTTCGGTGCCGTCCCGGCCGTTGTTGCCGTAGCCGGACACCATCTTGCCCAGAGGCGCCACGCCCTTACCCAAATAGGTGCGCCCGGAGTGGTTCTCAAACCCGATCACTCGACCGAATTCCGTATCAAAGGCGTAATTGCCAATGAGCCGCTCTTTTTCGCCCACGGTGTAGAAATCCACCGCGCCGATATAATCCAGCCGCTCGCCGGTATACGTCTGGTAATACTTGCCCAGCATTTGGTAACCGCCGCAGATCGCCAGCACACGGTGCCGTCAGCCACTGCACGGCGGATCTCCTCGTCCTTGCCCCGGTGCAGGTCCTCCAGCAGTACCTCCTGCTCAAAGTCCTGGCCGCCGCCGATAAACAACAAGTCGTACTTGGTATGGTCAAAGGGGTCGCCTACGGAGATCTCGTCGATCGTCACCTGGATTCCCCGCTGCCGACAGCGATATTGCAGGCACATAATATTGCCTCGATCGCCGTACAAATTCAGCAGATCCGGGTACAAATGCGCAATTCTCATTTCCAAAACGCCTCCTTGCCGAAATGCTCCGCAAACTTAGGCCGCATAGCCATCATTGCCGTATAAGTGGGCACCACAAACACATCGCCCTTGCACCGGAGCACCGTTTGCAGCACATCGTCTGTAATTTCCGCATCCATTCCGCTGTATTTCAGCCGCAGGGCCATATCGCCGCTGCGCTTGCCGGCAGCATAGATCTTGCCGTCCGCCTGAATATCCGCGTCCCAGATCCAGCTGATGTCCCGGCCATCCGCTGCATTGTCGTTCAGGCAAAAGATCACCGTCTTGTCGCCCTTAAACTGGCTGATATAGTTGCAGGTTTGGGTCAGCCCCGCCGGGTTCTTCACCAGGATCATCCGCACATTGCCAAACTTCTCCATCCCGGCCAAAGGCGCCGCTAAAGCGTTCCAGCGCGTGGAGCGCCGTCTCCCGGTCAATCCCCAGACTCACCAATGCGGCCAAGGCGCCGATGCCGTTATAGATATTGTACACACCGCCCAAGTTGATCTTCACCGGCGTGGTGCCGTTTAACATAACGGTGCTGCTGTCCGGCGTGGTCTCCACAATATCCGTCACATTATAATCCGGGGTCTCCCGGCAATAGCCGCAGCCGGGGCAGCGGTATTTGCCCAGGTGTGCATAGGTAAAATAGTCATATTCCAGCTGGTGCTTACAGTGGATGCAACGGGTGCCGTCCCGCACGGCGGAGGTTTGGTCCAGAGGCACACTGACCCCGTAAGTCACCGTGTTCTCCCGCTTCAAGGTGTTGGTCAGGGAGCAGTCGCCGTTGATCACCAAAGTGGCCTCCGGCAAATTGTTCACCGACTCCTGAATGGCGGACAGCGTGTGAGACACCTCGCCGTACCGATCCAGCTGATCGCGGAATACATTGGTCACCAGCACCACCTTGGCTTTCAGGTACTTACTGACGGTGCGAAAAGCGTTTTCGTCGCACTCAATGACCGCATACTCCTTGGTGCACTTGCCGCTGTTGGTGGAGTTCATAATAAAAGAAGTGGTGATACCGGTAATCAGATTGGCGCCGGAGCGGTTGATAAAGTAGGACTTGCCCGCCTCTTTCAATCCCTCCTCTACAATACGGGCAGAGGTGGTCTTGCCGTTGGTGCCGGTAATCACGATCACCTTGACCCCCTGAGAGAGCTTGGCCAAAATATCCCGCTTAAAGAACAGCGCAATGCGCCCGGGTAGGGTGGTAGCCCCATAACCCAGCAGGTTCATCACCTTGGTAATCAACTTGGTAAGAAAAATAATCATAGCAAAAAGGAATTGCACTTCTGCAAAAAATGTGTTACAATAAGCCTGTAACCGGGCGGCTGACCCACCGCCCACAGAGAATGCGAGGTAATAAAATATGGATTATTTAGAGCCGATGACAGCGGCTGTACGTGCCGCCGCCAACATCTATCGCAGTGCAAAAAACGATCTGCACATTGAAGTGAAGGGCGAGGACAAAAACAACCTGGTCACCGCCTATGATAAACAAATTCAAGATTTTCTGTACAAAGAGCTGTCTGCCGCGTTCCCCGGCTGCGCTTTTCTCGGCGAAGAGGGCGGCGGTAAGATAGAAGTGCCCATGGGCCTTTGCTTTATCATCGACCCTATCGACGGCACCACCAATTTTATCCGGAATTTTGAGCACAGCGCCATCAGCGTTGGTCTGGCAGTAGACAGAAAAATGGTGGCCGGCGTGGTCTACGATGTAGACAAAGACAACCTGTACGCCGCGCAGCGAGGCTGCGGCGCTACTTTAAACGGCCGTGTCATTCATGTAAACGACAGCGACCTGGACCACTCCCTGCTGCTCTTCGGCAGTTGTCCTTATGAACGGGAACTGGCGCACCGCACCTTCCAAATGGTAGAGAAGCCTACACCCGGGTGCTGGAATCCGGCGTACCGGCTCTGCCGCACTGGATATTTGCTATGTGGCGTCCGGCAAGGCCGATCTGTATTTTGAATTGATCCTGCGGCCCTGGGACTACGCGGCCGCCATCGTTATTGTAGAAGAGGCCGGCGGCGTGATCTGCACCACAGAAAACCAACCCATGCCCATTGACCAAATCGTCGGCGTGCGCTGCGGCAACGACGAGAACCTGGCGGAATTTGATGCCTTGGTGCAGAACCTGTGAGGTACTACACCTCCGTCAATCGCTACTTGCAGCAGCGCTTCGGCTGCAAGGTGTATAAAGTAGCGCTGTCCGGCGGTTTTACCTGTCCCAATCGGGACGGCACACTGGACAGCCGAGGCTGCATTTTCTGTTCCCGAGGGGGCAGCGGCGACTTTGCCGGTGATCCTGCACAGTCGATAACCGAACAGCTGTGTCGCGGCAAAGCTGCCTTGGAAGGAAAAATCAAGAACGGCAAGTATATCGCCTACTTTCAGTCCTATACCGGCACCTATGCGCCGGTAGAACGGCTGCGCGCACTCTATACGGAGGCGCTGGCCGACCCGCAGGTGGTAGCGCTATCGGTGGCCACACGGCCGGACTGCCTGCCACCACAGGTGCTGGATCTGTTGGCAGAACTGAACCGGCAAAAGCCGGTGTTCGTAGAACTGGGATTGCAAACCATCCACCGGAACAGCGCCGCCTACATACGCCGTGGCTATCCCCTGTCGGTCTTTGATCAAGCGATGGCAAATCTAACAGCCATCGGGGTCAACAAAGTGGTACATATTATTTTAGGTCTGCCCGGAGAAAGCCGGGACCAAATGGCAGAAAGCGTGCGCTACGCCGTGGACCATGGAGCCGACGGGTTGAAACTGCAGCTGCTCCATGTACTCCGGGGCACAGATCTGGCAGCAGACTATGCCGCAGGAAAATGCCCGGTGCTCACTCTGCCGGAATACTTAGACACGCTGGACGCCTGCTTACAGCAGGTGCCAAAGGAAGTGGTCATTCACCGGCTCACCGGCGACGGTCCCAAACGGGATCTGATCGCACCCCTGTGGTCGGCAGACAAAAAGGCGGTGCTAAACGCCATCCATGCCCGCTTTGCGCCCTATCCTTTGCAGGACGGAACATCGTCTATTATCATACACGATTCCGCCGCTGAAATAAAGGGGTAAACCCAACTTTTTTCAAATTTTAACGGAAGAAACCAAACGCTGTCAACAGACAGGCGTTTGGTTATTTGTGGGCGGGTCAAATTCAATGAGTATGTTGCTGCTGAGAAAATGCAGAGAGGCATAAGAACCGTCCTCATTCTGGTAGAGCACAAATTTGCCTGCCGGTACAGTTCCCTGATATTTGTAGCCGTCTTGCGTCTTTTGGGCCTGTAATTCGCCGTTTTGCCGGGAGTACGGAGAACACGTCATAAAGGGCAATAGCCGGGTTGGTGTTCTCCAAATCCTGTGCCCTGGCTTCGTACTCCATACCGTCAAATCGGTAGCGTACCATCGTGCCTGCACAGGTCATCACCATGCCCTTGGCTGCCGTGTCGCCCACGGTGACAGTAACCGTTCCATCGGTTCGACAAATTTGCAGTGATAAGAAAAATCCCCCGCTGTGACCACTGCCGACTGTTCAAAGTCTGCTGTCACATCGGGGGTATATTGTTTGGTTGCGCAGCGCCCAGGGCCAGCAAAAGAAGCACACTAAAAAGCGAGAGCCACCGTTTCAAAAAGCATCCGTCCGTTATTCAAATTCAGACATCAGCGCACCCAGCAGTTCCGTCATATCCGCCACAGTCATACCCCGGGCAGACAGTTCTCTGGCGGTAATATCACCGCACAGCCCGTGGATATACACACCGGCCTTGGCTGCTGCCAGCGGCTCCAGTCCCTGTGCTAAGAACGAGCCGATCATGCCGGACAGTAGATCGCCGCAACCGGCCATGGCCATGCCCGGATTACCGGTACGGTTAATGCACACCTGCTCCCCGTCCGTGATCACCGTGTCTGCGCCCTTGAGCACCAGAATCACGCCGTAGCGGCGAGCAAAGTCCACAGCCGTACCTACCCGGTCTGCCTGCACGCGCTCTATGGTCTTGCCGCACAGCGCGCCATTTCGCCCGGATGTGGAGTCAAAACCACCGGGGTGTGGATGTCCTGTAATATAGTTATGCTTTCGCTCAGGCAATTTATACCATCTGCGTCTAACAAACCGGCTTTTTACATTCTTTCAATACCTGGCTCACCAAGACGGAAGTATCGTCATTGACCCCCAGGCCGCAGCCCATCACCACTGCATCCGCCCAGGGCAGGCCCTCTAAGATCCCGGTAAGTGCGCCCATAGAAATGGTCTTTTGCTCATTCTCCGTTACCGGCTCAAAAATCGGCTGGGTCAGGTGGGCGGCCAACAGCGGATACGCCGACTTGGGACAAACACACTTTAGCAGTCCCACGCCGGTGCGTAGCGCACCACCGGCGCAAATCACCGCTGCACCGGGCATACGGTAGGAGCCGCAAATTTGCAGCAAATGGCCGTGGCTGCCCTTGTTGGCGTTTTTATTCAATTTGGGCAGTGCCGCCTGCACTTCTTTTTTGGTAACGGTATGGGCGTAAGGCTCCCGATAACAACTCTCCGGAATGCCGATATTCACCACCACTGTCTTACCGCATAGCCCGTTGGACGGCGGCAGCACATGGGCGTATTTCAGTGTAGAAATAGCAATGGTCAGATCAGCCCGCACCGCCTGCTCTGCCGCACCGGTGGTGGCGTCCGTACCGCTGGGGGTGTCCACAGCGATCACCGTAGCTCCGCTGTCGTTGATGGCAGCGAACACCGTATCAAAGGGCGATCGCGGCGCACCGTGAAATCCAATGCCAAACACGCAATCCACCACAAAGGGGGCATGCACCGCTTCATTGGAAAAAGAGCGCACCTCCACGCCGTCCTCCACCGCTGCGTTATAGTATGCCAGCGGTTCCGGCAAAGTGGGCGCCTGATCGGCCAGCACAATATAGGCGGGCACATCGGCAGCACGCAGCCGCCGGGCAATCACAAAGCCGTCCCCGGCATTTTTACCGTTGCCGCAAACCACCGCCACCGGCCGCCCTTTCATCTGGTCGCCGTACAAAGCCAACATTTTATCGGCACACGCCAGGCCTGCCCGCTCCATCAGCTGCGCCTCGGTAAACAGGCCGTCAAAAGCCCGATTTTCCACCGCGCGGATCTCATCTCGTGTTAAAATGCGCATACCATCACTCCAATAACAAAACCGTGGCCACTGCATAGTCCCCATCGTGGCTGATGCTCAATTTTGCTGACCGCTTGCCGTCAAAATACGGCTGGCCCCGATCATCGTGCAGCACGGTAAGGGCATTTAGAGGCAACTGCAAACCGGTGCCCAACGCCTTGTAGTAGGCCTCCTTGGCGGCAAAAATACCGGCAAAGCTCTCGGTCGTTTTACAGTATGCCCGCTCCGGCTCGGAAAACACCTTCTCCGCAAAGCCGGGAATTTGCAGGCTCTTTTCCATTCTGGACACCAGCACCAGATCCGTACCTATCTCAATCATGGCGCTCCCCCGTTGGTTCAAAGCTAAAACTGAACACCCGGTTGCCCGGCGTGTTGCGGGTATGGCCATGGCGCGGCACAGGCCCGCAAGCATTGGACCCGGCACCCAGTTGATATTGATCCAAGTGTATACAGGTGGTGCCCCCTGCCGTCAATTCCTCCCGGTGCCGCGCCTTGGCACACCGCTGGGAAGTATACGGATCCGCTGCAAAGGTCATAGCGCGTCAATAGCGTCAAATCGCAGTCCAAAACCCTGCCGATCTGTCACCTGCGCCCAGCGGGTATCCGTTCTGGCGCTGCTCTCCTGGGGTTTAATATAGTCCTCATGCATCGTCGCCACCGCTGTCTCAAAAATACCGGTGTGGCAATGCAGATTATAATCCGACAAATTGGGATTCGGTCCCATGCCGTAATATCGCACCTGATCAAAGGCAGACGGCATTTCCAGCACCACGCCGTAGCGCGGCAGGTGCCGCAGCCGCCGATTGGGCCGCAGACACAGCACATCCAGGCGCACCTTGCCGGTGCGGTACACGGTATAAGTAAGCCGAAAACTGCCCAACCGGGGCACACGCGGTCCGGCCAGCACATAGTCTGCCGTGATCTCCACCCCATTGTCCGTGACCATATACATTTTGGCAACGGTGCCGGGCTTCTTGATGTAAAAGCAGGCACGGTCCAGACCCAGCCGCTCCCAGTTGCGGCGCAGATACATATCATTATCCAGCGGCGCCCGATACAGAGCCACTGCCGGTCCGATCTCGCCCTCCGGATCCGGGTGGAGCAGCGGCACGCCGTCCACCACATAATCCTCGATTTGGCCGGTGGTGCCGTTAAACACCAGGTGCCCCCGGTCAAAGTACACCCACAGCTTGTTTTCGCTGACCTGCGCCCTAGGCGCAGGCACGCCGGGTACAGTGCAAAGGGGCGTAGGGGCGGTCAAAGTAAACTGTTCAAAGCCCAGTTCCTCCTCTCCGCGCAAATAGCGCACCAACAGCACATTGTGACAACTGCTGCGCTGCGTCAGCTCAAAATCAAAAGTCAGCTCTCGTATTTCCAGCGGGTTCAAGGTCAGATCTGCCTGTCCGCTGACCACCGGAATACCGTCACTGAGCAGTTCCCACCGAACTTGGATTTGCAGCGTGGCAAAACGCAGCATGCTCTGGAACAAATAGCGGTTTTCGTCCACCGCCGTTGCCCGCACCGGGCGGTATGCATTTTTCATTTGATAAGCCCCGGCATGGGGGGTTCGATCCGGGAAGAACAAACCGTCGGTGCAAAAATTACTGTCGTGTTTGTTTCACCGTGATCACCGCCGTAGGTGTAATGCACCGGGCCGTCCGCATGGTAAGCCGCATGGTCGCAGAACTCCCAAATACAGCCGCCCAGCATATTGTCGCCTCGGTAAAAATCCTGCACATACGGTTCCAGATCCCCCGGCGCCCATACCCCATGGCATGGGCGTACTCGCACAGGAAGTACGGCGCTTTATAATACTTTGGCAGCGCCCCCTTGCCCTCAGCAACCATATGCACCCGATTATGCCAGGGGTACATCTCGCTGACCACATCATAGCACCAGCGGGGGGTGCGCACCACAGCTTCATAATGCACAGGAACAGTTGTGCGCTTTTTAATTCTTGATAACAATAATCCTGGTTTTTATATCCATGAGATTCGTTGCCTAACGACCACATCGTAATACAGGGATGATTCCGATCCCGGCAGAACATGCGCTCCACCCGATCCCAAAAATGCCCCCTCCACTTGGGATTATGGCTCAGCGCGCCGGGACGATGCATCTCCACTTGACAACCGTGGGTCTCAATATCCGCCTCGTCTACCACATACAAGCCATAGCGATCACACAGATCTAAGAAGGCAGGATCCGGCGGGTAGTGTGAAGTACGCACGCAGTTCACATTAAACTGCTTCATCAACTGCACATCCCGCTCCATATCCGAAAGGGTCATTGCGTAGCCCCGCACCGGGTGGGAGTCATGGTGATTGACCCCCAGCAGCTTAATGGGCTGATCGTTGAGATAAAACACATTTCCCCGAATCTCAATATGCCGAAAACCTACCGGGCGGCACACAGCCTCCCTGGTGCCTTCCCGTACCGGTCAGCTCCAGCAAAAGGTCATAGAGCACCGGCGTCTCTGCGCTCCAGGGCTCCACTTCCAGCGCACCAAAGTCCAAATGCGCCGTGCCGGCAGCATTCTCCACCCCGTTGGGCAGCCACTTCCCTGCCCTCTTGCAGTAAAGTGGCCTTTACCTGACCGCTGCCGCTGCCCAGGGATAAATCCAGAGACAGGGTGTATTTGCCGTCGGCATAATCGGTATGTACAACATAATCTTCCAGGCAGAACGCCCCATGGCTGCGCAACAGTACATCCCGGAAGATACCGTTCTCCCGGAACATATCCTGGCATTCCATATAGGTGCCGTTGCACCATTTATGATTAACCACCGCCACCCGGTTCACCCCGGCGTGCAGGTAAGAGGTCAGGTCAAAAGCCGCCGTGTTGTGACTGCCTTCGCTGTAACCTACATACCGATCGTTACAAAAACAGATCCAAGACCCGGCAACGCCCAAAAAGGTGATGGAATGGTGCAGTGCGGTATTTTCAATTTCAAATTCCTTTACATACACGCCCACCGGGCAATCAGCCGGAATTTGGGGTGGTTTGGGTGCAAAGGGATAGCGCGCGTTTACATAGTACGGCTCCTCATAGCCGGTGTGCTGCCAAGTGGAGGGCACAGACACGGTGTCCATCTCCGCCACTATTGCGTCCAAATCTGCCGGCAGATCGCTTTCTTTTGCATAGTAGCAAAAGCGCCAGTCCCCGGACAGACAGATCACCCGGTCCGAAGAATAGCGCGCAGTCACCGGGTCGCTCTCCAGCGCATCCTGTGCCGTAGAAAAGGGCACGAAGTACGCCGCCGGAGGCAGCAAATTGTCTTTGTAAACCGAAAAGTCATTGTAGTTTGGGGTGCGTAGAGAATCGCTCATAAGTTCACCTGAAAAAAGGGCGAACAAACATAAGAATGATTGCTCGCCCGAATTGTTATGTTTGTGCGCTCTTTACGCCATAAAGGAGCGGATCACCGCTTCGCAATCCTTGGCGTCCATAATCTTGGGCACGGGATACAGCGGGTTGCCTTCCTTCAGCGCACGCTGAACCAGAAGCGGAATATCCTCCTCTTTGATCATGTCAAAGGTACTGGGAATATTCATATTCTCGTTCATCTGGCGAATGGCAGCGATAAAGGCCTTGCCCTTATCCGCCGTAGACATACCGGGTGCAGACACACCGGCAATATCCGCCAACTTGGCCAGTTGGGGATAAATGCAGTCGCCATAGTAATCCAGCACATAAGGCAGGATCACTGCGTTGGCCAAGCCATGGGGTGTACCGTACAGGCCGCCCAGGTTATGGGCAATGGCATGCACATAGCCCACATAAGCGTGGGTAAAGGCACGGCCGGCCAAATAGGAGCCCTTAAGCATATTGCCCCTGGCTTCCAAATCCTTTCCGTCTGCGTAAGCCTTCTCCAAATTGGCGAAGATCAGCTTCACAGCCTCCTCAGCTTCTGCAATGGTCTCCTTGGTGTTGCTCTTGCCGATGTAAGCCTCAACTGCATGGGTGAGTGCGTCCATACCGGTGGTCGAAGTGATGTGCGGCGGCAACCTACGGTCAATTCCGGGTCAAGCACCGCATACTTGGGACGAAGACAGGTATCGTTGACGGCATTCTTCTCATGGGTTTCAGGATCCGTGACAACAGCAGCAACCGTGGTCTCAGAACCGGTACCGGCAGTGGTAGGTACGGCAAACAGCGGCGGTAATTTCTTGTGCACTTTCAGCTGGCCGCGCATGGCGCGCACAGACTGATTGGGCTTTACCGCACGAGCAGCGGCAACCTTGGCGCAGTCCATCGCAGAACCGCCGCCAAAAGCAATGACGCCCTCGCAGCCGTTTTTGACATACATGTCCTTACACTCCTCAATGCAGGGGATCGTAGGATTCGGGCGCACGCCGTCATATACCACATAGGCAATGCCGACCTCGTCCAATTTCGCAAACAGCGGATCCAACAGATGCAGTGCGATCAAACCCTTGTCGGTTACCACCAGCACCTTTTTTCGTCCTTGCTCTTAATCAGCTCAGGCAGGCGCAGTACGGAACCGGCACCCTCCAACAGGCTGGGGTGCGGACCAGTCCATAAAACACATGGCTACCTTAAAAAACGCGCTGATAAATTCTGTACCAGCACTTTTTTAAGTGTCCAAAGCATAAACTTTACCTCCTTTACAAAAAAATTTCAATTCCATTGTACCGAATTCGCCGCCGTATTGCAAGCCATTTTGCAAAAATTCCCTTTCATTTTCAATTTTAATATGCTAAGATATGCATAATGAAGCACACGGAAAGGGGCAACACCCACATGGCAAAGAAACAACTTATCTTCTGCGGCAGCAGCGAGACCTTCCTCGACAAAGCGCTCACCGCAGACAGCAATGCGGACAACGGCGGCAACGCCTTTCGTATTCCAAGTTTAATTACGCCGACGGCACCCTGATCGCCGCTATCGACCGCGCCTCCTGCGGGGCGGACTGGGGTTACATTGAGCTGGCGGTACGCCGCAGTGAAGACGGCGGCGAAACCTGGTCGCCCATTGAGACCATTGCCGCTCCCCCGGCAAGGGAGACCAAGATCAGCGCCGACTGCTATGCCTCCGCTTTTTACATTGATCCCTGTATGGCGGTGGCACCAAACGGCGATGTGATCCTGCTGGCGGATTTTTGGCCGGAGTGCAAGGGGCTGCACAATCAGCATCTGCTGGATAAGCACAAGGTGCCCTACGCCCAACTCAACGGTAGAATGCGGCCGCTGATCTATGACCGGGACGGCAATTTCTACTACATAGAAGAAAGCGGCGCGGTGCTGGACAGTCAAAAGCAACCCACCCCCTATCGCCTGGGCAGCGGCTTTGGCGATCTTTATAAAGGCGACGAATATGTGGGCAACATTTACTTAAACGGCGCAGTTGGCAAGAACGAAGCCGGAGCGGTCACCACCTTTGGCGCGCCGCTAAAGGCACCTAAGCGTTGCTATGTATTTATGCTGCGCAGCAGCGACCGTGGTAAAACCTGGAGCGACCCGGTGGATATTACCAATATGGTGCTTCATGAAACGGACGGCACCTTTCTGGGCGTAGCACCCGGTGCGGGCATTACCACCACAGACGGGCGGATCATTATGCCCTTGTATGTGGACCGCAAAAGCACCGTCTCCATTTACAGTGTAGACAACGGTGACACCTGGCACCGCATGACCTCCCAGCCTTATGCGGAGAATACAGACGAATGGCAAATGGTGGAAGCGCCGGACGGCAGTATTGTGGGCTTCGGACGGCAAAAGCGCTTTGGAAAGACACCTATGTCCATTTCTGCCAACAAGGGAAAAAGCTGGAGCAAATGCGGCAAAACCGGGCTGTACGCCCCCAAGTGCCAAAAAAGCGTGATCGCTGTGGGAGACACCGTCTTTTGCAGCCATCCCTCCGGGCACAGCCGTGAAAACGGTATGCTCTCCGTAGGCAAACTTCGGCGCAAAAAAGGCGGCTACACCCATGTGGACTGGGTGCGCCATGTGCCCATCAACCAGGGCTTTTTTGCCTACTCCTGCCTGGCGCAAATAGACGCGCACACCCTAGGCGTACTCTACGAGGACCGCACCCTCCAGCATATTCAGTTTCAAACCTTTGAACTGGCGGAACTGATAGGTTAACTGCATAAGCATAAAACAAGCTGTACGGCGCTTTGCCGTACAGCTTTATTTTTTTATTCTTCAATTCTAATCACAAAGCCTCTGTTTTACGCAGACTTAAAGGTTAGTTTCAATTTATCGGCGATCATGGCGATAAACTCGCTGTTGGTGGGCTTGCCCCGCTGGGATTGAATGGTATAGCCGAAATAAGAAGACAGTACATCCACATCGCCCGATCCCAAGCCACCTCAATGGCGTGGCGGATTGCCCGCTCCACCCGAGAGGCGGTAGTGCCGTGCATCTTGGCTACCGTAGGATACAGCAGCTTTGTCACGCTGCTCATCATCTCCGGGTCCTCCACTGACAGCTTGATGGCCGAGCGCAGGTACTGATAGCCCTTAATGTGGGCAGGTACGCCGATCTGGCGCATAATGTCCGAAATAATCAAATCCAAATCCGCACCCTGCACATCGGCGGAACGCGGGTTCTTGCTCTTCGCCTTCCACTGGGACAGACGACTGATTCGATGCGCCACCGACTGGGGCCGTACCGGCTTGATGAGCATGTAGTCCGCACCTGCTCGAATCATCTGCTCCTCAAACTCCGGCGTGTCCATAGAGGACAACAGCAACACCAGCGGTTTCTCTGCCATGGGCTCCATGTGTTCCAGCACTTCCATGGCGTCTGCGCCGCTCATAAACACATCCATCACCACCACATCAAAGTGTTGCGTGTCCAGCAGCGAGATCACCCGGTTGCCGTCCTTTTGGGTCAGCACGCAGTCAAACCCGCCGGATTTCAATTCTTTTTGGCAGGCCTTGCCAAAAGCCACCGAATCGTCTGCAATCAATACTCTTATCATTTCTTTCATAGTGAAACCTCCTTCTTGTTTCTGTCATATCTTACCATTTCGGAGGCGTTTTGCAATACTTTTTCACTACTTTTTGTGATATTTTTTCACCTTGTGCCTTTCGCGACAGCATCCGACGCAGCTAACATACTTTCTGCAAAAATTGCATACCCACGCCGGGGGCTATCCACGATCACATGGGTCAGAGCACCCACCAGCCGCCCGTTTGCAGAATTGGAGAACCGCTCATGCCCTGCACAATGCCGCCTGTCTTGGCCAGCAGCACCGGGTCCGTTATCCGCACAATCATATTCTTTTCGCCGCTGCCGCCCCGGTAGCTGATATGAATGATCTTTGCCTTATATAATCGGGGTGTGTTGTCGCCGTCCACAGTGGTAAGCACCTGGCAGTCTCCGTTCTCTACCTGCTGCGCAGTCGCTACCGGATAGGTTCGCATGCCTTTCAAAGAGCAGTTGTATCGACCGAACACACCGGCGTTGTCATTTTCTGTCAGCACGCCCAATGGCTGCTGCAAAAAATCGCAGCAAATAGAACCGGTGCTGCCCGCCTTGCTTTTATAAATCTTGGTGACCTTAGCTGCAACCGCCTCGCCCCGTAAAATAGGCATAATCTCACCGGTGTCCACATCGGTAATGGGATGACCCAGCGCCGCCATTACACCGGTTTGCGGGTCATAGTAAGTCACCGTACCGATTCCGGCAGTGGAGTCACGCACCCATACCCCTGCCTTCCAGCAACCGTCCGATTTGGAATACACCGGCGTCAACGAAACGTCTTATATTTTCCGTCCCGCTTCACCTGCACGGATACGGCACCGCCGGAGCGAGAAAACAGAGCGGCCACATCTTCCGAAGCGCTAACCTTTTTGCCGTCTATCGCTACAATCAAGTCACCGCTTTGTATACCGGCCTTGGCGGCAGGGTTCATCGCCTTTCCGTCCACCTGCACATCCCGGGTACCCACCACCAGCACCCCGTCTGTATAGATCTTAATTCCGAGGCACTGCCGCTGACCGCCACCTGCCGCGGCGCCGTTTTTGCAGTGCCACAGTTTTTACCGGCACCGCGTTCAACAGGCGCACCTCTTTTTGCGTCCCGGAGACGGCCGTCTCCTGCCGGGCGTCCACCACTCCGGCGCGCCCGCCGCTGACGGTAAACAAGCCGCCAAAGTAAGCTGCATCTCCGCCGCCGGTACGCACCGTGTCCGGCAAAGCCCAACAGCCAAAGCCAACCAAGCCGTAGATCACCGCAAGCACCACGGCTAATACGGCCGTAGCTGCACGCACACACTTTTTCATTTTATCACCCCGTTTTAGTATGCGATAAAAAGTGCCGAAAACTGCCCGTGCAAAATAATGGCAGCAAATAAAAAACACCGTCGGGCTAGCACGCACCGACGGTGTTTTTACAATTTGTAGAATAAAGTTAAATAGACACTTCCAAAGCGGTCTGATACAGCTCGGGGTCAATATGTTTTTCCATATTCAGAGCCTCAAAAATATCGTAATCTACAATTTTGTCCTGATGAATGGCCACCACACGATTGCCGATGCCCTTCATCAACAGGTTCTTTACTGCATAGTTGCCCATTTGGGTTGCCAACACACGGTCGCGAGCAGTAGGCGAACCGCCGCGCTGCACATGGCCCAGCACACAGGCACGAGACTCCACGCCGGTCTTAGCCTGGATCTCCTTGGCCAACTCGTTCACATTGATCCCAACGCCCTCTGCCACAATGATCAAAAAGTGCTTTTGTCCGTGCGCAGGGTGCGCTTCATCCGCTCAATTACATCCTTTGAATATCAAACTCAATCTCCGGAATCAGAATTGCGGTAGCGCCTACGGCAATGCCGGCGTTCAGCGCCAGATAACCGGCACGACGCCCCATCACCTCAACCACCATGCAGCGGTCGTGGCTCTCAGCCGTATCACGAATGCGATCCACCATCTCCATAATGGTGTTCATACAGGTATCATACCCAATGGTATAGTCACAGCAAGCAATATCGTTATCGATCGTACCGGGCAAACCCACACAGGGAATACCTCTCTGGGACAGATCACGGGCCCCACGGAAAGAACCGTCGCCGCCGATGACCACTACACCCTCAATGCCGTTCTCACGGCAAACGCGAATGGCCTTGCGCATACCCTCTTCCGTAGCGAACTCCACGCTGCGGGCGGAATAGAGCTTGGTGCCGCCCCGATGAATAATATCCGAAACAGAACGCAGATCCATCTCCACAAAATCGCCGTTGATCAAACCGTTATAGCCACGAACCACGCCTAACACGCGAATCCCGTTTTCACAGGCGGTACGCACCACAGCACGCACAGCGGCATTCATGCCGGGAGAGTCGCCACCACTGGTCAAAACTGCTATTGTCTTCATGCCTTTCAGCCTCCACATCAAATTACATTCAAACCACATTGTACTAATTTGGCAGAAAAAAGTCAAGATGCCCTTTCCAATTCTAGGCAAAAAGCGGTAAAACTTTGTCATAATAGCAAAATTTTTGTCTGCTATTACTGTGCAATATAGACAACATTATCATGCCCTAAAATGCGTTTCAATTCTGCCAGCATGGTAGGATTGACCGACACAAAGTCCTGCTGCGGGGCGCGCACATAGCGTCCGGTGTCCTTATAGTAGTACCACAGCGGCTCCGGTCCGTCAAAAATGGAAGTCACCACCTGCGCTTTGTGCAGCCTGGGGTCTGTTTGGCTGTCTAACCGCAAAAACAGTCCCCGGTGCTTGTGGCGCTTCTCCTCTGCCGGGAGTACCGCCGCGTGTGCCGTCAACGGCAGTGTTTGCGCCGTAGGTGGCCCGTCAATGGTGTTGGCCAAAATCTTGGCGTCCTTTTCCTCCTCCAGAGACAGAGTGCCGGTTACGGTGATCACCTTGCCCTCGGCAATGAAACGGGCATACCGGGTGAGCACCTTGGGGAACACCAGCACCTCCATACTGCCCAGCGAGTCGCTGAGCTGTACGAAAGCCATGCTCTCCCCGGCGCGGGTCTTCTATAGTAATGCCAGTCACACTGCCGCATAAGGTCACCGTTTGGCCGTCCTTGTAGGGGCCATCCGTTGCCAGCAGCTGTGCTGTGCGAGGATAGCCCAAATGGTCCAGAACCCGATCGTATTTATCCATGGGGTGGCCGGACAGGAACAGACCGGTCATTTCCTTTCCATCTTCAGGCACTCATTCTTTGGGAACTCCTCTACCTGGGGCAAATCGAATTCAAAGCCAAAATCCTGCCCGCCGGACAACTCAAAGAAACCCACCTGTCCGTAACGCAAACTGTTTTTATATTCGTCCAAATTGCTGACAATGGCCGGCAGCGCCTGAAGCATCTGGCGACGGTTCGCCCCCAAGTGATCCAGCGCACCGCAGCGGATCAAACTCTCTACCGCGCGGCGGTTAAAATGCTTGTCGCATAGCCTAACGGCAAAAATCAAAAATGCTCTCGAGGCGCCGTTTTCCCGCTCGGCGATAATATCGTTGATAAACTCGCTGCCCAAATTTTTAATGCCCAAAAGACCATAGTGAATCACTGTGCCCTCTGCGGTAAAGCCCTTCATAGAGGTGTTCACATCCGGCGGTGCCAGCTGCAAGCCCATACGCTTACACTCGGCAATATAGGACGCCACCTTGTTACTACGATCCAGCACAGAGGTAAGCAGCGCTGCCATAAACTGCGCCGGGGCGTGCACCTTCAGATACGCAGTGCGATAAGCCACCAAGCATAGCAGGCCGCGTGGGACTTATTAAAGGCATAGCTGGCAAATCCCGCCATATCATCAAAGATGGCGTTAGCTGCCGCCTCCTCCACACCGTTCGCCACAGCGCCGGTGACAAAGTGGGTGCGCTCCCGCTCCATCACATCGTGCTTTTTTTTGCTCATGGCACGGCGCACCACATCCGCCTGGCCGTAGCTATACCCTGCCAGTGCCCGAAAGATCTGCATTACCTGCTCTTGGTAGACGATAAAGCCGTAGGTATTCTCCAAGATCGGCTTTAACAGCGGGGTTTTGTACCGCACCTTGGAGGGATCGTTGGCGCAGGCCACATAGCCGTCAATCTGGTCCGCGGGACCGGGTCGGTACAGCGAAGTGGCAGCGATCAGGTGTTCCAAGCAAGTGGGGCGCAGCTTTTGCAACATTTCTTTCATGCCGGCGGACTCAAACTGAAAAATGCCCTCCGTCTTGCCGGCGGCAAACAGTTTATACACCGCCGGATCGTTAATATTAATCGTATTGATGTCTATATTTGCCGCCCGGGCTGCGTCGTGAATCACCGTTAAGGTGCGCAGACCCAGGAAGTCCATTTTCAGCAGGCCCAGTTCTTCCAAGGTGGTCATAATATACTGGGTTACCACCACATCATCATTGGTGGCCAAAGGCACATAACTGGCCACCGGGTCCCGAGTGATCACCACACCGGCGGCGTGAGTAGAGGCATTGCGGGGCATACCCTCGATTTGGCGGGCAGTGTCCATCAGCTCCTGCACCTTGGGATCCTCTGCCATCAGCTTGCGTAAAGGCGCTGATTTTTTTAATAGCTTGATCCAGGCTGATATGCAGGTCCCGAGGCACCAGCTTTGCCACCGCATCCACAGCAGCGTAAGGCATACCCATCACCCGACCCACATCGCGAATGGCCGCACGGGCCGCCAGGGTGCCGAAGGTGACGATCTGTGCCACATGGTCCGCGCCGTATTTGCGGGTCACATAGTCGATCACCTCTTGCCGCCGTTCATAGCAAAAGTCAATATCAAAGTCCGGCATAGACACCCGCTCCGGGTTCAAAAACCGCTCAAACAGCAGATCGTACTTCATGGGGTCAATATCTGTAATGCCGATACAATAGGCGGCAATGGACCCGGCGCCGGAGCCACGCCCCGGTCCCACCGGTATGCCCTGATCCTTGGCGTACTGCACAAAATCTACCACGATCAGGTAATAGTCCGTGTAACCCATCTTCTGTATGGTGTTCAGCTCATACTCCAGCCGCTCTGCATAGGCCTTGGGCGGGTGTTGGCCATAGCGACGCACCATACCCTCCCGGCACAGCTTTTGGAAGTAAGCGTAGTGATCCATACCGCCGGGGGTCTCATAATACGGTAGCTTGGTGTTACCAAATTCAAAATCAAAGTTGCAGCGCCGTGCGATCTTCTCCGTATTCTCCAGCGCCTGGGGCACGGCAGCAAAGGTCTCTGCCATCTCCTCCTCACTTTTAAGGTAGAACTGATCCGAGTGGAACTCCAGCCCGGTGTCCTCCCCCAGCACATGGTTGGTGGCAATGCAGATCAGCACCTGCTGAATTTTGGCATCCTCCCGGCGCACATAGTGCACATCGTTGGTGGCTACCAAGGGAATACCGGTTTCCCGGCTCAGGCGCAGCAGTCCGGCGTTACCGTCTGCTGTTCCGGAATACCGTGGTCTTGCAATTCCAAATAGTAATGTTCCGAACCAAACAGGTCGCTGTACCACAGGGCGGTCTCCTTCGCCTTGTCATAATCCCGCTCCAACAGTGCCTGGGGAATTTCCCCGGCAAGGCAGGCAGACAAGCAAATCAGGCCTTGATGGTGCTTTTGCAACAGATCTCGGTCAATGCGCGGCTTAAAATAAAAGCCCTCCGTATAGCCCTTAGACACCATGGCGATCAGGTTTTTATAGCCCACTTCGTTCTCGCACAGCAGAACCAGGTGATTATAAGCCTTATCCTGTACCCGTTCCCGATCGTACCGGGTGCGGGGCGCCACATACACTTCGCAGCCGATAATGGGGCGTACCCCCTGCCGCTTGCACGCCTTATAAAAATCAACAGCCCCGTACATATTACCGTGATCCGTAATCGCAAGGGACTGCATTCCAAGCGCCTTTGCACGGCTCACCAAATCGTCCAGACGGCAAGCGCCGTCCAGCAGACTAAACTCCGTATGCACATGCAAATGCGTAAACATCATTCAATTTCCTTTTTTCTTTGCGTAGTAAATTACACGTTCTCGTCCAAAGCCGCAGCAATATCCACAATGCGCCGCAGTCGGTGATTGACCCCGCTGCGGGACAAAGCGCTCATCTCTGCCAATTCGCTTAATGAGCTGTCCGGGTTTTCCTCGCGCAGGCGCGCCATGGCGTGCAAATCCTCGCTGAGATACTCCAGCCCACGCAGTCGGCGAATTTTCTCTATGGCGTCCAACTGCACCCGTACCGCTTGGACCATACGTTCAATATTGGCAGTCTCACAGTTGGCCTTACGATTGGCGGAATTGCGAATGTCTTTGACAATCTTTACATTCATCATCTCAAACATTGCGCCGGAAGCGCCCATCAGGTACAGGCAGTCCTCAATGGCCTCACTGCCCTTAAAGTACAAGATATGATATCCCTTACGGTTCGTTAGGCCGGGCTTTAATTCCTTTTCCTCTAACATGGTCACAAAGCTGGCAGCCAAATTCTGATACGGCACGGTGAATTCCAAATGGTAGTCACTCTTCGGACTGGACACGGTGCCACAGGATAAAAATGCCCCGGCGATAAAACGCGTTTTGGCAATTCTCGCAGTCAAAGTTGGCGTAATTCACCCGCAGCTGCCGGCACCCTGGTGGGCAAAGGTCTTCAGTATCTTGGCACAGTCGCTGCCGTCCGTTACGCTGACGGTAAAACTGCGTCGCCCGGGAGACGGCACCACCGCCGCCTCTACCCGGCAAATTTCCGCCAGCAGTACACTATATTTCTCTGCAATGCGGGGGTTCTCCGTTTGCAACGCCACCTGGCGGGAGGAAAAACTTTTGCCGAAAAGGCACATTCCGTAAAGGATGCTTTTCGGCAGCAGGGTTCTGTATATTGGGCGTCAATCAGTTCGCCCTTCACGGTTTGAGAAAAGGACATTTGCGTCAACCTCGGTTAATATCCCGATGATGGACGGTCACATTGTCCCACCGTGATTCAAAATGATCTTTCAGCGCCTCGGCAATGGCCACGCTGCGATGATTGCCGCCGGTGCAACCAATAGCAAAGACGATCTGGCTCTTACCCTCTCGGATATACAGCGGGTTCAGGAAGTCCAAAAGGCCGATGAGCTTTTGCAGCAGCTCCTCAGACTCCTTAAAAGAGAACACATAGTCCTTCACTTCCTTATCCAGGCCGGTCTTGCTGCGCAGCGCCTCCACCCAGTAGGGATTTGGCAGGCAGCGCACATCAATGACAAAGTCCGCTTCACTGGGAATACCATGCTTAAATCCAAAGGACATCACATGAATGTTCATCATATCCTTGTCGCTGCCCAGAAGGATCTGGGCCAAGCGAGTACGCAGCTGATTGGGCGCTGCGTCCGATGTATCAATCACATGATCCGCCCGCAGCCGCAGGGGCGCCAAAATCTCTTTTTCATAAGCCAGTGCAGCGGCAATATCCCCGTTAAAGCGATCTGCATAGGGGTGCTTGCGGCGGGTAAGCTTGTAACGCTTCAAAGCCACCGGGGTCTTAATATCCAAATAAATTATCTTCACATCATAGCCGTAATTGGACTTGGCGTCGTTCATGCTCTTAATGAAGTCCTCAAACACTTCACTGGAGCGCACATCCACCACAATGGCTACTTTGCGATACTCCTCCCGATTGGCAATCAAGCCGATAAAGGTGGGTAGCAGCACCGGAGGCATATTATCAATGCAGTAGTAGCCCACATCTTCCAAAAAGCCCATTGCGCTGGATTTACCGGCACCACTGACGCCGGTTATAATGATCAGTTCCTTGTTTGCAAATTCCATTAACTTTTACTTACTCCGTTACTCGTATTTCCATTTCCAGTTCTACACCGGTCTCCGCCAGCACCTTTTCTCTGCACTGCCGGCAAAGGGCCAGCACATCGGCGCAGGTGGCGCCGCCGGTATTGATCACAAAGCCGGCGTGCTTCTCGCTGACCCGGGCACCACCACACTTGTACCTCGCAGACCGCATTGGTCAATGAGCGCACCGGCAAAGTGGCCGGGCGGGCGCTTAAAAAGTAGAGCCTGCGCTGGGGTATTCGATAGGCTGCTTTTCCCTTCTGCGGCCGATCAGATCGTCCATTTTGGCTTTGATCTCCGCCGGATCGCCGGGCTGCAAGCGCAGCTCCAACCCCGGTAATAATGCAGCCGTTGTCATAATACGCGCTGTGGCGATAGGACAGGTGCAGGTCCTCCCCTGCCAGCTGACCCGATTTGCCGTCTCGATCAATGTGGGTGCA
>ENA-OQBU01000109-OQBU01000109.1-human-gut-metagenome-genome-assembly--contig:-NODE-109-length-23295-cov-11.057579_pt1 | contig 23295 bp, 20 predicted proteins | sample MGYA00242492_ERZ504566 | MGnify/ENA primary metagenome ERZ504566 (study PRJEB26092, sample SAMD00036261) | human gut metagenome | host: Homo sapiens | study: EMG produced TPA metagenomics assembly of...
CCGACGGCATGCCAACCTATCAGCACATGTTCATCGGCATCATCACCATTGCCGTACAGCAAGAATACCCATCAACACATGCCAAGCATCTAAATAATCCTCAAAACTCAAGGAAACTAGAAAAAACACTCAACCTTGCCCAACACCCCTACAACCTTAAATAAGGTCATGTCTAGAAGCAAAGACTCAACTTCATTGGGAATCGTGTATAGCGACCCCTAGCATTATGGGCGCTGGATTTTCTTATCCGCCGACAACACGCTCCGCTTGATATCATCTGGACATATTCATCCGGAAAGAGGTTTTACAAAATATCGACAACTTCGAACACCCCCAAGCCATGCTTATCGATCTTGACTTACTCGATATTAATTACTCCATTCTTTCACGCCGCATCAAACTCATCGATTCCAATATCGGAACAGTAGGAATCGCATCTTCCTTACCGCAAGAAAAGTTTAGAAGCACGGAATACATCACAAATAATCTAATAGTTCACAAAAAAAAGATTCCATCGAAGAGATAATCAGAGCTGTCGGAAGCGTCTCAAATCATCCTAAGCTAATGCATTGGACATCAAAAGATCAAGCATCACCATTGTCCAAGAAAGAGCTTCAAATAATACGAATGACCGCTCGGGGATTCACCTACGCATCAATAGGACGTCAGCTCCACATCAGCGAACAAACCGTAAAAACTTACATACGCCGTTCATACATCAAACTTGGAGTGCATACCCGTTCAGAATGCGTTGCTCTCTGCTCATCCCAAGGATGGCTCATCTAGGAATGCCAGCCATCATGCAGTACATACTTTCGTGTGACAGAGCCTGTACGTTTAGACACAGACCAAGAGACTTCATTGGATTAACATTGAAGCACAGAGAAAATCTCCCTGTTCAACGAAGAGAAGGGACATCATGAAAAAAGTATCCATTCATGCTGTTCAGCGATTATTCTGGATTCTTGTCGCTGTAATCGCATGCAGTTTAACAACATTGCTCATCACGCCGAGGCAGGCACAAGCCCTGTCTGGCAATTGCTCCGCAGAAATGGTTTACGATGCCGTCGGAACGCGTGGCAAAGGTCGTTGCTCCTCACTCGGCTCCGACACTAAAGCTCAAGTAACACTTGACATTAGCATCGGCGTGGATCGTCACTCGGCCTGGTTCACGAAAACCAACACAGATTATTACACATCATATTGGGTGAATAATGGTCAAGGACTTAATGGTTTTCCACGTTCTGCGCGAGTAGATCTCGCTCCACGTTAATCCCATGAAAGAGTGTGGTATCGCATCACATTTGGCGCGACACCACACTCTTTTTCTTTTCTCACCAAAGAAGCATTAAATGATGGCAATTACAGGGATGCATTAGAAAGGGGATTTAATGCTGGAACTTTGACCACGTGGGGTTTTCGTATGGAAAACGTCTGATTTTAGACAATGCGAGCGCATTATTCGAAGAAGGTTCGACAACGGCAATAATGGGACCTTCCGGCTCAGGAAAGACCACTTTGCTGCGTTTGATGGATGGTTCTTTACAACCGGACACTGGCTCCGTCACCATTGATGGCGCAAATGTCAATTCCATTGATCGAAAAAATCTTCTCGGATCTTTATGCATGCGCATATTTCAGGATTACAGGCTCATTCCATATCTTAACGTGCGAGAAAACATCATGCTGGCGTTTGAAGCGGCGCATAAGAACCTCGGACAAACCAAGATTAAGGAAACTTCCCGCGCTGAAAACAACACAATCGATAACTTGCTTGAAGAAGTGCATTTAGCAGGCTATGCAAACCATTTGGCTGGCCAATTGTCAGGAGGAGAGCAGCAACGTGTGGCCATCGCACGCGCGATCGCCATGAAACCACGTGTGATTCTCGCGGATGAACCCACCGGCGCGCTTGATGAGGAAAATACGCAGGCAATCGCAACATTGCTTTCAGATATTGCCCACAAAGAGCGATCCATTGTCATAATCGCAACGCATGACACTACGGTCGCGCAGCACAGTGACCGCATTGTTCGCATTCAGGATCACAAGTTGGTGGAGCAATGAATGGCATGCCTTACCACAGCACTGGAATCACGAGGCACGTTACCTCTGGATATTTGAGATTCCATCCGATGCTCACCATCTCACTCTTTGTGGTGGCATTATTGTCGGCGATGCTACCCGTGGTGGCCTTGAACAGCTTGGATCTATACGTACAGGCCGCCAAAGAAGGCGCAGCAGGTCAATCCGGAGGGTACACATATCAAATTTCAGGAGGCAGCAACGATGTAGCCGAAGAACTCAGACAACAAGTCCAAAACGGTAAGGCCATCGGCGTCAAATCCACACAAGGATCAGTAGGCCTCACCTCCGCCAGCGGCTCTTCACGAAACACCATCGCAGACATAACTTTCCTAACAGGCCCCTCACGATATGGCACGCTCATCGAAGGGCATCAGCCGTCGCAAAAAACGAAATCTCCCTGTCTCGGGCCGCAGCTGAACAAATTGACGCCCAGCTGGGAGATATAGTCACCGTGCAATGTGACGATTCCGCATTATCAAGCGACTATAAGCTCATTGGCATCACCGTCGATGCTGCGAACACCAACACCGTGTACGCAACAGCAGTGTCTTCCAAAGACAATCTCCAAAACATACAAATGTGGCTCACCGACGATGACGCTACTGTAAATCAGGGAGAAGTCGCAAAAGAGAGCGCAACCAACAATGTCAATATCGGATACATCAAATCGACAATACGAAATGCCGAAGAAACGGTTCGTACTCGCGATCTGCCAGGATGCCAATGGTACGGAATAGTTCTGTTCCTTTGCTTGCTGTGCGTACATATCGCAGTAATGACAGCATTCTTCCGAGCAGGTCAGTGTTCCGGAGATGCTGTGGTAGAAGCTCTGGTAGCTTGCGGATTCCCCCTCACCACCAGCAGATGGACAGTGTTTCGAGGATTGCTTATTTGCACAATACCCGGAGCCGCAATCGGCATCGCAGCCGGATATGCGGTATTCGGTCTTAGCTACAGGACCATAGGCAGCATATTCGCCAATATTGGGAATGGCAACCATCAGCAACTTCCCTGCTGTCCATCTTTTTGTAGCAGCGATTTTGCTGTGCTCGCTATGCTTGACATGGTTGGTTTTGTTTTTCCGCATGTCCTTTAAGCATGACATCACAACCAGAAACGCATTATGGTACATCATTCCTTCCTCGGCCGTTCTGCTGTTTTCTTGTGTGGCGATAGAACGTTATCATGCAGCCGCATGGCCGTTTGGCGGATCAGTGGGATCGGTCATGGGGGCTTGCGCTCTGGGTCCTATGCTCCTTTCACTACCTTGGCTTTTCCGCACGCCAGCACAATGCAGTGCGGTAGAACGTACACGAAGTTTGTCTGCCCCAATATGCGCATTGGCACTCCTGCTCTTGGGAGTCAGCTCATTGTTCAGCGGGCAAATGATGATAGCGACAGGCAATTCGGATAATGGGCTGTTCATCGCCGATTATTTGACTCAGGATGACTTGAACTATCTTGCCGGCAAATATCCCGAGACTCTAGATAAAGCCGTTGTACTCACGGCACCGGATGAATCCCGGCATCTGGTCCGCGCCGCGACTTCCCATGCTTACGATTGCGTCACTCAACATGGTTCCGACGATGCGGATTGCTACTCAGATTCCGATAATGAAACCACTGTCATGCTTGTTGATAGCAACTCATCTTTAGCCGGTAAAACCAACGATGTTCATATTGCCGAAGGCGGTAACGCTGGTATCATTCTCATTGATCCAACAACCCAAAAAATAACTCAGGCAGCACAAGTTCCCACCGAGGGCACCGACTCGCTGCTCAATGATTACACCATGCCTGGCGTGGTTCTTGGAATCGACTCACCGCAGGCAAAGACGCTTGGACTTGCACCGAGCAACCGGCATACTCTCGTTATTACTGATTTCCCGTCAATCGCTTCCGGCGTTCGCGATTCAATTCGATCTGACATCATTAACCGTTGCGGGTATGCATTCATTACCGAACACGACACCACCTCTTACCGCTCCTACATGGCACGCGCCATTGCCATGCCGGCTTTGGCCACAATTATCAGCGGCCTGACATTCGCCGCATTGGCTATATCAACCCGTCAATCGCAGTCAGCGTTACGCTGGACGCTTCAAGAATTCGGTGCATCACGATTCCAGCTCATGCGTTTGTTCAGACCTTTGGGAATAACCATGTCGTTGGGATCAACCATAGCCGTATTCTTGGGGTGGCTGGGCTCGCATCCTTGGATTGTTGCGCCCGCGAACGAATTCGGCACCACAGGCTGGTGGTGGCTCATACCGTTACCCGTCATTTTTATTGAAACGGCATTGTTCTGTTGGTGGTTTTCGCTGCCTGAGCGCCGCAATCAGTGACCCTCGGATTCGCCTTCACACATAACCGGACCATAATTGGACTTGGGCGAATCACGCAATGAAAAATCCCGAGGAGCGGCGCTCAACTCGGGATTCAAAAAAAGTTTAAGTGCGGCGACGTGCTACTCTCCCACACCCTCTCGAGTGCAGTACCATCGCCGTGCTAGGCCTTAGCTTCCGGGTTCGGAATGGGACCGGGCGTCTCACCTAGGCTATGATCACCGCAAGAGAAAACGATACGCGAACATGCGGCAATCGGCAAACTTCGGCGTGTCGCGCACTGCAATCGCATTCCCCAATCGCCAATGATCGCCAGTAATCGCGCGAATGCCGGCAATCGCAATGCATATGCGCTACAGTCGAAGCAATGCCGCAACAATTGCGGCGTGCTTACGAAAGAAGGCCAGCAATGACGATCGCCTCCTGCGGTTCCGTTTCCGCAACCACTTTGGGTCTGCCGAATTCCACTGCGATTCCCGCCGAGAAGGCGAGGCTGCCGAAAGGCCTGTTCGTGGCGAAGATTCCGGTTTCCGCCAAAACAAAGCAGCGATTGGCGAACGACATCGAATCAATCACCATGCTGTCGCTGCTGCAGGCGCGCAACACGAAGCTTGCCGCCGGTACGCGCGTGCCGGAAATACTGGTGATCGGCCTGCGTTTGCACGAACCAAACGCCGCCGTTCCGACGGATATCGTCGAATTGATTGCGATGCAACGCAAGTCGGGCATGCTGTTCGTTTGCGTACGCGACGCCGATTTCGAAGGTACGACGCGTCAGGAGTGCGCGTTCGCCGTCCGTCGAGCGCTGCCGGCACGTGCCGGGCACACGACCACATCCAAGGTGTTCGCTTCCGATTGGCAGCCGGCCGGCGAGGCCACGCTGAACGCCACGGATCCGGCGGTCGATTCCATGGACGCCTTGTGGGAGTCGCTATGCTCGCAGGTGATTCTGGACGACCCCTCCCCCATCGACGTGAACACGCGTCTTGCCCGACGCATGCAGATTGCACAGCTCACCGCGCAGGTCGACAAGCTCACCCGCGACCATCAGCGTGCCAAGAATCCCGAACAGCGCAATGAAATCTACGCGAAACTGCACAAGATGAAGCGCCAGTTGGAGGAACTGCAAGGGCAATAATACCGCCATAATACAAAGCTCGGCTGTAATCGTTGTGATTGCATGCGATTACAGCAACCGCAACGCCTACAGCCGAGCCGTAAGCGAGGTTTGGCAACGTGACCAAAGCGCGCTCTCGACAACGCGCCACAGCCGCGAAGCCGCTAGAAACCAAGTCTGGTGCGGCCGAACTGGTCAAGCCAGCGCAGAATCGCGCCTTCACGCAGCGCCCACGGGCAGATTTCGATTTCCTTGACGTCAAGCGCCTTCATGATCTCATCAATCACCAGGCCGCCGCCGACGATCTGATACGTGCGTTCCGGCGTGACGCCCGGCAATGCGGTGCGCTGGTCCGGGGCGATGGCCGCAAGACGCGGTAGCCAATCCTCGAGCTGGTCGATCGTCATGATCGACGTGTCCACACGGCCCGGTTGGCGCATCACCGCACCGGCGAGACGGGCCAGGGAGCGAATCGTCTTCGACGTGCCCACGGCATGCATCGGATGCTTCGACTTGGGGAACGCCTTGACCATTGGCTCGAGGATCTTGCGGATGTTCTTGCGGGCAGCTTCCAGATCGTCATCATCCGCGACGCCGCTTTCCGGCAGGACTCGCGCGTCACGCGGCCTGCGCCGGCAGGAACGGACAGTGCGACTGTCGGATCCTCGTCGGAGCCCATGGCCACTTCGAGCGAGCCGCCGCCGATGTCGATGACGAGCAAACGGCCGGCATCCCAGCCATACCAACGGCGGGCGGCCAGGAAGGTGAGTCGGGCCTCATCCACGCCGGACAGCACGGTGACCGGCTGGCCGATGGCCTCTTCGATCTTGCGTAGGATCTTGCCTCCGTTCGGCGCTTCGCGTAGTGCGGAAGTGGCCAGGACCAGCAGCTGGGTGATTTCATATTCTTCGGCGAGTTTCATCGCCTTTTCAACCGCGCTGAGCAAGGCTTCGATGCCTGCTTTTTTGATGCTGCCGTCATCTTTGAGATACTGCATCAGGCGAATGGTGCTTTTGGTGCTGGCCTCGGGCTCGGGGCGCGCGCCCGGAGCCGCGTCGACGATGAGCATGTGGACGGTGTTCGAACCGATGTCAAGCACGCCAAGTCGGGTGGCGTGCGAATGCAATGTAACCATGGTTCACAGCTTAATAACTTAAGCGATTAACCTATTGCACGACATGCCTTGATAACCTTTGCAAATATGCCCACCCTCGGAAAGGAGGGTGGGCACCCAATAATCACAGTGCGGGAAACGATTGCATCGGCGTGAAAAATCGCGCTTCAGGCATATGTTTCAGCCGAATATCTCAACCACGCACCTCAGCCACGCACTTTGGCTACGAAATCACCGAGTCGCTTCAATCCTTCGCGCAGGGCTTCGCGGGAAGCCGCGTACGACAGGCGCACGTGCGTATCCGCGGTGGCCTCGCCGAAATCGCGGCCAGGCGTCAACGCGATATGCGCTTCCTTCAGCGCACGCTCGCAGAACGTCCACGCATCCAAACCGGTGCTGGAAATGTTGAAATACGCGTAGAACGCGCCGTTCGGTTCGACTTCCAGCGGCAGACCGATCTCGGCCAGACCGTCCACCACAATGCGGCGGCGCTCCAGCAGTTCCTGACGGCGTTCCTCGCACACGGCCAGCGTTTCCGGCGTGAAGCAGGCGAGCGCCGCATGCTGGGTCGGCGTGTGCGCGCACAGGAAGAAGTTGGTGGCGAGGTCGTCCATGGCTTCGAGCGCGTATTCGGGCACGACCATCCAGCCGAGCCTCCAGCCGGTCATGCCGAAGAACTTGGAGAAGCTGGAGCAGACGATGCGTCCGGATCGCAGGCCAGCACGGATTTCACGTCGGATCCGTCCGGTTCGCGGTCGGCCAGGTCGAGGTAGGTTTCGTCGACGATGCGCCATGCGCCACGCTCACGGGCTAGGTCGCACACGGCTTTCAGGGTGTCGAAGGCGATGGTGGTGCCGGTCGGGTTGGACGGCGAAGTGATCATGACGGCCTTGGTGCGGTCCGTCCAGTATTCTTTGCACAGTTCCGGCGTCAGGTGGAATCGGGTGGCGGCGGACGTCGGCACGTCCACGACTTTGCCGCCGAACGCGCGTACCAGCTCGCGGTTGCACGGGTAGGACGGGTCTGCGATGAGCACTTCGTCGTCATCGTTGACCGTCAGCGCGGCGGACAGCAGCAGTGCCGTCGAACCGCCTGCGGTAATCGCGATGCGTTTCGGGTCGACGTCGACGTGGTGACGTTCCTTATAGAAATCGGAAATCGCCTGGCGCAGTTCCGGCAGGCCCATCGCCGCGGTGTACGGCAGCGGACGGCCGTCATACTGTTCGCGCATGGCGTCACGCACGGCCGGCGGCGCTCCGAAGTCCGGCTCGCCGAGGCTCAGCTTGACCACATCGGTGCCGTTGGCGATCATCTCATCGGCCATGGCTCCGAACACCATGGCGCGGAACGGATTGGCAATCTGCGCGCGCTTCGACAACTGCGGCTGCACGCCATTCTCAACATTTTCCATATTCCTGTTTTTACCACGTTTCGTACAACGCCGCCTGCCGACTGTCATTCCCCGGAATCGTCCGCCTTTCCGGAATCGTCCACGATTTCGCGGTAAAGCCGTTCCAACCGTTCGTCGCGCACCTTCTTACCGAGCTCGCATTCCCACACCACGATGACTTTCCAGCCGTCCGCTTCGAGTTCGGCGCGCTGCCTCGCGTCTCGTTCGTGATTGCGCAGCAGTTTCGCGGTCCAGAATTCGACGTCGATTTGGGCACGCGTGTGGCTTTCGGACAGCCTTCGTGCATGTGCCAGAAGCAGCCGTTGACGAATATGATCGTACGGTATTTCGGTAGTACCACGTCCGGGTGGCCTGGGTATCGCTTGTCGTTTTTGCGGAATCGCAAGCCTTTGGCAAACAGAAAGCTACGTACCATCCGTTCGATGGATGTGTCTTTGCCGCGGATGTGGGACATGGTGTAGCTGCGCGTGCCCCGCTCGTATTTTTCGGGTTTGCCGGTTTTTCTAGGTTTGCCGGTTTTCTTGGGTTTGCCGGTTTTCCGGGTTTGGCTGTCTGCCTGCGATGCTCTGCCGTCACGGCTTCCCATTATGGCAAAAGGGCCGATCAATCGTTTTCGCATAACGCGTGCCGCCGTCGCATGTGGCGTACGCTGGTCATTGCAACGTAGCAAACAGGCAGTTCAAAACAAGGAGATTTCATGGCACAGATCAATGTGGCGATTCTCGGCGCGGGCCGTATCGCGCAGAGCATGGCCGAAACGTTGGTGAAAATGGCGGCGGATGACCGGTACCGTGATCTGGTCGCACCGTACGCGGTGGCGGCCCGCGACGGCGAGCGCGCAGCGGCGTTCGCGGCGAAATACGGTTTTCCGGTGTCGTACGGATCGTATGAGGAGCTTGTCGCCGATCCGAACGTGAATCTTGTGTATATCGCCACTCCGCATAACTTCCATGCCGAGCAGGCGATTTTGTGCATGCGCGCCGGCAAGGGCGTGCTGGTGGAGAAGGCGTTCGGCGCGAACACGCAGCAGGCGCGTGAGATATTGGACGTTTCGGATGAGACCGGCATGCTGTGCACGGAGGCGATTTGGACGCGGTATATGCCGTCGCGTGGCATGATCGACGATATCATCGCATCCGGCGTGATCGGCGAGGTGCAGGCGATCGACGCGAATCTGTGCTATCCGACCACGGCGAAGGCGCGTATCACCGATCCTGCGCTGGCTGGCGGCGCGCTGCTGGACGTCGGCGTGTATCCAATCAATTTCATCGACATGATCATGCATAATGCGCCGATCGCACGTGTTGAATCGTCGATGCAACCGTATGAAACCGGCGTGGACGCGCACAATTCGATGACGTTCTATTACCAGAATGGTGTGATGGCCACCGCGCAAAGCTCGATTCTGTGCCATTCGGACCGTATGGGCGCGGTGTGGGGCACGGAGGGGTATCTCACGTGCCAGAACATCAACAATGTCGAGGCGATTGACGTGTTCGACGGCTCGCATGCCGTCACCGCGCATTATGACGTTCCCGAACAGTTGACCGGCTACGAGTATGAGGTGGCATCGGCCGCACAGGCCATGCTGGACGGGCGTACCGAATGCGATGAGATGCCGCATTCCGACACGTTGCGCATCATGGAATGCATGGATTCGCTGCGTGCGGATTGGGGTCTTAAGTACCCGTTCGAAGCGTAGCGATGCGATCGATGACGTGGGCGTGACGCGCTCCACCCACGTTATAATTGCCCCTTGCGGCGGTTTGGAAACGCATGGAAGGAGCGTCATGGGATTGCTGAGGATGCTGAAGTACGTGCTGGGCACGGAAGATGAGACGCAGCAGCCCCGGCAAACGCAATCCTCTGCCAAGAATGCCAACAACGCCAAGCCTGCGCGGACCGGACAGACCAAGCAGACGGGACAGGTTGCGCGACGAGTCACGCAACCGCAACTGCAACCGCATGCCACGCCGCAACGTCAATCGCAACGCCGTCAATCGCAGCAACACCAATCGCAACGGCCTGCAAAGCTCACCCCGCAACCGCTGTTGCCAGCCGACCGCATCGACAAAGCGCGTGACATCATCGGCAATATCGAAAAGCACGAATTGAGCGACGAGCAGATCAGCGCGATCGCCGGCGCAGGTCACAACACCCTCGTGCTTGCGGGCGCGGGAACCGGCAAAACCACTACCATCGTCGGATATATCGCATGGCTGCTTGCCACAAAACGCGCCACCCCCGAAGAGATTCTCGTATTGTCGTTCACCAAGGCGTCCGCGGACGAAATGTCGCAACGCATCATGGCAAGCACCGGCAAAACGATCCGCGCATGCACGTTCCACAGTCTCGGCCTGGAAATCTGCCGTGCGGCCACCATCGCCAACCGTCCCATCATCAACGGCCATGCGTCGAACGCCGTGGTACGAGACACGTTTGACCGGCTGCTCGCACAGAACATCCCCTACCGTCTGCTCGCATTCAAGCTCATGTCGAAGGAGCTGTTCGGCAAGTATGGCGCCGCCGCGAAACGTGAGGATTTCCAACTGCCGACGGATGATTACGGCTTCAACCAGTACAGGCAAAGCCTTGTCGAAAACGCGCAGACCATCATCCAGCACATGCGGCAGAACAATATCGGCATCGACGGCATGCGCGAGCTCAATGAGAGGCGCGGCGGCAAACATATCGGCCGTAATCGTGAGATGCTGCAGCTCGTCGAGCCGCTGTACAACGCGTATGTCGGCAATTTCCGCGCGACCCAGGGCATCGATTTTCCCGGCATGATCACCGACGCCATTCGCTGCGTAAGGCGCGGCGCATACCGCCACCCGTACAAATACGTGCTCATCGACGAATACCAAGACATGTCGCGGCCACGTTACGAGCTGATCCGCGCATTGCGTGAGCAGAGCGATTTCACGCTGTTCTGCGTGGGCGACGACTGGCAGTCGATCTACCGTTTCGCCGGCAGCGACATTCATCTGATTCTCGATTTCGCCGATATTTGGCGCGATTGGGGGCCGACACGCATGTTCCAGATCACGACGACGCGACGGTTCCGGCAGAGCCTCATCGATGCGAGCGGCGCGTTCGTCATGCAGGACAAAAGCCTGTACGCCAAGCAATTGCGCAATCCGAGCGACAAGAAGGATTATTCGCTGAAGGCGCTTGGCGGCGCGACGCAGGAGGAGCGGTTCGATGCGATCGTCGAGCAGTTGCGCAAACTGCCGAAAGCCGCGTCGGTGCTGATGCTGGGACGCTACCGAAGCGACCTGAACCTGCTGTCGCGCAACGACCGCGACGGGCTGTTCCAAATCGACGAGCATACCGGCGGCATCGTTTTTCCGGAAAACCGGACATGGACATCAAATTCATGACCGCGCACGCTTCCAAGGGTCTGCAACGCGATTTCGTTTTTCTGCTGTGCTGTTCCGGCGGTTTGAAGGGTTTCCCAAGCGCGATTCCGGAAGAGCCGCTGCTCGGCCTGCTGCTGCCGGAAGTGGAACGCATGCCGCACGCGGAGGAACGCCGGCTGTTTTACGTGGCGATGACGCGTTGCAAAAAGAAGCTGTTTTTCGTGGTGGACCAGTCGCGTCCGTCGCGTTTCATGTACGAATTGCACGACAGGATCTGTCCGAACATCTTCCGTGGCGTGAAGCTGCCGCCGCAATGCCCGAATTGCGGTGAGGCATTGCGATTGCGGCACACCGGCTCCGACCCGTCCCGCGCGTTTTACGGGTGCACCGGTTTCCCCAACTGCCGATACACCAGGCCATGCAAGTGACACCATTGGGACTGATTTCCATCGCGTAAGTTGCTCCCCATTCGGGCCTGGCGTAATCTCCCCCGTTGTATCCTGGACCTGTTCATTAGTCAGGAGAAAGCAATGACGGCAACCGACCAGAATCCGCAACAGTCAGCGCAACCGACACCGCGCAAAACCATTAACGTCGTCGGCGCGGCTATCGTCAAAGACGGCAAGGTGCTGTGCGCGCAACGCGGAGAAGGCCGATCACTGGCTGGTTTCTGGGAGTTTCCGGGCGGCAAGATCGAACCGCATGAAACGGCGCGTCAGGCATTGCATCGCGAAATCGAAGAAGAGTTGCTGTGCGAGGTCGAAGTTGCCAACGAAGTGTGCACGTCTTCTTACGATTACGATTTCGGTACCGTCGTGCTCACGTCGTTCGTGTGCCATTTGATAAGCGGCGCACCCCATCTGACCGAGCATCATGAGATTCGTTGGGTGACGCCCGCCGAAATGCCCACTTTGGACTGGGCGCCCGCCGACCGAGAAGCGGTGCGATTGATCTCCGTCATGGATTTTCCAGCTTTTTCGACGGACGAGCACGGAAGCGACGACTGACGATGCGCAATATGGACGACCATGACCATTCCTCCCTTGTTGAGGCGCTGCTATCCGGTTTCGTCAACAAAAAGGACAATGTCGACGCACAGTACGAGCCGACGTTGATCGCCAACCATGACGGTCGGACCATGGAATACGCCATCAAGGACGAACTGCAACGCAGTCAGGATTTCGACATGTCCATCGCGTTCGTCAGCCAGGGCGCGTTGCAGGTGCTTAAGCAGTATTTCCTTGATTTCGCCGACAACAATGACCATCAGGCCGGTCGAATCATCACGTCGACGTTCAATTATTTCAACTCTCCCAAAGCATTCAGGGAACTGCTGAAACTTCAGCGGGAAACCGGCATTCAAGTGCAAGTTTGGCAGCCGGAGCGGTCCAGCCGAAACGATGACGATGCCACAGCTGCCTACCCTTATCATCCCAAAGGCTATGTTTTCCATCATACGCAAGGCGACGAGCCGCTGTATTCCACGTATGTTGGCAGTTCGAATCTCACCATCAACGCGCTGAATTCCAATCGCGAGTGGAATCTCAAAGTCGCCACTACCGATACCAGCGGTCTTGCCGAACAGCTTAGCGAGGAAATCGAATCGCAAATCAGCGAATCGAAGCCGCTCACCGACGCTTGGCTGAAACTGTACGAGGAAGACTTCAAAAAGTACGCGCCGCAACGGCCGAATCGCAAGCCGATCGAAAAAACAAGCCAATCGCAAACCATTCAGCCGAACGCCATGCAGGTGGAAGCGCTGATGAATCTCGCACAGCTACGCAAGCAGGGCGAAAGCCGTGCGATCATCGTTTCCGCTACCGGCACCGGCAAAACGTATCTGTCAGCGTTCGACGTGCGGCAGGTCAAACCGAATCGCATGCTGTACATCGCGCAACAGGAGCAGATCCTCAAGAAAGCTGAAGAATCGTTCCAAAAAGTGCTTGGATGCCCGAAAAGCGAACTCGGCCTGTTTTCGGGTGGCAGCAAGGAATCGGATCGCAAATACGTGTTCGCCACCGTGCAGACGATGTCGCGTCCGGAAACGCTTGCACAATTCGACGCAGACGAGTTCGATTACATTCTCGTCGACGAAGTGCATCATGCGGCCGCCGAATCGTATAAACGCGTCATCGACCATTTCCAGCCGAATTTCATGCTCGGCATGACCGCAACGCCGGAACGTACGGACGGTGCGAACATCTTCGAATTATTCGGCAACAACGTGGCCTACGAAATCCGCCTGCAGAAGGCGCTTGAAGAGGACATGCTCTGCCCGTTCCACTATTACGGGGTGCACGAATACATTCAGGACGCGCCCGACGAGAAGATCGCCGGCAAAGACGTCAAGGTCGAGTCAATGACCGACCAGGAACGTAACGAGCTAAGCCGTTGGCTTGAAGAACTCACCGACCCGAACCGCGTGCGCTACATCATCGACAAGATACAGATCTACAGCGAGGCCGGAACACCCGTGCAAGGTCTGGTGTTCTGCAGCCGACGCGAGGAAGCGAAACGACTGTCCGACCTGTTCAACCAGCAGATGAACCAGCAGGCGGAACGGCCATACCGCACGAAAGCCATCACCGGCGAAAATTCGCAGATGGAACGCGACACTGCCGTGGCACAGTTGGAGAACGGCGAATTGGACTATATTTCACCGTCGACCTGTTCAATGAAGGCGTGGATATTCCACACGTCAATCAGATCGTGATGTTGCGTCAAACGAAGTCGAGCATCATTTTCACGCAGCAGCTCGGCCGTGGTCTGCGCAAGGCAAGCGGCAAGGATTGCGTGGTCGTCATTGATTTCATCGGCAATTACGCGAATAATTATCTGATTCCGATCGCACTGTACGGCAATACCGGCGACCGCGACGTAGCCCGTAAGAATCTGCAACGCGAAACCATCGGCGTCTCGTCCATCAGCTTCGACAAAATCGCCCGCGAGCGCGTGCTTGCCTCGCTTGACACCGCCGATTTGTCGAATATGAAATTGCTGAGCCAGCAGTACCAGCAGATGCGGTACGAATTGGGACACATCCCGATGCTGATGGATTTCGCGCGCCGTGACGCGTCGCTCGTGTTCACGATGGCTGCGAAGAATGACGATTATCTGTCGTTCGTGCGTTCCCGTGAGAAGAGCCTGTCGCGTGGCAAGAACGCAACCGTTTCGTATCTTGAACAGCTTGAATCGACTTCGGATGCGCACAATGGTGTGCTGAAAATGTTGACCGCCACGCAATTGCGCGGCTTGCGTCCGCACGAATTGTTGGTTTTGGCGGCATTGTGCGGTATGGATTGGCAGCGGATCGATCCGGATTGTTCCGAGGATGCGCTGACTGCGCTTCGTGAGGTCGCTTCACAGCATGCGATCACGATCGTCGATTTGCAGACGTTGTTGACTGCGCTGTTCCCCGATGCGGACAGTAACGAGTTGCAATGCCGTTCCGCGTTCGCCACGTTGGATTATTCCTATTTCATCGCCGCGAACAGCAAACGTTTCGGGCAGACTCCTTTGGTGCGCCTCTGCGATGATGGGGCTTATCGGTTGACCGACGAGTTCCGCTCGATGCTTGAACAGACCACTTTCCGCACGTTCTTCACGGATACCGTCGAAGCCGGTCTGTTCAACGCGTTGGCGTTGGCGGAATCGTCCCGCAAGCATCATATCCGCCAGAATCATGGGTTCCTGTATGGAGAAAAGTACAGTGTGTTCGATGTGATGCGACTGTGTGGTTGGCCTGCGGAACAGGTGCCGCAGAATGTCGGCGGATACAAATTGGACACCGAAACCGGCTCACTCCCGATTTTCATTAAATATGAGGCGAGCCAGTATGGCGACCGGTTCCTTAATCCCGGCGAGATCGAATGGTTCAGCAAGAACAATCGTTCGCTTAAATCAAACGAATTCCGGTGGCTGCTGGACGGAACGGAACGTACTCCGGAATGGCAGAATCGCCATTTTGTGCCGATTTTCATCCGTCGCAAAGCCGAAGAACAGGAGAAATCCTATTACTTCGTCGGCAGCGCGGTCGCATTGGACGATGTGCACGCGTCGGTGAACCCCGGCGAGGATGGCAGCGAGTCAAAGGTAGTCATTTCCACACTCAAGCTCGGCAAACCGGTCGATCCGGAACTCTACCGCCACCTCACCGGCAAGTCCGCCCTGTAATTCGCGACCTTCTGACACCTATCTCGCTTATAGATGGCGGATTTGGATCACTGACACATGCCATCTCGCTTATGGATGGCGGTTCCAACAGCAAAAACGAAGTTGGGGGTATGAATCATACCCCCAAACAAGCGATTTACTTCAGTACACCGCCATCCATAAGCGAGATACCAGCAGACGCACATGAAAATCCGCCATCCATAAGCGAGATAGCCCCGCAATCACTCCAGCCACACATCGAAACATATAAAAGCGGCTTGTGTATATACGTTGTATGTACAGCATATATACGCAAGCCGTCCGAGCTGAAAGTAGCCGAAACTACGGAAGGTCACTCACCGACCGTCGGCGTAGCCACCCATGTCGGGCCCATCGAAACCGCCGTCGAAGCCAGGGCCGTCAGGACCTGGACCGAATCCCGGACCAGCAGGACCACCCGGACCGCCCAGGAATTCGCGCGCCGACATGCCGTTCTCCCTACGGGAGGCATCCACTGCTTCCTGCAGCACCTTGCGAACTTCGAATCCGTTCAGCACGTTCTTCAATGCCACTACGCCATTGCCGGACGACTGATCGCGCGTATCCAGCACAATCGTGCTCATGCCGAAGATGCGCTGCAGGAATGTACGTTCTACGCTGATATCCACGATGCGGAACAGTTTGATCAAGTTGAAACTCTCGTTCAGAATGCCGGTTTTGACGCTCAGCTCACGGTCGGTAAGTGTGTACACGGTGAACGTGAACGGCGTACGGCACCAATTGCGCTTGCGCTGCTGCCACAGGACATTGCCACTTGCAACCTTCATATGGTTCCCCCTTTTCATCAGAGGCCTAATTGGACTGGCCGCCCTATGCGGCACAGCACACCATTCTACCGTCACGCTCGCACGAACACCGTTTTATCTATCGCACAGCGCAGACGTTTCACACACTGTTTCACACGTCGTTCCGTGTAGGGAAAAGAGACACTTCACAGCACGCGCAGCAGCTTACGCAGCAACTCGCGCCGCATCCGTCACGTCGCGCACGATAACGCAAACACAGGCAAGCGCCGCTTCCGCGGCATTGGCACCAATCAGCACCACACCGTCAAATCAGTTGTAGCCCTTCACTTCGCGGAAGATGCCGCTCAAATTGCCGTTGCGTCCGTCGAACACCTTGCCGTTGGACAGCTTGGCCAAATCGTCGAGCTGCTGCGAATCCGCGTCGCCGAACATGATGGAGAAAATCGGAACGCCCTTGCCATCGGACGCATACTGCTGCTTGAACTCGTCAAGCTTCGCCGTGTCCGACTGCCCGTCGGTCAGCAGCGCGATCGCCACCGTGTAATCGTCGCGGTCGGACGGCAGATTCTTCAACGCGACTTCCAGCGCATTGTAGATGTCCGCATTGCCATTTGCCACCTGATTTTCGCTGGCGGCCAGCAAGGTCGCGGTTTGCTTGCCTTGCGCGACCTGCGCCACTTTCGCGCTGCTGTTGAAGGGGATGAACACGTTGACGTCGTCATCACCCGGCTCGATATGCGAGGCGCGTGCCTGATCGGTGTCGAGGGCCGCCTGCAAACCGGCCACGGCACCGCTTTTGCCCTTGCCTGACATCGATCCGGAATAATCCACCACCCACAAGGTGTAAGCGGGCTTGCGCAGGACGGTCTGATACTGGTCGAGCGCCTGTTCGATGATGTCGGAGGATGGCATGGTGATGGTTTTCAGCACCGATGAATCCGATTTGACGCCCCATTCCTTACGGAACGAATCCTTCACCTTCGCATCTTTGGCATACGCCAGCGTGCCGTCCGAACCGGTTCTACGACCCGCCTGTTCGAACAGTTTCTTGGAATCCTTCGACGTGATCGACTTGCTGAATCGCTTGAACGCATCCTCTTTGTCCTGCCTGCGATCCACGTAAGCAAGCGGCGAATCGGAAATCGCGATGCCGTCGGACGGATAGACGGCCAGCAGCGGCTCCTTGTTCTTCGCCGTCAACGCCTTGTCCGCCTGGATGACGAGCGATTCGTAGTTCACCATGGAATCGTTCGTATCCGGGTCGTTGACGACCATGTCCTTCAGCCAGTCGGACGAGCCGGATGAACGATTGACGCCCGACAGTACGGTTTTCACGGACTTACGTAATGAAGCATCGTTCAAATCGTCTTTGGTGAGTGCCGACTTACCGCCGTTCAGCGCCGTCAGAAACGCCATGTACGCCGACGCTCCGGAATTCGATTGCGTGGCGGACGCATAGCGAACGACAGCTTCTTGGCCTTCACCGCATCCATAATGTCCTTCGTGGACACCAGCTTCGTTGTACCGTCCGTATTCGCCCAGCCGAGTTCCTCAGCCTTGCTTTGCTTCACGCCGAACACCACCGGCGTGGTGGACGTGGAGACCTGGTCCTTGACGACGTGCTTGATATCCCCCATGGTGATCCACATGCTGCTGGCCGGCCAGACCGCATCGTAATCCCTGCCCGCGTGATGGCCTTTGTTGCGCAGCGCGTCCATAACGTCCAACGACCCCATGTAGTCGACGGTCACTGACACTTTCGATTGTTTGGCCGCCTGTTCGATGGCCCCGCTCACTTCCTTGTTTTCGGAGCCGGAGGCGATGCGGATGGAATCTTTGGCACCGTCCACGGAATATGTCGCGGTTGTGCCGCTGTTCGAATCGCCGTCCGACGTCGCATTGGAAGCGCTGTTCGTCGAACCGCATCCCGTGAACAGACCTACGATCAAAGCGATGACCCCAGCCGCCGCACCAAGTTTGCGTGCGTTCATCTTGTGTTGGCCCTCCGTTCATATTGCGCCAAAAACCATTCAGCGCACCCGGAAAACATTTCCGAATGCGCTGAAAACATGTTCTGTTATGTGCGATTGATTATAGTCCGATTTTACCGAACGGCCATTTTGCCGTCTCATTTTCGTCATTATTTTCGTTTCCCCCTCATTCCGCCCTTTCCGCTCTCTTCCACAGACGTAGCCGGCGCCGCCTATACTTGGTGCGGCTACTTGTTGCGGCACAATCGCAACTATGCAATCACAGGCATCGCAACGGAAAGGTGGGCGCATGGGCAGCTTCAATCGCAGGCAGGAAGCCGACGATCTCACCGACTACGTCAATAACGGATGGCTCAGTTCCGCCGAATTCGACGGGCCGACTTTCCTGTGGAATCATCTCATCCGCGAAGCAAGCCAGGAGGATGCCGCGCAACGCAACGATGTGCCGGTCGCCAATCTTTCCGACGCGGACGTGGTCATCAACATGCCCATGCAATGGTATTTCGACGCCCTCGCCTCCATGGTGCCCACCGCGGAACGTACCGATACGGGCGTGGAGATTCCACGCATCGATATGCCGACGTTTTCGATCGATTCGCAGGCGCTGTCCGGCGTGGACGCGGTGGTCGGCAACGCGGTGATCAGCACGCGATGGCTTGACGCGGTCGGCAATCTCGCCAAAGCTGTGGAGATGACCGCAAGGTTCGTCGGCAATGTGGCCGACCGTGACAACGAGGGTTTCGACTACCTGAAAGATCTGATTCAGACCGTACGCGTGTACATGGATGCCGTGGCCTGCAACGCCGATCCGATGACGGGCGAGCAGGCGTTGCGCATGATCACGCAGGTGGCGTGCAATGAGGATTTCCGGCTCAACGCCATGCAGATGGTGGAGCTGCTGTCTTGCGGACTGTCGTTCGCGCAATGGGATGATACGCGCATGTTCGCCTATGACGCGTTGAACAAGGGCATTGCCGCGATGCGTGATTTCGCAGCGAAGTCCGGTAATGGCGATGCAAGCAGCACGACTGGCGACACTATGAACAGCGTCGGCAGTATCGACAGTGATGTTACGGGCGATACGGGTGCACGCGACGCCACCGCAACGCAATCTCACAACCTCCGTGATACGTCCTCTGACGCGGACAATGCGCATAGCACGAATAGTACAGACGCTGCGGACGGCGCGGATACCGCAAACTCGATCACGCATTCCACGGGCGCTGCCGGCGATTCCACTACCGGCGGTTCACCTACCCTCTCCCCCGAGGAACTGAACGATCTCGCCATGCTTGACCCATCATTCCTGTCCAAACAGCAGCTTGCGCAGACCGCGCAAAACCAGTTCGACCATGCCGTGCAGTTCCTGCGGCACGATCTGATGCGGATCAGTGGCGATGCCGAGGAGGCCGATCGTTTCCTGCGCGACAACCATACGTCCGAGCCGCTTGCCGACGCGTACGCGGCGCGGCTGATCGCTGCCGAACGGTGGCAGGATCTGCTGAATTTCGTCGATCTGGTGGAGCGTGACGCACCGAACCAGTGCACGGTCATGTTCCCCGAGGAAGTGGTGCCGTACGAATGGGAGTCGATTCGTGAGGCCGCTTTGGAGGCGTTGGGCCGCGGCGGAGAACTGGTCGCGATGTATCAGGAGCGGTTGGATGACACGTACGATCCCAACACCGAGCTCAATCGTATGAAGCTTCAGGCGTGGACTCAAGCCAAGGAATAGGCGGCGCACGGCTCAGCGCATCCGCCGCCAGTTCCTCATCTATCGCAGGCTTCCACTCTCATTCCCATCAGTATTTCCACCATCGCTTCCACAACTGACGCGCAACGTGGCCAATTGGAACGGATGCAGGCTCAGCATCGCTCCTTGCGCCGTTCTTGCCACGGACGGATCACCGTCGGCAAAAGCCGCGGGCAATTCGGCATCCAGCCGCGCATCCTCCATAATGGAACACTCGCGTACCGTGGCCTTCCCCAAAGCGGCGTTGACGGCAAGTCTCGCATGGGCTTCGCCGCCGACCGCCTCATAGACGCGCAGTATCAGATCACCGGAACCGTCATCGGCAAGCTTGACCCAGTCAAGCACCATGACGCCATCCACCGGGTTGAGCTGCGCCAGCGGATCGAACGCCGGCATGGCAGGCAGCACGGCCGTGTTGAGACGGTTCGCCTCGTCAAGCACAGCCGGCATACTGGCATCCGCCACAACGTTCCACGCGAACTCATGCACGCCCTTGTCAGTGTTCGGATCGGGGTATAGCGGGGACGACAGCAACGAAAGTCGAATCATCGTGCCACGCACCGGCCCGGAAGCCGTGTTCCGGTGAATCGGCGAAACGTCGGAACCGTAGGTGCTGGCGTTGACGACCGCAGCCGCATAGCCGGCATCGGCGACGCGTACGAACCGGTGCGTGCAGCTTTCGTATTTCGCCTCGTCGGAACGTGTGTTCTTCTGAATGGGCCGTTCCACCATGCCGTACTGGCATTCGTACTGCGCCCGGTCGGCCTGGATAGCCATGGGAATGTCGACTTTGAGGAATCGTTCGGATGCCCGCCAATCCACTTTGGTCCGGAATTCAAGGCTTTTCGACTTTGCCCGCAATGTAATGCAGGCATCGATGGACACCCCGTCGGTGGTGCTGGACACGTGCACGGTGGCTCCGCCGCGTTTTGTCTCCGTCACTCGTTCCACATGCGAGTCATCGATGCCTTCGCGCTGAGGAAGGCATCGCGCTGGATGTCCCATGCGTCCCACTCGTATGGCTCGTCGCGGAGAAGCTCGTAATGCCCGATTCCACTGCCGTCGGGCACCAGTTCGTGTCCATTATCAAGGTCGATCAGTGAACGGACCGTACCGTCTGGTGCGATGATGGCACGTAGCAAACCGTTGTCAAGTATGATTCGACCGTCGTCGCATGTCGTTGCGATGGTGGATTCATCGGCGACCGCGTCGGTGCCGTTCGCGTCATCATCCTGCGTTCCCACTGCCGCGGTGCGAGCAATCCACGAATCGCCATTCTTTGCCGTATATGGGACGATGGCCGCGTTCGATCGCATGTCGGCATCATCCCGCACCGATGCGATGGAAGCACCCGCTTCAGCGGCGATATCACGCAGTCTTGCGATGTCGCGCACGTAGTCCGCACGCGCCTGCCGATGCACCCATGCGATCGCCGATCCGGGAAGAATGTCGTGGAATTGGTTCAGCCCCATTCGAAGGAATGGTGGGGGAATTTCGTGGTGTCGTTCCATGAGATCTTCTGTGTGAGGAACCATTCGAAACCGGCACGACGTGCGATTTGCGGCCATGCCCCGCAATAACCGAAACTGTCGGGAAGCCACAGTCCTTTTGGTTCCACGCCAAGATGCTCACGGAAGTAACGCATGCCGAACGTGATCTGGCGGATCAGCGACTCACCTGTGGGCAGCATGTTATCGGATTCGACCCACATTCCGCCGACGGGAATGAATCGTCCTTCCTTGATGCGCTGCAGCATGCGCGCGAACAGGTCTGGATGTTCCTGTTCCAGCCACGCATACTGTTGGGCGGAACTCATCGCGTACGTGAAATCCGGATCCTCGTCCATCAGGGCAAGCACGTTGGACACCGTGCGGGCCACTTTACGGTGGGTTTCGCGCACGGGTCACAGCCATGCGGAATCGATATGCGCATGGCCGACCGCGACATGATGGATGACGCTGGAATATGCGGGTTCGGATAATACCCCGGCAAGCTTTTCCTTGGCTGGCTCCAGAGTTCCGGCGATATCACGCTCGTCATATGTGTTGAGTGATCGTTGCAGCGCTTTGGCCAGCTGCCAATATCGAGGATCATCATCCTTGAGTTCCCTCATCAGCGAGGTGACGGTTTCCAAGTCCATCAGATAGTCGAACACGTTTTTGGTTGAAAGCGCACACGTCCATTGTGGTGAGCACATAGTCGGATGGACGACCGTCGGCACGCTCCCCCAGATTCATCGGCGCGAATGGCAGGTCAGCTTCGACCGGTGGATTCGATGCGGCCTCGACATATACCGTGAAACGACCGGCATCGTCAAGCTCCACATTCGCCACGCCATTGGCATCGATAAGCGGAATCCAGCAATTGTCTGGATTCACCGCTTTGATGACGCTGCCGTCAGGGCGATAGCATAATCCTTCCGCTTGGAAGCCCGGGCCACGATGTCGTTTCCATCCCAGATCTACAACCAGTTCGACGGCTCTGCCTTTGACCGACTCACGGTCGATACGTCCACGAACCTCGAACCATGTGGTACCCCATATCGTGCCCCAGGCACCAGGAACCATGAAGTCGAGAAAATCCACTTTGTTTTCCCTGACACGGGCAAGAAAGTCGGCGCTCTGTTCGGGTTCGCCTTCATTGGCGAAAAGCGCGTAACTGACAATGCGATAATGTTTCGTGCACATATGGCACAAGTCGTTGCCGCATCACTCGATCGGCACGTCTGAGTTGCTGATCTGGAAGAAGAAACATAGCTATCACCTTGCACATGATTCCTATGGTGTATCCATGGTGCCACAACACAATCTCAAATCAAAAAAACATCAAAGAGAAAAGTGGTTCTCAAAGCGGACATCCGGTGGAGACTCCGGATAAGGACCTTCGACGAGCCCGAAAGGCGTTGCCGGGAGGCCCGGGGAGGTGATGAAAAAATGGGGTTCCTGGAGCGACGCCCGCCGGGAGCCCGGAAAGAGAGCATGAAAAAGGGACCTCCCGGGAGCCAAAGGCTCGACCGGGAGGCCCGATACGTGTGAAGCGGCGGCGTGCTACTCTCCCACACCCTCTCGAGTGCAGTACCATCGCCGCGCCTGGCCTTAGCTACCGGGTTCGGAATGGGACCGGGCGTCTCACCAGGGCTATGACCACCGCAAATCTAAC